>Ga0137403_10002872_pt1 | contig 20868 bp, 20 predicted proteins | sample CZOMad2_1_16fung_FD_122057 | JGI IMG/M metagenome (GOLD analysis project Ga0137403, IMG submission 122057) | Vadose zone soil fungal communities from Angelo Coast Range Reserve, California, USA - CZOMad2_1_16fungal (Hybrid Assembly) | ecosystem: Environmental > Terrestrial > Soil > Vadose zone...
TGATGGAGAAGATTCTCCGCGCGTTGATGGAAGCCAACCGCGAGGAGGAGTCACCCTCGCTGATGGTGCCCGACAAGCAGTCCGAGCCACTTCTGTCGTAACGCCGGAACACGATCCCGCCGGCGGAGGCGGGGCGGCCGCACCCGTCTCCGCCTCTCCTCCGAATTATCCGGGGCCCATCCCGCCCGCGTGCCGGGATCGACTTGGAGCAGCCCTAGCTGACTCGCCCTGGCCTGCGCGTGGAGTTTCGCTATCTCCAGCGCTACGTCGGCCTCCCGCGCGCGCTGTTCGAGCCCGAGGTCGCGGTGCGTGAAGCCGACGAACGGTTTCGGCTCGAACATCAAGCCGGGACGGCGCGCTTGTAGACGACGATCTCCACGTCGCCCTGGTCGTGCTCCATGCGTAGCTCGTCGTACTGGATCGGGTCGCCGCGCGCTCGGATCGCCCTAGCTAGCTAGACCGGCGGCCGATATGACGTTGCGTCCCAGAGTTACCGTTCGCCTTCTGGTTGGTCGCACGCCGCTCGCATGAGTTGCTCCCCTATCGATCCCGGTACTGCGCTCGTCCGCGTAAGTGCCGCCACCGCCTCGTTCTCCAGAGTAGCGACGACGCGCCCGCCGGCATAGCCAAACACACCGACCGCCACAGAAGTTCCCACGGAGCAGTCCGCCATCCAACGCGCGATGATATAGTCATAGGTAGGATCATCGATCAGTTCCAACCGTGCCCAGTAGAGTACCTTCGTTCCACGCCGCTGCATTCGGCTGCGGTCGATGTAGATCAGCGAGCCTCGGCCCGAATCATTCACTGATACGATGGACCAGTTTTGACCCGCCTGGCAGAACCGGCGCGAAAGGTCTGCGAGCCGTGAGTACCCCGCGTCCACCGACAAGGACTTCAGCTGATCGAACTCATTCTTGAGCACGCGATTAACGCAACGCTCCCATCCGACGAGATCGGAGTTGTCGAGGTATCCAGCTTGTCGAATGCCTGAAGCGCTACAAGGCGAAGCGTGCTGAGTGGGCGCTCGCGGGCGGCTGGGGACAGTCAGTCCCCTACTTCTTCGTCACGACGAACGGCACGCCGGTCGGAGCGGATGAGATACGGAAGGTGTTCAAGCGTGTTCTCCAGGCGGCGGCCCTGCCAAGGCACTTCACGCCCCACTGCTTGAGGCACACATACGCCTCGCTGCTCTTGCAGGAGGACGGCGGCAGACTCCTCTACGTCTCCCGCCAGCTGGGGCACGCGAACGTGACCATCACTGCCGACACCTACGCGAAGTGGATTCGCCCCGTAGGGCGCGGCGTAGTCAACGCCCTGGCGATCAGTTCCGTGGTGTGACAAGAGGCAGTGGTAGCAAAAGCCACGAATCTGGTAGCAGGAGGGCGCTCAGGATGGCGACTGCAGAGAAGGACCCGGAGACCATAATCCGTGAATTTCTCGCTAGTTGGCCCGAGCGCAGCGTTGACCGCTTCCTCGACTTCTTCACCGACGATGCGGTTTACCACAACATGCCGCTCGAGCCGGTCAGCGGGAAGAACGGCATCCGCGAGGTGCTGAACCTCTTCCTTCCCGCGGACGAGATCGAGGCCGAGATCGTCCACCTGGTGGCGCGCGGCAACTTGGTCTTCACCGAGCGCATCGACCGCTTCCGCTTCGGCGACAAGCGGGTCGACCTCCCCTGCGCGGGCGTGTTCGAGATCCGCGACGGGAAGATCGCCGCCTGGCGCGACTACTTCGACCTCGCTACCTGGCAACGGCAGACGGCAGGGGGCGACCCATGAGGCAATTCCTCTCGCTCGCGACCCTCGGCTGCGTGCTCTTCTCCGTCGCGTTGGCGCAGGAAGCGGCCAAGGAGCCGGCTCGCAGCGGGCCCCCGGCGCTCGCAGATCGCATTCGTGCATACCGAGAAGCGATCGCGAAGCGTGATCTCGCGACCCTGGATGACGTCTGGGCCGACGACTACACTTTCACGAACCCGCACGGCGCTTTCCTCACCAAGAAGCAGCGCCTCGAGAACGCCAGGTCTGGTCACACGCAGGTCGAGCCGGTCGCGAGCGAGGATCAGGACGTGCGCGTCTACGGCGACACGGCGGTCGTCACCGGCCGTCTCACACTGAAGGGGAAATACAGCGGGAAGGAAGCCAGCGGCCAGTACCGCTCCATCAACGTGTGGGTCAACCAAGGGGGACGCTGGCGCCTGGTGGCGAATCAACTTACGCCGATCGCCAAGCACTGAATGTCCTACCCCGCCGGCAGCCCCCGCGCCTCCAGCGCTCGCGCGCGCGCCCAGCGGTAGTCCGGCTTGCCGCTCGGGCTGCGCACCATCTCGTCGACCAGCACGGTCGTCTTGGGGAGCTTGTAGCGGGCGAGGTGCTGCGCGGCAAAGGCGACCAGCTCCTCCGTGCTCGGTCGGGCGCCCGAGCGCGGCTGGACGACGGCCGTGACGCGCTCGCCGAAGCGCTCGTCGGGCGTGCCGACCACGACCGCGTCGTAGACCGCGGGGTGGCGGCGCAGGACCTGCTCCACCTCCTCGGCGTAGACCTTCTCGCCGCCCGTGTTGATCGACACCGAGCCGCGTCCGAGGACGACGATCGTGCCATCGGCGAGGAGGCGAGCATGGTCCCCGGGCACTGCGTAACGCGTGCCGCCCACGACCGGGAAGGTACGCGCGGTCTTGGCTGCGTCCTTGTAGTAGCCGAGCGGCACGTGGCCCGCGCGCCCGACCCAGCCGATCTCGTCCGCGCCCGGCTCGACGAATCCCGAGAAGTCCTGCTTCAGCACCACGGCGCCGGCCATCGAGAACGTGCCCGTGCTGATCGCCTCGCCGCCGCGGCTCGCGTGCGAGCCCTGCGCGCCGGTCTCCGAGGCGCCGAAGCCGTCGACCACGGTCACGTGCGGGAGGCGCTCCAGGAACGCCTGCTTGTTGTGCGGCGAGAGGATGGCGCCCCCCGAGCCGACGATGAAGAGGCGAGAGAGGTCGTACTGCCGCTGGTCGAGGCCGTCGAGCAGCGGGCGCGCGAAGGCATCGCCCACGATCGCGATCGTGCTCACGCGCTCGCGCTCCGCGGTGCCCCAGACGTCCTCGGGGTCGAGCTTCTCGGGGTTGCCCTGCAGCACCACCGTGCCACCTTTGTGGATGGCGCCGAAGGCGACCCACTGCGCCGCGCCGTGCATCAAGGGCGGCACCGGCAGGGTGCGCATGTACGTGCCGTGCTCCGCCTCGGCCACGAGGTCCTCGATGGTCGTGGGCCCATCGAACCCCGGCGCCCCGCCGCTCATGGCCGCGTGGAAGATGTCCTCCTGCCGCCACAGCACGCCCTTCGGCGCGCCCGTCGTGCCGCCGGTATAGATGATGTAGAGGTCGTCGGGCGTGGGCCGGACCGGCGGCCCCGCGGGCGAGGCGGCGGCGAGCGCGGCCGCGTAGTCGAGCGCGCCGGGGAGGAGCCGCTCGCCCGACCCGTCGTCGACCTGGAGGAGCAGCCGGAGCTTCGGCAGGCGGGCGCGGATGCGCGCCAGCGTCGGCGCGTAGCGCGCGTGGTACACGACCGCCACCGCGTCGGCGTCGTCGAACAGGTAGCAGAGCTCGTCGTCCACGTAGCGGTAGTTCACGTTGAAGGGCGCCGAGCGCGCGCGGTAGCAGCCGAGCATCCCCTCGATGTACTCGGGGCAGTTGAGCAGGTAGAGGCCGACGTGGTCCTGCCCCGACTCGTGGTTCGCGAGCTCGGCGCGCTCGCGGCGGCAGCCGAGGCCGTGCGCGTGGAGCACGCTCGCGAGCCGGCGGATGTGATCGGCGACCTGGGCGTAGCTGAGCCGGCGCGTGGGGGTGACGATGCACTCGCGGTCCGGGTAGGCCGCGGCCAGCGCCTCGAACACGAGCGCGTGATTCATGCGCGGAGAGAAGCACGCTCCGCGCCGCGCGCGCAACCCGCGACTTCGCGGAGGCCGAGCGCGGAAGCGCTCGTCCTGGCCGACGGGGTCTGGGGGTATCGGAAGCGCGCAGCGCGTGCGGAGCGCGCGCGAGCACTGGACGGGCCCCCAGATTCGATTGACACCCCGGAGACCATCTCCTAGCCTCGCCGGGGATGAGCGCTCCGTCCCCGCGCGCGAAGAAGGACGTCGGCGCGCACTTCGACCGCAGCGCGCCGGCCTTCGACGCGATCTACACGGGCGAGGGCGTGTCGCCGCTCCGCCGGCTCGTCCACCGTGTCTTCTTTCACGACATCCACTGGCGCCTCGCGCTGACGCTCGCGGAGTGCGACGCGCTCGCAGGCGCCTCCGTGCTCGACATCGGCTGCGGCTCCGGGGTGTACCTCGAGGAGCTCGGGCGGCGCGGCGCCGCGCGGCTCGTCGGCCTCGACTTCGCGCCGGCCATGATCGAGCTGGCGCAGCGGCGCGTCGCGGCGGCCGGCCTCGCCCACCTGACCGAGCTGCGCACCACCGACTTCCTCGCCTACCCGGTCGAGGTGCCCTTCGACTACACCCTCGCCGTCGGCGTGTTCGACTACTTCCGCGACCCGGGGCCGCTGCTCCAGAAGATGGCGAGCATCACCCGCCGGAAGGCGATCGCGACCTTCCCGCAGCTCTGGAACCCGTGGACGGCCGTGCGCCGCGTGCGCTACGCGCTGGCGGTGCGGGACTGCCCGGTGCACTTCTTCAGCCGGGCGCGGGTCCGGCGCCTGATGCGGTCGGCGGGCTTCCGCGAGGTCCGCGTGCGGGCGCTCACCAACATCTTCTTCGCGGTGGGCGTGCCGTGATCGCTGCCCGCGCGCTCAGCGGGCGACGAGCGTCAACGTGCGCTGCTCATCCGGCGTGATCGGCGGGCAGCCCGAGGCGTAGGTATCCCCGGAGACGGGCGGTGGCACGCTCGTCAGGTGCTGGCAGCTGAGGGTGGTGGACGCCCCCACCGTGGTCACGATGGGCATCTCGCACAGCTCGCTGTACTGGGCGTAGGTGTAGTCGGTCGGCAGCGCCCAGCAGAGCACGCCGTTCGCATCGAGGCCGAGGTAGCCGCCCGCCCGGAAGCCGCCCGACGGATCGACCGGGCTGGTCGCAGAGCTCACGTTCCAGGCCTGGCTCGGACCCGGCACGGGGGAGAACACGTAGCTCGGCTGCGGCGGGTTCGCGTAGAAGACGCGCACGCTGCCCGATTCGTCGTCCGTCGGGCCGGGCATGAGCGCATCGAGCGCCGTGCCGGTGGGGCTGTAGAACTCGACCCGGCCTGCCCCGGAGACCGACGGCACGAGCTGCACCGCCGGCAGCGGCAGGCTGGTGTCGAACGAGGCCACGCCGCCGCTCACGTTGGCGAAGACGGTGTGGATCATGTCCTCGACGATGTCGAGGCTGACGCTCCCGCCCGCCGCGACCACCAGCGGGCTCGTGAAGAACGTCTGGGCGGTGAGCACGTTGCCCTGCCCGCCCGGGCCGGGAACGACGAAGGACGCGAACTGGGCGCCGCCCGCCGGCGCGCTCGCGGAGAGCCCCGTCGGCGATCCCGGGTCCGTGAAGAAGCCGTTGGCCGTGTCGTCGAGCAGGACCTCGAAGGTGGTGAGGACGCCGACACCGACGCCGACGTAGGTGCCCGGCGGCACGTCGAAGGGACAGTCGAGGATCGGAGAGAGCGCGGCGCTGTCGCGCACGTAGGTGGGCACGCAGCCGGTCAGGTCCGCGGTGGCGACGTTGCCGTCGGCCCCCTGGAAGGCAAGGCTGGTGAGCGTCACCCGGCTCTGCTCGGGTGAGAGGGCCCAGTGCCCGTCCGCCGGAACGACCGCAGGCGACGGTGCCGCGGCCGTGATGGCGGCGACGACCTGCGATGGACCGTGGAGGATGCGGGCGTGGCTGGCGCCGGCGCCCTGCTTCGCGAGCGTGAAGGGACCGTGCTTCGGAGGCTTGTGCATGTGCGGCGGCGGGGTCCACACCATCTTGCCGGAGAGCGTCGCCTTCGCCGCGTCGAGCTTACCCTTGAACCTGATGTACCCCGTGTTGTCGCAGGGCGCGGCCATCACCACCCGCCGCCGCTGCCGGCCGCTCACGGTGCAGTGGATCGTCTCCTCCGTGGTGACGATCGTCAGCGTGCCGGTGAGCTCGGGCGGCGTAGTCGAGGTGAGGTCGGCCGACAGCATGGCCGCGGGCTTCCGGGGCGTCCGGGCGGTGCCGGTCCAGTGTCCCGTGAAATCGTAGGGCACGACGGCCGCGTGGGCAGCGAGGCCTACGACGCTCCCGGCCAGGACCGCCACGACAGATGCGCGCATCATCCAACCTCCTCCACCCCTCCCTGCGAGCCCTCCACCGTAACATGCGACCCAGGAGGTCACGAGCAGGCCGTCGCCGAGGGCCCGGCGGGCCGCTCGCGGGCCGTCTCACGCTCAGTCCCCGCGCTCGCCCGCCGCCCAGCGGTAGATGCCCTTCGCCATCGTGGAGCGCTCCCGGTCGGCGCGCTCGCCATAGACCGCGCCGCGCACGGCACGGATGGCGGCGTCCCCGGGGGCGGCCTCGGCCGCCAGCTCCGCGAGCTGGCAGGCGAGCGCCAGCTCGCCCTCGGCGGCCAGCGCTGCAGCGCGCTCGGCGAGGCGGCCAGCACCCCCGGCGAGGCGGGCGAGCTCGGCGGCCAGGGCGCCTTCGGGCGCCGGCTTCAGGTGGGCCGGGTTGCCGTCGTACCAGCCGCCGTAGAGCCGCCACACGTTGCGCACGACGAACTCGGGCTCGTCGTACACCGGTTGCAGGTACGGCCGCGCCAGCAGGTGCGCCGGCGCGCGGACGCTGTGGACGATGTCGTCCAGCCGCGCCCCGGCGTTCATCATCGCGACCGTCTGGTCGTGCAGCGACTCGAGGAGCTCCGCGGTCTCGGCGAGCGCCTGGTGGACGCGGGCGGCGCCGCGGATCGGGTAGCCGTGCCCGGGCAGGAGGAGCTCGGCGCCGAGCGCGTCCATGGCGCGCAGCGCGCGCGCCCATTCGAGCGGATAGCGCTGCACCTTCTGCGGATTGCCGGCGTTCGGCGAGGCCCAGATGAAGAAGTCTCCGGTGCAGAGCACCCGGCGCTCGGGGACCCAGGTCCAGGTGTGATCGTCGGTCTCGCCGCGGCCGTGCCGCAGGGCGAAGCGCACCCCGCCAACCTCGAGATCGAGCGCGTCGCGGTAGGTCGCGTCAGGGTAGCGGTAGTCGGTTGGCCAGACGAGGCCCGGGATGCGGAACTGGCGCGCGTTGATGGTCCGGTTATACCCCGCCGTCAGGCGGTAGCGGTCGAAGCGGGCGGGAACCCCCTCGTGCGCGACCACGCGCGGCGCCGGCCAGCGCTGCGCCCTTGCCTCCTCCTCGAAGGGCGGCAGGCCGAAGACGTGGTCGATGTGGCCGTGCGAAAAGATGGCGGTGTGGAGCGGGCGGCGGTTCCAGCGGCGGATCGCGGCGTGGAGCTGGCCAGCGAACGGACCGGCGCCCGTGTCGACCAGGACCAGCCCCGCGCCGGTCTCGAAGGCCGTGACGTTCGCGAAGGTCGACACGAAGGCGATCCCCGCCTCGAGCTCCTCGAGCTCGTGGAGCGCGGCCCAGGGGTGGCGGTCGGCGGGCGAGAGGTCCCCGCTCCAGAACCGCTCCGCGACCTCGCTGATCTTGCCCATGCGGCGCTCTCTAGTGCGGAAGGCCGCCGCTACGCCAGGGGTTTGACGTCCGGGCGCGGCCCGCGCTAGGAGGCCGTCCCGCATGCGCTCGGTCTGTATCACGCGCACCGGGCCGCCCGAGGCGCTCGAGGTCCGCGACGGCCCGGACCCGGTCCCCGGCCCCGGCCAGGCGCTCGTCCGCGTGCGTGCCACCGGCGTCAACTTCGCCGACGTGATGGCGCGCCTCGGCCTCTACCCCGACGCGCCGCCGCGCCCGTGCGTGGTCGGCTACGAGGTCGCAGGCACGGTCGAGCGCCTCGGTCCCGGCGCCGACGGCGTCCTCGCCGCCGGGCAGCGCGTCATCGCGCTCACGCGCTTCGGCGGCTACGCCGAGGCGGTCGCGGTGCCCGTGGCGCAGCTCTTTCCGATGCCCGCGCGTATGAGCTTCGAGGAGGGCGCGGCCATCCCGGTGAATTACTTGACCGCCGTCCTCATGCTGCGCCACTTCGGCAACGTGAAGCGCGGCGAGCGCGTGCTCGTGCACGCCGCGGCGGGCGGCGTCGGCATGGCGGCGATCCAGCTCTGCAAGATCGCGGGCGCCGAGGTGATCGGCACCGCCTCGGCGGCGAAGCACGCGCAGCTGCGCGAGGCGGGCGTCGCGCACGCGATCGACTACCGCACCCAGGACTTCGAGGCCGAGGTGCGGCGGGTGACCGGCGGCCGCGGCGTCGACATCGTGCTGGATGCGACCGGTGCCTTCCGCAAGAGCTACCGCTGCCTCGCGCCGCTCGGCCGGCTCGTGTGCTTCGGCCTCTCGGGCGCGGCGACCGGCATGGGACCGAGCCGGCTCGCGGCCCTGAAGCGCCTCGCCACGCTGCCCTGGTTCCACCCGATCCGCCTCATGAACGACAACAAGGCCGTCATCGGCGTCAACCTCGGGCACCTCTGGGACCGGGTCGAGCTGCTGCGCGGCGAGATGCTCTCGCTGCTCGCCGACTACGAGGCCGGGCGCATCCAGCCGGTGGTCGGAAAGACGTTCCCGCTCGCGGAAGCCGCCGCCGCGCACCGCTTCATCCAGGAGCGGAAGAACGTCGGAAAGGTGATCCTCACATGCTGAAGCTCCACTACCATCCGCTCTCGACCTACTCGCGCCGCGTGCGCATCGCGTGCCTCGAGAAGGGCATCGACATCCAGCTCGTCGAGCTCGACATGGCGAAGGGCGCGCACCGCGCCCCGGACTACCTGCGCCTCAACCCCTACGGCCGCGTGCCGACGCTCGAGGAGGACGGCTTCGTCCTCTACGAGTCGACCGCGATCCTGGAATACCTGGAGGCGACGCACCCGGCGCCGCCGCTTGCGCCCGCCGACGCGCACGGCTGCGCGCTGATCGCCATGCACATGAAGCTCTGCGACATCCAGCTCGCGCGCCAGACCGGCATCATCATCTTCCCGAAGCGCTTCCTGCCGAGGGAGCGCTGGGACGAGGCGGCCATGGCGCAGGCGAAGAAGGAGATCGAGAAGCACCTGGCGATCGTGGAGCAGCAGCTCGCGGGCAAGGAGTGGATGGTGGGCGAGCGCTACTCGCTGGTCGAGGTGTGCTACACGCCCTTCGTCGAGTTCTTCTCGCTGATGGAGATCACGCCGCCGCCCGCGGTGGCGGCATGGACCGCCCGCATGCTCGGGCGGCCGAGCGCGCGGGAGACGAAGCCGGCGGCGTGACTCAGCGCTTGCGGGTGATCGTATAGCGTAGCAGGTACGAGCCGCCGGTCACGTTGCACGTCTCGCCGTCCGGGCAGTCGGCGTCGGTCAGGCAGAGCTGGCTCGCGGTCGTCGAGCAGTTCCCGCCCGCGCCGCCCACGCTCGGCGTGACGTAGGAGGCGGACTCGCCGCGGGGCGGGAGCGCGGCGCTCGGGATCGTCAGGTCGAGCTCGCCGACGTCGTGGCTCTCGGCGTCCTGGAGGCAGGTGAGGGTGTCGGTGATCCCGAAGATCTCTAGGTCGCGGCGGATCGACATGCCGTAGACCGACTCGCGGCAGTCGAGGCTATGGCCGCTCGCGTGCAGGCGGAGGATGCCGCCCGTGGTCGGGACGGCTTCGTCGTAGCGGAGCCTCTGCGGCACGCTCCCGGGCGCGACGATCCCTTCCAGCCCGGCGAGCTTCTGCCAGTTGCCGTTCGCCTCGAGGAACACCTCCCAGCCCGGGATGGGGCCGCCGAAGGTGCGGCAGGTCTCGCCCGGAGGGCACGGCGTCGCGCTGCAGTCCTGCGACGAGGTCTCGGAGCAACGCATGCGCTGGCTGACGGCAGGGTGCACGGGCTTGAGCGGGTTCAGGATGTCGATGGCCGTCACCTGGAGCCGCACCCTCGCCATCGGCGTCCGGTCGTCACGCCACCGCGCGATGATCGCCTTGCCCACCCTGCTCGGGAGCTCGCCGGCGATCGGCGTGGTCATGTTGACGACGGCGTGGACCACCGGCGTCGGCCCGTCGGCGAACGTGGTCGTCACCGCCGGCCTTGGGAGACCTCTCGGCGTCTGATCGCGCACCTTGACGCGCGGCGGGCGGGTGTCGCCCGCCGGACGCGGCGGCAGCGGGATGTCGAAGGCGAAGTCGCTCGCGTTCACGTTCGCGAGCGGCTGCGAGAGCGGGAAGCACTCGATCGTGGCCTGCTGGAGCGAGTCGACCTGATGGGTGACGACGCAGCGGTCGCCCGCCCCGCCACCGTCGGGCGTGATCCAGACGTCGGTGCGGGTGGCGCGCCGGCCGGCACGCCGGCGGCGGCCCGGCGAGTAGCCCCCGCCGAGCCGCGTCACCGCCACGGCCTGCGGAGGGTGGATCTCGCTGTGGTAGTTGAAGACCGTGCCGACGCACGTCTCGCCCGGGAGGCACGTCGGGCAGCCGGGCGCCGCGCAGTCGCTGTCGACGATGCACTGCTGGCTCATCGTGGTCGAGCACGTGCCGAGCGGGTCGGGGTCCGGGTGCCCGCAGTCCCATATCCAGCGCCCGACGGTGGTGATCCGATCGCCGGCGCCCGCCCACGCGAAGAGCGGGTACTTCCCGATCTCGAGCTCCCACTCGAGGGTTCCCGCCTCCTCGCCGTGCGGTCCGACGTTTCCCGTGGCGACGAGCCCCATGTCGGCCGCGTCGACGTCGATGAGCGTGTTCTGGTCGTCGCTGTCGTGATCGCCCGGATCGTCGCCCCCCTCGTTGATCTTCGCGAACACGACCGTGCCGTGGAGCGCGACCGGATCGGACTCGGGCGGCAGGTGCGCCCCCACGTCGATCGCGGCCCACTCGGGGTTGAGCAGGTTCAGCTGCTCCGTCGGCGGCCCGGTGAGCGAAGCGGGGTAGCAGCCGCCGCCGTTCATCTGCGTCTCGGCCGAAACGGCGTCGTTGCTGTCGATGTAGGCGGCCGTCGACGCGACGGGGGGGACGAGGGCGAGCACGAGGCCCGCGGCGAGAGCGGCGACGCGCATGGGAACCTCCTCGGGTCAGCCTGCTCGGAGCCGACCGGTGCCGGGACCCTACCGCCGCGGCCAACAGCCTGTCCAGACGAAAAAAGATACGCGCTGCGGGCTTAAATCGGGAAGCTCAGGTCCTCGCGCTCGCCGACCACCCCCACCGTGATCTAGCGCCTCGCTCCCGCCTCGACTCCGAGGATGGCGGTGGTGACGACGATGATCCCCGGCCGGGCGGCGGGCGTGGGCTCGCGCGGAGGAAGCGCGCTCACGACGCGGGCTGCTGCCTGAGCGCCCGCGACTCGCGGGGGGCAACCTCCGGCGCCGTCGCTCGCGTCGGAGCGCGCTCACCGCGGCGCCGTTGGCGGATCATCGCCCACACGCTGAGGCCGTACGCTGCGGCAAGCGTTCCATACAGGAGGTACGCCACCCTCGGGTCGCCCACGCCTCGACGCGATGCACGCCTCGTGCCCGCCCGGAAGCGCCGCATCGGCGCGCCCCGAGTCCGGCCGCGCGCGCGGCGCGCTGCAGGATGCACGGCCCTGACCCTGCACATTGCAATGCGCGCTAGACCGCGAAGCGGAGATCCTCGCCTTCCGAGACGATACGCACCGTCATGTCCCGCTCGCTGTCCGGCTCGACGGCGCCCCAGCGGATGGCGAACGACTCCGCCTGGACGTCGGGCGCGAGCCTGCCGGAACGGCCGAAGACGACCTCGCGCGCGCCGAGCTCATGCGCCGTCCGCGCGACCGCGAAGAAGGCATCGTTCGACGTCAGCACGAGCGGGACGACGCTCTTGCCGTGCTTCTCCGCCAGGTCGACGACCGCGGTGAAGATGGCCTGCTCGTCGGGCGTGAAGTTGGGGTTGCTCCCCGTCGCCACCAGCTCGCGCTCGACCTTCACCGTCGGCACGACGACGTCCACGTCCTCGCGTTCGGCCTCGCGGAGCGCGCGATCCAGGTGGCGCAGGTTCTTCGGATCGCGCACCGGGACGACCTTGCATCCCGGCCTCACGCCGAGCGTCCCCGGCTCCAGCTCCGGCGTGTAGCGAACGTTGAACTTCTCGAGGTGCTGGAGGGCGGCGCCGTGGCGATGGTGGATGCGCTCCGACAGCCAGAAGATCACGAAGAACACGACCGTGAAGGCGACGCCCCACTCGGTGGCCACCTTCTTGGTCACCAGATTCACCAGTGCGGTCGCCAGGAGCACGAGGAAGATGAGGGCCAGGCCGACGGGAAGCTCCCACCTCCCCACCCTGAGGTTCAAGGGCACCCGCCACGCGCGCGGCCGGCGGTCCTTGAAGCGGAGCATCACCATCGACAGCGCCTTGAAGACGAAGCTCCACACCACGCCGAAGGCGTACGCTTCGCCGAGCGCGTACACGTTGCCGCGGCTCGCGATGATGGTGAAGATCTGCAGCCCGACCACCATGTCGATGATCCGATGGGTGGTGCCGTAGCGGTGATGCGGAAGCCGGAACCAGTCCGCCAGGACGCCGTCCTCGGCCACGCGGTTCAGCACGCCGTTCGAGCCGACGATCGCGGTGTTGACGGCGCCGGCCAGGATGAGGAAGCCGACCACGACCACGAACGCGCGCAGCACGAGGCGCACGGACAGGGGGCCGACCATGTACATGGCGAGGCCGCCGACCAGGTTGTCGCTGTACGCGCTCATGCGGACGTCGTCGGGGATGATCATCACCGCGAAGAACGAGACCAGTCCCGTCGTCAGCATCGTGAAGAGAAAGATGACGAGGCCGGCCTTGATGAGGTTCGGCACCTTGGGATGGGCGATCTCGCGGTTCACCTGCGCGAGCGACTCCTCGCCGCTCATGGCGAGGATCGAATGGCCGAAGGCAATGAGAATGCCGAGCGCGCCGATCTTCTTCTCCCAGCCCGTGCCCCCGAGCCAGCCGAGCGCCTCGTCGCTGAAGTGCAGCTCGAAGGGCGGCAGGGTCGCCCCGCGCATCCAGAGCGTCACCCCGCACCAGGTGACCATCACGACCACCATCACCGTGGTGACGCCCATGATCTTCATCGCCTTGTCGCTCGACTCCTCGATGCCGAGGATGTTCTGGCGCCAGAAGTAGAGCGTGATGGCGATGGCGATCGCGGCCGAGCCGGCGGCGGTCGGAATCGCGACGGGGAGGTGGATCAGGTGGAGCAGCTCGTTCGTCAGCCCGACGATGTACTGGCCCGCCGACACGCCGCTGATCGGGCCGGTCAGCACGTAGTCGAACATGAGGGCCGACACCGAGAGCTTGGCGAGCGTCCCGCCCATCGCCTCCTTGACGACGCGGTAGACGCCGCCGCGCACGAACATGGCGCAGGACTCGATGTAGACGCCGCGCACGGCGTACGCGAACAGCATGACCGCGCCGATGTACCAGGGCGCGGCCTTGCCGATCGCCTGCTCGACGATGCCGCCGATGTAGTACACCGTCGACGCCATGTCGCAGAGGACGATCGCGGCGGCGCGCCAGAAGGAGATGAAGACGAGCATCGCCGTGGTGACGACGATGATCTGCGGCCGGGCCGGCGCGGCCGGCGCCGCGCGCGGCGAGGACTCGGGGGCGGCCACGGCGCTCAGGCGGCGCGCACGCTGCGCTGGGCGCGCTCCTCGTGCTCGCGCAACACGGCGAGCAGCTCGACCGCCGAGGGCGCTTCGAGGAGCCGCGTGCGACAGCGCGCGTCGCTCAGCAGTCGCGCCGCGCTCGCGAGCAGCTTCAGATGGCTGCCCGGCTGCTCGGCGGAGACGACGAGGAGCAGGAAGAGCCGCGTCGGCCGCCCGTCCGCCGCGCCGCACGAGATGCCGGCGGTGCTCCGCGCAAGCGCGGCGAGCGGGCCGCGCAGGCCGGCGAGCCGCACGTGCGGGATGGCGACGCCGTCCTCGAGCGCGGTCGTCGACTGCCGCTCGCGCTCGTGGAGCGCCTCGGCCAGCCGGCGGACGTCCACCTGCGGGTGCACCAGACCTACGTGGGCGGCCAGCGTTTCGAGCACCTGCGCCTTCGCCTGTGCGGGAAGCGCGGGAAGAACCAAGTCCGGGGTCAGCAGGCTCGAGATCGTCATGCTTCTTGGAACGGCACCTTGCAGCCGGCATGCCGCCGCGAAACGCCCGCCAACGTTGCGGCAAACGGCGTCTGCGGCACGGGGCATCGTGCACATCGCAGGGCGATCGTGCATCTTGCACGCAGGCTGCGGCAGCCGAAGTATCCGCTGCGCTGGATGCGCTCGTCCCCCGGTGAGAGAATGCCGGTCGTGGCGGAGACCGAGTCCAGGCCGTTGCACGGCGCGCTCGTCGAGCTCTTGCGCCGAGCGACGGTCGACCGGATCCTGCCGACCGATGTGCGGGCGATCACCGGCAAGCACGAGGGCTCGGCGCCGCCGGCCGCCGTAGCCCGCGGCGCGCGCCCGGCGGCGCGACTCGGCGGCTATGCCCTCGCGGGCGGGCTCGTGGGAGCGGCCGGCCTCGTCGCCGCGGGACTGATGGCCCTGCTGCCCCTCGCCGACCCCGGCATGGTCTTCCTCGCGGCGGTGCTGCTGACCGCGGTGCTCGCGGGGCTCGGGCCGTCGATCCTGGCGGCGGTCCTGGGACTGCTCGTGTACGACTTCGTCTTCGTCGAGCCGCGCTTCACGCTCACCGTCGCCAAGCCGCAGGACATCCTGTCCATGGTCATGTTCCTCGTGGTCGCGGTCCTGACCAGCGAGTTGACCGCTCGCGTCCGCGACCAGGCTGAAGCCGCCCGGCGACGCGAGGAGCGCACGGCGGCGCTCTATGCCTTCGCGCGCGAGATCGCGGGCTCGGCCGACCTCGACGATCTGGTGCGCGTGATCCTCGACCACGTGGCCCGTCTCTTCGGCACCGGGGCGGCCCTCCTCCTGCCCGATGCGGGACGGCTCGTCCTGCGCGCCATCCGTCCGCCCGAGACCGCCCTCGCGGAAACCGAGCGCGCGACGGCGACCTGGGTGTGGGAGCACGACCGGCCGGCCGGGCGCGGGACCGACACGCTCCCCGGTGGCGAGTGGTTCCACGTACCGCTGCGCACCATCCGCGGCGCGGTCGGCGTGCTCGCGCTCCGCATCGAGGCCCCCGGGGCGCCGCTGCCGCTCGACCAGCGTCAGCTCCTCGAGGCGCTCGTCGGACAGGCGGCGGTGGCGATCGAGCGCACGCGTGTCGACCTGGTCGAGGCCGTCATCGAGAGCATCGAGGACGGGCTGGTCGTGCTCGATCCCGACGGCGTCGTGGTGGACGTGAACGAGGTCGCCTGCGCCATCCTCGGCTTTGGACGCGCGCATGCGGTCGGCGTCCGCTTCGACGACCTCGGCACTCACCACCCGCACTACCTCCGACTGCGCGAGGCGGTGCGCGAGTTCCTCGCCCACCCCGAGCACGAGCACGACGCCGTGGAGCTGGCGCTCTTCCTCCGCGGCCGCGATCACTACTATGTGCTCCGCCCGACGCCGTTCCGCGCCCGTGATGGGTCTCATGCCGGACTCATCCTGGTCCTGCAGGACGTCACCTACGTGCGCGACCAGGAGGCCCGGCGCGAGCAGCTCATGGCGACGCTCTCCCACGAGCTGCGCACGCCGGTCACCTCGCTCGGCATGGCGGTCGAGCTGCTTCGCCGCGGAGCCGCGGCGTCCGACGACGAGCGCCGCGGCCTCCTCGACACGGCCCACGAGGACGTGGTGCGGCTGGAAGACGTCGCGCAGCGGTTGCTCGACGTGTCACGCTGGCGCGCCACCAGCATCGCGCTCGAACGCCAGAACGTGGACCTGGGCGAGGTGATCTTGCGGGTCGCCCGGCTCTTCGCCCTCCAGGCGCGCGAGCGCGGCGTCACCCTCGAGACCCCCGCCCCCGCCGGCGGCGTGACGATCGCGGGTGATGCGACCAAGATCACCTGGGCGCTCTCCAACCTGATCGCGAACGCGCTGCGCTACACGCCCGGCGGCGGTCGCATCCGGATCGAGGCGACGCCGGAAGACGGGGCGGTGCGGGTGGCCGTCAGCGACAACGGCCCCGGCATCCCGCCGGACCAGCGCGAGCGCATCTTCGAGCGCTTCGTGCAGGGCGCCGACGGGGCCGACGCCGGCGCGGCCGGCCTCGGGCTCGCCATCGTGCGCGACATCGTGCAGGCGCACGGCGGCCGCATCCACCTGGAGAGCGAGGTCGGCAAGGGCAGCCGCTTCACGCTCGAGCTGCCGCGGAGCTAGGAGGCCGCTCGCATGCCGACCATCCTGATCGTCGACGACGAGAAGAACATCCGCGAGCACCTCGCCCTCTACGTGCGCAGCCTCCGGCACCGCGCCGAGGTCGCACCCGACGCGACGGAGGCGCTCGCCCTCCTCGAGCGGCACGACCCGGACGTGATCTTCTCCGACGTCCGCATGGCCGGCATGGACGGCCTCGCGCTGCTGCGCGAGATCCGGCGCCGGCGTCCCGACGCGGTGGTCGTGCTCATGACCGCCTACGCCACGGTCGCCGAGGCGGTCGAGGCGATGCGAGCGGGCGCCTACGACTACCTGGTGAAGCCCTTCTCGCTCGATCAGGTGGGCCTCCTCCTCGCGCGCGTGCTCGAGGTGCAGGCACTCCGGCGCGAGAACCGGGCGCTCCGGCGCGTGCTCGACGAGCCCGCCGTGCTCGAGTCGGCGAGCCCGGCCATGGCGCGCGCGCTCGCGACCGCCCGCCAGGCCGCGGCCTCGGATGCGACCCTGCTGCTCACCGGCGAGAGCGGCACCGGGAAGAACGTGCTCGCCGCCGCCATGCACGCCTGGAGCCCGCGCCACGCGGGCCCGTTCGTCACCATCTCGTGCACCAGCCTGGCCGAGCACCTGCTCGAGAGCGAGCTCTTCGGACACATGAAGGGCGCCTTCACCAGCGCGTGGAAGGACAAGCCGGGGCGGCTCGAGGCCGCGCGCGGCGGCACGATCTTCCTGGACGAGGTGGGCGACCTCCCGCCCGAGCTGCAGGGCAAGCTGCTCCGCTTCCTCGAGGAGCACCGCTTCGAGCGCGTCGGCGGGAGCGAGACGATCGAAGTCGACGCGCGCGTCGTCGCCGCCACCAACCGCGACCTCGAGGCCGACGTGCGCGGCGGCCGCTTCCGCGAGGACCTCTACTTCCGCCTGAACGTGATCGCCATCCGGCTGCCGCCGCTCCGCGAGCGGGCGGCAGATCTGCCGGCGCTGACCGACCACGTCCTGGCGAGCGTCAGCGCGCGCCATCGCCGTGGCCCGCTCGTGCTCGCGCCCGAGGCACGCCGCGCGCTCGCCGCCTACGCCTGGCCGGGCAACGTGCGCGAGCTGGTGAACACGCTCGAGCGGGCGGTCGTGCTCTCGCGCGGCGATACCATCCGCGCCGAGGACCTGCCCGACCGGCTGCTCGAGCCGCCGCCGGCCGCCCCCGCGACGCCGGAGGCCGGCCTCTCGCTCGAGGACGTCGAGCGCCGCCACATCGTGCAGGTGCTCGCCGAGTCGTCCACGCTGGAGGACGCCGCCGCCCGCCTCGGCATCAACGTGACCACGCTCTGGCGCAAGCGCAGGCGGTACGGGATCGAGTAGCGGCGTGGACGACGCCGGACCGGATGTGCGAAAGGACGGCCCATGCGACTCGTCACCTACACCTTCCGGGGCACGACCCGTCTCGGCGCGCTCGTCGGCGACGCCGAGGTCGTCGACCTGAACCGCGCCTGCGCCCTCCACCGCGCCGAGCGCAGCGAGCGACGGGCGCGGGCGCTCGCCGACTTCCTCGTCCCGCCCGACATGCTGGCCTTCCTCCAGGCCGGCGACCCGGCCATGGACGCGGCGCGCGCGGCGCTCGCGCACGTGCGGGAGCACCTGCGCGCCCAGCGCGGCGCCGCGACCGCGAGCGGCCTCCTCTTCTCGGCCGACGAGCCCGGCTTCCGCCTCGAAGCGCCGGTGCCCCGCCCGGGCAAGGTGCTGGCGGTCGGCGTCAACTACAAGGACCACGCCGAGGAGGCGAAGATCCCGCTCCCCGAGCGGCCGATCATCTTCGCCAAGATGTCGTCGTGCGTGATCGGGACCGGCGCGCCCATCCACCGCCCGCGCGTGAGCACGAAGCTCGACTTCGAGGGCGAGCTGTGCGTCGTGATCGGCAAGTACGCGCGCCACGTCGCCGCCGCCGACGCCGACGCATGCGTGGCGGGCTACATGGTCGGCAACGACGTGTCGGTCCGCGACTGGCAGTTCCACTCGCCCACCTGGATCATGGGCAAGGGCTTCGACACGCACGGCCCGACGGGCCCGTGGCTGGTGACGCGCGACGAGGTTCCCGACCCGGGGCGCTTGCAGCTCCGCACCTGGGTGAACGGCGTCCTCAAGCAGGACGCGAGCACGAGCGCGATGATCTTCGGCGTGGGCGCGCTGCTCGAGTACGTCTCGCAGGCCTTCACCCTCGAGCCGGGCGACGTGATCTTCACGGGGACGCCGGCGGGCGTGGGGTCGACGCGGAGCCCGCGCGAGTGGCTCGCGCCGGGCGACGTCGTGCGGGTGGAGATCACGGGGCTCGGCGTGCTCGAGAATCGCGTCGTGGACGAGCCGTGATGCTGCCCCTGGCCCGAGAAGACCAGAACCCTACGCGGCCCGTCGCACGTCGGCATGCACGGGTGCGACCTGGCGCTGCTCGGCCTCGCGGCTCGTGGCCCGGCCGAGCTCGTAGGCGATCCGGGCGGCGAGGCCGCGCGTAAGCACGTGCGCCAGCGCCAGGAGCCCGAGCACGTCCAGGAACATCGTCATGGCGCCCCTCCTGTCACGCACTTTCGATGCACGGAGCGCGCGCTTCGTTGCGGCCGTAACCGGCCGCGCCGGACGGCATCCAATCACGATGGGCGACAGCGCCGGAGAGCGATGAGGATCGTCTCGGTGAACGTCGGCCTGCCGCGGCAGGTCACCTGGCGGGGCAAGGCGATCACCACCGGCATCTTCAAGGAGCCGGTGGCGGGCCGGGTCGCCGTCCGCGCGCTCAACCTGGACGGCGACCGGCAGGCCGACCTGACCGTCCACGGCGGCCGGGAGAAGGCGGTCTACGCCTATCCCGCCGAGCACTACGCGTACTGGCGCACGGAGCTGCCCGGCGTCGAGCTCGCGCACGGCGCGTTCGGGGAGAACCTCACCACCGAGGGCCTGCGCGAGGATGACGTCCACGTCGGGGACCGCTTCCGGGTCGGCTCGGCCGAGCTGATCGCCACCCAGCCGCGGCTTCCCTGCTACAAGCTCGCCGCCCGCTTCCAGCGCGCCGACATCGTGAAGCGCTTCCTCGCGAGCCGCCGCACGGGCTTCTACTTCGCCGTCAAGCGCGAGGGCGAGGTGGCCGCCGGCGACGCGATCGAGCGCGTCGCCGGCGGGGGGCTCAGCATCGCGCCGGTGACGCAGCTCTACGTCGGCGACGGCGACGATCGGGACGCGCTCCGCCGCGCTGCAGGGACCGCTGCTCTACCCGCCAGCTGGCGCGCGCACTTCCGCGAGCGGCTCGGGCCCGACGGCTGAGTGCACGCGAAGCCCACGGCGCGGGTCCGCTCGCCTGCCGGCTCAGCCGGTCGCGCCGCTCGCGGCCCTCAAGTCCATGTGCGGGACCTTGAGGAGCCTCCCGCCCAGCACGTCGACGGCGATCCAGGCCTGCTCGAGGACGGTGTAGCCAGGGCAGCCCGTCTTCATTGACACAACTTCGGGCCTTTATGAGGGCTATGCCCCTTGAACCCGAGCGTGTCCCGGCTGATGCAAAGCGCCGCATCGATCTGGCGGACGACGACGCCGATGTGACTGGAGCCCGGTCGGCAGAGGACCAGCCGGGCCAGTCATTGGCTTCTGCGAGACAGGCATAGCAGCGGCGCGCTGGCATGCTGTATCCACATATTGTAGATACCCCGGCGGGAGAGTACCCACATGAGCGAGCGCGCGAAGCTGTTCACGAGCGGCGGCAGCCAAGCGGTGCGCCTTCCCAAGGCATACCGCTTCGAGCATCAACGGGAAGTCCTGATCACCCGAAGGGGGCAGCAGGTGATCCTGGAGCCAACCCGGCGCCGGTGGAGTCGCGCCTTCCTCGAATTGTCCGGCACCGCTCCCGACTTCCCGTATCCGGAGGACCCACCGCCTGCCGAACCCGGGCCAGACTTCGACTGAGTGAGTGAAATATCTCCTCGACACCAATGTCTGCGTCGACTACCTGAACGGCCGGTATCCGCGGGTGACACGTCAGATCCAGGAGTCGTCGCCGAACGACCTCTGCGTGAGCTCGGTGGCGGTCGCCGAGCTTCGCTACGGCGCGGAGAAGAGCGAGCAGAGGCAACGAAATCATGAACGGCTCGACGTCTTCCTGGCGGAGATACGGTGCGTGGACTTCGACACCGACGCCGCGTCCGTCTACGGGCGGATCCGGTCCGCGCTGGAACGACGAGGGAGCATCATCGGTCCATATGACCTGCAGATCGCCGCGCATGCGCTGTCGCTGGGGCTGGTGCTGGTGAGCGACAACGTGCGGGAGTTTCGCCGGGTGAGAGGCCTCAAGGTTGCGAATTGGCGGCGACGCGGGTGATGAACGAGACGAGCGCCGGCCGTTGAAATATTCGGATCCCGGTGCCGACAGTAGTGGTGAACCCACGAGCTCCTACCAAACCACCTGGAGCCGACCCGAACCGGCGATCCGAGGATCCAGGCTGATCAGGGGAACGCCGAGCGCGATGGCGGAGCCGGCGATCAGGCGGTCGAACGGGTCACGAAGCGTCGGAAGGGCCCGCGCCTCGATCACGACCCGCTCGCGGCCCTCAGGTCCATGTGCGGGATATTCAGGAGTCGCCCACCCACCGGGTCG
>Ga0137403_10002873_pt1 | contig 20863 bp, 20 predicted proteins | sample CZOMad2_1_16fung_FD_122057 | JGI IMG/M metagenome (GOLD analysis project Ga0137403, IMG submission 122057) | Vadose zone soil fungal communities from Angelo Coast Range Reserve, California, USA - CZOMad2_1_16fungal (Hybrid Assembly) | ecosystem: Environmental > Terrestrial > Soil > Vadose zone...
AACGACTTCGCGATGTCCGGGAGCTTTTTCGGCCCCACCACAATCAAGGCAATCACCAAAATGACGAGCAGCTCTTGCATGCCCAGGCCAAACATGGTCCCCCCCTTTTGCCTGCCAGCGATGGCGGGCGGGCGAGTGGTCGGCGCCCGTGCACGCCTCCCACGAGCCCCACGCCAGGGCCACAGCACCGATCACTTGGGCGCGACGTTTGGGGGCTCCCCATCCGATGCCGACGGTTCGGTCAGCTGCGGAGCCGGCTTCTCGGGTCCCTCAGGCTCGACGGTCGCACGTTTGAACTCGCGGACCGCCTTGCCCATGCCACTGGCGATCTCCGGCAGCTTTTTGCCCCCAAAAAAGAGCAGAGCGATGACCAAGATGATGAGCAGCTCTTGCACCCCTAACCCGCCCATAACACGCTCCTCCGTTCCGTGCGTGGTTGAGTCTGCGGCATTCGAGCCCGCAGACGCCTCGTCGTTCATTAGACGCCGCTGCACGCGAATGGTGCCACGACGATCCCAGACGGCCCCCCGCCAGGCGGATGCCCCAGGTGACCTCGCCGAGGCATTCGCCACCCGTCTCAATGCTGATGCGGTTTGAGGAGGGACGAGCACTCTTGTAAACTCTCAAGAACTAACTGATAAAAAAGGCTGTACGGCCCTATGTCCTAAAATTACACGTATCTCGGTTGTTCCCGTCCTTGCCACGACCAGCGGGTATGGTCAGCGAGGCGCATGCGGTGCAAGCGTAGGCCGGCGAAGTGGCCGTGTCAATCACCCATGGAGGTGGCGCAATTAACGCGGGTGTTGGCTGAGTCAGATGCGTACGGTCACGCTGGCCGTGTCTGTGACCTTCCCTCTGCCCCGGGCACATGCGGGAAGGCATCGGAGATCCCCGCGTCGAGTTCCTCCAGCGTTAGGGATCCCATGGCGAGAGATGACACCCGCGCCAGAGGATTCGAGAGCGGCTGGCGTCCCTGAAAGGTGACGGTCCAGCGACGGGCATTGGGAAGCACCGAGACGCCCATGAGTGCAAGGAGGGCGGGGCTCAGCATCGTGTTGCTGACCCCAGGGTCCGCCACGAGAAGGATCTGCTCTGTGTGGTTCAGGGTCACCGGCATGAGCATGGTGTCCCCTTGTAGCGTGATCGGGACCATCGTATCGGCCCCCAGGTCGACGGACGACGTCAGGTGGCCTGGGGCCACGAGTGCTTGAATTTCCTGGTTCACGCGCGCTCGGTAGCAAGCGACAAAATTATTCCGGTAGCCCTGCCCGGGGTCCCTGTATTCGAAGACAAGGAGCCCGGAGCTGGTGACGTCCTGCACCGCCATGTCGGAAAATTGACTTGCACAGCCCTAGGAGACCTCTCGCATGAGGGTGCTCGGCTGCTCCGGGGCGAGACTCGCGCAGGACGAGAGCAAGAGGCTGCATCCGATCAACAGGACAACAGACATGCCACGCATCGCAACCCTCCTTATGGTCCCAAGAACGTTCGCCCGGTGGCCAGCTCCAGCTGATAGAGGCTTATGCGATAGTCGAAGGACGCTTGATTCGACGCGACACGTGTCTGATTGAGCGTGCGCTGCGCGTCCTGCAGTTCCAGCAGGCTCGTCGCGCCTTGCCGGTAGGTGACACTGGCGATGCGAAATGACTCCTCCGCTTTCGCCAGCGTCTCTGCGGTGTAGACCTGGAGCACATGCTGGCTCGATTGATACGTCTGGTAAGCTTTGTCCACATCGGTGAGCGCTTGCAGCCTGGCTTGATCCAGGAGTACGTTCGCCTGCTGTAGCTGCGCCAAACCTTGATCAATTTGGCCTTGAAAGGTGTTGAATAAAAAGAGTGGCACGGTGATCGTCACGCCGACTGTATTGTCGCCGCCGACACGCTGATACTCCGCAGCCACGTCGATGTCACGATGCCGCTGCGCATATGCCAGGTCGAGGGTACGTTGTGCCGCATCGACCGTCCGCTGGGCGGCTACCACATCTGGGCGATTATCGAGGGCTGCCTGCTGTAGATCGGCAAGTGGGGTGGGAAGGGTCAGGGGCATGATGGCCAACTCGCCGACGAGATCGAGCGGCGAATCCGCCGGTGGCGTTGGCATCTGGCTAGCGGCTTTGGAGGGAACAGCCGCAGCCCGATTGCCCGCCTGCGCACCAAGCAGATTGAGCAGGTCTCGAACGGCCTGTTGATAGGCCAGTTGTGCCGAGACCAAGTCGCGTTGGAACTGCACCTTGTTGGCCTGGAATTTGATCAAGTCCCACTCCGGCGCGTCGCCCGCGCCAACACGCACCCTGATCAACTGCTCTGTGTCGTTGGTCAAATGCAGATTCTCCTCGGCCACGCGTACATTTTCCCGTGCCAGCACAGCGCTGTAGAAAGTCTGTCTGAGCTGCAGGATTTGCTGGCGTATCGTGTCCAGTACCTGTGCCTCGGCAGCCTGCACCTGGAACTCCGCGGCTTCGGTCCGCAGCCCGCGCTTATTGCCGCGCTCCAGTAGTTGGTCGAGGCGAAAAGTGTAGGTGCGTTGGGACGCTGTCGAGTTGTCGGTGGTGAGGTTACGAGGTGCGTTATTCAAATTGAACTGCTCGGCGCCGAGTGTCAGCGCCGGGTTCGGCCGCACGGCGGCGGTCAGCCGCTGTGCTCGCGCAATGTCTACCCCGTAGCGGGCGGCAATGATCGCCAGGTTGTGCTGCAAGAGGAGCTCTTCGGCCGTGGCCAGCGTCAATGGCGTCGGCAGCTCCACGTTTGGCCGGGGAGTCGAAGCAGGCGAACGTGGCCCAGGCAATCTGCTCTGCCCCCACGTTGGCGTGACGAGCAGCGTCAGTGATAACAGCACGAAAGAGAGATTACGCATGTCCCAGCTCACTCGTCTGGAAGGGTTCAGCGCCGGTGTTCAATGATCTTCACGATCATCATCCAGTTCAGGCTTTCTTCTCATCATGACCGCCAACCAATAGACAGCCGGCAAGGCCAGTAAGGTCAAACCCAACGTCGACAGCAAGCCGCCGATGACCACGGTCGCCAGGGGCCGTTGGATATCGGAGCCGATGCCTCGTGCAACCGCTGCAGGGATCATGCCGAGCATCGCCACCAGAATCAGGATGAGCCGCGGCCGAAACTGTGTATGCGCCCCCAGGATTACCGCCTCTCGCAGAGAGACATCCGGAATGCGTCGCCGGCGTTCGATCTCCGAAATATAGAGCAAACCACTCATGATCGCGACGCCGAACAGCGAAATGAACCCGACCGTTGCCGAGACACTCATGTGGATTCCGCGGAGGTAGAGCGCGATGAGGCCACCGCACATCGAAAATGGCACGCTCAGGAGCACCAGCCCGGCATCCAGAGCCGAGTGGAACATGAGGTACAGGAACACAGAGATGAGAGCAATGGTGACCGGGATGATGATCACGAGCCGGTGCCGTGCCCGTTCGAGATTTTCAAATTGACCGCCCCACGTCACCTGGTAGCCCGCCAGAAGCGGGACTAACTCGGCGAACTTCTGCTGGGCCTCCGCGACAAATCCCCCTTGGTCTCGACCGCGAATATTGGTACGGACCGTGATCTGACGCCGATTCTCACGCCGCGCAATGATGGTCGCGCCGTCGACCACCCTGATGTCGGCGAGCTGCGACAATGGAACGCGTGCCCCATCTCGTGTTGGAATCAGCAGGTTGCCGATGGCCGAGGGGTTAGCTCGGGCCTCGCGGCTAAAACGCGCCACGACATCAAACCGCCGCTCGCCCTCAAACACCGTCGTAATTGGTTTGGCCCCGAGCGCAAGGTCGATAACGTCCTGCACGTCACTGATATTGAGCCCGTATCGGGCGACCGCATGCCTATCGATGCGGATGCGGAGCTGGGCTTGCTCGGCCTCCTGCTCAATCGAGGTGTCGGCCGCGCCCCGGACCTGCCGGAGCACGCGCAGGGCTTGGGTCGCCAGTGCCCGCAACTGCTTCAACTCCGGACCGCTGATTGTCACCGCGAGGTCGGCGGAGGAACCGGTGGCGATTTCGGTCGAGGTGTCGATGATCGGCTGCGTGAAATTAAACGTCGCGCCCAGGATCTCAGTCTGGAGCTTGTGAGATAGCTCGTCCACGAGGTCGGCCTTCCGCTTGCCCGGTGGCCAGGTGTCATACGGATGGAGATCGACCAAGAGCTCATTCCGGTTGGGACCGAAGGGGTCGGTGCCAGAGTCATTGCGCCCGGTTTGGGACATGACTAGCTTCACCTCTGGGAACGCTAAAATATTAGCGCGGATGCGCGCGGCCACCTCAGCTGATTTTTCCAGCGAGATGCCCGGCGGCAGGTTAGCCCGGATCCAGATGACCCCCTCGTCGAGTTGGGGCAGAAATTCCGACCCAAGGTGTAGGCCTAGGTAGAGCGCCCCCACCACGACCAGCGCCGCGACCGTGACGGTCCATCCGGCGTGGCGAACCGTGAAACTCACCAGCTGCGCATAGCGTGTCTGGAGCCCGTCAAGGAGATAATGCCGTCGAACCCTGGTATGACCGTGAAAGAGAGCGGTGGCCAGCGCCGGGATTAGGGTGAGGCACAGCAGGAGCGACCCTAAGAGCGCATAGCAGACCATCACCGTCATCGGGGTGAACAAGCGTCGCTCGACGCGCTCGAGAGTGAGTAGCGGTAGATACGCCACAATGATGATCAGCAGGGAGAAGAAAATGGGCTGTGCTACCTCGAGCACCGCCCTCCGAATCCGGTCCATTGGCCCCAATTGGGGGACCGCTGGCTCCCCCGATTGGGCCAGGTGGCGCAGGATGCATTCGACCATGACGATTGTGCCATCCACAATGATGCCGAAATCTAAGGCGCCAATGCTAAGGAGGCTGAGCGAGATTCCGGTGGCATACATGCAGATGAGAGCAAATAGGAGGGACAACGGCACAATCAATGCCGTCAGGAGCGCAGCTCGAAGGTTCAGCAGGAACAGGAACAACACCGCCGTGACAATCAGGAAACCCTCCAGCACCACGCGCGAGACGGTCTGCAAGGTCTTGTGCACCAGTTCGGTGCGGTCGTGAAAGGGGACGATGCGGGCGCCCGGCGGTAACCCGGTGGCGTTGATCTCCTCAACGGCCGCGCGAATGCGTTGCAGGACCTCACTCGGGTTTTCCCAGCGGCGCATCAGCACGATGCCTTCGACTCCTCCGACGCGGCTCGTTTGCTGATTCATGGCGAAGATGCCGGTCTGGGGAAGTGTGCCGAGCTGGACGTGGCCGATGTCGCGGACGAAAACAGGGATGCCATTCTGGAAGTCAAGCACGATGGATTCGAGGTCGGCACGTGTCTGAATCAGGCCCGAGCTGCGGATCGCCAAGGATTGCCGTCCTAGCTCCAGCAGAGCACCGCCAGCATTGCGATTGTTGCTTTTCACGGCATCTGCGATCTGCCGCATACTGAGCTTGTACTTGTCGAGGGATCGAGGATCGATTTCGATCTGGTACTGTTTGACCAGGCCGCCGAAGGTCGTGACATCGGCGACGCCCGGGACCTGGAGTAACCGAGGGGTCACCACCCAATCCTGCAGTTCGCGCAGGCGCATAGTGTCGTAGCCATCCCCTTCGAGCGTGTAACGATAGAACTCGCTGATGCCTGACGACAGCGGGCCGAGGGTCGGCGTGACGTCCTCGGGCAGTTGCGCGTCGCGCAGCTTTTCGAGGACGACCTGCCGCGCAAAATAGTCGTCAGTGCCCTCCGCGAAGGTCAGCTCGACGACGGAGAGCCCGAAGATAGTCCTTGAGCGCCGTGCAATGACATTTGGGGTATTATTGAGCGCCCGCTCGATTGGGACGGTGACCTGCTGTTCGACCTCCTCCGCGGCGAATCCCTGGAACTGGGTGATGACGACCACGCCTGTGTCGGAGATGTCGGGGTAGGCTTCCAGCTTCAGTTGTCGGAATGCCCAGACGCCGGCGACGGCCATGCTCAGTGCCAAGATCACGATGAACAGCCGTTGAGAGAAGACAAAGGTGATCAAACGAGGGAGCATCGGATGCACCTATGAAGACCCTTCGACGCCGCTCAGCAGCAGGCCCTCTTCAGCGACCACCTGCTCACCCGCTTCCAACCCGGAAAGGATCTGTACATAGCCATCCTGCTCCAGTCCGATTGCCACCTCCCGCCGGGGAAAACGATTCGCGCCCTGGGCGACCCAAACGCTTGTCTTCTCTCCATCGTGCACGATCGCGCTCAGCGGGACCGCCAGCGCTTGCACATTTGCATCGGTAATGATGCGGAAGGTGGCGAACATTTCCGGCTTGAGCTTGTGCCTGTGGTTTTCGACCACGGCGCGAACCTCGACCCGGTGCGTGCCAGGATCGACCGCCGCGCCGATGTAGGCGATCGACGCCTTGAACACCTCGTTGGGGTATGCCGCAACAGCGACTTCAACTGATTGCCCCACTTTGATCAGCGGCACATCCGCCTCATACACATGGGCCAGCATCCACATCGTTGACAGGTCCGCAATGACGAAGAGCGGATCAGTATTATCAGGCCTGATGTATTGCCCGGGGCCGACTTTGCGCGCCGTGACGGTGCCCGCAATCGGCGATCCCACCGTCGTGATCCGATCGATTTTATGCGCCCGTTCGACTCTCGTAATGTCCGGATCGCTTTTACCGAATACACGCAACCGATCGCGCGCGGCTAGAAGCGCGGCCTCCGCCGCCTGCACGTCGCTTTCAGCGTTTTGCAGGTCCGATTGAGCCTGCTCCCAATCTTTCAGCGCCGCGGCTTTGTTCAGGTACAGCTGGTGTTGCCGCTCTTCGGTACGGCGTGCGAGATTCAGTGCGGTCTTCGCCTTTGCCACGGTCGAAGCGGCGGTGATCAAGTCGGACTCCGCTTGCACCAGGTCAGGCGTATACAGCTCCACTAGCGGTGACTCTAGCTTGACCATATCGCCTGGCTTGGCGAGTAACCGCAGGACGCGGCCCGCGTATGGGGAAAACATTGGCGTCATGAGATCTTCGTTAAACGCGATCCGGCCCGTGGCGAGCTTTTCCGCATGGAACTTTCGTCAATCGACGGTCTCGATTCCGATGTTCTGCATCTGCCCTGCACGCAGGGTCACCACATGCTCATCCAAAGCAGGCGAAGTCGTCGTGGGCAGGTGGCTTTCCCCCGTGCGTATGGCCCCGGTAGGGCCTGATGCCCCCATATATTTGCTTGCCACGCCGCCTCCCACGGCACCCACGGCGAGCGCCATCACCACAGCCGCCACGACGAGGGCACGCGAGGTGTGCTTCGGAGGCACGAGTCGTTCGATCGGAGAATCATGCGAGGGTATTTCTATCCTCTCGACCGTGTTCTGTTCGGTCATGTTCTGCTCGGTCGTTTTCATCGTCATTCCCCGGGGCTGCCTGGACCTTCACTGATAGCCCCTCTCGTCCTTGCTCAAAGACTGCCGCAGTATCGCAACCACCCCTGTCTGGCCAATCACCTTCCACAGCGGTTGCTCTGCCCAATGTAAGTTCTCGACCGATAAAGCAAGAAAGGCTGCTCAATGGTGGAAGGACTACTTCGCCATTGCCAAGAACTCCATCGCTTACTTTTCACCTCTTTCGATCGCAGGCTGGTATAGTACGTGCCGAAGCTTTGACAGCGTTCTTTAGCTTTGACCCTACAGGTAGCCCGGGACGACGCCCAGGCAGTCTGCATGCCACGGTCATGGCTCGCCTCAGGGAGAGTGCAGAGGACTTGCCCATCGGTCATTGACCGATCGGGATGACCCGGCTATCCCGTATGCGTATGCGGCTATACGATGCAGAAGCATCCTTCAAACCTCTGTCCCCATTCCCCTTCGGTAACACGCTCGGCAAAGTTTGTCACGACAATTTTCAAGAGATCTCAGGCCGACGTTGCTGCATTCTGACAGGATGTCAGACGGAACGACCCCGTACACGGACGTACAGAGTGGGACCACATGGACCGGTTGGAGGAGGGAAAATGCCCCGCTAAGGAGCTAGATCACTTCGAATGGCAAGGATGAAGGAGAATGGTCACTACTCGCACGGTCCAATACGAAGACCTCCTGTTAGCACAGGACAATGCCTGTCTCGCATAGAGGTATTTCAACTCACTGGCGCTTCAACCAACTGCCCGTAAGTCATGCTCATGGGAAGGGCTCTACCGAGCTAGGTGATGGGCTGACTTCTTAACGCTCAGCTCTTAAGAGCATGGCCATGCGTGTGCCTTGTCCGTCATCGCCGGGCTCACACCAGATCGACCCGCCGTGCGCGTCAATGATCTGACGGCAGAGGTACAGGCCAATGCCGGCCCCCCGTCCACCATTGGAGCCGCCTCCATGGTGATGCGCGACGCGAAAGAATTTCTCGAACACCCGCTCGCGAAACTCTGTGGGAATCCCCGCACCGGTATCTGTCACGGCAATTTGCAGCAGGTCGTTCCTTCCTCTGGTGGTGTTTTGCCGCAATGTCACCTGAACGGATACCATGCCGCCACGCAGGGTATACGTGAGCGCGTTGGTGAGGAGGTTCCTGAAAACGACGCCAAGACGCACGACATCGCCATGCACGATGGCGCACTCGCAATCCCTCTTCAACTGCAGCATAGTGCCCGCCTCCTCGTAGCGAGGGCGCATGGCACCTGCACGGCGCTCGAAGTTTCCGAGCCGAAGAGCCTCGACCGAAGTGGTGAGCTCGCGGACCGGCCATAGGACCATCCGGGCCAGCAGGATGGCCACGAACGTCGAGAATACGAAAGCGCCAGCCGATATCGACGCCACCAGCACCGTGGCGCGCTTGGCTTGGTCTCGTACACGCACACCGGCGAGCTACATGGAGCTAAAGTTCAGTTCGCGAATCTTGGCACAATCAGCAACCGCCTGGCGCAGGGCAGGGTTGACATGCTCGTGATCATACTTGCCGGCATTGGGTTGCTCGACCACCGTCAGTAACAGGTCGCCGGTTGAGCGATAAATGTCTACATGCCAGCGCAACGCCGCTGCACCATCCCGTTCTTCAGGCTCGCTCAGAAAGCCTATCAAACGGGCATAATCCGTGTCAAAGCGATGCCGCTGCGCCTCGAGTTCCTGCCTCGCGCGCTCAAGATTGCCGTTGACCGCCAGGAGCAGTGCATCAGCCTCGCGCTCGAGGGTACTGGCGAGCACGGCCGTGAAATCGGTGATCTTCTGGATTTCCCGAAGCATCTCGCCGACCACCGTGCTCAAACGTGCAAACATCCATGCGCTCCAGGTTCCGCAGACCACCGTCGTCATTACTAAGAGACAGCCCGCCAACATAAACCGCGTCTGCAAGTGACTCTGTTGGTTAAGTCAGTGAATCATTCCCACTAGGGTATACTTCTTCCTCCTCGTTTCGTCTCGCGCTTAACTGGCTCGCGGTGCTACTGCGTCTGAGCCCCCTTATGCGCTTCCAGCCATTGGACAAGCCGTTCAAACTCGAGGCCGCTCATCCGCTGGGCCAGATCCTGCGGCATCACTCCGGCGGGAAATCCTTCGACATGGATGGATTGAGGGTTCAGGATTTTCTGGCGAATGTACGCCTCATCTCGTCGGGCCCCGACATCCCAAAGGCTTGGGCCGACGAGCGGCCCAGGCGTGTCCAACTTATGACAGCCCACGCAGGCGAGGTCATTGATCAGCTGTTCAGGAGGTCGATCCCCCATCGTGGCTACAGCTGGTTGGGCCGCTGGCGCTTCCCCACCGATGAAGGCCGCCACCTCCTTGAGCGTGACGGTGACCTTTCCTCCCTGAACGCTCTGCAGGTAGGCGGCCACCGCCGCCATTTCGGCGGGACTCAAGCCGATGGGTGGCTTGTTGATCACCGGCATGATGGGCGGGAATCCCTTCACCACATACGCCAGGGGGTCGATCATCGATTCGATGATGTATTCCGTGCCGTTCTTGGCCTTGCCCTTATACCCCGGCTCCCTCACACGCTCCTCAGCGCGCGTACCGATGGCCGGCCCCAGTGAGCCGGCGCCAAAAGGCGGGCAGCGTGCCGTCTCGCTGGGTTCAATCGAATGACAGAGCGCGCAGGTCCCCTTGCCATAGAAGATCTGCTCCCCAGCCTTGACCAGTTGTTCAGGCGTGGCTGCCTCGGACAGCTGCACCTCTGGTACTGGCCGCGATTCGATCTGGGGAATCATGTTGCCGAGGATGGAATAGGCGATGGTCGCTGCGAGCGAGAAGAGCATGACGTTCAACCACTGGCGGCGCACGTCGAACGACAGCAAGATCATCCAGAGCAGGAAGAGGCCGCTGAAGAGATAGAGCAGGATGTGGAGCATTCGCGCTCTCCCTTGCACCCGAACCGGGGTTGCCTGTGAGGGGCCGCGGCCGCAACGGTGGCTGAAACACCGCTTTAGCCTCCGTTTCCGGTAGTGTTATACAGGTCATGCTGGTGAACCGATGAAGCTCCGTAACACATTGAATAACAATGGTGATTTTTTAGGATGCTCCGAGCATAGCATGACGTGTATAACACTACCGGAAATTTTACATTTCACACATGCTCATCGGAACTACACGATTGAACTGTTCGCCGCCGGGCGTCAGCGTTGGATTGGGCCGCTGTCGAGCACGTGGGTGCCAGGCAGCAGATCACGGCCGGCCAAGTCGTGCGCGATCGCCGGCCCCATGACGCAAACCGGCACAGTGGCGGGCGTCGTGATGATCTGAATCATCAGATCAGGCTGGCCTGGTTCACAGGTCTCGGTGAGATGCACCTGATAGCCCACCCAATGGGTCTCGCGTTTACTGCTGTAGCGGGCCTCGAGGTCGTAGGGAGAAGCGATGCACACCGCTGAGGGCGGTTGTTCGTCCCCGGTGCGCCAGCGGAGCGCTTCCAGCCCTGGGATCATACAGCGGTAATGCTGTTGGAGCCAAATCCGCCGCAGGGCCTCCAAGGCCGAGAGCTTACAGCCGCCTGGTGGGCTCTCTGGGAGGCAGACCGACTCCAAGAGTTGCTCGCCATCCGCTCCAACCTGGCGGGCGAGCGCCTCGCATTTGCTAGCATCCTTCGGCAAGCAGGCTTGGTCGGACCGGAGGCTATAGCGCGTATACCATGCGGGTGGTACATGCTGTTTGCACCCAGGCGGGCGCCACATCGCTCAGCTGATTCAGTACCCAATGCATGGTTTCCAAGACACATTCCAAACGGTGCAGCGTGCGAATGGCCGCCAGGACGTGGGTGGAATCGGTCCGTTGCATGCCACGCGCTTTTACCCAACCCCGCGCTTTGCAGGCCGTGAGGAAAGTATCGAGGAACCGCTGGCCGGCCTCATGAGCGAGCAAGCGGCAGCGAAAATCATGCCACAAGGTGAAGTCAAACCCTGAGTCGGTGAGTTCATGACTCAAGGCATATTTCCAATCGATACAACGGCGGACGGCGTCCGCCGCCTGGCGGTCCGTGAGTCCTGCGATAGATTGCATCACCATGACCAGCGCCAAGCGCCAGGGCGCGACTTCCACGGGACGCCCGGAGGGGGGATACAAATCGGCAAAGAGCTGATCGCTATAGAGTATGCCGAACTCGGCGCGCAGGTCGACATAGAGGTTCCCTTTGGGGAACGCGGCCTGTACCGCGGCCACCGTGGCCTCTGGAACGAGGGGTAGGGGTTGTGGGCGTAAGGTCATGGCTCACCTCCTCGCATGGAGACGACATCAGCTTCGGTCACACGGACAGCACATGAGGAGGAAGAAGTATACCCTAGTGGGAATGATTCACTGACTTAACCAACAGCGTCAGTCGTGACTCTGTTGGCGAACTCCCATGCAGCGGACGCCAATGCCGCAAAGGGGGCGGCACGTGGCTTCTGTGGACGCGGATCTGCCAATCAACCAGGTAGCCAGGAGCTGGGATGCCGCCTGCCCCGCCACCAGGCGCATGTGGAACCCGCTCCTCACGCCTGCACCCATCCATCTGGCCATAGGACAAGGCCACGTGGGCCAGCAGGGCGGCTTCCTCGGGACCTGGTCCTACAGGGGATCCTCCGCCTCCTCTCAAAATTTGCGACAGATCCCTCAAAAGGCCAACCAGGTCAAGAGATAAAGAGTGTTATTGTCGGATGCATGGCGCCCGAACCCGTCATAGTTGTGCGCCGCCCCATTGAACTGACTGTAGATCACGTATTGCACCGCGAGCTTGGCTTGTAGCCACGGCCAGAAGGACAAGGGATGGGTGAACAATGGGAGATAATCGAATTCCAGGATCCAGCCATGACTATCTGGGCTCCCCGTCCGGCTCCCACTGATCGGGGCGGGATGGTAGAGGCCAGCGTCCGGGTCCCCATAGACCGTAAAGGCCCCCAGGGTGAGGCCATACGTCGAGTCATACAGATAGGATACCTTGGCCTTGGCGCTTTGGAGCGTATCGATGGCATTGGCGGCGAGGCCCAGCGGTTGACTGGCGCGCCACTGCTGCCGTTCATGGATCCAGGTGGCTTGGAACGAGACGCGGTGAGAGACGCCCAGGTATTGATACTGCACGTCGGCGGCGGCGTCGCTCAGATAGTCACTCCCGGCGCTCTGATCACTGCCAGGAAACGTATGCGCCAGCAGGCCATAGGTCCCGACCTCGACGGAGTGGGGGCCCCAGTTCTGCTGCAGGGCAAGCCGCCAATAGGGGGCCGTCCCCGACAGTTTGGTCACATCCGTGGTATCGAGCCCCAGGGCGCTCTGAGCGTTCTTGGGAATGTTTTGGTAGCCGCTCACCTCGGCGTAGACGAGATCGTTCCACCACACATAGCCCCCGAGCCCGCCCACCCGCTGGGCAAAGGTGCCTTCCAGCAGGGTCGACGCGGCTGGCGTCGGCGCCAGTGGGGAGCTGGCAAAGGGGAAGCTCCACGCGGGCGTGCTGTTCCAGACGTCCTGCACGGTGGGACTGTTGTTCAGCGTGAAGCCATACGTCAGCGGGGTGCCGCCGAGGCTCCCCTGGTTAGCGAACCGCACATCGGTGTTATCAAGGGCCAGGCGCTTCTCCACATCGTCATAGGTCCCCTGCACGAATGCCCCCAGATGAGGGAGGATCTTGCCGCCGTAAAACAGGCTGACCTGCTGCAGGGCGGCGTTATCGTTGTCACCAAAATGTGGCGCCGCGCCGCCCGGCTGTCCCGTTCCGGTATGGGTGAAGGAGGCTTGGATCTCGGCCGCCAGCGGTGGGATATAGGGACCTTCCTTGGTCCAGACATAGCCGTTCAGCTTGAACAGCCGGCCCAAGGGCGTCAGCTCGGGGAACGCCGTGTGGCAGGCGGTACAGGCAAAGCCGGTTTGGCGGGCAAAGCTCGGGATGGCTGCGGCCTGGGACCACGGAATCACGAGCAGCCCGACCATGAAGAGCCAGTGGCTGCGGAGCGGCCACCAACGAATGGATGAGGGAGCCAACCGACGTCGATGCATTGCGTCTCCTTCACGCCTATAGGTCTGCCGGGGGATGACCGGCCCAAAAGATCATGTGTCTCCATCCCACACACCAGAAGGGCCGCCCGTTGGGGCGGCCCGCCCTTTACTGCCTCTCCTTGCCCACGGTGATCTTGCCGAAGAGCCCGTTTGCCTCGTCGTTAATCCCGGCCGTGAAAAACAGCTCGTTATGCTTCCCGGCCGAGCCATCATTGCCGAAGCTCAGGCCCCACAGGCCATTGATCGCGATGCCCTGCCCCTGACGCTTGGTGAGGGGACCCAGGAAGTCACCGGTGTCGGGATTGAAGGCATTGATTTGGCCATCGCCGAAATTGCCGACGATGAGGGCCTGGCTGAACTGGCCGAAGTCGTCAGGGGCGAGGGCCAGGCCCCAGGGCGAGTTGAGGGGACCGCCCGTGGTCAGCTGCCGCAGGAACTTACCGTCGAGGTCAAAGACGTCGATGAAGCCCTGGCCCGTTCCCTTCACGTCGTCGTGCCGTTGATCGTCCTGCATCGCAAACGTGACATACAGGCGGTCGCCAATGGTTTGGATGCCGAAAGGCGCAAACCCCGGTGCCGGCGCGTCGGGAATGAGATCCGGGTCGGTGAACCCCGTCTTAAACTTGAAGGCATCATCGTAGATCTCCACCACGCCGTCGCGAAAATTAGTGGCGTAGAGGAACGTCTCATCCTTGGTGCTGGCAATGGCCAGGCCTTTGTAGACCGCACCCTTCGTGAACTTATCCACCGCGTTGGCCGAGTTATCCACCGCGAGGATGGCGTGCGTGGGATCGACGGTGGGATTCCAGCCCGACAGCGTGCCGTCCTCGGTGGCGAAGAGGAAGCGGCTCGGGCCAGAGGGTTGGTCCTGGCAGCCGGACGATGGGTCTGGGCAGATGACGAACCCGGTCGTGGGGTTAAAGACATTGCCGGTGGGCGTGGCCGTGGCCTCTTCCGGGCTGCCGGCCGGCGGGGGGATGGTGACGACGAGGGACTGTGGGACGCCCTGGCCATTGTACAGCGTGGCCACGCCCGTCCCATTGTCCGAGACCCACCAGGGGCTGGTGGCGCTATGGGACAGTCCCCACGGGTTGATGAGTGACTGATCGGTGCGGCGGGCGACGCCAGTGAGACTCGGATCCGACACCAGATTGATCTGCCGGTAGAAGCCCTGGGCGTGCGCGGCGGCGAACCACCCTAGCAGCACCCCCACGGCCAGCCCTAGAGCCAGCCTTGACGGTCGTGACGCGCGACACTTGTGCATTGACGACCCTCCCTGAAGGCATCTCTCCTGACGCCTTCTCTGTGAACGTGAAGTCCGCATGGTCAACCGATATATCCACAAGAGTACAATCCCCCGCGTCGGAAAATATTCTCCCTGCGATTCGGCTGTAGTGCTACACAGGTAATGCTGGCACTTTCGCAAGATTGTGGTGGCAGATGCAGAACTTGATGGCACCGATGTGGTTAGCCAGTTTCTTGGAGACCGACACCGCGTCGCGCACCAGACCAGAAACGCGTTGTCTCAGGGTGTTGTTGAAGCGTTCAACTTGATTGGTTTTGCGGGCTTTCTTCGTTATTGCTTTGTGCCGGGCTGATGGAATCACGCCCTGGTAGACCTCCTGGCGTCCGTACCCTTGGCAGTGATGATTCTCTATGCCATGGCGGGTATGGCCGTTTTTCTTCTAGCGGTTCGATCCACACGCTGGGCATACATCTCAGACATCCATGGCTGCTGCTGGCCTCCCTCATGGTGGTGGTGTTTTTGACCAATAATGGCACGGAAGCGTAACGCGAGTATTACCTGTGTAGCACCACCGAACATAGACCTGCGATGGCGGCTGGACCACCATCGGCGGGTACACATAGGGATAGGCATCGGGCGCTCAGTATGGGGCCCGCAACGGCCCGAAGGGGACCACGACGCCGAGCCCGATGACGACGCTGAACCTGCGCCTACCCCGGCACGGCGCTGACCAGGAGCAGTGCCCCAAGCAGCCCCATCCTGCGCAGCCACTTCAGCCTCTCGCCCGTTACAACGTGCCTGTCACGCATCGCGATGGCCTTTGTCGATAGCGCCACCTGAGGTGTACGTGCCGTCTTGACGTGCCTTGTCCGTCCTCTCTGGGTCAGGGAGCGGCGTGTCCGGTTTGTCGGGGGCCTCAGGCTGCGAGGCCGCCCGTTGGAACTCGCGCATGGCCTTCCCCAGGCCGCTGGCGACCTCTGGCAACTTTTTCCCTCCGAAGAAAATGAGCGCCAGGAGCAGGATGACGATCAACTCCTGCGGGGCGAAGATGTTGGCGGTAACCACGTGCAGTTCTTCCATGCTAATGCCTCCTCTCAGGGGGCAGATGGCCCCCCAACATTGTGTCTGTGATGGGCCGTATCCTCCCCACGCAAGGACATCTCCGCATAGCGTCGACCAGCTGATGGGGAGCGACGCCCGATATCCTGTCTTTGAGGAACCTGTCCTCCTCGAGGCAGGCTGTGCGGACGCACATCGCCTGTTCAGGCCGCCTCGTGTTGCTGCTTCCCACCACGATTTCTTACGTATAGACCCGCTAGCGTAAATCACGAGCAGAAGGGAAGAAGCACAGACACGTGACGTCCTCAGCTCCCCCACAAGCAAGCCGCGTGCCGTGTTTAGGTGCTGGAGAATGGCCACTCCGGAGCGACTGTCAACGGTTGTCTGGCGGAGGGATCCGAGCTGAGGCAGTCGGCGGCGACCTGTCCTCAGTGTGGCACCCCTGCCTCACGGTTCCCATGCAGTGCCTCACCGCCACGCACGGCTCCGCTGCTGGCAAGTCCAAGAAGGCCCGAACCCACACCGACTCGGGGCTCAGTCCGCACCTCAGGGAGAGTCTCAGATGCATAGACGGCCTAGAGCAGGGCGAATCCATCGGCGCCGATCGTCGCGGCCAGCCGCTGCCGCTCGTTTCCGTCTTGGGAAGCCGATAGTTTTCGACACGCGCCCTGTAGCGCTCAAGCCATACCGGTTGCAGGTGGGTTTGCAACCACGCCAGAGCCACAGCTGCCAGGCGGTTCGACGTGAAGCGCACAGTGTCGCCGACCAATTCAAGCCGGTTGAGCGTCCGGATGGCCGCCAGGATAGGGGTGGAGTTGGTGCATTGTTTGCCCCGCCCTCTGAGCAGACCCTGCTCTCGGCAAATGGCATCACCAGCACCAGCACCAGCCGAGCGGAAGCTTCCGCCGGTTGTCCGGTATGGGAAAACAGGGAAGCCAAAGCAGGCCATGACAGACTCTGTTGGTTAAGTCACGGCGGTCCATCTCCCAAGCCATAGGAGTGAATGTCACCAGAGGCAGGTACTCGGTCTCGATGGCCTTCAAACGTCGTATGCAGAACCGCTTTTCCGCGCGTTTTTGACTTAACCAACAGAGGCGGCAAGCGTCGTACCTTCATGGGAAACTACCTGAGTGTACGAGGCTAGTCACCTCGTCGATTGTCAGGCAAGCCCATAGCGCTTTCGTTTGCACTGCAGCGTCGTCGAGTCGATCCCCAGAATCCGCGCCGCTGCCTCGAAAGAAGGCGCTTGAGCGACCACCCGAGCGATATGTTCGCGCTCGATCTCTTCTAGCGAAAACGCCCCACCAAGGCTGGACGCCATCACGGGCCCCCGCACGGTGTCCGTCGTCCAGTCCACGTTGGGCTGAGAATGCAAGAGAGCCTCACTGAACGGCAACCCCAAGTCCCTCGGTTCGATCATGCTGGAGGGTGTTAAGATCACCGCACGTTCAACAGCGTTGCGTAGCTCGCGCATGTTACCCGGCCAATCATAGTTCGAGATCGCCTCTTCACACCGTGACGAGAAGCCGAGGTGGTGGCGCCTTTGTCTGCGTTCGTAAAATCGCAGGTAATGCTGCGCTAAAGGGAGCACGTCCTCTGGCCGCTCTTGCAGTGATGGAAGGTTCAGAGTGATCACATTGAAGCGAAAAAAGAGGTCTTCGCGAAAGCGGCCAGCCCTGACCTCATCTTCGAGGACCCGATTGGTGGCTGCGATAAGGCGGACGTCAGCTTTGCGCTCCTTGGCCTCGCCGAGCCGTTCGTAGCTACGATCGTGCAAGAACCTCAGCAGGCGCGTCTGGGCGTCGGGTGTGAGGTCAGCCACCTCATCGAGGAAGAGGGTGCCGCCCTCAGCGGCCTCGACCTTGCCAACCACGTCCGAGATGGCATCGGTAAAGGCGCCTCGGCAATGTCCGAAGAGTGGGCTACTCATCAGGTCGCTGGCGAGCATCGGGCAATGGACGGTGACATATGGGCGATCGGCCCGATTGCTGTGCAGGCGCATCCAGCGGGCAAGCACAGTCTTGCCCGTACCGCTCTCTCCGCGCAGCAGCACCACAGAGTCCGAGGCGGCTGCGCGCAGCGCCGTTTGGAGGAAAGTCTGGTAGGTGGGAGTCTTGGTTTCGAAGAAGCTCTCTCCCTCGGCTTCGTCGAGGCGGTCTTGCAACTCTGAGATCTGGCACGACAGCACAGTGGCTGTCACCACGCGGCGGGCCGCGTGCCGTACCTGTGGGGGGGTAAAAGGCTTCGGCAGATAATCCACTGCCCCCAGCTTCATGGCCTCAACCGCCGTTTCAAAAGAGGCGAAGGCCGTGATGACGATGACGCCGATCCAGGGTTGCCGACGCAAGATCTCAGGTAAGATTGTGAGGCCAGATTCTGAGCCCAGCCAGAGATCCAGAAACACCAGATCAAAGCGGCTCCGATCCAGAATTTCCAAGGCGCCGGCGGGGGTTCCAACGCCGAGCACACGCACGCCCTCTAGTTCCAAGCAGAGCCGAATCGACTGATGGATCCCTACATCGTCATCAACAATTAAGACTGAGTACGTCGTATCCATCGTTCAACTCTCACGTAGATTCTGAGCAGGGTAGGCATTGTGATGAGGATTATTGTACAGTTGCGAGCTTCAATGCCCTCGTTCCCCCTGTAAGTGGCGTTGCGGACTAAATCTCCGAGGATTATAAATTCTATAGATTTCAAGAATTGGCTAGATTGCCCTGTCATGCTTTGTGCTTGGGGGAAGCAACGGGCTATAAGATATCACCTGGGCTAATTAGTGGCAAGCTGAGCCTGTTCTAACAGGGGGATTATCTGGCAGTATTGGAAATGCTTTGTCGTGAGAGAATCTTTCGATTGGCGAGCGTCAGGAGCCATTCTATGCGCTCCTCTCCGTTTCGTTGGAGCCGCGTGGTTGTGTGGTCTCCACGGCCTTCCGTCACCTACCGAGCAGCACACTGAACCCGGCCCGCAATACATAGTCTGGCCCTTGGCCGGTGAGCGTCGTCCCCATCGCAGCATCAAGGGCTATTCTTCGGGTAAGGAAATAGAATATCCCGGCGTCCAGGCCAAGAGTCTAGCGTTCGTCCCGCTCCTCTCGCGAAGCGAAGAACACTTCGGCATAGGGCGACTGGTGTTTGCCAACCTTGCGTGAAACCGCACCCGAAGCGAGGGCTTGCAGCAAGTAGCCGTGGGGTTGGACCTGGCCTACCGCCACGGGCCCAGCATTGATATCAAGGCTCAACTGCCAGGGTAAGTCCTGACTGGCGAGGGGGCGGACGCCGAAGTCGGTCCGCCCCGATGCGATGGGCATGTTCCCCACCGGCAAGTTTGCAGTGGGCTCGATCCCCAGAGACGGCCACCAGCCCCCCCTCTGGTGGATCGAAGAAGCGGTACTTCATGCCCAGCGCCACATCTCCAAGTCCAGTGTGGTCTTGCGCTTGGCGAAGCCACACGAGCGGCTCGCTATCGAGCCGCACTTCGAGCCGATCGGTCAGACCAGCGCGGAGAGTCGCCTGCATGGCCAGTCGGCGCTCCGGGGGACTGTCTGCCAGGCTGGAAGGCGCATATTCAAGGCCAAGCTCAATTTGCAAGGCACCGACTAGCACGGTTTGCGTGCTGTTGGTCAGGCTCGGCCGATCGGGGGCCACTTCCGGTGGCAGGTCCTGGGAAGCCACCAGGGCGGGGGCACAAAGCAGGCCACAGGCGAGGAGGAGCTATATCGGCATGCCTTGTGCTTTCATGGAGCGCCTCGTGCGGGACAGCGCCGACTGGCACCCCTTCGATGACGCTGAACTCCGTCGGCGAGTGGATGGGGATGATCCGCGATAGCATGAAGCCGGCGCGCAAACAGCGTAGGCCATTTGGCCTCAGTGCGCTGGCGCCCCCTGTACAAGACGCACGAGTTGAATTGGTTGTGCAGAGGCACACGGCCACGCCGTCAGAACGAGGACTATGAGCAGACGAGAGATGCAGAGACACCAACATGTTGTGCTGGCAACGCTGCAGTAGGCCGACGAACTCGCCTCCATCAAGCTTCACCGATCCCGATAGCTATCATGCCTGGGCGTCATGGCAAACCCCTCTGTGGCGCCAGCAAGGATACCATCTGCCGCGGAACACGCAAGAAAACATTTGATGACAAGACCCCGGCCTCAGACCCCGCGCCTTTACCATCGATGAGCCTTCTTGTGGGCTAGTATCCTTGAGGCATAACGCGAGGTTTCAGGCGCGCCTGGAAGCGGGAGCGACGTCAGGAGCGGACGCTGTAAGGCGTCGCCTGCAAACCATTGTTCGGCAAGATGTTTTGCCGCTCATGACTCTCGCCAACGTGTTACGAGCCCGCCTCCAGTTCTGTCGGGTGGGTACTCAAATACTCCCGTACCTCTAATTGCATGCGGTCGATTTCGGCAAGAAAGCCGGACGCTGCCGCATGGTAGTTGGCTGGGTGCGCTTCCACTTGGCGCAGGTGGGCCACTTGCGCCTGAAAGCGGGCAATGCGTTCGAAGGTCACCTGTAATTCGTGGTCATTGGCAATCATGGCAACTCCGGGATGATCTCGACAATGCCTCTGTGGTGCCCCTCTCGGGTGATTTGCCAGTGGGACAATGTGGTCTGCTCATCATCAAGCAGCGCCAGGCGTCGCAGCCAAAACACACTTGCGCCAAACCGCATCTGGGCCACCGCATGCTCAAAGAGGAGCCGCGCCTCTCCCGTGAGCTGAGAGACATCAAAGCTATCCTCCATCAAGAGGAAGACATCAACATCATTGGGGAGCGGCTTGGCAGTCACAAACGACCCGAAGACCACACAGCGGGCCAGATGGCCTGTGGCCCACGCCACATTATAGATGCGTTCGAGTCGCAGGCCGACCAGCATACGCTGGGGTGAGCTACTGCCAAAACGCTCCAGTACTTCCGCGAGCGTCGCACGGTGGATGCCTGGTGGCAAATCACCATTCGCAGTGAATGAGGGCAGAGGCACACGCACTCCTCGTTGATATCGAGCCAGTTGCGTAATACTACCTCAAGTCGAGCTGTTGCTCACCCCTGTTGCTTTGGATGCCGAACGAAGAAGAGTTTTCGTGGCGCGCAGCCGACACAAAAACTTGGTTGAACGGAACCGCGGCTCCAGCTCGTATGGAATTTTAAGACAGCCCGA
>Ga0137403_10002874_pt1 | contig 20861 bp, 15 predicted proteins | sample CZOMad2_1_16fung_FD_122057 | JGI IMG/M metagenome (GOLD analysis project Ga0137403, IMG submission 122057) | Vadose zone soil fungal communities from Angelo Coast Range Reserve, California, USA - CZOMad2_1_16fungal (Hybrid Assembly) | ecosystem: Environmental > Terrestrial > Soil > Vadose zone...
GGCCCGGCCCGTCCTCGCCGATCAGGCCGACAAGGAGAAGGAGGCCCGGGACCGGGCCGAAGCGAGCTTCAAAAAGAAAGAGCATCAGGCTCGCGAAGGCGCGAAGGCCACCGTAGATGGCCGCAATGCGAAAGTGCCGAATCACGATGGTGGCAATTTCTTGAAGCCCACCGTGCTGGATGGATTGCCGTTGGGAAGCAATCTTGCGCACACGGAAATATTTGGGCCGGTCTTGAGCCTGGTTCATGCGAATTCGATCGATGATGCGATGGCGTTTTTGGCGAAGAGCCCGTACGGAAATCAGGCGTCGTTGTTTACCACCAGCGGGGCGGCGGCGCGAAAGTTTCGGTACGAGGCGCCGGCGGGGAATATTGGGATCAATATCGGCGTTGCTGCGCCCATGGCGTATTTTCCGTTCAGTGGATGGAAGGAAAGTTTTTTTGGCATTTTGCATGGGCAGGGTCGCGATGCGGTGGAGTTTTATACCGAATCGAAGATCGTCGTGGAACGGTGGTCTCGGCAGGAGACTCGGAAGTTTTAGCGCTGGGGTGGCGGAGCGGAAGAGTAGCGCTGGCTTTCGACGGAGCGGAAAAAACAGATCCCTCACCCCGCGAAAAACTGCGGGGATTCGGGATGACAATTTGTTGTTGTGGTTGACCAATCCTTTCAAATCTTTTTTTGCGGTGATGACCGTACCCTAAAAGTAGGTTCTTCATGACTACCAAACCAACGGAAGCGTTGCGCGTGGATGTGAATGGCCAGATTGAGTGCGCGCATACGCTGGCTTCGCGGTTCTACACCGATCCCGCCATTTTGAATATTGAGAAGACGAAGATTTTCCAACGCACTTGGCAGCTTGTGGGAACGCTGGATCACGCATGCGGCGACGTTAACGGTGTGAAGCGGACGATTGCTGATCCCGAGAGCTTTTTTACGGCGGACGTTGGCGGCGAACCCATCGTTATTACGCGTGATAAGCAGGGGAGCCTGCGGGCGTTCAGCAATGTTTGCCGGCACCGGGCTGGGCCGATTGCTTCGGGTAGCGGTTGCAAAAGCGTGTTGCGGTGCGGGTATCACGGTTGGACTTACACGCTCGATGGGCGGTTGATCGGTACGCCGGATGTCGAAGGCGTGGAATTTTTCGATCGCAGCACGATGGGGATGGTTCCATTGCGGTTGGAGACCTGGGAACAATTCATCTTTGTGAATTTCGATCGCGATGCGTTGCCGCTTGCGGAATATCTTGGTGACATTCCGGAGCAGGCTTGCGGGTTTCGGTTTGATGGGTTGCAATTTGCCGAGCGGCGCGACTACGTTTTGAATTGCAATTGGAAGGTGTACGTCGACAACTACCTTGAGGGCTACCACATTCCGATCGCGCATCCTGGATTGATGCGGGAGATCGATTATTCGCAGTACCGGACGGATACGTTTCGGTATCACTCGCAGCAGTTTGCGCCAATTCGCGCGATGAAGGCCGAGGATGTTGGAGAACGGGCCTACGCTCCTGGTGGCGGCCCGCAGGAGGCGCTGTACTTCTGGATTTTTCCAAATTTGATGCTGAATATTTATCCCGACAATGTGTCTACGAATTTGATTATGCCGCTCTCGCAGGATAAGACATTGACGATCTTTGAGTGGTTCTTTCATGATGCTGCTTCGGCGAAAGTGCAGGAGCGGATGAAGAAGGCGATTGCCTTCAGCGACGAAGTGCAGCAGGAAGACATTGGGCTATGCGAGAGCGTGCAGCGGGGGTTGCAATCGGCGCTATACGACCGCGGGCGGTACTCCGTGAAGCGGGAGAATGGCGTGCATCATTTTCATATGCTGCTGGGAGAGTTTCTCGAACGAGTTTGAGCAGTTCTGAATGGCTTTGCGACGAAGACAACACCCCTCCCCCCCTTTTTGTGTAAGTGTTGATTCCGCAGAAGTTCAATTTGTTTAGAATCAACACTTATGCAAGTGTTGATTCTAAAGACCTTCCTTGGCCACATTTCCTTAGAGAGCCAGTGAGCGCTTCCTTCAGTATTTGCAAATTGTGGAGAGTTCCAACACAGAGGCACAGAGGCCGGAACGCAGAGTTCACAGAGAAGAATGCGATTCGAGCGAAGTTATATAGCCTTACTATAGCATCTTGGTAACCTTATGTCAAGGCCCAAAATGGGAATTAGTGGGCTTTTTCCGCTCGCGAGAAGTCCGCTTCAGAGAGAGGTTTGGCGGCTGGGACTTGGGCATAGATGGCGCCGCGCTGTTCATAGAGTTCGGAACGGTCGGGATATTTGGCGATCAGGTCGTCGTAGGCGCCTATGGCGTCGAACCAGAGGCGGTGGTCGGTTAGGATCCGGGCTTTTGCCAGCGCGGATTGGTATGGGTCCGTTGATGGGATTGCGGCGATGGCTTTTGATATCGCTCGTTGTTCCTCGGCGGGGATGACTTCGAATTCCAGGGGTTCGCTGGCTAACGGATTTGGAAGAACTTGGACGCGCCAGTAGTAGGTTTGGCCTGGTTGGAATCTTGTTGCGGGGGCGTCGAGGCGGTAGTGGGTTTCTTTTAGTGGTTGGCGGAGTAGTTGGGTTTCGTCTTCGTCGGTGATGATGAGGACATAGCCCTCGTTGTGACCTGCGAAGGACCAGTTGAATTCGGCGGATTGGCCAAGAAGTTTTGCGCGTTGGGGGGCTAGCAGGATGGCTGAGGGGATGGCGGCGGTGCGGCTGCCGCCCAGCATGGTGGTCACTTTTTTGTCGGACTTGTTGTCGGAGATGTCGAAGCCGGAGAGGTCGGCGTCGAGGACTTTGCGTTTGGGTTTGTTGTTGGTGGGAGGCGGGGGAGATTTGGGATCGGGGGTTGGTTGCGATTGTTGTTGGAGGGTCGAGGGTTGCGACGGGGATTCGGCGATGGCTTGGTTGGCGGGGATGGACTGGGTCACGCTAAAGCGTGCCCCTACATTGGGCCTTCGAGTTGGGGGTCGGTGGTTGCCATTTTCTCCGGCGGTGATGGCGACAAGTACGATGAGATGAGGCAGGTAGCGTTTCATGAGGGCACCTCGGCGGTGGTCGTCGATTTCACACTATACAGCGGAATGGCGGTGGCGAAACCGCGGACCTGGGCTTGGCCTAGAGGGACGGTGGGGAATTGATCGTGGACTTGCTCCCAGGTGGCTGGACTTAGGACTAACGAGGTCTGGAATTCTTTGGTCAGGGATTCGAGGCGAGAGGCCAGATTTACGGCTTCGCCGATTACGGAATATTCCAAGCGATCGGGTGAGCCCACGTTGCCTGCGGTGACTTGGCCGGTGTGGATGCCTATCCCGATTTTTAGCGGGGGGTCGGCGGGTGGTTTGGTGGCGTTCCATCGATCGACGGCGGCTAGCATTTCTTGGGCGCAACGGACTGCGCGGCACGCGTCGTCCTTGGTGCCTTCGGTTAGTGGGGCGCCGAAGATGACCATGATGCCATCGCCGATGAATTTGTTCAGGAAACCGCGGTTTTGTTTGATGACCTCGCTCATAGCGGAGAGGTAGCGGTTTAGCCAGGCTAAGACTTCTTTAGAAGGGACGCCGGCAGTGGTGGCGGTGAAGTTGCGGATGTCGGAAAAGAGGATGGTGGCTACGCGCTCTTCGCCGGCGAGGACGATTTGGTCGCGATTTTTCCAGATTTCTGCGGCTACGTCGGCGGAGACATAGCGTTCGAAGAGGCCCATGAGTTGGCGGCGCTCGGCGGCCATGGCGTTTTTGAGGCGGCGCTCTTCGACGGAACGGTAGCCCAGGCCGGCGGGTAGGGCGGCTAGGAGACAGGCTTCGATGGAGATGAACGGCAGCCAAAGGTGGTAGCTGAAGAAGAGTAGCGAAGCGGCTAGAAAAATCGCCGCGGCGAGAAACAGGGTGCCAGCGACACCGACGTACCACCGGTAACGAAATGAAATGACGATCACGAGAAGAGCGAGTGCGAATCCGGCGATGACGCGCGGGAGCAGGGTTGCCGTGCTGAGATAGTTGCCGGACAGCAGCGTTGCTGCCGCGGCGGCGTGAATTTGCCCACCGGAGAGAAAGTCACTGCCAGTCCGCGATGTCGCGAAGATGTCACGGCCCATTTCGCTAGATTGACCAATGACGACAATTTTTCCTGCGAAAAGATCGGGGCTGAAGCCGTCCGAAAGAAGTAGCTTCACTGGAATCAAGTTACGTCCAGCGGCCACGTGATCGATGGCGATCCATGCGGTGTCGGGGTCGGTGGTTGCGAGCGGGAGTTTTCTTGCGCCGAAGAAAAGGAATTGGTCGGCGCCGGGGCGCAGGTGCTGGCCGGAGTAGAGATCGGCGAGAGCTACGGACAGAGAAAGCGCTTTGTACTCTTTGGTGGTGACTCGAAGGAAGGTTCTGCGTACGACGCCGTCTTCGTCGATGGGGAGGTCGGCGAAGGCTACGCCTGCGGCGGCTTCTCGGAAAGGCTTGAGCGGGTCGTTTTGGGGATGGACTCCGAAGCCGTATTCGCTGATGAGGATTACGTTTCCGGCGTCGTCGATGGCTTTGGCTAATTGCTGATCGTCGGAATTTTGGCGTGGGCGATCGAGAATTATGTCGAGTCCGATTACCGAGGGTCTGCCGGTGGCGATTTTGGAGATGATTTGGGCAAGGAGGAGGCGGGGGACGGGGAAGGCGTTGTATTGGCGGACGGAGGCTTCGTCGAAATCGACGTTAAAGACTGGGCCCGCGTAAGGTTGCGTGGGCGGCGCGATTCGGGAGTATTGAATGGCGGCGAGAAGATCGTACGCGCGTAATTCCAGGGGCTCCAGGATGCCGCGATATTCCGTTGCGAAAACGATTGAGGTGACGATTAGGGCTAGAGCGAGGATCGGGAGGTAGTGAGACGGAGTGGTGGCTTGCGGGTTGGCGATGCGACTGAGTGTCATCTAAACCCCGCCCTCTCGGAGAGGGCGGCTACAAGGTGGGGTGGGCTAAGGCTTGCCCCTAGATTGATCATTCGGGGCGGAGTCAGGTTTGCGGATTTGGCGGATTTGCGTAGGCCTACGCCGGAGAGGGGGAGATGTTCGGCTAAGCCTGGGAGGGCCATGGGGCTTTGGTTGCCTTCAGTGGCTTTGTCTACGGAGTCGTGGATGTAGGCGAAGAGTTCACCGGCCGTTACCGTGCCGTCTTTGTTGGCGTCGGCTTCGCCGTGGAGGCCTTTGAGTAGAAAGAAAGTGAAGACGCCGTGGCCGCCGCCCCATTTGTCGGATTCGTAGGAGAGTTGACTGATGTCGCTGGCGGTGATTACGGCGCGGTCGGAATCGTTGGCAAAGTGGGAGAGGTATTGGTTGACGAGATTGTTGGATTTTTTGCCGTGGGCGCTGGCGCCGCTAAAACCATAGCTGTGGCAGGTGTCGGCGAAGGTGACGACACGCTTGGCTTTGATGACGCGGGCGAAGACGTCTTGAAGTTGGTACATGGGGAAGGCGGTGCCGCCCATGTCTTCCAGTTTTGTGTCGTAGGTTAACAGATACAAATTGCGAGGGTCGTTGGGGTCGGGGGCGCCGTGGCCTGCGATGTAGAGGACGACTTCGTCTTGCGGCTGGGCTTTGGTCAGGAAGGTGAAGAGAGCGCTGCGCACATTTTGCGCGGTGGCGTCTTCGTTCAGCAGAAGGCGGATGTTGTCTTTGGGGAACGAGCCGCCGTCGGGAGAAAGCAAAAAGTCGCGAAAATCCTGGGCGTCACGATCGGCAAATTGGAGGCTGGTGACGCCTCCGCTGGAGTCGGAATAGCGGGCGATGCCAACGACGACGGCGAATTTGTCGGTGCCTGCGACGGGACGATCGGGGAGGATGGCGGGGCGTTTCTGGTTGCGAGTGGTAGTGGTATCGGAGGTCTGCAGCAGGAAGGAGGCATAGTGGACGCGCTTCATGAGATCGCTGAAGGAAATTTCCACGGAGTTGCGGCCGGGTTGCAGATGGAAGCCATCGTGATGACTGAGATCGAGCTTGCAGAGGATGCCGTCGGACATGGTCGTCGTGGTCATGATCATGTTGGCGGCTTGCGTGTTGATTTTGGCGTAGAGGGTGCCGGGGCTAACTTGTGTGGGGCTCTTGGCGACGTGGACGAGCAGTTCGTCGAAATTGGTGGAGGTGATGACGGCGGCGCTGTTGGGTTCGAGCTGCAATTGCAATTGGGGAATTTCCAGCGTGATGGGCTCGGTGATGTCGGCGGCAGCGGCCGGAAAAAGCAAAGCGACGGCCAGTAAGGCTAACGATATGGAAGCACCGATACGCGTCGAATTTACATGACGGAGATTCGTCAAATTCGGTTCACCTAGTGGGAGCAATAAGTGAGCCGATTGTAGTGGAACACGCTTCCCTTGTCATCGTGAAATGAAAGCATTTTGCTTGACAAAAACCGCAGTGCGGTATTAGTTGCGTGTAGCCTCTTTGAGCGCTTTTTGCCGGAAGTTTCAAAAAAAGAACGCACTGCGCTCGACACACACTTTGCTTGCGGAAAAACAGGAGGAGTCCAATGATTCGGCCTTCGGCTTTGGTCCGGTTTGCGACGATGCTGTTCGCGCTGTTGTTCACGATCTCGCCGTTGTTCGCGCAGACGGCGACGGAATATAACGACAAGGATAAAAAGAAACTCGGGGAAATTGCGCAACGTCCCGAAGTGATTCACCGCATTCAGGAGACGTGGGACGCGCACCGGCGAGCGGACATGGAGTTTGCGTTCAATGTGAACCAGTCGACGCGCCTGGGAGAGTTGTCGGTCGCAGAGCTAGCGACGTTCCGGCAGAATTTTGGCGAGTTGTACAACAATCCGATTCTGGTGAGGTATGTGAACTCGCTGGGGCAGAAGATTGTGCCGCAAGGGTCGCCGAATTTGTATTCCTTCCGGTTGCTACTGGATCCGGTTCCGCGAGCGGAAGCGCTGACCACCGGGACGATTTATATTTCGACGGGGTTGGTGTCGATGCTGGACAGCGAGGCGCAGCTTGCGTACGTGCTGGGGCATGAGATCGCGCACGTGGAGCGTAGACACACCTACAACACGATTCGCAACCAGATCCTGGAGGAGGAATTCGATCGGGAAAAGACCGCGGACGTCGGAAAGAAGCGCGCGATTTTCGGCGCGGTTTCGGCGATTGGCGGAGCGGCGATTGGCGGAGCAGCCGGAGGATACTCGGGAGCTTTGATCGGAGCCGGGATCGGCGTGGCCGGCGGAATCGCCGGTGGATTTTTGTTCCGGAACCGGTTTCAGCCTACAGAGTGGTCCACGGTGTACGAGGATGAAGCCGACGAGGCCGGACTGAAATACATGCTGGAGCAGAATTATGACGCGCGCGAGATTCCGCGAATGTACGCGCGACTCGACAATTTGGTGGGGCGCGACAGCCGAGTGGGTCTGGGATTCATCGGGAAGCCGGAACGGACGCGGGAGCGGCAGGCGTCCATCACGCGACTGATCACTTCGTCGTACAAGGCGGACCTGGAGGCGCGAGCGAAGAAAGGGCTGGTGAGCTCGGGGCCGGAGTTTCAGTTGCTGATGTCGGCGTTGAAGAGGGACAACGGCGTGAGCGCTCTCGACTACGATTTGTATGATGAGGCGCGGGATGATCTGGATCAGGCGGTGAAATTACGGTCGAACGATCCGCGGGCTCACTATTATTTGGGGCAGGTGATGATCGCGACCGGTCGAACGCCGGAAGAAAAGCAGCAGGCGATGGGAGAGTTTTTGCAGGCCATCCAGTACGATGCGGATCGAGGGGCTTACGCGGAGCCGCATTTGGAAGAGGCGCTGTTTCAGATTGGGCAGAACGATCCAGGATTGCAGGATCAAATCAAGAAGGAGCTGAAGACTTACGTTGCGCTGTATCAGCGGCAACATTCCGGGCAGTTGCCTGGGAATATGTACATCATCTACGACTATTTTCTGCTGATTGGAGACAGAAGCTGGTATATGCCACCGGCGGCCGTGATCAGCACGAAGAATGTGGACTCACTGAACGTGGTGCAGGGTAGCGTCGGTCCGGCCAGCGCGGCGGAAGTTGTGGCGCGGGCTACCGGAGGATCGGATGGCGGCCGAACAACTACGGTGTCGGATCCTGCGAAAGCGCCGGCGAAGCCGCCGGTGAAGAAGACGTCCGCGGCGGCAACCACGCCACATTGAAACGGTCCAGGCAGGGAAGTGTTCTGGAATGCGGAGGCGCCCGTGAGTGAGCGCCTCCGCGCATCGGTCGGGAGGATCAGAATGAAATTTGTGCGGCTAGTGATCGTGTGCCTCGCGTGCCTGGTTGGTCTGCGCGTCGAGGCGCAAGGCGGTGGCGGCAAGAGAATTGTCGGGATTATGCCGACGTTCGATACGACCGGTGACGCATATGGGCAACAGTTCGCGCAGAACTTGACGGCGATGGTGTACGACAAGCTGGCGGGAGCGCCGTTTGAGATTTTGCTGCTGAACCCAGGCGGGCTGTACAGTCCGTTGATTCCGGAATCGATGCTGGAGTACACGCAATCGACGGGAGTGGATAGCGTTTTGGTGATGACCTTGTTGCCGACCGACAAGCCGCAGAAGGGTGATTACATTTTGCATGTCGAGGCGAAGTTGCTGAGCGCACAGGATGCCAAAGAAATGGCTTCCGCGACTACCTACAGCGCGAAGGTCAGCCACAACGATGCGTTGCTGGACGCGGCGAAGGCGGGTGTGGATTTTGGGAGCAACACGTCGAACACGGCGCGGCATGGGCGCGACATTTATTCGGCGATGACGCGGACGAATGGGAGCCGGCCGTTCGAAAAGCAGCCGCTGGGCAAGGCGGCGTTAGGAATGGCCGCGTCGATTCAGGCGCAGATGTTGGCGCAGGTGCCGAAAGGTGACCGGGTGGCAGTGTCTGGGGGCGGGGCGTGCACGATCAGCGTCCGCGTCGCGTATACCGCGAAGAAGGCGTCGTCGAGGGCTTACGATATTTTGTTGAATGGCGAGAATCAGTCGTTGTGGACGAAAGACGGACTGACGACACTGGAGAACATGAAAGGCGGGCCGCTGTTTTTGCAGATCAGCGTCGCGGATCCGCCATACCGGACGCCGGTGCAGGACCTGTATCAGGCGAATACGATTTTGGATTGCGGACGGCCGGAGCGGCAATTATCACTGGAAATCGGCGCGGTAGGCGACGCCTTGTTGCACTGGCGCTAAAAGGGGCGCCGTCCGCGCGTGGGCGAAGATGTTTTCGGAAAATGGCGCGCGCGGCCAGACTCGAACTCGCGACCCTCTGCTTAGAAGCAGAAGGTTGGGGGTGAACGATGGGAACGCGAAGAGCCGCAAAAATATACCATAGCTGTTGCCAAGGATCATGCCGACCCCGCCGACCATACGAGGCGCGGCGAACAAACGAGATATTCCTGAAGGTCATAGGAACTGACAAAGTCGCGGGCAACCGGTGGAGTGGGTCGTCGAGCACTCCGTTCCGAACGCCGTCGAACACGCCGCAGACCATTTCTCTAACATAAAGAAACTGGAAAGCACGGGATGTCGGAGGGAGAACGCAAAATCCTTGACACGCAAGGCGATTACTACTACAATGTGATTATAATCACGATCGATTCACGCGAAGCACTCTTGATGATCATTTTGCCCGCGTGGATGAGGAACCCGAAGGAGTGGGAGTTGACGTCGCGTTGGAACAGAAAGCCAGTTCCTCAGAACCCCGATAGGCGGTCCTTCCTGTTGGGTATTGCGAGCCTTGGGCTGACGGCGAGGTCTGAAAAATCAGGCGAGAAATCCGAGACGGTATACCGGTTTTTAACTCCGGAATGCGAAGTGGCAATGAGCGTCCAGTACTTCGGGAACTCCAGGAGTGAAGGCTTTCGTTTCCGAGATCGCCTGACGAATCGCGCGTTTTGCCTTTCCGCAACGGGAGAGGAAGACCGCAATTGTCTATCGCGATTTTCGGGCTCCCTGGCCGTCGCCCATTATCATTTCCGATCGCGGCGGCATTCGCAGATGCCCCTGAATCTGCGGGAGCGGGTGCGCACGATCGATCATGACGTACGAATGAATCCTCGTGCTCCTTTCGAGAGAGTGCTGACCATTGAAAAAGATGTTGTCAGCGATATACAGGCATTCGGTTACAACCAGAACGTCCCCAACGAAGCGGCGGCCGACGCCTCCCTCGCGGTCTGGTCTTTGTTACGCCAGGATCTTTATCTGAATGACCAGGCCGCACCGTTTCTGATCGTTCACTGGAAGCACACTTTGAATTTCATAAGTCTCGTGGATGTGATTCCGGGGGACGGAACGCAGATACTCAGCGACTAGGGCACGGAAGATATGGCGGCCGATTCCAGACAGAAATATCTTGACGCAAAACCGCATTAGTACTACAATGTAAGTCTAATCATGCTGGGAGAATTCGAATACCTGTTGATCACCGCCGCCGCGAGGCTTGGCGAGAACGCCTACGGTGCGGCCATTCGGGAAGAGATTGCGGCGACGACCGGACGAAAATGCTCGATTGGCGCGCTGTATACCACCATCGATCGTCTCGAAACAAAAGGGCTACTGAAAACGTGGATGGGCGATGCCACGCCGCAGCGTGGCGGCCGGGCCAAGCGCATGGTGCAGGTGACGGCCAAGGGCGTGCAGGCCGCGAAAGGTTTCTACGACGCAGTTGCCCGCGTTAGCCGCGGCGCTTCGTGGGTGACCGAGCGAGCCAGGAGCATTTCATGACGAGCGGGGGTTGGCCGCTCGTGGAAGTTGCGGCGCGGCTGCTGGAAGGTGACGAACGCAACGCGGTACTCGGTGATCTGCAGGAGGCCAGCGAAACGGCGTGGCACGGCTTGTTTGGCGTGCTCGGCCTGGTTTTTCGGCGGCACGCGCAACTCTGGAAGAGTTGGCGGCCGTGGCTGGCGGGATTCGGTGTGGCCTTTCCGAGCAGCCTGCTCTTAATGGGAGCTTCGTTGACGGTTAGCTGGAGTTATCAGCGGCTGCTGTGCCCCGAACTCCTCGCGAAGGCGTCATTAACGCCACGGTCTGGTTTCTTGCTGTTGCTGTGCCAGGCGCTGGTGCTGACCGGTTGGTCCTGGACGGGTGGATTTGTAGTGGGGAGGGTGTCGCGGCGAACTCTGTGGGCCAGCACGGTCTTGTGTTATGCCCCGTGCTTGTTCTGTCTAACAAGGTACCGCGTGGATTCGCTATCCAGGTATTGCCTGCTCCTGTTTATATTGCCCGCCATCTGGGGAGTTCGCCGCGGCTTGCGCATTTCCACGATCAGACTGTCCGGGGCAGTGGTGGTGGCTTTGGGAGTCACCGTGTTGATGATTCCTGCGTGGAGCGGTGGACATCCGCATTGGTGGACTATCGATTGGGCGTTGAGTTTGCCGGCGTGGTATCTGGTCGCGACTTCCTGGAAATCCGCCCGAGCAGGGGCACCAGCGTGAAACGGCAAAGACCACTGGACGATAGGCAGGATTGTGTTGAGAACCGAACTATGCGTGTGGCTGGTTAATTTCTCCGGGCGGTCAAATCCCTTTCGCCAGAAGCATCGGCCGCGGAGTTTCAACGATAGAGGTTCGGAAACTGCTTTTGGAGCTGCTTGACCTTGGGAAGGTCGTATCTTGCGATGTAAGGATTGTCTGGGTGTTGCGCCGCGTAATCTTGATGATATTGCTCCGCGCGATAGAATCCTTTCATCGGAACAATCTGCGTCACAATAGGGCCGGAAAACAGCTTGGCCTGGTTCAATTGGTCCACGTAGGCTTGCGCAACCCGCTGCTGGTCCGGACTGACAAAAAAGATCGCCGAGCGATACTGGGTTCCGGTGTCCGGGCCTTGGCGGTTTAGTTCCGTTGGGTCGTGCGCTACCGAGAAAAACACTTTGAGGAGTTGGCCCAGAGTGATTTTCGAAGGGTCATAGACGATTTCCACGGACTCGGCGTGCCCCGTGTTGCCACTGCTGACCTCTTCGTAGCCAGGGTTCTTCACTGTGCCGCCGGAGTAGCCAGCCGTCACGCGGTTCACGCCCTTTACATGCTCGAACACCGCCTGAACTCCCCAGAAACATCCACCCGCAACGACAATGGTTGAATGGCCTTTTTTTGCGGCCAGCGTTTCATCGATCGAGGGATCGGGGATCGCTGCCGCGCTTGCTGAACTCCCACGAGCAACGGCTGGCAAAACCAACAAAAGCGCGAGCACACCGGGAACGGTTCTTATCAAGCGATTCATCGTTGCAACTCCTGTGACAAACGAATTCCAGTTAAGAAGCTTTGGCAAATCTCATCGCGACGGAATTCATGCAATAGCGAAGGCCCGTCGGTTTTGGCCCGTCGTCAAAGACGTGCCCCAAATGGGCATCGCACAACCGGCAAGAAACCGCTGTGCGCACCATCCCCAAACTGCTATCGGTTGTTTCCCGCACATTCTCTTTCGCAATGGGCGCCCAGAAGCTTGGCCAACCCGTGCCCGACTCAAACTTCGTACTGGAGTCGAACAGGGCTGTTTCGCAGCAGATACAGCGAAACACTCCCTTCGCGTGATTATTGGGATTTTCGTTGGTATAGGGGCGCTCCGTGCCCGCGTGGCGCGTGACTTCAAACGAGGAGGGTGAGAGCTGCTTCTTCCACTCTTCTTCCGGCTTCACAATGCGATCAACGGCTTGCTTGGACTTGCGCTCTCCAGAATCCGAAAACTCGACAATCGTGACACTCTTCGGAAGTCCCGCGGCCGCGGCTTCTGCGCGCACCGGCTCGCGCTTGTCAACCCACCACCAGAAAAGCCCGATGACTGCGGCTCCCGCACCAATCAGAAACGAACGTCGCGGAATCCTATCGCGCGTCTCCGCATTTTTCCTCGACATGGAATCCATACGGTCCCTTCCCGTTCAGGTTCATCCGAACGTAAACGCAAACGCCTGTACGCCGGGATCGAGAAACTCAATTTCAAATGTCCGGTCTTCCACTTTTCCTTTTTGCCGGATCAGCTGATAGAGCCGGTATTCCTTCACTACGCCCGCTCCCTGCTCATCGGTATCTCCGCCGTGATCCTCACCCGGCGCGGTGCCATCGATGCGAACCCGGAAACGCATCACCTTGCCGCTTTTCCCGGGTCCCAGAACAAGATGTAGATCGCGAGCGTGAAACCGGAAAATGATTTTGCCCGGTGCGGAGACCAGTGCGGCATGCTCGTCGCTGACGGTCCAATTTCCGCCCAGACCCCACTGGTTTACGGTAAGCCGTGACGGTGGAGTATACGCTTGCGGCGCGTCATGCCGGATCTGCTGCGGCGAAGCGTAATTCTGCTGACGGGAATAACCGATATAGGTTTCCGGGGAAGCGACGTTGCCTAAGTCTGGTGCAGCTTGAGATCCGGAGGCATCGACTTGTACCAGCCCTCCGATCTTCAGACCCGAGTTCCTTTCTCGCAGCAGCTGCTGGATGACTTCCTCCGATTCGGCGTACTTCCCTTCGCCGAAATGGTGGTAGCGAATCGCGCCCTGCGCATCGATAAAGTAGTGTGCCGGCCAGTATTCGTTATGGAACGCCTTCCAGATCGCATAGTTGCTGTCGATGGCCACCGGATATGTGATTTTCAGATCCGCGAGCGACTTCTCCACGTTTGCAGGGTCTTTCTCAAAGGCAAATTCCGGCGTGTGCACACCGATCACAACCAGGGCGTCGTTCTTGTATTTCTCCGCCCAGGCTTCAACGTAGGGAACTGACCTCAAACAATTGATGCAGGAATAGGTCCAGAAATCGATCAGAACCACTTTTCCCTTGAGCTGCTCGCGGGTCAGCGGCGGAGAGTTCAGCCATTTCACAGCGCCGTCCAGACTCGGAAACGAACCCTCGTGGCCTAACTCCACAGCCGCAGGTTGTGCCGCGACTGCTCCCGTTGATTTTGCGTAGGCTACTTGACGGAAACGATCGAGTAGCTCTTGTTCGACGCCCGACGTACTCGAAAGAGAAAGTCGCCTGAGGATTCCCGTGTCCCAGCCAAGAGCAATGGCAACGACACCGACCAGAACGGCTACGCCCAGACCGCGACGGATCCATTCTTCGGCGCCAAGCGACTTCTTCATCAGCGCGAATATTTTGTTGCCGGCCAGCAGCGCCATCGCAAGCGAACACGCGGCTCCGCCGGAAAACGACAGCAGCAGAAACGTGGTGTGCACGCTCGGACCTTGCAGCGCGGCCCCCGTCAGAATCAAACCTAGTATCGGCCCGGCACAGGGAGCCCACAGCAATCCCGTGGACACTCCCAGCACGAGCGACCGTCCAATGCTCGGAGCCTGGGTGCTATTTTGTCCCTGCACCCGTCCACCCAGGCGAACCAAGGGACGTGTCAGATATTCGGCTACACTCGGAAACAGCAAAGCCAACCCGAGCAGCGCAAAAACCGCAATCGCGAGAATCCTGCCAATTTGATTCGCGCGTACAACCCAGGCTCCCGCGAACGTGGCGAGGCCAGCGACTACGGCGAAGGTCGCCGCCATTCCAGTCAGAAGTGGAAGCCCGCTGCGACGGAATGGCTGGTCGGCGCGGGAAAACACGAACGGCAAAACCGGCAAGATACAGGGACTGACGATGGTCAGTACACCGCCCACGAAAGCCAAAAGGTAGAGAAGCATGGTTCCCGCCAGTCGCTACGTTAGAGACGCTCTCCCGCGAAGAGTTTCCGGCTCCTCGCGTAACCGTAAGCGCTTATTTCGTAATACGCTAAAGGCGCCTGTTTGGATGCAGTTTAGCTGTTTTTGGATCGATTTGCGCGGCGATGGAAGTTTCACAAACTGGTGGGTCGAGACGCGTTCATTGGACCGGCGCCATGGCGGTTCCTGATCGATCCGGTGGGTTGCCGTTGGTATGGACGTTACGCCATTCACCCGGAGACGTACCCTCCCACTGGTGAAACGCACGAAAAAACGAGTTCGCATCTTCGTACCCGAGAAGATAGGCGGTTTCGTTCAGCTCCAATGAGGAGTGGAGCTGATAATGTTGGGCGAGCTCACGCCGGGGCTTCCTCCATCAGCTGCTGGAAGTTCGCTCGTTCCGCAGTCAGGCGGCGTTACAGCGTCCGTGTGCTCAACCGCAATTCGCTGAGACCGGCGAGATCGACTGCAGCACGAGTCTCCATGGCGTCGCGTTCTACCAACTAGACATCGTTAACGAACAAAAACCGATACGCTGTCATGGGCCGCAGAGTGTTAAAGCTGTTTCTGCGCCTCGTGGTTCCCGCGCCAGGAGGGCCGGAAGGCAAAGCCTAGTAGATCTTCTTCAGGAATGATTCGAGGTACTCAACAACCGCGTCAAGGACAAAGTCATGTTCTTCGCCCGACTCGTCTACGAGATTCGGCTCCACGGGGTACTGTAGCTCCGAGAAAAATGGATCGAACATCTCGAAGGCCTTCATAATCGTCATCGGCATCTCTACCACGACTGTAGGCGCCACAAAACGGGCATCGAGGTCAAAATTCGCATTCCTTGCCGCAAAGACGTTCGCCAGTACTACCAGTTTGTGATCCCAAACGCACTCGTCTTTCTTCAGTCCGACGCCGGGGTACAACCGGGCGAGTCTGCGCGGGTCGAATGCGGTCATTCCGTCTGCAATGAGGATCGCTCTCAGATATTTCTCAAGCGCGAGATGTCCCAGCGGAGCAGCCACCAAGTATAAGAAAGGATCTCCGCTCTCGAATAAGTATTTCGATGCTCGGTAATCGATATCGCCGCTCAGCCGCCATTCGGCCGCGTTTCTTGCGTATCTATCGAGAGCTACGTACGTCGTTGCCATATGCCAAAGATCATCCCGGTTCGTGATCCTCGAAAGCAATCTGCAAAAAAGTAGAACCCAAATAAAACGAAGCCCGCGCCACCGGCACCAACTGCAGAAAAACCGCGTATCCTGCCGAAAGTGGCGCGCCCGGCCAGACTCGAACTGGCGACCCTCTGCTTAGAAGGCAGACGCTCTATCCAACTGAGCTACGGGCGCGTGGTCTGCAACTGCTTCACTTTATAGTGTTGACTGCGTTTTTCGCAACCCGCAACTTGGCTGGACGTTTCGCTAGTGCTTCATTTTTTTACCCACGAGAATTTGCCATGTCAGGCCAAACGATCAATTTCTGGCAGGCGCGAAAGGTAAAATCACATAGGAAGGATTTGCTGCGTCGTGATAGATGGTCTGATCCGCCACTTTGGTGTTCCCTGTTTTTCCCAAAGGCTCGCCGGTATTCTGGTTGCGGTCATATTTGGGGAAGGCGCTGGAAGAAACCTCGATGCGTATCCGGTGGCCTTCGCCGAATTCCTGGCACGTATTCCAAGCGTCCACACCGAAACCATAAATCTTGCCTGGTTCGAGCAAGGATGGCTTATCGCCGCCCTCACGATAACGCGCCCGCACCATCCCGTCCGTCAATCGCTGCGCGAAGCCGTTCGGCCATACATCGATAAGCTTCACCATGAAGTCAGTGTCCACGGCGGAGGATGACGCCGAAAGGTGCGCCTGCACCGGTCCACATATGATTCTGGCAACGTCTAACTTCTCCGAAGTATAGACGAGCACGTCGTCGCGACGCTCTACCGGACGATAGTCATCGGGTCCACCGAGCTGCGCATAGGTGGACTCCATGATAAACGGCACGGGATCGAGCGGGTTGTAGCGGAAATGATCCGGCGAAGCAGAAGTCGCCGGTTGGGCGGTGAGTGCTCCGTCCCCGAACAAACTATTCGCCCGTCCGTTACTGTGGAGGTAGTACTTCACGAACTGTGTTCCGCGAATCGGCCAGTCCACCTGGTCTTGCCACTCGTTGCGCCCCATTACGAAAATTCGCACCGGAGCTTCCGCCATGATTCCGTTATCCGCATCCTTTAGCCAATGATCGAACCAACGCAGCTCGTAACCGTCCAGATCGATCAACGCCGTAGGGCCAAAATCGACCGCGCCCAGCTTTCTCGTCGAGTTGACCGCATGAGGCCACGGCCCCATCAAGAGCTTCTGACTCTTTCGCACGTCTGGTGGCATCGCCTTCTGGGTCATCCCGATGTAGTTCATCACCGCTCCGGCTTGCTCGTCGTCGTACCATCCGGAGACATGCAGGATCGGCAATTTTACGCGATCAAATTTATTCTGATAAATCAGTGGTTCCCACCAGGAGTTAATTCCAGGGTGATTCAAAATGTCCTGCCAGTAAGGCGCATGAAATCCGCCGGCTTCGTCCATCGTTGACAGCGGTAAGTGAAGGTAAAGCGCATTCCAGTCCACTGCCGCCGCATTATGCAGGGTGTGGCCCAAAAGCAGGTGATACCAGCTCAAATACGAGGGCGACTGCAACCCCGTCGGAGATTCCACGAAGGGATCGGGCGGTGTGACCAGCACGATCATGGTGGTCAAGTGTGGTGGCTGCTGCAACGCCGCCAGCCACTGGTCATATCCGAGATACGACGAACCGATCGTTCCGACTCTCCCGTTCGACCACGGCTGTTTCGCGCACCATTCGATCGAATCAAAACCGTCTGGTCCTTCGTTGCGGTACGGCACAAAAACGCCATCCGAGTCTCCGCGTCCACGCACGTCCATCGCAACATAAACGTATCCGCGCGAGGCGAAATACCGGCCTATGGTTAGGTGATTTCCACGCTCAGTACTTTTGTTGTAGGGCGTCCGCGTGAGAATGACAGGGAACTGGCCAACCACAGCGGGGCTATAGACGTCTACCGAAAGCTCGATGCCATCACGCATGCGTACGCGTTCGTTGAATTCAATCTTCACTTCATAATCGGTGCGGCACGCGGGCGTTTCCTGGTGGCACGCTAGAGTCGGACCAAACGTGAATAGAACGAGTACAACGAGCTGCGCGCGTGCCATAAGGCACCTGCCGCTTCCAATCAATTGCTTGCCATTGGTTGTTTCCAACCCGGACCGCGCAGCTCCTTCCCAGCCATGACCCCGGTCAATTTCTCGTTTTCAAATTCCAATTGCCCGTTCACGAAAACATATTTCACGCCTTTGGAAAGGCTATCCGGCTTCGTATAGGTTGCCGTATCTTCAATGGAATTAGGATCGAACACCGTGATGTCCGCGAAATACCCTTCCTTGAGCAGGCCGCGATCGAGTAGCCGCTCGCGCTGCGCGGGCAGGGAAGTCATCTTCCGGACCGCCTGTTCTAGCGGTAGCAGATGCAAATCGCGCACGTAGTGGCCGAGAAACCGCGGCATCGTTCCGAACGCCCGGGGATGCGTGTGCGGCTCGTAAAGCGGGCCGTCCAGAGAAAGCTCGCCGGCATCCAGGCAGAGGCTCGTCCACGGCTGCTTCAATCCGTATTGCAAGTCCTTTTCGCTGGCCATGAAATAGAGCGCGCCGGTCTGGCCCTTGTCCGCGATGATGAAATCGAAAAGTGTATCGAGAGGTTCCTTCTTTTGCGCCACGGCAATTTGCGCGATCGTCTTCCCGTCGAAATTCTTCAGCTCGGGATTGTCCACGCCGGCAACCATTACGCCGCTCGCCCCACCAGTGTCGAAGTACAAGTTTTCCCATTGCGGATGATCCGCGGCCATCTCCGCCTTGATTTTCGTGCGCGTTGCGGGATCGTGCAGGCGCAAAAGCAGTTTATCCATCCCGCCATCGGCTACCCAGGGCGGAAGGGTGGAAGCCAGTGCGGTGCCACCTGCTATATAAGGATACATATCCGCGGAAACATCCTGCCCGGAATCGCGCGCCGCTTGAATCAAGCCCACAATTTTTGGCATGGAGCCCCATCGCGTTTTACCGCTGACCTTGAGGTGGAAAATTTCTACGGGAAGCCCTGCTTCACGCCCAATGCGCAGGGCTTCCGCAATCGCTTCAGGCTCGCTTTGGCCCTCACTGCGCATGTGCGAGCCGTAGATCCCACCGTATTGGGAGGCGACCTTCGCCAGTTCGATCAACTCTTCGGTCTTGGCGTAATGTCCCGGCGGATAGATCAGAGCTGTCGATAGACCGAAAGCGCCTTGTTGCATCGCTTGCGCGACCAGCCCTTTCATCTTCTCGAGTTCCTCTGGCGTCGGCGCCCGATCCACATCGCCGAGCACAGCCTCGCGCACTTGCGCGGCACCGACGTAGGTCCCAATGTTCAGAGGCGTACGAGTTTTCGCTAGGCGCTCGAAATAGCCATCGAGCGTAGTCCAATCGACACTGAGCTTGTAGTGATCCAACATTGGCTGAAGCGAAGCCACTGTGAGGCTCGTCTGCGGCGCAATCGATCCTCCTTCGCCGGTGATCTCGGTGGTGATGCCCTGGGAGAGCTTGCTCAAAGACCGATTGTCGATGAGCAGCGAGCCTTCCGATTGACCGAGCATGTCGATGAACCCTGGCGAAACGACCATTCCCGCGGCGTCGATCACGCGCCTGGCGCCAGCGCCGTCAACTTTTCCGATGGCTGCGATACGGCTTCCGCGAATCGCGATATCGCCGGAAACCCACGGATTTCCGGAGCCATCGACAATCCGTCCATTTCGAATGACAACGTCGTAACCGCTGCTACTTTCGGGCTTTGCTTCCACTTGATTCGGTAAAGGCGCGTCATACGCTGCAGCTGCAATTTCGCCCAGCGCTTCACCAACTATTTTCTGTGTGGCCTCCGGGTCGTCCATCGGAACCGCCACCATGTTGGCGTAGAGCGAAAGAATAAGATGCTGTCCGCTCGCGGTATCCATGTATCCACCGAGACCTTTCCCGGTGACCATCAAATTCTTGTTCAGGGCGTCGTACACGCCGTATGTTCCCGTTTTTGCGTGCACGTGTCCCGCGGCCGGCGAGTTCACTTGAATTTTGACGAGCGTCCCGTCCTTGCCCAGGATCGGCAGCGCTCGATAAAAGTCGGCGAAGTCTTTCTGCTTCGACATGAAGAGAAGATAATGAATCATGAAGTCCGGCGTGTAGTACGCGTTGCCGCCAGCACCATCGGACTGCGACGCACCGGTAAGATCGAGTCCAGCCTTCGCAAGGAATGCGTTTTCCAAGTCGAAGCCGGCCTGATCGATTCGCGTGTCCTTGTGCGCGAGCAGCGCGCCCAGAACGAACGGGGTCATGCTGGCGTGCAGGTTCTGGCTTACCTTGAGCGTGATTTTGACGTCTTCTTTTAGCGGCGGAGAGACATGTTCGGCGACCACATTGTCCGGCTTGTAATTCGCGGCCCTCAATTTGAAGTCGGTCTTGTCCCCTGGAGCAGCGATCGCGCAACTCACGCCTTTTTCCTTCAACGCTTCCATCAACACCGTCGCCGCAAAACGGCTGGGCTCGGGAACCGGGTAAGCAGTCATCGGTGGCCGCGCTCCAAGCGCGAGACTTCCGGTAAGGGTGACGCTGCGAGTGCCGTCCGGATTGAGTTTTTCGTCCGTATAGTCGAGGCTCGCTTTCGATCCAGCCTTCCCGGTCGTCGCCTGGTTGATGAAAGAGACATACGCCGTTTTCGGCGAGACTTGCAAGGTGACCGGCGCGCCTTCGGTCGCTGCGGGAGTTGCGATCACGTCGATCACGTTGTCGTTCACCACGATCGGCGAAATCACGATGCCCGTGCCAAGTTCGCGCTCGCCCTCGGGAAACAGCGTCGCGTCCACCAGCAATTTTCCTTTTACCCTCTTGATGCCCTTCTCCGCGATCTGCTTGGCGAATTCGCGCACCACCAACAGCGTGTCACCTGCTAAACCCTTACTGTCCGGGCCGCCATACGAGTGATCTTCGTCTTCAAAGGCAAGTGTGCCATCGGATTGAATCCGGTTCGAAAGGTCATAGTCGCCGCTCGCCACCAAGATCAGGTCGCCATCCAGCGTTCCGTCTTTTTTGATCGGTCCGGTGCGATAAATCTTGGTGTGGAAGCGATAGTCACCGCCCAACAGCTCCAGCGCCGTGCCTTCGGTTAGCAACT
>Ga0137403_10002875_pt1 | contig 20860 bp, 17 predicted proteins | sample CZOMad2_1_16fung_FD_122057 | JGI IMG/M metagenome (GOLD analysis project Ga0137403, IMG submission 122057) | Vadose zone soil fungal communities from Angelo Coast Range Reserve, California, USA - CZOMad2_1_16fungal (Hybrid Assembly) | ecosystem: Environmental > Terrestrial > Soil > Vadose zone...
GGAGATGCTGGGGTGGAAAGGCGACGGGATTGGTCGGCTCGTCTTCGTACTGGGTCATGGTGACGAGATGGTCGCCGGACAGCGGCCCACACGCGAAGGGCACACCTTCCCGACCGAGGAGAGCCTTGGTCAACTGGCGAGTCCGATCAGCGCGGAAGTTGAAGAAGATCACGCCGTCCTCCGGCCGGAGGCCGCGGTATCCTGTCTTGCCGGTCGCTTCGCCGGTCGATTTGCCGGTCGCTTTACCAGTGATCACGGTCGGTGGCAGGAACTCGTCGGTGGTCCCGGCCGCGTAGTACGCCTCGAGGGCGAGAACCGGATCCTCCGCCGTCTCGCCCTCGCCGGAGACGATGGCGCGATAGGCCTTTTCGGTCCGCTCCCAACGCTTGTCGCGATCCATGGTGTAGTAGCGCCCGGAGATCGTGCCGATGGCGCCGATATTGCCGTCGGCGACGCGGGCGAGATGGTCTGCGATCGAGGCCACGAAGTCGCGCCCGCTCGTCGGCGAGGTATCCCGTCCGTCGGTGATGCAATGGACCACCATGGGGACGCCGGCCGCCGCGCCGAGATCGATCAGAGCATGGAGGTGATCGATGTGGCTGTGGACGCCGCCGTCCGAGCACAAACCGAGCAGGTGGAGACGGCCGTCGCCCTGCTTGACCCGATCGATCAGACCGGCGAAGGCGGGATTGCGGGCGAATTCGCCCTCGCGGATGGCCTTCGAGATGCGCGTGATGTCCTGGTCGACGACCCGCCCCGCGCCCAGGTTCAGATGCCCGACCTCGGAATTGCCCATCTGGCCCGCCGGCAAACCGACGACCTCTCCCGAGCAGTCCAGGAGGTTCCAGGGACAGGCGCGGAGCAGCCGGTCGCCGACCGGGGTATCGGCCAGGGCGATGGCATTTCCCCGGGCATGGGGATCGGCCTCCCGGTTCTCGTCGCAGCCCCAGCCGTCGCGGATGACGAGGACGACCGGCCCCGGATCAGATCGACGCATTTCCCCCCCTTTTCTGGTTCTTCCCGGGCTCCAAACCGAGGTCCCGGAGCCCGGGAGAACTCTACCACCCTCCCCTACCGGAACCCGAAGTCGTCGAGGTCGAGCGCGAACGCTCCCGGGGTGGCGCCGGAGACGATGGCGATCCCCGTCAGGTCGTGGCCGTCGGTCTTGAAGTTGGCGAGCGGGAGGAGGACGGCCTGCCACTCCGGACCGGCGAGGAAGGTCTGGAGAGCCGGCGTGCGCCCGCCGGTCGTCGTGAAGACGAGAACGCTGTAGGTCTTGCCATCCCCCTTGGCGCGGAACTGGATCGACTTCTTGGAGGCGAGGTTGGCCGGCGCCATCGGGCTCGCCCCGGGGAAGAACATGGCGCCCGCCCACTGCACGGGCGCCCCGGCCACGAGAGTGCCGGCGACGTGCAGGGCGCCGTTCGCCACTTCCATCGTCGCCGTGGACTTGCCGCCGACCAGGGCGTCGGTCGTCGCCTGCCAGCCGGAGCCGAAGGCGGTCTTGGTCGTGCCGTCGGTGAAGTCGCTCACCAGGCCGTTCTCCGCGCCGGGCGGCGCCAGGAGGGCGGCGGCCCGCAGCCGGTCGAGGCCGGCGCGGTAGGCGGTGCGGTCGAAGGGGACCCCCGCTTTCCAGATGCCGGCGATGTCGAGCGTCTCGCCGATCTTCTGGGTCGGGTCGCCGGAGACCAGGACGAGGTCGGCGCGCAGGCCCGGCGCGATGCGGCCGCGGTCGGTCAGGCCGAAGGCGTGGGCGGGGTTCGCGGTGGCGGCGGCCAGGGCCTCGACCGGGGTGAGACCGGCCTGGACGAGGAGCGCCAGCTCGCGGTGCAGGCTCACCCCGTGCGCGGTGCCGGGATTCGGAGAGTCCGAGCCAGCGAGGATCGGGACCCCCGCGGCCTTGAGCTGGCGCACCGTCTCCTCCGCTCCCTCGTAGTGCATCGTCGTCCGGTGGGGGAAGCTCCGGTCGAGATTCGCCAGGATGGGGGGCGCGATGTACGGCGTGACCCGCGGGTCCTTGGCCAGGGTGGCGCCGGAGGGCCTCAACGCGACGCTCTCCAGCACGGTGAGCGTGGGGACGACAAAGGCGTGGTGGGCGGCCGCGAAGCGACCGAATTCCGGGTCGGGCGCGCGGTCGACGAAGAGGTGGGCGAGGCCGTCGGCGCCGGCCGCGATCGCGTCGCGGGCGCCTTCGAGCGTGCCGATGTGGACGACGGCCAGCCGGTTCCTCTGGTGGGCCGCGGCGATCACCGCCTGGAGCGTCTCCTTGGACAGGGTCGGGATGTGGAACCCGTAGGAGCTTCCGTCGTCGTAGACGATCTTGACGTAGTCCGAGCCCTCGGCGATCCGCGCGTCGACGAACGCCGGCGCCTCTCCGGGGTTGGAAAGGGTGGGGATCTCGATCCCGTACTCGGTGCCGTGGCCGTGCGGGGCGGTGGCCAGGATTCCGGCCGAGCGCAGGTCGGCGCGGTCCATCCCCTTGCCCGCCTCCTGCTCCTCGCGCAGCCGGGCGTCCATCGTGGGGTCGGACATCATGTCGAGCTCGGTGGTGACCCCGAAGGCCAGGGCCTGCTCCAGGGCGCCGGGAAAGATATGGGTGTGGGCGTCGATGAGGCCGGGGAGGAGCGTCTTGCCGCGGCCGTCGATCTTCACGGCGTCCGCCGGGGCCCTCACCTCCGGACCGGTGCCGGCGACCTGGGCGATGCGGCCGTCGATCACCAGCACGTCGGCCTGGGGCAGGACGGTCTTGCCGTCGAACACCCGGACGTGCTGGAACCAGAGGGCGCGGGGAGGCTCGGCGGCGTCAGCGGCGTTGGCCCCCAGCGGAGCGAGGGCGCCGAGCAGGGCGCCGAGCGCTCCCAGGAGCACGGTGCGGTGGCGACGGGAGGGGAAGCGAAAAACGGGGAAGTGCATGGAATCTCTCCTTCGCTCGATGCCAGGGTTGGCGGCCCGTCGTTCTCCTCAGTCCTGGGCCGCGGGCAGCGCCTCAGGGGCTCCAGACGCCGCCGGCTCCTCCCGGTGCGGATGGAGGAACCGCTGGACGCGCGCCTGCACCGGGCCGCGCAGGTCGTCGAAGAGCGAGTAGAAGACCGGCGTCGCGAGCAGGGTGAGGAGGAGCGACAGGCTCTGGCCGCCGATCACCACCACCGCGATCGCCCGCCGCTCCTCGGCGCCGGGGCCGGAGCCGACGGCGAGCGGCAGCATGCCGGCGACCAGGGCCAGGGTGGTCATGAGGATCGGCCGCAGCCGGTCGCGGTTCCCCTGCAGGATGGCGGCCTCGCGGTCGAGCCCCGCGGCGCGCAGGTTGTTCATGTGGTCGATCTGCAGGATGGCGTTTTTCTTCACCACCCCGAAGAGGACGAGGACTCCCAGGGCCGAGTAGAGGTTGAGAGTGTTGCCCGTCGCCCACAGCGAGAGCAGGGCGAAGGGGACGGCGAGCGGCAGCGAGAGCAGGATGGTCAGGGGGTGGACGAGGCTCTCGAACTGCGAGGCGAGGATCATGTACATGAAGATGATCGAGAGGGTGAAGGCCCAGATGAACTCGTGATAGGTGCGCGCCAGCTCCTTGCCCCGCCCGGAGACCGCGGTGGTGTAGGTGGCGGGGAGGTTCATCCGCGCGACCTCGGCCTGCAGCGCCTCCAGACGGTCGGAGAGGGCGTAGCCGGGGGCGATCTGGGCGCGCAGGGCCACCTGGCGCTGGCGGTCGAGCCGGTCGATGCGCGAGGCGGTCGTCTCCTCGGAGAGGCGCATCAGGTTGTCGAGCCGCACCAGGCCCTTGCCGGAAGGGGCGGTGCGCGGCACGTAGAGACGCGGGATGGCATCGGGGTCGTTTCTCTCCCCCTCGTCCAGCCGCAGCTCGACGTCGTAATCCTCGTTGCTCTTCGGATCGAGGAAGCGGGAGACCTGGTCGTCGCCGCCCACCATGAGCGAGAGGGCGGTCGCCAGGTCCTCGACCGAGACCCCGAGGTCGGCGGCGCGGGCGCGGTCGACGTTGACCCGCAGCTCCGGCTTGTTGAGCTTCAGGGTGATGTCGGCGTCGACGATGCCCATCGTCTTCGAGCGCAGGCGCAGACGCTCGGCATAGGCGGCGAGCGCCTGGAGGTCGGGACCGCGCATGACGAAGTCGATGTCCCAGTTGCCGCCGCCGATGTTGATCGAGGCGCCGTTGCGCACCGCCGGCCGCAGGTCCTTGAACTTGGCGAGGCGCTTGCGGACCTCGACCATCACGTCCCGCTGCTTGTAGTTGCCGCGGAAGGCCGCCAGAGGGTCGAGGTGGAGGAGGCCGCGGACGAGGCGGCCGAAGGAGAACACCCGCTCCTCGTGCGGCGCCAGCTTGACGAAGGCGGAGCCCTGGTTGACCTGGCCGAGAAAGCCGCTCCCCGCCGAGGCGAGGATGGTGCGCACGCCGCGGGTGGCGCGCAGCTCGGCCTCGACCTTCAGCATCTCCTCGTTGATCCCGGCGAGGCTCGTCCCCTCGCGGGCGGTGATGTTGACCTCGAACTGCGATTCGTCGACGTCGCTCGGGATGTACTCCAGCTTGACCAGCCGGTAGAGCGGGATGCCGGCGAGCATGACCGCCAGACAGACCAGGGCGGCGAGCTTGCGCCGCGCCATGGTGAAGCGGAGCAGCCGCTCGTAGCCGCCGTCGAGCCAGGCGTAGAAGCCGCGCCGCGAGCGCGCCGGCTCGCCGGCCGCGTGGCCGGCACCGGCATCCTCGGCGCGCAGCAGGCGGGCGCTCATCATCGGGGTCAGGGTGAAAGAGACGAGGAGCGAGACCATCACCGCCACCGCGGCGGTCAATCCGAACTGGTAGAGGAAGCGCCCCGAGATGCTCGACATGAAGGAGACGGGGACGAAGATGACGACCAGGGAGAGCGTCGTCGCGAGGACCGCGAGGCCGATGTCCGCCGTCGCCTCGCGCGCCGCGTCGAAGGGGCGCATCTTCTTTTCCTCGACGAAGCGGAAGGTGTTTTCGAGCACCACGATGGCGTCGTCGATGACCACCCCGACCATCAGCACCAGGGCGAGCATGGTGACGCTGTTCAGGGTGAAGTTGAGCGCCTTCATCATGCCGAAGGTGCTGACCACCGAGGCCGGGATGGCGACCGCGGCGATGAGGGTCGAGCGCCAGCTCTTCATGAAGGCGAGGACGACGAGCGACGCCAGGATGCTCCCCAGGATGAGATGGAGCTTGATCTCGTGCAGGGCCTCGTAGATGTAGGTCGACTGGTCGCGGATGATCTGGATCTGGACGTCCCTGGGGAGCTGCACCGAGATCCGCTGGAGGGCTGCCTTCACTCCCTCGATCACCGCCACCGTGTTGGCCCCCGACTGGCGCAGGACGTCCAGGGTGACGGTGGGCACGCCGTTCAGGCGCGACAGCGAGCGCTGCTCCTTGGTGCCGTCCTCGGCGCGGCCCAGATCGCGGATGCGGATCGGCGAGCCGTTGACCGTCGCGACCACCAGGTCGCCGAACGAGGTCTCGTCCGCCAGACGGCCCACGGTGCGCAGGGTGAGCTCGCGCGGGCCGGCGGTGACGTTGCCCCCCGGCTCGTCGGCATTCTGGTTGAGCAGGGCGTTGCGCACCGCGGTGATGGGGATCTGGTAGGCGGCCAGGCGTTCGGGGTCGACCCAGATGTTCATCGCCCGGGTCAAACCGCCGACGATGTTCACCTGGCCCACTCCGGGCGAGCGTTCGAGCTGGAGCTTCACCACCTTGTCGGCCAGCTCGGTCAGCTCGCGGATGGGCCGGCTGCCGGTGAGCGCCACGGTGAGCACCGGATCGCTGTCGTTGTTGAACTTCGAGACCACCGGGGGCTTCGCCTCGCGCGGCAGGTTGCGGACCACCGCGGCCACCCGGTCGCGCACGTCCTGGGCGGCGGTGTCGATGTCTCTGTCGAGGTTGAAGGTGACGATGATGAAGGAGCCGCCGGCCGAGGAGATCGAGCGCATCTCGTCGATCCCGTCGACCGTGTTGATCGCCTCTTCGAGCGGCTGCGAGACCTCGGACTCGATCTCCTCGGTCGAGGCGCCGGGCAGGTTGGTGCGCACCGACACCGTGGGGAGGTCGATCGAGGGGAAGCGGTCGACCCCCAGGCGCTGGTAGCTGGCGGCGCCGACGACGACCAGGGCGAGGATGATCATGGCCGCGAAGACCGGCCGGCGGATACAGATCTCGGCGAGCTTCTGCATGGGGGCTCCTACTGCTGACCGACTCTCTTCGGGACGGACCTACCGGACGACGCGCACTTTTTCGCCGCTGACCAGGTTGCCGGGCTCGACCACCACCGGATCGCCGGCCTTGACCCCGGCCAGGATCTCCACCTGGTCGCCGGAGCGGCGGCCCTTCTTGACCGGCTGCTCCCGGGTGGTGCCGCCGTCCACCCCGATCACCTTGTCGACCCCGGCGAAGGTGACGACCGACGAGGCGGGGACGAGGATCGCCGGCTCCTCGGAGCGGACGACGATCTCGGCCCGGGCAAAAGAGCCCGGCTTCAGGCGCCCCTCCCGGTTCGGCACCTCGGCCTCGACCGCCAGGGTGCGGCTGTCCTCGCTGATCGCCGGGCTGATCCGCGCCAGGCGGCCGGTGTATTCGGTGGGATCCCCCTCGACCCGCAGGCGGACCGGCTGGCCCACCTTCAAGCCCACCGCCTCGCGCTCGGGGACGGGGAGGCGCAGGCGCAGGGGGTGGATGCGCACCAGGACGGCGATCACCTGGCCGGCCGCCACGTAGTTGCCGGCGACCACCCGGCGCTCGCGGATGACGCCGTCCCAGGGAGCGACGAGGATCGAATCCTTGAGCTGTTGGCGGGAGATGTCGAGCTCCGAGCGGCGCTGGGCGAGCATGCCGATCCGGTTGTGCGACTCCTCGATCGCGTCCTGGTGGCGGGCCTCGGCGACCAGGAGGGCGGCCTCGGCGTTGTCGAGCTCGGAGCGCGGGATCAATTGCTGCTCGAAGAGCGAGCGCTCGCGGTCGCGGGTGACCCGCGCCTGCTCCAGCAGTGCCCGCGCCTGGCGGACCCCCGAGGTCTTCTCCACGTCGTCGACGGCGTCCGACCCCTCGGCCGGCAGGCCGAGGCGGGCCCGCGCCTGGTCCAGGGCGCTCTGTGCCTGCCGCACCCGGAGATCGAAGTCGGCCGGATCGAGGCGGGCGACGACCTGGCCCTGCCGCACCGGGGTGCCCAGGTCGACGGCGATCGCCCCCAGCCGGCCGGCGACCTTCATGCCCAGGTCGACCTGCTCGTCGGCGGCCAGGGTGCCGGCGACCGCGACGGTCCGGGCGAGCTTGCCGGCCTCGGCCCGCGCCACCCGCACCTCGCGTTCGGGGTGGGCCGGCGAGTCGCCCGGCCGGTCGCTCGTCTGGGTGGTATTTGCCGCCGAGCTGCCACCACAGCCGGCGAGCGCCAGCCCGAGGCCCAGGGCCAACGCAAGAGAAAGCGTGAACGGCCGCGACATCGTTCTCCCCCTGGAAAACATTTCGAGTTCAATGCGGAATGCAAACGGGGCGTAGGCCCTGCTCCAAGGTAACGATCCGAGGCTCGCCGTCATTCCTGTTCTACCTTTTTCGCACACTCCACCCCTGCACCCCTCCCCGAGGTAGATACGCTGCTTTGGCGAAAGGGTTTCCGGAGGGGAGACTTATACTGGTCCCGATGCCTGCCGCCGATCCGCTCCCCGCCGGCGATTCCGTCCCGGCAACGCCGGAACCGCCACCCTCGCCGCGGCCCCTGCGGGCGCGGCTGCGCGGTGCCCTGCGCGCCCCGGTGGCGGGTCTCGTCATTCTGGGTGGCTTTCCCCTGTTGCTCCTCGGCCGGCTGCTCCTGGCTCCCGCCCCGAGCGCCCGGGCGCGCTTCGCCGCCCGCTACTTCCGCGGCTGGGCGCGGACCGTCCTCGGGGTGATCCGGGTGCGGGTCGTGACCTCGGGCCAGCCGCCCGAGCCGCCCTTCCTCCTCGTCGCCAACCATCTGAGCTACCTGGACGTCCTGGTCCTCGCCAGCCGCCTCCCCTGCGTCTTCGTCTCCAAGGCCGAGGTCCGCGGCTGGCCGGTGCTCGGGCCGATCTGCACGGCGCTCGGCACGATCTACATCGATCGTGGGCAGCGGCGGGACATCCCGCGGGTGATGGCCGAGATCGAGGCGGCGCTCGACCACGGCCTGGGGATCGTCTTCTTCCCCGAGGGGACGAGCTCCAAGGGGGAGACGGTCGCCCCGTTCAAGCCGTCCCTCCTGGAGCTTCCGGTGCGCCTCGGCCGCGCCGTCCACCACGCGACCCTAGGCTACCGTACCCCGCCGGGCGAGCCGCCGGCCCACGAGGCGGTCTGCTTCTGGGGGAGCGCCCACTTCGCCCGCCACGCCCTGGGCATCCTCGAGCTGCGCCGCATCGAAGCCAGCCTGCACCTGGACCCCGAGCCGATCACCGAGGCCGACAGGAAGCTCCTGGCCGAGCGTTTGCGGGAGGCGATCCTGGCGCGCTTCGATCCGGTGACGCCTGGGGAGGAAGGGGTATAGGTTCGGACGCCCTCTGGAGAGGACATCCGACCGTGAGAAGCGCTCGCGGACCTGCCAAAATGGCCGGAAAGTCTCTCGAAATCGATTCTGAGCCACTCGAAATGCATTTCGCGCGACTCGAAATGCATTTCGGGTCACCTGAAATACATTTCGAGCCACTCCAAATCGATCTCGAGCCGCCCGAAATCGATTTCAAGCCACTCGCAATCGATTTCGAGTCACCCGAAATACATTTCGGGCCACCTGAAATGCATTTCGAGCCGCTCGAACTGAATTTCGAGCCGTTTTGGGGAGATTTCCTGAGCCTCCGACGTCCCACAGCCCGCGTGGCCGGGCACTAGATTAGCGCCAATGGGGAAGGGAGGTGAGGAGCGAATCCGTCCGGCCGCAGGTCAAGCCGCGTGGGCAGGAATCTTCTCCAACTCGTCACGCAGGCGCTCTTCGGCATGCCACAAGTCGAAGGTCTGCTGCATGCGAAGCCAGATTCCCGGGCCGTTGCCGCAGAACTTGCCCAAACGGACTGCCATCTCTGGACTGATGCCGGACTTCCCCGCCAGGACCCGATGGAGGGTCTGGCGCGTCACCCGGAGCTGCCGCGCCGCTTCGCTCACGGAGAGATGCAGGGCCGGCAGCACGTCCTCGCGCAGGATCTCGCCGGGGTGGGTCGGAGGCCGGCGACGCCTCGCGGGAACTGTCGAATCTTGAGCCATCTGCTTCCTCGCTAGTGGTACTGCTCCAAGTCTACCTTCTCGGCGTTCCCCTGCTCCCATTCAAAGGTGATGCACCAGGGGCCGTTGGCGTGCAAGCTGTACCGTTGCGGCTTCCCTCGTAAGGGATGAAAATCGAAACCTGGGACGTTCAGCTCCACCAGATCCTGGGCCTCGTCTAGGGCGTCCAATCTGCGGAGTGCCCGAGACTGTAAATTCTGCCTCACCTTCCGGCTGGAGCTCGTCTCGAATAGCTCCTTGAGCCCCTTGTGCCGGAAGCTCTGTATCACGGGCCAAGTGTAACTAGATGCGTTACATCTGTCAAGAAGAGTAAGACTTTGCCCAGGCTCTCGTTAGTTGGAGCCAGCGATCTTGGGGTGGTTGACTACTCTCTGCTCCGCGATGGGTCCGCTCCTTGTCTCCGCCACTTCTCCCTGCGCGGGGGGAGGGAGGCCGCCGTTTCCGGGGAAGACCGCAGTAGCGAAGAGTGGCCGCCGCGTGGCGTCAGGCGGTGGTGAGCTGAACGCGACGGCGAGACCTTACTGTGGCGACAGATCCTTCAGCCGGAGCCGCGGATGCGCGCGACGCCACGGGCCGGCGTCGGTTTGGCCGCGGTCAGGAAGGTGCAGCACGCACACCGTGACCCTGTTAGAAGTGCAACTTTTGTTACTCTTAAGGATTCCCTTGAGGTTCCGCTTATACGACACTCTCTTCAACGTTGACGCTGACTCTCAACAAGAGTACAGTCTCGCAAGGCAAACAAGAATAGGAAGATTAGCTCTATGCAGAGCGTAGCGTGCAGACGTCTCCGGGTGGTAGTAGGTGACATTAGTGTGTTAGACAGCCAGCCGAGCGGAGGACGCTGTTCACTCGTAGCTACTTTGTACAGAACAGAAAGGAGAGTAGTGATGCACCCAATGGTCGAAAATGCTCGGTGTGCTATTCAAGAACCCGAAGTGAAAGAGATGCTGCAGAAATTGTCTAAGTACGGCCTAGGAATTTTCATGCCGCACATGCACCCAGAAGAGGGGGGTTTCCTTCCCTTGCCCAAGGATACTGTGCAACTCGAGGGAGACTTGAAGGTATCCTTTGTCTCTTCGGCTGATCCCTTATTGGAAGAAGCAGTACCTGTTGGTTGGATATGGGACGAGAACCACGCTATTGCTGCCGTGAGTTGTTATTGTGGAGGTGCTTCGCACGGTCCCAGCTGGGGTTGGCACAAAGAGGAGAAGAAGCCGAGTCCATGGCCCCTGCCAAAGCCGAAGTGATGCCCTCCTGGGAGAATTCAAGCGGTAAACCTGGATAAATGTCAATTAAGATCAATTATACTAATTATACTATTGAAAGGGAGAAACGACATGAAGCTAACGCTTGACCGTAGGGAGGAAAGAGAAGGACTCATTTTGAAGTCAACAGTCTATTATTTGGACGTCAATCTTGAGGCGACCCCCGAGGAAATGGCACTCATAAGGAAACACAAGTGGGATGCAAGGCCACTGTTTAAGGGGACGTTCAAGACCGGCGCGGTACTCGAGTTTACCGTGGGAGGTGTAGTTGGGAAGCCTGGGAAATTTGGCTTCAAGACAGTCGAACACCTGGCCTACGTCGAGAGCCAGCTTGTTGAAAACGCCAAGAAACTAAAATCTAGCCTCGAGGCAGCATCTGGATTCACCTCAGGTGGTCCGCGCGAGGTTGAGCTCTAGGACTTCAATGGCAGGCCCGCCGTGTCGCCGCGCCGATCTGGCGGCGGTACTTGATTGACTTCGACCGTGATGTGGTGTGATCGCAGAGGAAGATGCTCGCTCGCACCGTCCTGCTGATCGAGTGCATGCCGGGGAGCACGGTGATAGTATCACCGCCCAGCCGCGCGGCCGCCCGCTCAAGCGATTCGAGGATCGCCTCCCTGGGAGGATTGGAGGCCGTGGAAGGAATCGACGCGCGCACCGGGCCGAGGCGCTTGCACCCCTCTATCTCCTCCGGCAGAGCGAGGTGAGAGCGAGGTGTTCCATCGCTCGCGGTTTTTCTCGACGACGCGAATCTGTTTCCAGTCCACCCTGGGAGCGCCGCTCGCACACGCCAGCAGCAGACCTGACTACACGACGCCTGCGACGGTTCGCGACACCCATGGGCTGTACATGGTCCACTCCTCCTGAGGTTCGCCGGTTGGCCGAGCCCTTCGATTCTATCGCTACCGAAAGTCCGGCTTGTCGCAGGATTGTTTCCGTATCGCGACAGGCCCTTGACAGCGACCGCTGACGGAAGAAGGTAGGGTGACCCTGCCGCTCCTTTCACCGCTTCCGTCGCCGCTATCCCGATCCCACCTTCGACGACACCCTCCCCGGCCGCCCGGTCGAGGGGGGACTTTATCGGATCTCCTGTCCACGCCGCCCCGCGTCGTGCCTTTGCGCAGTCTTCGCAAAGCATTCGGCGTGCCTAACCCTCCTCGGAAAAGGCGTGGGCTTGCGCCAGTGGAATCCAGCGGACCTCCACGAGGCCCTGGAAGTGCTTGTCGGAAGAGATCACGGCGGAGAGGCCATTGTTGAGCACCGTTGCCGCATGGACTGCATCGCGGGTTGGAAGTTCCGGGTAGCGGTCGAGAAAGCCGCACGCCGCCGCCATATCGGCCCGAGTGACGGGAAGTAGGTCGGGAAATAGCGCGAGCGTGCTCCGGGCGAGCTTCAGCGCAACGTCAGGTAGGTTGCGGCGACGCAACACATATAGGATCTCCTGGACGACTTCAGTACTGGTCTTCGCAGCGAGATCACCTTGGGTAACCCGGCGGAGGAGCTGTTGGCTGGCTTCGCGAAGTGGATGGTCGGCTCCGGCAGCAAAGAGGAAGACATTGGTGTCAAGAAAGACGGGCATGGGCCTCTGTGATCTCCTCTTCCAGCGTCTCCCAATCGGGGAGAGGGATCTGAAGGCGCAAGATTTCCTCTAGGGCCTCCTGCGGTTGGGGGTCACCCGGCGCAAAGCGCTCCACGAGCGCGGACCGGATCAAGTCGGATAACGACACACCCTGCGCCTCGGCAATGCCGGTCAGCCGCCGGTATTCGTCGGGTTGGAGCAGAACTTCAGCGCGTAACGGTGCAGCCATCGACGCACCTCCAGAGGACCAAGTATACCGCGTAGCTCTCTCGCCGCGATCGACAAGGCCGACGCGGCCTGCTCACAGCAGCGTCCCATGCAAAATGACGAAGGCGACGGTGAAGTAGATGATGAGGCCGGTGACGTCGACCAGGGTGGCGACGAAGGGGGCCGAGGCGACGGCGGGGTCGAAGCCGAGCCGGCGGAGGAGGAAGGGGAGCATCGAGCCGGCGAGCGAGCCGAAGGTGACGACGCCGACCAGGGCCGCCCCCACGGTCAGGGCGACGAGCGGCCAGTGGGCGCCATAGTTGTAAAGGTGGAGGCGCTGCCAGAGGAAGATGCGGACGATGCCGATGACTCCCAGGATGGCGCCCAGGGTGATCCCGGTCGGCAGCTCGCGCAGGGCGACCCGCCACCAGTTGCCGACCTGCAACTCGCGCAGGGCGAGAGCGCGGACGATGAGCGAGGTGGCCTGCGATCCCGAGTTGCCGCCGGAGCTCATGATGAGCGGAATGAAAAGGGTGAGGACGATCGCCCGCGACAGCTCGCCCTCGAAGTGCTGCATGGCGGTCGCAGTCAGCATCTCGGAGAGGAAGAGGGCGCAGAGCCAGCCGGCGCGTTTCTTGATCATGGTGCCGAAGCCGATCTGAGTATAAGGCTTTTCCAGGGCCTCCATGCCGCCGAAGCGCTGCGCCGACTCGGTCTGCTCGGCGACCATGGCGTCGATCACGTCGTCGACCGTGACGATGCCGAGAATTTTTCCCGCCTTATCGATCACCGGCACGGCGAGCAGGTTGTACTTCGAGATCAGGGCGGCGACGTCCCGGCGGCTGTCCTCGGCATGGACGGCGAGAGGCGGGCGCCGCTTGCCGACGGAAAGGACCGCGGCGTCGGGCTCGGCGAGAAGCAGGTCGCGGAGTGAGACGACGTGCACGAGGTGGCCGTCCTGGGGGTCGACGACGTAGACGGCATACACCGTCTCTTTCTGGCGCGCCACCTGGCGGATGTGGGCGAGGACGCGCTCGACCGTCCAGTCCGCTCCGACGCTCACCAGCTCGGTGGTCATGATGCCGCCGGCGGTGTCCGGCGGGTAGGCGAGGAGAGACTTCAGGGCCTCGCGGGTCGAGGGCTGGACGGCGAGGAGAAGGCGGTCGCGCTCCGCCTCGGGCAGCTCGCGGAAGAGATCCGTCAACTGGTCGGCCGACATGGCCTCGAGGAGCGGCACCGCCTCGCCGGCCGGCAGGCGTTCGAAGGCGCGTCGCCGGTGGGTGAAGTCCGGCTCGTCGAAGAGCTGGACGGCGAGATCGAACGGCAGGCAGGCGAGCACCCGGGCGGCGGGCTCGGGAGGCAACCGTTCGAGCGCCTCGGCGAGGTCGGGGCTGCGCATCTGCGCGACGACGCGGGCGAGCTCCCGTGGGTCGCCGCCGTCGGCCAGCTCGCGAAGGGTGGGGGTCGGCAGGGTTGCGGTCGCGGGCATGCGCTCCTCCTTTGAGGGCGCCTATTCACCCACAACGGCCCCGCACTTGCAATCCGCGGCGCCGGCCCCATCGCTACCGACCCTTATTTCGCACCCTCTGACCGCTTCCGGATCGCGGCCAACCAGGTCCGGCGGAGGAGGGCGCTGCCGGGCAGGATGACCCGCCAGTAGGCGGCGAAGCGCCGGCGGGAGGAGGCGTCGGTGGCGTAGACCCGGGTCTCGGTGGTGAGGCGGCACCGGCCGCCGCCCTCGTCGGTGATCCGGAAGTTCATCGCCGCCTTGGCGTATCCCGGCCTGTCGATCGCCTCGAACTCCTGCGGTGTGAGACCGCGGGGGCGCCGGGGACGCCGGGGAGTAACGGCCAGGGTCCCGAGGACGATCTCGCGGCCCGGCTCCTCGGCGAGGAGGAGGAAGTTGGAAGCGGTTGCGACCTCGAGGATCGGCCGATCGGCGGCGGCGTTCAGGATCGACTCCGGGCGCTTCGATCCGGGGAGCCGCGGCGCGCGGATCCAGGTCAGGAGCTGGAAGAGGTGAATCTCCGAGGCGGTGACCTGGCGTATCGCGGCGTCGATCCGGTCGGCCGGAGCTTGTATATGGATCTCATGAAACTCGGCGAACTGCCAGGCAGGGAGGACGGCGTCGAGGAGCGACTGCTGCCTCGACGCCCGCCGGAGCGGCGCGGGCCAGGCCGCCGCCGCGGCCATCAACAGCCCCCCGGCGCCGACCGCCGCCGCGGCCCGCCGCCGGTTCCGCAACCCCAGGAAACGCAGCGGCTTCCCGAGGGAGATCCCGCCCAGGAAGGAGACTGCGAGGCCCAGGTACATCAGAAGGACGCCCATGGCCTCGCAGTCTACCGCACACCCTCTACGGACAGCTGAGCGCGTTGGTGTCCTGCACCGGCGGCGCCGCGGTCAGGTCGTGATTCGTGTAGGTCACCTGGTGCCCGGTCTTCGTATCAGTGACCGTCGCCGTGAAGCCGACGTTCGTCCCGGCGGCGTAGAACACCCAGAAATGGTTGTTGATGGTGCAGCCCTTGATCACCTTGATCAGCATCTCCGGGTTGGAGGGGTCGAAGAACCAGAAGAGGCCGCCCTGATTGACGCCGAGCGACGACAACGAAATCGCCTGGCCGTTGCCCGATCGGTTCCCGGCCTGGACGGTTGAAAAGTGAGTCGTCAAGCGGAAACGCCGATCGCCGGGCTGGTCGTCGATGCAGAGGATTTCGCTGGTCGGGAGGCAGGCGGTGCCGGACGAGGTGTTCTGGGTGAGGGTCACGGCGACGCTGAACCCGTTGTTGACCCCGCTCGTGCCGACCGATTCCACGTCGCCGGTGCAGAGGCTCGGCTGCAGGTTGAACTGGACGCCGCCGGGGCCGTTTTCGGTATGGGTGAAAGTGACGGTGTCTCCGGGGCTGATCGGAGCGTCCCCGAAGCTCCAGGTCACCAGGGTGTCCGCCGAGCTGGACAGGCTCACCGTCTGCGTCTGGGTGGTGCCCACCTGCGTCCCGGTATAGGTGCCACGCCTCGCGGTCAAGGTCAGGGTATAGACACCGTCGAAATCGGTCGTGTAGGGGATCACGACCGAGTGCAGGTTGCCGGCATTCAGGTTCTGCACGAAGAAGCCGTTGACGATGGAGTCGTGGTTGCCGCTGGGCCCCGAGCTCGGGCAGGTGTAGACCGTGGAGACCGTGGCGTGCAGGGGAACGACGGCTGAGAGCAGGAGCGCCGCGACCAGGAACATCATGCGCCGGCAGGGGAGCGATCGGGGAGCGGAGATCATCGGGCTTTTCCTCCTTGGCGAGTCGGTTCATCTCCTCAAGCCTGGGCGGCATCCTACCAATAACGTTACGCAGAGCGGCCCCCGGGCCGGCCTTTAATCGTAGATCCCGTCCGCGTACCAGTCCCCCGTGGCGCGGTCGCGGAAGAGGCGATAGAGGCCTCCCCCGGCGAGCTCGACGTCCCAGTAGTCGCGCCCGGTGGGGGCCTCCGCCCACCACTCCTCCTCCAGCCCCCAGGGACCGGCCGCCACCTTCACCTGTCCCTCGATCGGGGTCCGCTTGGCGGTCTCGCCGTTGACCAGGGCGCGGACCTCGACCGGCGAGGGCGGGGCCGACTCCATCTCGCCTGTTTCGCCGATCCCGCCGGTCATCACCTCCAGCGCCAGCGGCGGCCGGAGGACGCGGACGGCGAGGAGGCCACGGCCGTTGCGCGGCGCCTGCCGGACCGGCGGCGGGGGGGGTGGAGCGTAGTCGACGAGACCGAAGCGCTCGGGGTGGTGACCGTCGACGGCGCGGGGAGAGCCCACCCTCCCGGGTCCCAGGAGGGCGAAGAGGCGGGCCAGGGTGGTCGCCAGCTTGTCGGGCGAGAGGGCCGCCGGACCATAGAGAGAGAGCTGGGCCTCGCGCGGGCGGTCGGGATGGGCGAGGAAGGTGAAGCCGGCGACCGGCGCTCCCGGTGGCCGGGCCTCCAGGTCCAGGCGGACCAGGGTGAGCAGGGTCTTGACGTCGCGGCTGGGGGCCGGCAGGTCGATCGAGCGCTCCTGGCGGCCGTCGGGCTCCAGCCGGAGGGAGAGCTGCAGGCGGGTGCAGGCGAAGCCCCGGGCCTCCAGCCGCAGGCAGAGCCGCTCCAGGGCCGAGCGGCCGACGAAGAGGAACGGCTCCAGGGAGACGAGCGGCCACTCCAGGTTCATCCCCTCCTCGAAGCTGGGCGGCAGCTCGCGGGGCAGGAGCGGCTTGGGATCGATGCCGCGCGCCGTCTGGTGGAGGGCGCTCCCCGCCACCCCCAGGCGGCTCGTCACCTGGGAGCTGGGGAGGTGCGCGAGGTCGCCGATCGAGCGCAGGCCCCAGCGCTCCAGGGTGGCGGCGAGCCCCACCTCGGGGGCCAGGCGGGAGAGCGGGAGAGGAGCCAGGAAGGCCGCCTCCTCGCCGGCGGGGACGACGACCGGAGAGTCGGGGAGGCCGGTCGCGATCTGGGCCGCGAGCTTGCTCCCGGCGATCCCGACCCGCGCCGGCAGGCCCAGCTCCAGGACGGCGGCGATCAGCGCCCGTCCGAGCTCGAGCTCGGGAGTGGGGCCGCGGAAGCGGCGCTCGATGCCGTCGACGTCCAGGAAGGCGAGGCCCGGGCTGGCGTCCTCGACCCGCGGCGAGAAGCCTTCCGCGGCCTCGAGCAGGGCCTCCTGGGCGGAGCGCTCGCAGGGCTCGTCGCGGGCACGCGCCACCAGCTTGGGACAGAGGGCGCGCGCCTGGGGGAGGGTGAGGCCGGCCCGCACCCCGGCCTCCCGCGCCAGGCGGGTGGCGGCGAGCACCCGGGCGGCGTTGCCGTTGCCGAGGACGACGACCACCGCCTCGCGGGCCAGCTCCGGCTCGCTGCGCAGCCGGGCGGCCATGGGGAAGAGGGGGACGGCGACACAGGCGACGCGCGTGGACGACATGAGCGGCAGGCTCCGGACCCCGGTCTAGCCCCCGGCGGCGAGCCGGAGCGACCCCCAGCGCTCCTCCCGGGGCTCGTCCTCCTCTGTGCCTTCCGCCGCGCGGCGGAAGGGGAGGGGAGCGGCGGGCGGGAGCGCCGGGGAGAGGGGGGAGGCGGTGAGCTCGAAGGGCTGGCTCTGCCCGGCGCTCTGCCCGTGAAGAGCGCCGCGCCGCTTCTCCAGGACGAGCCGGGAGGAGAGGCCGTCTAAGAGACGGGGGGAGTCGCCGCTCCCCTGCCAGGCGGCGCGCACCTTGCCCGCCTTGAGCACCACGGCGGCCGCCGTGCCGCTCACCCGGTAGGGGCTGGAGACGAGGAGCGCCGCTCCCTGGGCGCGGGCGGCGCGGGTGAGGCGCAGCCAGGCGGCCTCCACTCCGCGCCCGCCGGCGACGGGCGGAAAGCCCAGGTCGATCACCACCAGGGGAAAGCCGCTGCCGAGGAGCATCTCGGCCCCCGCCAGCGCCTGTTTCATGTTCTGCGGGCGAAGCCAGAGGAGGCGTTCCAAGTCGACCCCGACGGCTGCGGCGGTCGCCGGATCGAGATGGTCGCCCAGGTCGACCAGGCCGGCCGCCTCGCCCACCCCGGTCGCCGCGGCGAGAAGGGTAAGGACGGCGGAGAAGCGGCCGCTCGACCGCCCGCCCACCAGCTCGACCAGCTGGCCGCGCGGCAGCCCGCCGGCCAGGAGGTGGTCGAGCGCCGGCAGGGCGGTGGGCAGCGGCTCCCGCTCCTCCTCGGAGAGATGGCGGGCGAGCTCGCGGGCGCTGCCGATCCGGCCGGCGAGACCCGGGGGGAGCGCCGCCCGCAGGCGTTGGAAGGACCGCCCGGGGAGGACTCGCCCCTCCACCTCGTCTTCGGGCGTTGGCTCGATCGGCAACGCGCTGGTCCCATGGCGGCTCATGTCGTTTTCCGATCTCCCTCCGTCAGGTTGAATATAAAGCGTAACAAGAGCGTAAGTCAATCCGAGTGAAGGCACAAATAGAGTGATCGATTCAGACGAAAACACCGTAGATATAGGCCTTTGTCGGCGACCAACGTCTATCGTTCCGAGTTGATCGTACTTCACGGCTGGATTCTCGCGCGGATGAACAAAGGCGGTCTGGGAAAAACCTTGCAATGAAAATCATCCGGCGCCGACACCGCCGTTGCCGTTTCCGGCAATTCCCAAAGGCGCTACAATCCCGGCGCCATGGACCTCTCCGATCTGCGCCGGGAGTACGAGCAGGGGGGGCTCGCCGAGGGCGACCTCGCGGCCGATCCCATCGAGCAGTTCCGCATCTGGTTCGCCCAGGCGCTCGCGGTGGATGCCAAGGACGCCAATGCCATGACCTTGGCGACCGCCGACCGGGAGGGGCGGCCGTCGGCCCGCATCGTCCTGCTCAAGGGGATCGACGAGCGCGGCTTCGTCTTCTTCACCAACTATGAAAGCGAGAAGGCGCGGGAGCTGGCGGAGAACCCTCGCGCCGCCCTGGTCTTCTACTGGCCGCTCCTCGACCGCCAGGTGCGGGTCGAGGGCGAGGTCACGCGCACCTCGCGGGAGGAGTCCGCGGCCTACTTCGCGAGCCGCCCCCTGGGCGCGCGGCTGGGGGCCTGGGCCTCGCGCCAGAGCCGGCCCTTGCGCGGCCGCGAGGAGTTGGAGCAGGCGCTCGCCCAGGTCGAGGCGCGGTATGAAGGCGGCGAGGTGCCGCTGCCCGACTTCTGGGGCGGCTACCGCCTCGCCCCCTCCGCGGTCGAGCTCTGGCAGGGCCGCCCGAGCCGTCTCCACGACCGTTTCCGCTATGAGCGCTCGCCGGAGGGGAGCTGGCGGGTGGCGCGGCTCTTCCCCTGACGGTCCGAACCCGCATGCCGAACGAGACGAGCTTCGACATCGCCGTCGTGGGCGGCGGCATCGTGGGCACGGCGACCGCCCTGGCCCTGGCCGGCCAGGGGTTGACGGTGGGTGTGTTGGAGGCGGAGGAGACCCTGGCCGCGCACCAGAGCGGGCACAACAGCGGGGTCATCCATTCCGGCCTCTACTACAAGCCCGGCTCGCAGAAGGCCCGGCTCTGCGTGACGGGAGCCGCCGACCTCTATCGCTTCTGCGCCGAGGAGGGGGTCGCCTGCCAACGCACGGGGAAGTTGGTGGTGGCGACCCGGGAGGAGGAACTGCCGGCCCTGGCCGAGTTGGAGCGCCGGGGGCAGGACAACGGGCTCGCCGGCCTTGTTCGGCTGGACGCCGCCGAGATCCGGGAACGCGAGCCCCACGCGGCGGGGATCGCCGCCCTCCACGTGCCGCAGGCCGGGATCGCCGACTACCCCGGGGTGACCCGCGCCTACGCGAGGAAGCTCGAGGCGTTGGGCGGGCGGGTGGTGACCGGCGCCCGGGTCCGGGCGGTTGCCCGCTCCTCCGGTGCCGGCGGCCGGACCCGCACGGTCGTCGAGACAACGCGCGGCCGCTTCGACTGCGCCCTCCTGGTCAACTGCGCCGGCCTCCAGGCGGACCGCGTCGCCCGCCTCTGTGGCCTGGTTCCCGACTTGAAGGTCGTCCCGTTCCGCGGCGAGTACTACGAGCTCAGTCCTGAGCGGCGAGAGCTGGTGCGCGGCCTGATCTACCCGGTCCCCGATCCGCGCTTCCCTTTCCTCGGGGTGCACCTCACCCGGACGGTGGACGGCCGGGTGGAGGCGGGGCCCAACGCCGTCCTCGCCCTGAAGCGCGAGGGCTATCGCTGGAGGGACATCTCCCTCCGGGACCTGGCGGAAACGGCCGGCTGGCCAGGGTTCTGGCGGATGCTCGGGCGCACCTGGCGGACGGCGGCGAGGGAGGTCTGGCGCTCGGCGGTGCGGCGGGTCTTCGTGGCGGACCTAAAGAAGCTGGTCCCCGAGCTTCAGGACGGCGATCTGGTCAAAGGGGGGAGCGGAGTACGCGCCCAGGCTCTTGACCGCGCCGGTCGGCTGGTCGACGACTTCTATATCGAGGCCATCGAGGGCAGCCTCCACGTCCTGAACGCCCCCTCGCCGGCCGCCACCGCTTCGCTCGCCATCGGGCGGCACATCGCCGGCCTGGCTGTCGAGGCACTAGGCTAGATTCTTCCCTGGGGGGACTCCTTCACCCTTTATTACGACAGGTCGGCGAGAGCCTTACGGATCTTCTGGCTTGGCCGCTTTGCCATGGGCTTGGTGGAAATTGCGGACGCGGCGCCACCGCTCCCGCGCCAGCTCGTCGTCGCGGCGGCGAGCTTCATTTGCTGGGGGCGGCCAGCCGTGCATTTCACCGAACAGGTCCATCAATGCCAAGGCGTCCTGGACGGCGGTGGCGACATCAGGTCCCGCCTGGCGGCGTTCTTCGCGCTCTCGCACTCCAGCGATCCGCCACCCCGCCACAATGCGTCGCACGGATACTGGGTTCATAGAGACAGTGTATGTCGCTTCGCCTTGCGCGCCATCGCGGCCGCCACATCGCGGGGGCTTGCGGTCGAGGCGCTGGGCTAGAAAGGACTCTGGGAGCGTCCGGAACGACTTCGGGAGCATCCGGAACGGTTTCCGGGGCTCCGGAACGACTTCGGGAGCGTCCGGAACGGTTTTCGGAGCATCCGGAACGACTTCGGGAGCATCCGGAACGGTTTTCGGAGCATCCGGAACGACTTC
>Ga0137403_10002876_pt1 | contig 20857 bp, 17 predicted proteins | sample CZOMad2_1_16fung_FD_122057 | JGI IMG/M metagenome (GOLD analysis project Ga0137403, IMG submission 122057) | Vadose zone soil fungal communities from Angelo Coast Range Reserve, California, USA - CZOMad2_1_16fungal (Hybrid Assembly) | ecosystem: Environmental > Terrestrial > Soil > Vadose zone...
TTGAAAACCTTCGCGAAGAAGTTCAAGGACGAGGCGGGCCAGCTCTTCGAATGGGTCGACTCGTCAGCCCCCTCGGGCGCTTTCTCGCAGGTCGTGCACACCAAGACCGTGGGCACGGCGGGGAAAACCTTGGGCAAGACGGTGCATGAATCGACGTTCGTGATCCAGGGGAAGAAGGGCGGCGGCAGCGTAAGCGACGTTGTGGTGGAGCTCGTCGGCAGCAAGGAACCCACCGAGACGAAGGCTCCGAAGGGATATCGAGACCGCGATTTCTTCGATCTGAGTCTGGAGCAGTTGCAGGAGCGCAAGACCGATGCGTTGGGGACGATTACCGGCATGGACAAGGTGCCGGCCGCCGAAGTGCACGCGGTGAAGTTTGCCGTCTGGCAGTATTTCCATACCGGAACGCGCAACGCCGAGGTGGACGCGATCGTGCCGATCCCCGGCACGACGCGCCGGCTCCTGTATACGTTTCATTTCGCGGGCAAGACGAACGACGTGCACGTCGAGAGAATCGGGGAAGAGGGAACAGACGTCGAGCTCGATCCCGCGAAACGCAATCTCGACGTACGGAAAGTGCGCGGCTTCGACCCGAAGGCCAACGCAGCCACGCTCAAGTCATGGCTGGGGACGCGCTATCCGGGCGTTACGCCGGCAGGCTCGACCCCGGCGGACATCGTCAAGAGCGTAAACACGAAGATGAACGCCGACGCCGATGCGTCGCCGTGGTTCGCGTCGAACTACGGCGTCACGATGCTCGCCGAGGCGCCGGCCAAGGCGCACCTCACCAAGACGCATCCCACGTTCTTCGATGCCAAGCAGACCGGCGGCGTGCAGAACTTCAAGACAGGCGAGAGAAAGCTGGTGGAGCTCGCGCTGCAGCTCTTGAGCGACGCGGTGCTCAAGCTGGTGCGCGGCATCACGATGGCGCGGCAGGCAGTGCGGCTCCTCAGAGTCGTCGGCAAGAAACCGCCGGGGAAACCGGCGCCGATTCACCACCCGCCGAAGAAAGACACCGCGGGCGAGACCTTCACGACGGGCACCGATCGCACGGTGGTGCTGTTCGACTCGGCGATGGACAGCGATACGAGCCTGTTCATCGGCGACAAGGCGGCGGGTGGGGGCGTCAGCGCCTTGCCATCTAGCACCATGACGATCGAGCACGAGCTCGGGCACGTGGTCGGCGACACCGCGGTCCCCGCGACCAAGGTCGCCAAAGCCAGTACGATTCAGGACGAATTCAACAAGAAGTTCATCGCGGCCAAGTCGAAGCTCCTAGCGGCGCCGGTGACCTGGTACGCGAAGAAGGATCCGGGCAAGGAATTCTTCCCCGAGGCGTTCGCGATCTACAACGAAGATCCGGCATGGATGCAGGCGAACTTGCCGGACATGTTCAAGTGGTTCGAGGAGTTCTCGAAAGGGGGGACCCCGCCGCCGTAATTTGGACCGGTCGGTCGCTGCCCTTGCAACAGTTCGAGCCGGACGCTGCAGGAAGGGCCCCTTGAGCTCACTCGAGCACGCCCCATCGGGTCATGATGATCTGCCCGCTGCGCACGATGCCTTCGCATTCGATGCTTTTTCCCTCGAGTCCGTCGAGCTCGGGATCGCGGAACGCGTTTCCTCCCTGGCGGCGCAGCTGGTACTCCTCACCTTCGGATGTGACCAGCACGAGCGCCTCGTGCTCGCTCTTGGAGCCGATCGACACCCGCTTGCGCACGACGCGCCCCTGAAGAGTCATCTCATCGGCTGTGGACTCTGCGCATGTGCACGATCGTACCATCCTGGACTGTCGCGACCAGCGCAACGACTCGCTTCACCTTGTCGTGCGCGAACTTCTCGCCGAGCAGCAGGTGCACGGAACGCCCGCGCCGCAAGGCGGCGAACTGCTTCAGGTCGCCGCGTACGGCGGACTCGGGAAAGGCGACGGCGTAGGACTGGCGCGCGAGCTCCTTGATGCGCGACTCCTTGGCGGCGGCGTTGAGCACGCGCGTCACGTGCGACGGCGCGCGGTCGTGAACCGGCCGGACCGCTCCCAGGGATTGTTCCAGGTTGGCGCCTGTGCGCGCCAGGCGCTCGCGGCGGAACGCGCGCGCGCCCAGGGTGGACTTGGCGCCCTTGAACGTGCTCTTGAACGCCTTGCTGCGCGAGAGCGCGTGGGGCACCCCCGAGACGGGCTGAATCGAAGGATCTCCGAGCAGGTAGAACTGCGCGAGCGTCTTGAGATCGGTCGGATCCAGATGCGTATACAGAGCGGCGAAGCGGTGACGGGCCTCGAGGGCCGCCCTGCCGAGCGAGGCGCCGTCCAGAACCGAGTTGAGGAAAAACTGGCAGATGAGGTCGGCCTGGCCGTTGCCTTCGCTCGGTCCGTAGGCGATCGTGGTGCTGCCGAAGAACCCATAAGCGCCGTCGGCGAGGTAGGTACTGCAGATACCCGCCTGACCCGCGCTGTCCGCCGGGTCGTAGAGCTGCGCGCCGTAGCAGCACTCCGCGGCGATCACCGTGCCGTTGCTCACTTTGCTTTTCAGCCGCGCGGCCTGGTGCGCCACCGGGTATTGCTCCTTTCCGCTCGCGGGCTGCCCGTAGTATTCGGGAGAGGCGTCGGCGCCGTGGCAATTGATGAAATGGGCGCGGAACGCGAGCTGCGCTGCCGACCAGTTCGGTCCGCGCGGCGGCGTGGTCTGCAGCGCGTTCGAAGCGCCGAAGACCTTTGAGAGGCTGAGGGCGGTGGAGGCCTCCCACACCTCCGCCGACAGTCCCAGGTAGCCCTGATAGTCCGCCCGGGTCCGCATCTTGTAGCGCGCGGCGGTGCCGAGCAGGCTCACGAGATACGCGGGGTTGCTGCCTCCGATAAGATCGGGCAATCGGCCGACGACGCGGGTCGGCCCGAGAAACGCGGCCGGATCGGTGCCGTACGGCGCGGCGCAGGCGTAGGGCAGGTCGCTCGGCACGTTCTCGTCACCGTCACCGCGAGCGGGGTTGCGCAGGGTCTGCATGGGGATGACGTCCGGGGCACCCAGTATCATCAGGTAGTCCGGAGCGTAGGTCGTCCACACCGCGTCGAGCGCGGCTTTCACCTGGCGTTGATCGGAAACCGCGGCCACGGGCACGCCTTTCGCTGCCCGCATGTCCGCGGCTGAATCGATCGCCACGAGCAGCGTCGTGAGGCCCCGTTTCTTGTCCGCCGCGATCGAGCGCTTGATCGCGTCGCGTATGCGCGGGAGGCCGGCCGAATACTTGAGCTGCAACGCCGAAAGATTCGTGACGATCACTTTGTTCGTTGCCATTCTTTCCCCTCCCGGTTGGATGTTCCCCGTCCAAGTCGTGCCATCTGCGGCCCACTCATTCAGCTTGCCCCTGCGTCACGCGCAAAGGCGACGCGCTCTAGGCCGTACTTCTTCGCCAGCTTTCCCAGGCGGCTGCGTTCCTTCCCGGATATGCGGGCGGCTTGGCTGATGTTGCCGTGAGTCCGCGAGAGGAGCTCGACGATATAGGCACGCTCGAACCTGGCGATGGCGCTCGCCTTGGCTTCCTGGAACCCGGACTCCGTTATCCGGGGCAGGGTCGCCTCCCGCGTGTCCTCCCGGCGCTCGCCGCGCGGGGCGAGGCAGTGAAGGTGAATCACCGCCCCATCGGTCATCAGGAATTCCCTGTGGATCAGGTTCTCAAGCTCGCGAACATTGCCCGGCCACGGGTGGTCGAGCAGCCGAGAAACTGCGTCGGGGTGGATGCTTTTCGGCGGCCTGCGGTACTGCCGCTCGAGCCTGCTCAGGAACCTTTCGGCCAAAAGAACCACGTCCCGCCCGCGCTGGCGCAGCGGCGGAAGATCGACCGCGAGGACGTTGAGCCTGAACAGGAGGTCTTTCCGAAAGCGGGTCTCCTTGGCCAGCTCTTCGAGGTTCGCATTGCTCGCCGCGATGATCCTGACGTCGGCGTCGCGCACGACCGCGCCTCCCACGGGGCGATACTCGAGATCCTGGAGGAAGCGCAGCAGCGCTACCTGCGCCTTGGGCGTCAGCACTTCGATCTCGTCGAGGAACAGCGTCCCCTCCTGCGCCTCGGCAATCAGGCCGCGCCTTGCCTCACGGGCGTCGGTGAACGCCCCCCGGGCATGGCCGAACAGCTCGCTCTCCACCAGGGTGTCGGGGAGCGCTCCGCAATTCACCGGGATGAACGGAAAATTCCGGCGCGCGCCCAGATAGTGTATGGCGCGCGCAATCAATTCCTTGCCGGTCCCGGTTTCGCCTTGAACCAGGACGGTGGCGTCGCAGCCGGAAAATCTCTTCGTTAATTCAAGTACTTCAAGGAATGCCGGCGATTGCCCAACGAGGTTGAGCCCAGCAAAATCTTCCATGTCTTCTTTCCCCTAGCACCTCGCGCTACTACAACGTTCAGAACCGTCGCCCGAAGCTGCGTCTTGGCGCGCTGCTCTCGGGAGCCGAACTGCCCGGGGCTGGTCGACGTCGGCGATGGTCCGCCCGCTTCCAGTCTTATGCTCGTGGCATTTATTCTGAACCATTTTCCGCGCCCGCAACACCTTGCCGCCGAGCGGCTTGCCAGCGGTGTCGATTGTGTAAGGAATACCCGATATGGGCGGGCGCCGATCGCTGAGGCTGTTTCGGCCGCGCGGCCTGTCGAGCCGGGGCACTAGCCCTTGAGTTCCGACTGGAACTTGCCTACTATTACTTGTGTACGAGGAATTGGGCGGGCGGATCGCCCGCGCGGGGGAGGCGCGCAATGACGAAAATGCCGCTTGATTTCAGAAACGCAGTCTCTATAATCGACTCATCACGGGCTCCGGTTCGGTTGTCTGCGCAGCGGACGGTCAAACCCGGGCCCGATGCTTTTTGGAGAAAGAATTTGACCAACGTACCAGTGCAAAAGGAGGTCATCATGACAAGCACCAGAGAGTACTACGGCTCGCAGGACTTTTTCGCCCTTGATATTCCCGTAACGTAGGTTGTCCTGGAGACTCCATCGATGCAGATGCGCGCCGGCGTAGCCAAAAAGACCATAAAGTCCATCCGACAGCAGGCATTTGAGCAGACCCACCTCTTCGACTCGCATCCCGAGTCGAGCCTGGACTTCGATAAAGTCCGGGCGGCAGTCAAAGACGGCTACGACAAGCCGTTCCTCCTGATCGATTCCAGCATCATCCGAGAGAAAGCCCGCCGCTTCGCCGCCGCGATGCCTCGCGTGCGGCCGCACTACGCGGTCAAGGCCAATCCCGATCCCCGCGTGCTCAGAATCATGATCGAGGAGAGCGCCGGGTTCGAGATCGCCTCGGTCGCAGAACTGGATATGCTGCTCGCGCAGGGTGTTGCCGCGGCGGATATCTTCTACTCCAACCCGGTCAAATCGCGCGACCAGATCGCGTACGCCGCGGAGAAGGGCGTCGAGTGGTACGTGATCGACTCGCTCGAGGAGCTGAGGAAGATCCACTCGATCAAGGCGGACGCCAAGCTGTACCTGCGCCTCGACACGCCCAACATCGGCAGCGACTGGCCTCTCGCCGGCAAGTTCGGTGCGCATACTTCCGAGGTGCGCGACATCATCGCCATGGCGGCCAAGCTCAAAGCCGACCTCGCGGGCGCCGCGTTTCACGTCGGCTCGCAGTGTCGCAACCCCGAGAACTGGCGCGTCGGCATCGAGAAGGCGCGCGCGGTCTTCGACCACATGACCAAGGTCGGGCTCAATCCCCGGCTCCTCAACATCGGCGGCGGCTTTCCCGTGCGACACGTCAAGCCGATTCCCGCGATCGAGGTGATCGGCGAAGTGGTGAACCGCGCGCTCGAGGCGTTTCCGGCCAAGGTGAAGGTGATCGCCGAGCCGGGCCGGTTCCTGGTCTCCGACGCCGGCTATTTCGTGTGCCGCATCATGGGGACGGCGACGCGCGCGAGCAAACGCTGGATGCACCTGGATGCGGGCCTGTTCGGTGGGATCATCGAAACCGCCGAGGGGCTCAAGTACAAGATCCGCACCGACCGTTCGGGGCCGGACATGCCCTGGAACGTCGCCGGGCCGACCTGCGACTCGATCGACGTGGTGATGCGGGACGAGCCGCTACCCTCGGACCTGCAGGAAGGAGACTATCTCTATCTCCGGAACGCCGGCGCTTACACCACGGCCTACGCAAGCACCTTCAACGGATTCCCGCTGCCCGAAGTCCGGGTGATATAGGGATCGGCAAGACAGCCGAACAAGACGCCTGAGGCTTGTCTCAGGCGTCTCGTTCGTATTCCACGAAAGCGTAGCCGAAGGCCTCCGCTCCGCCGGCGTGCCGCTCGCGCGAGACCTCGCGCCAGCGCGAGCGGTCGAACTGCGGGAAAAACGCATCCCCTTCGAAATCGCGCTCGATCTCGGTGAGGTACAAGCGCCGGGCGAGCGGGAAGGCGAGCGCATAGATCTGCGCGCCGCCGATCACGAACGCAGTCTGGGATTCTCCGACCGCGGCAAGCGACGCCTCGAGTGAGCGCACGACCACACACCCCGATGGAGACCAGGTCGGCGATCGCGTAATCACGATATTGTTACGGCCCGCGAGCGGAGAGCCGATCGATTCGAAGGTCTTTCGACCCATGATCACCGCGTGCCCAATCGTCAGGCGCCTGAAGCGCTTCAGGTCCTCGGGCAAGCGCCAGGGCATGCCGTTGCCCAGTCCGATGGCGCGGTTGCGCGCCAGGGCGGCGATGATGGAGACTCCGGCGGGAAAACGCACCGCGCTATTGTAGTAAAGGTAGTAGAGTTATCGCTTGTTTCCTCGCGAACAAACAGGGACGGCGGTGGACTCGATTTCCGCGCAAGCCTGCATTCTGGTCGTCGACGACGATCCGAAGAACCGGATGGCGATGGAGGAACTCCTGCGGTCCTCCGGGCACGACGTCGTTCTCGCCGAATCCGGAGAGGAAGCCCTGCGCTGCGTGCTGAAACAGGACTTCGCAGCCGTGCTGATGGACGTCCGCATGCCCGGCGTGGACGGGTTCACGGCCGCCCGGGCCATTCGGGGCCGCGAGCGCTCCCGATCGACACCCATCATTTTCCTGACCGCGGCCTACGAGGATCTCTCGTCGATGTTCCGCGGCTACGAGGCGGGCGCTGTCGATTACATGGTCAAGCCCATAGTCCCCGAAGTCCTCAAGTTCAAGATCTCGATCTTCGTGGATCTGTATAACAAGAACCTCGCGCTGACGCGGGAGATCGCCGAGCGCCGTCGCGCCGAAGAGCACCTGAGGAATTCGGAGGAAAATCTGCGCGCGCTGGCGGCGCGCCTGCAATCGGTGCGCGAAGAGGAATGGACGCGAATCGCCCGCGAGATCCACGACGAGCTGGGCCAAGCGCTCACCGGCCTAAAAATGGACCTCACATGGGTCGCCAACAAGCTCATGCCGGAACAGAAGACCTTGAGCGCGAAGACCCGTTCGATGTTCGATCTGATCGACGGAACCATACAGTCGGTGCGCAAGATCTCCACGCGCCTGCGGCCGGAAGTGCTGGACGAGCTCGGGCTGGCGCCGGCGATCGAATGGCAGGCGAAGGAATTTCAGAAGCGAAGCGGCATCCGTTCCAAGGTGTCCCTACCGTCCGAAGCGCTGGCCCTGGACCGCGAGCGCTCGACGGCGGCGTTTCGCGTCTTCCAGGAGCTCCTGACCAACACCGCGCGCCACGCCAACGCGACCCGGATAGACATCACGATGCGGGTGGAGTTGGGCACCCTCGTGCTTCGGGTCGACGACAACGGCGAGGGCATCGACGAGTCGATAATCTTCAGCCCGAAGTCTCTGGGCCTGCTGGGCATGCGCGAGCGCGTCCTCCCCTTCGGGGGTAGCATCGAGATCAGCGGGGCTCGGGGCGAAGGAACGAGGGTAAAGGTGTCTATTCCGCTCGGCTTGAAGTAGACTCTCAACGTTGACGGCGCCCGGTGAGGGCGTGTTTCTGCAGGGAGCGCGGCCATTCGAATCCTGATTGCAGACGATCATGCCGTAGTCCGGCGCGGGCTGAGAGAGATCCTGGCCTCGGAGCAGGACATGGTCGTGGTCGGCGAGGCCAAGGACGGCCACGACGCGCTCGAGCTCGCGCGCAAGCTCGAGTGGGATGTGGCAGTGCTCGACTATTCCATGCCGGGTCGCAACGGGCTCGATCTCATCAAGGAGCTCAAGCGCGAGCGTCCCGGCCGCCCGGTCCTCATCCTCACTATGCTTCCCGAGGAAGCCCACGCCGCCCAGGTGTTCAAGGCGGGCGGGGCGGGCTACATTAACAAGGAAAGCGCCAACGAGGAGCTGACGGCCGCGATCCGCAAGGTCGTAAACGGGGGCAAGTATGTGAGCCCGGCCTTCGCCGAGAAGCTGGCCTCCGAGCTGGCCTCCGACTCCGAGAAGCCCCTGCACGAGTCCCTCTCCGACCGTGAATACAGGGTGATGTGGCTGCTCGCTTCGGGCAGGCAGATCAATCAAATCGCCACGGAGATGTATCTGAGCCCGAGCACGATCAGCACCTATAGGGCGCGCATCCTGAAGAAGCTGAGGCTGACGGACAATGCGGCGCTCGTCCGTTACGCCGTGAAGTACCAACTCATCTAGCCTGGCGCCACTTCGCGGGTTTCTCCGGACTCGCGCGTAGCGATACGGCTACCGCGCGAGGTCGGTTCGCCACAAAAAGATCAAGCTCCGGCGATAGTGGGTCGCCGACCAACCCAATATCATGGTTACGACCGACGCCCTGCGCGGCCCCGCGAGCACGCGGCGTTATCCAAGCACGGAGCCCAGACCATGAGCGGCGCAATCCTCGTAGTCGAAGACGAACCAATTACCCAGAGGCTAATCGCCGCCAATCTCGAGCGTGCGGGCCACCGCGTGATGCGCGCGGGGAGCGTTCCCGAGGCCATGGCCTCGATACGCGAGGTGGTGCCGGACCTCGTCCTGCTCGACTGGATTTTGCCGAACGCGACCGGCGTGAGCTTCGCGAGGCAGCTGCGCACCGACCAGCGCACGCGCGACGTTCCCATCATCATGCTGACGGGGCGCTCCCACGAAACGGACAAGGTGACGGGCCTGGAAGCCGGAGCGGACGACTACATCACCAAGCCCTTCTCGACGAGCGAGCTGCTCGCCAGAATCAAGGCGGTCATCCGGCGCCGCGCGCCCTTGCTGAGCGACGAGGTCGTCGATATCGCCGGCCTGCGGCTCGACCCGGCGGCGCACCGGATCACGGCGGGCGGCGACAGAATAGCGCTCGGGGCGACCGAATTCCGCCTTCTGCACTTTTTCATGACGCATCCCGACAGGGTCTACAGTCGCGCGCAGCTCCTCGACGACGTCTGGGGCGACCACGTGTTCGTCGAGGAGCGTACCGTCGATGTCCACATCCGCAGGCTGCGGCAATCGCTTACTCCGTCCGGTCACCAGGGATTGCTTGAAACGGTGAGGGGAACGGGATACCGTTTCCTGCGCAAGCTCCCCTGAGGGCCGCGCCGCGCGCCCGGCCTCTAGTAGGCGTTCTGCGTCCTCAGCACGACCAGCACCGTTTTCACGACGATCTGCAAATCGAGCTGCAGCGACCAGTTCCGCAGATAGCTCAGGTCGTACTCGATGCGCGCGCGCATCTTTTCGAGCGTGTCGGTTTCTCCGCGCAAGCCGTTGACCTGCGCCCAGCCGGTAATGCCCGGCTTGACCTTATGCCTGATCATGTAACCTCTGATGAGCTTGCGGTACAGCTCGTTGTGCGCCACGGCGTGCGGCCGCGGGCCGACCACGCTCATGCGTCCCTGCAGGACATTGATGAACTGCGGCAGCTCGTCGAGCGAGTATTTCCGCAGGAAAGCGCCGAACCGCGTCACGCGGCTGTCGTCGCGCGTCGCCTGCCGGACGAGCGTCCCGTCTTCGAGCACGGTCATGGTGCGAAACTTGTAGACGATGATCTCCCTGCCGTCGAGGCCGTAGCGCCGTTGCGTGAACAGCACCGGCCCCGGAGAAGTCAGCTTGATCCCGATCGCGATAGCGGCCATGGCCGGAAGGATCAGGACGAGCGCCGCCGAAGCGAGGACGATGTCGCTGGCGCGCTTGATCAGGCCGCTCACCCCATAGAACGGAGTCTCGCAGACCGCCAGGACCGGCACGCCGCCGATCGTGTCCATGCGCGCCTGAATCAGATCGAACAGGAAAATGTCCGGCGCGAAATAGATCGATGCCGTGGTGTCTCGCAGCTCCTCCAGCAGGTTCAGGATCCTGGGCTGCGACGCCATCGGCAGCGTGAGGTAGATCAAATCGACACGATGAGTCTTTACGTATTCCGCGAGCGCGCTGAGCGAGCCGAGCACCTCATGCCCTTCGGCGTCGCCCAATCGCCCCGCGCTGCGATCGTCGAAAAAGCCCGCCAAGCGAATGCCGCTGAACGGTGCGCTCCTGATTCTCTCAGCCAGCTTCCGGCCGAGATCGCCTTCACCGGCGATCACTGCGACTCGCTGCACGCCTTCGGCCGCCATCAGGCGCGGCAGAACGACCGGCATGAGCAGTCTCGCGATGAACAGCAAGGCCGGAGTCGCGAGAGCCCAGCTGATGAGCACGCGCGCGTCGAAAGAGCCGAGCGTCTGCGTGGCCCAGCCGATGAGGAGCAGGAGCCCGACTATCACCAGCCAGCCGGTAAGCACGTCCATGGCGAGGGCGCGGACGCCGGTGCCGGTAGCCGCATTCCCGGGAAAAGTCAGCGAGAACAGGATCAGGGCGAGTATCAGGTAGGGACCGTCGAAAGGTTCGCCGAACGCGAGCGTCGTGAGCAGCAACGCTCCTCCGGCGACGGAGGGCTCGAGCGCCGCCTGCACGAGCGCGGCGGGAGTGAGGCGCTGCTTGATGAGAAGCTGCCGTTGGGACCGGTCTGTTGTCGCGAGCACGATGGCGGTAGGAAAGTGGGGAGGCGCAAATGGCTTGCGCGACACCTTAGCGTGCGATTGCAGTCGCCGATTCCTCCGGCGGGCTGGTTCGAAGGAACTAAGCAGCGTCTCGCCTGCGCCGAAGATCCGGACGCGGGTCGCTTCCGTCTTGTGCGGTCATGTGAATTTCCTCGCACGCTCCCATGGCCTGTCCGATGCAGGCTTTCATCGGTTTTTACGAAAGAGCAAAGAGGGCGAAGACGCAGCGCCGACAAGGACTTGCCTCGCAAGAAACAGCGGGAGGGAACAATTTCCGTCATTTCACGTCCCCGTCACAAACGGGCTTCAAATTGGCTTCGATGAGCTTCAGCCTACGCCAGGGGGTCTCCGAAGGACCCGAGGGCCAGCCTGCCGCGCGACCTCCCTCCCCTGTATCCCAGACTCCGACCAAAGTGACGACCGCGACAACCAGCGAAAGCTCGCTCCCCGATCCGTTGGAGATCGAGTCGCTCATGCTCAACATCGACGCTTCGCTTCGGGTCCACGCCCGGCATCAGTTCTTCACTTGGACCCAGGGCTTGCTACAGAACCTGTTGAAGCACGAGTTGCTGATCTGCGCGCTGCGCAACGGTGAACCGCTGCTGTTTCACGCCGACAGCTTCGCCGTCGCGCCGGTGGAGCCCGGGCCGTTCGGCGAGATGTTCCACCGGGATACGTCGCTGGTGCCGCATCTCGTCAAGACCTGGGAGGAGAATTACTTCAAGCCGGTGCTCTGCGAGATCGGGAGCGGCAGCCAGTTCGCGCAGACTCCGCTGGCGCGCGAGCTGACTCGAATCGGAACGAGCTCCGTGCTTGCCCACGGAACCTACGACGTGTTCGGCAAGGTCGCGACCTTTTTCGCGTTCGCCTGCAGACCAGAGGTGGCGAGTCCCAGGCAGGCGTATTTTGCCGAGATCGTCGTACCGTTCCTGCATCTGGCGTGGGTGCGCACTCAGGTCAGTCGTCCGGCCGGGGAGGGCACCGGCGCGACGCCGGGAGTCTCCACTCTCCTGACTCAGAGGGAGCAGGAGATACTCGGGTGGATTCACATGGGCAAGAGCAACATCGAGATCGGGGCGATCTTGGGCATCAGTCCGCTAACCGTGAAGAATCACGTCCAGAAGATTCTCCGCAAGCTCAACGTGCAGAACCGGGCGCAGGCCGTTGGCAGAGGACTCGCTTTGCGCATACTGAGCCTGTAGCCCCTGGGCATAAGTCCGTTCCTAGTTCCAAAAGGCTATACCGGCGCCGCGGCGCCTCCGACTCGCTGTCATCCTGAAACCCGATGCTGAGTGCGGGTTTGGAGGCAGCCCGATCCCCGGCACCTTCATCCCTGCTCTTTGAAGGAGTCTCGATGAACTCGAAGCTCAAGAAATCAGGAATAGTCGCCGCCTCGCTCGTCTTGGCGGCGGCGACCGGGCAAACCGGTGCTACAGACCCGCGTCACGGCGACATGGAGACGGTAATGACCGTCCCGTACTCGAGGGATGCGGCGTCGGCCTCCTCGCGGCCGAGCCCGTCGCGGGGGAGCCGGCCGGAAGACCGCTTGGTTGCATACGATACCCTCGCCTTCGCCGACCAGGCGCTTGAGGGGCGGGTCCCGTCGATCCGTTACGCGGTTCAGCTGTACCCGATCGGGAAAGACGGACGCGCGACCGATGTTGCTTCGGTCCTCCGATCCGCGGCTCCGGCTCAAAGCAGTGCGAGTCCTGCGCAGCGGGAAGGCTTGTCCGCGACGTCCGCGACAAGAGAAACCCTCCTTCCGGAACCCGGTAACTGGGGGATGATCTTCGCCGGCTTGCTCGGTGTCTGTGCCATCGCGCGTCGACGCATGTCGGTGTGACGAACAGCGAACGTGCACACCCGACCTGGTGCCTCCGCAAGTTTCCCTCGGTGCAAGATCGTGTCCGCGCTGGCGCACGGAGCCTCTGCACAGCAATTCTGATTTCAGGCGCCGCGATCGCGGCGACACCGGCGCTGGCTCTGTGGGACGACAAGGTCACGCCGTTCGCCGAGGTGAAAGCCACCCACGACGACAACGTGTTCCGCGTCCCGAATAGCGCGGGCCCGGAGTCCGACACCTATCGCACAACCTCGCTCGGCCTCAGCCTCGATGTGCCGGTAAGCCGGCAACGCTTCCAGGCGGGCTACACCTGGAACGCCACCCGCTTCAATCGGTTCACCGACCTCGACTTCGACGGTCACGACGCCAGGGCGCTTTGGGTATGGCAGGTCGGCAACGATCTCAGCGGCCAGCTCGGATATACCGAGATCTTCGCGCTGGCCCCCTTCGCCTACCTTCAGAGCACGACGCCCGATCCTCTCAAGACCCGGGTGGCTTTCTTGAACGCAGCCTATCTCGTCACCCCGCGTTGGCGTGTTCAGGGAGGGGTGGCCGAGTTCCGGCAGACGAACGGCGATCCGACGCTTCAGGGCAATGACATCAACATCGCCACCACGGATATCGGCTTGAGCTATGTCACACCGGCCAACACTTCAGTGGGCTTCAGCGAGCGGATCGAGGACGGTCGTTTCCCCAACAGGGAATTTACCCCCGGGAGCCCCTTCGACGATGCCTACCGCCAAACTACCCGCAGCATCGTCGCCGATTGGACCGTGACCGGAGTGTCGCATGTGGTTGCCCGCGCCGGTCGCATAAGCCGCCGCTACAGCAATACGCCGCAAAGCGACTTCGACGGCACCACCGCCAACGCCGAATACGATTGGAAACCGACGGGAAAGTTCTCGCTCGCCGGCGTCGTCCGCAGGGATATCAGCCCGTTCCAGGACATCCAGTCGAGCGCCGTGCTCGTCAAAGGGGTTACCGTGCGCCCGACCTTCAGCGTGACGCTGAAAATCGACGTGTCAGGAATACTCGATTACGGCACCTGGTACTACCTCGGCGATCCGGGGCTGGTGTCGGGGGGCACTCAGGGCCGGATCGATCGAGTGTTCCTGGGGGCGGCGAGCCTTTCGTACAAGCCCATCAGATCCGTGACATTGACGGTGACCCTGCAACGCGAGAGCCGCTCTTCGAACATGGGTTTCGACTACGTGGCCAACGTCGCCTCCGCTGGCGTCCGGATCGCGTTCTAGAAGGCGGTCGGCCCCCGAGGGCCGACTGGTGTGACTCGGTAGACCTTCAGTGACCGCTTGCGACGCGCCAGTTGAGATCCGGCACCGTGGTGAGGGGAGAGCGGCTCAGGACGGCTGCACCGCTCATCAGCCAGGCGAGCGTCTCGCCCGTGGCACCATTGCGCCACACGATGTCGGACTTGCCGTCGCCGTCGAGGTCGCCCACGCCGACAATATTCCAGTTGAGATCCGCGACAGTCTCGAAGGCGACTGCCCCATCCGAGATCACGGCGCCGTTCATGAGCCAGATCGAATTGGCACCGGTCGCTTGGTTGTGCCACAGGATGTCGGACTTGCCGTCCCCGTCGAAGTCGCCGATCCCCGCGATGCTCCAGTTGAAATCAGTCATGCCGTCGACCGCGGGGTCGCTCAAGATGCTGGTGCCGTTCATGAGCCAGATCGTGTTCGCGCCGGTCGTGAGGTGGCGCCAAAGGATGTCGGCTTTTCCGTCTCCGTTGAAATCACCTACTCCGGCGATGGTCCAATTGGGATCCGCGACCGTCGCGAACTGGTCGCTGGTCGCGATCGACGCTCCGTTCATGAGCCAGATCGTGTTCGCGCCGGTCGCGCTGTTGCGCCACAGGACGTCGGCCTTGCCGTCACCGTTGAAGTCACCGACTCCCGCGACGCTCCAGTTGGGGTCCGCGACCGTCGCGAAAAGGCTGCTGGTCGCAATGGCCGCGCCGTTCATGAACCAGATCGTATTCGCGCCGGTCGCGCTGTTGCGCCACAGGATGTCGGCCTTGCCGTCTCCGTCGAAGTCACCCGCCCCGGCAATGCCCCAGCTGGGGTCCGCGACGGTTGCGAACGTTGTGCTGCTCGAAGTCACGGCGCCGTTCATCAGCCAGATGGCGTCGTCGCCCGTGGCGATATTGCGCAACAAGATGTCGGATTTGCCGTCTCCGTTGAAGTCGCTGCCGGCAATACGGCGCCCGGGCGTCCTCACCGTGACCGGGGCCGTCCACGCCGAGTTGTTTTGAGCCGCGTCGGTTGCGCTCACCCGGTAGGTATAGGTGGTCCCCGGCGTCAAGCCGGACTGCCGGAAGGACGTCGTGGCTATCGTGGCGAGGGCGACGTCATTGAGATACACGGTGTAACCCGTGACGCCGATGTTGTCGGTCGAGGCATTCCAGGTGAGCTGGATTTGGGCGGGTGTGAGCGCTCTTCCCGTGAGGCCGGTGGGAGCCGAAGGCGGCATGGTGTCCGGCCCCGCCAAGGTCGCAGCGCTCGCGGCGGCCGACTGGCCCGAGGCGTTGCCCGCGGCGTCGATGGCCTGGACGGTGTAAGAGTAGGTGGTGGACGCGGCGAGGCCGGTGTTCTGAAAGCTGGTGACCGCTCCCAGCGTCGCCAGCAACGCGCCGCCGCGGGAGACGCGGTATCCGGTCACGCCGACGTTGTCGGTGGACGCGGTCCACGACAGGTTGATCTGGGAGGACGAGGTGGCGGAGGCGGCAAGTCCCGTCGGGGTTGACGGAGCGGCCGTGTCGGGGAGAGGAGGCACGACGACCGCTTTTACCAGAATGGTCGCGTTGTGCGCGCTCAGTGGGATCGCGGTCACGGTTGGAATGGAATCAAGCGGCGAGAGCAGGTTGCCGTGCGTCAGCTGACGGCTGGCCTGCGGAATGGTGATCGACGCCACGTTGCTGGGGGTCGGGTTCACGAGCACATAGCCCCTCTCGAACTCGCGCGAGTAGATGTTTACGCCGCCGATCGTCGTAACCGCGTAAGGCCCCAAAGCCTTGCCGAGGTCGATCTTGTCGTACTCGTCGTACCACCAGATTCTGTTCAAGGCCTCGCCATTTCCGGAGAAAAAGAAATAGGCGTTGTTCAGCGTGTCGTTCTTGCCGAGCAGAAAGGAGCCCAGCGAGTACCAGAGTGTCTGCCAGTAGCTGACCGGCAGGCCCCAGTTGTCCGTTCCGGACTGCCCCTCCCCGAGGGCCGTATGGCTGAACATGGCGACTTTGGTGTTAGTGACCGCGCTCATCACATCGACCTGGTTCTTCCACAGCGCTTCCGGGACGAACTGCGTCGACCAGGGACCAAAGGCGACGGCGAACGCTCCTTCCTCGGCCATCACGTCCGGAGGATTGGAGCCCGAGTCCAGGGCCACCCATGACGCCACACCGGCGGTGGAAGTCGTCGAGCCCTTGTTGCACCAGAGTTTCTGGCCGTACGTGTGCAGGCCCGCGGTGATCGCGCGGGCGAAATTGTTCATGGCCACGGACCATGACGCGTCCGTGGGGTACTTGACGGGGACGGCGTTTTCTCCGGCCGGTGCCCCGAACGTCACGCAGAGGTCGGCGTGAACCCCGTCCGCGACCCAAGGCTGATCGATGATGTCGGCCTTGACCCCTTCCACCCAGTACGCCTGGTAGGTCGGGCTGCCAAAGTCCATCAGATACCAGAATTGATTGGCGGCGACGTTGGAAAAGCCCGCGTTGTAGATGCGGTTGCCGGAGGAATCGAGCAGAAAGAGCTCGGGGTGATTGCCATTGAGGCTCCCCATGGAGTGCCCGCGCGAGACATTGTGCCGGCCCATGCCGTTGATGGATATCTGGGGCAGGGCGTCCATGTAGTTTTGCGCCTCCGGTCCGTCCTCGTAGAGGTATATCTCAATGTTGGGATTGACGGCCTTCACGGCCGCCCAGGTATTGGGACCGATCTCGTTGTAGCGGAAGCGGTCGATGTCGAGGAGGTCGAACTTCGCGAGTTTCGCCGCGTCGGAGGCGACGAGCGTGGGCCCGCCTCCGTAATAGACGAGGAAGGTCGGAATGAATTTGTTCGGGCCTGCGACGGTCTGCGCCTGAGCCAAGTGAGCAGCACTCAGGAGAACAGCAAGGGCGGCAGCGCGCGCGGCAACCGCAGCGCACCCGCACGCGGTGATGGTCGATCCGAAAAGATCGTGTAGTTTCATGGAGGCCTTCAGGTAGAGAATCAACGACAAAACTGAGGCGCCATCATGACAAGTGCATAGATGTTTTGCGCAGCACAATTCACGAACCTCGCCGGAATTTTCTCTAGAAGACAAATCTGCAGAGACGTATTGCACGAAATAAGACGTGATCGCGTCCTTGTGATCCGATCGGACCACTCCGCGAAATCATCCAATGAACGTCGAGCGGCTATGGTTCACGGTCTATGTGGCCGCGATTCAAATCCCTCGTCGACGGAATTCCGCGCGATCGCGCGTCGCTCATCGTGTCGATCAACGCGGCGCGTCGGCTTGCTCCTTGGCTCTGCCTTGCGGCATTCGCGCTGTCAGGCCCGGCTCTCGGCCAATCACGCGAAATACTGGGTGAAGGAGATTCCATCCGGATCACGGTCTTCCAGAATCCGGATCTCACGACCGAGACGCGCATCTCCGAGAACGGCACCATCACCTTTCCGCTGATCGGCGAGATCTCGCTCGCGGGCCTCACTCCCGCCCGCGCGGAGGTGCGGATTGCCGAGCAACTGGTGAAAGGGAAGTTTCTGGTGAAGCCCCAGGTCAGCCTCAACCTGGTACAGGTGCGCAGCCGCCAGGTGTCGGTGCTCGGCCAGGTTGGCCGCCCCGGACGCTATCCGCTCGATGACATCAGCGCGAACCTGACCGACATGCTCGCGCTCGCGGGCGGGATCAGCCCGACCGGAGACGACAACGTTACCGTGACGATGAAGCGCGGCGGCAAGATCGTGAAGATGGACGTCGACGTGCCGACCATGTATCGCGCCGGCGACATGTCGAGGAACATCCGGCTGGAGGGCGGCGACGTGATCTTCGTGCAGCGCGCCCCGGTCTTCTACATCTACGGAGAGGTGCAGCGCGCGGGGTCCTACCGGCTGGAGCAGGCCATGACCGTGATGCAGGCGCTCTCCCTCGGCGGTGGCGTGACGCCGCGCGGCACCGACCGGGGTTTGAAGATACGTCGCAGGGCGGCGGACGGGACGCTTCAGACGGTCGACGCTCGCCTGACCGATCTGGTGCAGCCCAACGACGTGATCTACGTCAGGGAAAGCCTGTTCTAGCGCGACCGGTTCATCGGACACCAAACCAAGCGCACCGTGAGCCTTCGCCAATTTCTTCTCGCATTGCGCGCGCGGCTAGGCGTGTTCGTCTTGTCTCTGGTCGCCACCGTCCTGGCTGCGACGGTAACGAGCTTCCTCCTTCCGAAAACCTACCGGGCGACGGCATCGCTGCTGGTCGACGCCAAAGAGGAGCAATCGCTGAGCAACGTCCTCCCCTTGATCCTTCCGCAGGAGAAACTCAGCTACCTGCAGACACAGACGGAAATCATCACCAGCAAGAGAGTGGCGCGGAAGGTGGTGCAGGACCTGAAGGTCGCGGAGAAGCCCGCGATACGCGCGGCGTTCGAGAAGGCTGCGGCGGGAGAGGGATCGATCGAGGACTGGGTCGCCGAGGAGCTGCTCAAGAAACTCAAGGTCGAGACCTCGCAGAGCAACGTCATCCACGTCACATTTTCGTCCGCCGATGCCCGTGCTGCGGCGCAGGTCGCCGACGCGTTCGCCAAAGCCTATATCGACACCATGCTCGAGCTGCGCGTGGAGCCGACGCGGCAGGCCGCAGTGTGGTACGACGAGCAGTTGAAGAGCCTGCGGGCCAATCTGGAGGATGCCCAGGCGAAACTGACAAGCTATCTCCAGCGAACGGGGATCGTCTCGGCCGACGAGCGCTCCGACGTGGATAGCGCTCGATTGGCATCGCTGTCCGAGCAGGTGGTAAAGGCGCAGGAGCAGACGGTCCAATGGAACACCCGTGAGCAGGAGGCGCGCAAATATCTGCAACACGGGGGATCCGGGGATCAACTGCCGGACGTACTCGACAATCCCCTCGTTCAAAGGTTGAAGACGGATCTCCTCCTGGGAGAGGCGCGGCTGGAGCAACTCGCCACCCAGTACGGCGTCAACCATCCGCAGTATCGGCGTCAAGCCTCGGAGAACAGCAGCCTGCGCCAGAAAGTCGACGGCGAAGCCAGGAAGGTCCTGTCCGGGATCAGCAACTCGGCGCGCCAGAGCCGCCAGCGCGAGGCGGACCTCGTGAAGGCGATGACGGCGCAGCGCGCTCGCCTGCTCGAGCTCAAGGAGAATCGCAACGAGCTCACGGTGCTCAGGCGCAACGTGGAATCCGCCGAAAAAGCCTACGACACCGCCATGCAGCGCCACGTCGTCAGCCAGGTCGAAAGCCGCGCGAGCCAAACCAACGTAACCCTGCTCAACGCGGCGGTCGTGCCAGGCAGGCCTTCTCAACCCAAGATCGTCCTCAACATCGCCCTTTCCGCGGTGGTCGGAACCCTGCTCGGAATCGCCCTCGTGTTGCTGATGGAAATGTCCGACCGCAGAGTGCGCTCGCTCAGGGACCTCTCCCTGGATGTGCCTTTGCTGGCGGTGCTCAACACCTGGCAGCCCGCCGCGGACCGCATGCTCGCCCTGCCGGGCGGAGCCGCTCGCGCCTTGCCGAATCCGGGCTGAGGAATGCCGACGACACCTCACGAAAACGTTCTGCCGATCGAGGGATCGGCACGCGTTCTTGCGCGATACGACCGCCGCATCGGCAGCATTCTCGCGGAAGAAGGAAAGCTCGCCACCGAGGGCATCGAGCGGGTCATGGAGCTTCAGCGGGCGAACGGATTGAGGTTCGGCGAGGCGGCGCTTCGACTGGGGCTGATCACCGAAGACGACCTGCGCTGCGCGGTCGCGAAACAGTACGATGTCCCCCACCTCGTGCCGGGCAGCGAAAGCATCAGCAGCGAGCTCGTCGTCGCGTACGAGCCGTTTCACCCCCGCGCCGAGGAGTTGCGAACGCTGCGTTCCCAGTTGCTGATGCGCTGGTCGAAATCAGGGGCCAAGCAACGGATGCTGGCGATCGCAAGCCCCGGCTCGGGCGAAGGGCGCAGCTACGTGGCCGCCAATCTGGCCGTGGCCTTCTCGCAGCTTGGCGAGCGCACGCTCCTCGTCGACGCCGACCTGCGCGCACCGCGACAGCACCGGATCTTCAACGTTCCCGACCGGATCGGTCTTTCAGCGGTCCTCTCCGGCCGCGCCGATCGCGGCGCGGTCGCGCCCGTCAGGGAATTCGGGAGGCTGTCGCTTCTGCCGGCAGGTGCGCCCCCGCCCAATCCGCAGGAGTTGCTGTCGCGTCCCGCGCTCGGCGCTTTCCTGCAGGAGATGTGGACCGAGTTCGACGTCATCCTCTTCGACACGCCGCCGGCGAAGCTCTACGCGGACGCGCAGAACGTGGCTTTCCGCGCAGGCAATGTCATGATGCTCGCCCGCAAAGACCACACCCGCCTTGCCGATACGACCAGCGTCATCCGGGAGTTGAGCGACACGGGCGTTCGCGTCGTCGGTACCGTATTCAACGCCTTTTGAACCAGGCTTACGGAAATGTCCTGGCAGGGCGCGTCCCTCGACTGCCTGGGTCTTAGCCGTCCTGAGACCGGGACGGCGCACTCGGCAGGAGCACTACGATGAGCGCAGCTTCCTCGAGCGCACAGCGACCGGCGGCGCGACACGCGGGCTGGCCGTTTCATTGGCTGGCCGCCCCCTGGCAGCGGCGCACCGCAACGTTCCGCGACGGCGGCCCTCCACAAGACGCACGGGCAGGGCGCCGCATTGCGTTAAAGGTTTCCGTGTTCGCGGGCGTCGCGCTGCTCGGTATCTTCTGGGGGTTCGTGGTTGCAATCGCCGAACTGAACGCACTGTTGCTGGCCGCGTCGCTGTTCGGTTGCGTTTTCATCCTGCGCGACTTTCGCATCGGGGTGGCGCTGCTCATCCTGTTGCTGCCGATCTCATACAGCTATTTGTTTCCACGCACGATGCTCGGGGTTA
>Ga0137403_10002878_pt1 | contig 20854 bp, 21 predicted proteins | sample CZOMad2_1_16fung_FD_122057 | JGI IMG/M metagenome (GOLD analysis project Ga0137403, IMG submission 122057) | Vadose zone soil fungal communities from Angelo Coast Range Reserve, California, USA - CZOMad2_1_16fungal (Hybrid Assembly) | ecosystem: Environmental > Terrestrial > Soil > Vadose zone...
GAAGTTCGGAAATTTTGCGCGTTCTTGGCGGGATCACCTTTGTCGGAACCAAATTCGTAAAAATTGTTGTAGTGGGTAACGTCATTTTCCGAGGAGATTTTTTCGTCCACACGGTAGTTACTTTTGATAGTGGTGAGTTTGGTGCCGGCGAACGCGGTTGTCGAGGGCGAAAGTATGGAGGCGAAGCGTTCACCGACTACGGCTGCCGTGCCGGCGATCCCCAAGCCGCGCAAAAAATTGCGCCGATTAAAATAGACGTCTTTCGGGGTGATGTCCGCGAGAGCGAGTGCCGGTTCGTGCTTAATCAACATATCTTGTATTTAGAACCACTTACGCGTGTGTGTGGTTGCTTCCTTTTTGAATCATACGGCATGTTCGCGAGATTGGATGCCGGAGAGAGGCGAAGGTTTCCGGAAAAGAAGGGCTGAGTCATTGTGAAGCACGGCATCGTCGCGAGGTTCCTTAATTAATATTCTCAAAATCCGTCCACGACAAGGACTCTCTGGGCTCGTTGTCCAATGAATTTAAAAGGGGCCTCCGGCGAAACGTTCCGATAGCTGCCATCACTTGGAGCAGCTTCGTGCCTGGGTTGGACGTTTGCACAGACTTTTGTGAAGGAAGCGGCTTTTGCAATGAAGAAAGGCGCTCGCCGTCTGCCACGTCTAACCGCCCAACAGTTCAATCGTATTTCCCGCGCGATTTCGGACAGCACACGGTATGACATGCGGCGGCCCCGCGGAAGGTCTCCCGATCTCGGCGGCCACCACTTCGCATCATATCCAGGAGCTGTTCAACGCAGGTTTGGTCGACGTGACGAGGCAGGGGCGTCACAGGATTGTCGTTCCTCGACAACGGATTTGGAAAGCCTACCTTGCTCTGCTCGGAAGGCTTTAGATGTTTTTCCCGACATTCAGGGATCGCCAGTAGCCGCCTTCGAGACGTCACCGCCTTCTTCCCGTGCAATGTCAGCCAGCAGGCGTTTGGTCAAAACCGATTTCGGTTGCTCGCAAGTCATATCGATTTTCGAAGCATGACGATCGCGATGTTTGATGAGCAACCATGATTTTCCGGAACTCCGTCCAAACCCGCGCGTGCGCACCAACACCCACGAACCACGGAGTTTTTTCCCGCGCAGAGTAAATTTCAGCTCGCCTTTTTTCAATGCAGCAGCTACATCTTCCTGTTCGGGAAGCCAGGTACCCGTGTCCCAAACCATTACGGTTCCGCCTCCATATTCACCTTCAGGAATGACACCTTCGAAATTACCGTACTCCAGTGGATGGTCTTCCACCTGCATCGCGAGCCTTTTTACGGAAGGATCGAGCGAAGGGCCTTTTGGAATTGCCCAGGACAGCAGGACGCCATTGAATTCGAGACGAAAGTCGTAATGCAATTGCGAAGCGCGATGTTTTTGCACGACATAGCGCAGTGACTTGTGAGTCCAGCCTTGCGTGTCACCGTGGGGCTCCGGTGAAGTTTTGAAGTTTCGTTTCTTTCGATATTCTGTAAGCGACATGCGATGCGCCTATCGTGCGACGGAAACCGGAAGACAAATGCGCAAGATCGTGATTATAAGTTCTTCAAGCGAGTTATAGCGTTCTTCAAGCTCTGACGGCTGTTGAAAAATTCCGCCCACGGATCCCTTGCTCCGAGCCTCTGCCTGAAATTTCCCAGATTAAATGCAGCCGGGTCGAGCCAAGGCTTAACGTCGGACCAATCGAGCGGAGTAGACACAGGAGCATGCGGCTTGCGGCGTACCGAGTAGGGAGCGACGACCGTCTGCACGGAGCCATTTCGGAAAGCGTCGAGATAGACGCGCCTGCCTCGCGCGGCAATCGAATGTTCCACTGTCAATTCCTTTGGATGTGCCGATGCCACGCGGGCGACAACTTCCTGGGAAAACTTCAGCGCTTCATCTGCCGTGGGTCCCACACGAATGGGCACGAAGATATGCAGTCCGCGACTTCCTGAAGTCTTCGGGAACGAACTCAGTTCCAGGGCATCGAGCGCTTCTTTGAGTTGCAGACCCGCGCGCGCCGCATCCTCGAATCGTTTCGAGTTCGGATCCAGATCGAAGCATACCCAGTCAGGTCTTGGGAACGTCTTCGCGCGACTCCCACTCACGTGGACGGGAATACAACCCAGATTTACCAGCGCGAGTTGGGTTCTTAGCGACCCTCCCACTACATAGTTCGTCGATTTGCGTGGTCCGCTCGCATTTGGGATTCGCTTTGTAGGAGTGTCCGGCGGCATGCTTTCAGGTTTTTCCTTTTGATAGAAGCATTGCCCCCGCAAGCCATTGGGGCATCGTTCGAGCGTAAGGATTCGGTCTGCGACATACGGGCGAAGCAGGGAAAATACTTCTTGATAGAAATCAGCGAGGTCTTGCTTGGTATAGCCTTCGTCTGGCCAGAATATCTTCTCAGGATGAGAGATCTTGACTCTCGGTATTTTGGGCGTCGCTGCCACTTAAGTCTCCTGCCGGACCACTTCTCTGGCTTTCTTGTCGTCCCGCAGCCCGAGATAGACGGGATGACGCAACTTTCCATCTTTGGTCCATTCCGTGAACGACACTTGGGCGACGAGCTGTGGCGACAAGAATGTCGCATTCTTTTCACAGATTCCCGACGCAAATGGAGAATCCTTCCGAATGAGCCGTTGGAACTTTCGGCGAAGCGACGAGAGCGTGCTTTCGTCGAACCCCGTTCCGACTTTTCCAACATAACGGAGTTTATTCTCGTCGTAGACACCGAGAAGCAACCCTCCAAAATGTTGCCGCGAACCAGCAGGCGCCGTGAACCCTCCAATTACAAATTCTTCTTCCTTGTTCACTTTTACTTTGAGCCATTCCCGAGAACGTCTCTCCACATAGGCCGCGGACAGGTTCTTGGCGACGACACCTTCGAAGCCTTTGCGTTTCGCCACTTGAAACGCCTTGATTCCGTCTTCGGCCAATTTCGTCGAAACCATCAAGCGGTCTGACGGCGTCACGAGGCGCTCCAGCATGTTGCGCCGGACGGAAAGCACTTCTGGTCGAAGATCCTGACCATCCGCATAAAGACAATCGAATGCGGCATATTCCGGAAGGCCTTTTCCCTGCTGGAGCAATTGGAAACGGGAAACTCTTTTCGAGTCAAAAACAACGATCTCGCCGTCCAACAACAATGAGTCGGGACTTAGATTCGCAATTGCGCCTACGATATTGGGAAAGTTTTTTGTCCGGTCCTTGTCGTTTCGAGAAAGCAGCCTGACACGGCCGGCTTCCTTATAGGCCAGAATGCGTATCCCGTCGTACTTTTCCTCGTAGATCCAATTCGGTTTGTGAAAAGGCCAATCCACGAGAGTCGCCAACATCGGCGAAATGCGAAACGGGATGATGTCTTTTCGGTGGGTTAAGACCATATCGGGAAGGTCAAGTTTTTAGTGGCCTCGGACGAGAGCGGAAGGGCCGCCCGAAGCGGCCCTTCCCAGTTCGGAGTGCTGAGATCGAAGCTACTTCTTGCAGGATTCACTGACCATGCTCACGCTGGTAGCGTCTAGGTGGCCATGTTCCTTGGCATTGGGATCAACAGCCGCCTTGGTCTTCTCCTTGGCGCCGTGCATGTCAGGATGCCACACCTTGCCAGTGACGGTGACCGTGTGACCGACATGAGGCGAGAGCTTTACACCTTTGCTCTGGATGTCCCAAGTACTTCCGTCGTCTTGCGTGAGCTTGAACTCGTTTGCGCTGTCTCCTGCGGAAAGACATCCCGTCACTGAACGAGTCTTCGCGCTCTTATCTTCTTCTTGCGCGTTACCGCTCTGGGCGAATGCTGGAGCGATCGCCAAGCAGGAAACCGCAAGCAGGCTAAAAGCCAACTTTGTCGTCATCAGAGTCTCTCCTTGCCAGGAAAGGAACAGATGATTGAGTTTTTTGCTTTGCTCCTCTCCCGACTAAGAAAGCGTCCATCCCATAAGCGCTGGCAAGCTATACAGGGAATCCTTGAACTCCGTGCGAAATGCAATTCCGCCCCTGGACTTCTCGCTCCTAAGGGAATTACCGGATAGAAGGAGTGCCTTCGACTGACTACGGTCGAGTCTATGAGGAGGTTTCTCATGCCTACGGAAAACCCGTTAAAACGAGGGAATTGGATCGCTCTCACAGTTGTGGTACTCGTGCTCGCAGCCGTTGCCGTAGCCGTTGTCGCCAAGACATCGCGCGAGCCACTGACCGACAGTCAGTTCGCGGCCAAGGCGGCGCAAGGTTCACTCGCTGAAGTTCAGCTAGGAAGGCTGGCGGCACAAAAAGCTCAAAATGAGACTGTGCGCGCGTTCGGCCGAAGAATGGCCACCGATCACACAAAATCCAAAGCCAAGCTAGAAAAAATCGCTGCTCGCCAGAACATCAATCTTCCGGAAGATTTGGATAAGGACGCAAAGCAAACCTACGAAAAACTTTCGAAACTGTCCGGTCCAGACTTCGACCGTGCTTATGCCCTGGACATGCTCAAGGATCATAAGAAAGACGTCGCGGAATTTCAAAAGGAAGCGTCGGCTGGAAAAAATGAAGCCATCCGCTCGTTTGCGGCAGAGACGCTTCCTACTTTGCAGAATCATCTAAAAGCAGCCCAGGAAATGAAGGAACTTTTCGACAGGAGCGTTACCGCCATCCCCAATCTCCCCAAGTAGGGATTTGATTCATCGCGCACATCAGCTAACCGCGAAACGAAATCAGTGCGGGGACTGTCTGCTCTTACAAGAATCGCACGTATTCCGCAATCCGGATCGAGAGGAGAGGTTCAACCATGAACCTGAACGAAGTTGTAAAGTGCGCGCATCCACTCTGTCGATGCAAAGTCGAAATCGAGGAGCACTATTGCAGCGCCGCCTGCGCTTCAGCAGAAACTCAGCGGGTGCCCTGTGTTTGCGGGCACCTAGAATGCACCGAACCTGAACAGGCGATAGAAATGGAAACTGATGAGTTTGAGGCCTCGCCCGATATGCCTTGAGGAGTAACTGGACGACGGGGAGACTAGTGGTTTGCTGACGCGAGTGTCTTCTCCTGATTGCGGCCTCAGCAAAACGTTCAACCCTTCTTGGCCCGGCCGTCAAAAGCGGAGAGTTTCGAATGCGCTGAATTTCTTCCAAGCGATTTGGCGCTGGAAGAGGAGGAGTCACATGCAAGTTCGCGAAGTCATGAGCAGGGAAATGCTGGTCGCATCACCCGACGACACAATTGAAAAAGCAGCCACTCTTATGGCGCAAGTCAATTGCGGTTCGCTGCCGGTCGGCGAAAACGACCGGCTAGTTGGAATGATCACAGACAGGGATATCGCGCTTCGCGCGGTCGCAAAGGGAAATCCCCCTGACCGTTGCACGGTGCGAGAAGTCATGTCCACTGGCGTCAAGTACGTTCTCGAAGACGAGACTACGCAAGCCGCGGCGGACAGCATGAGCGGTCTTCAGGTACGGCGGCTGCCGGTTCTGAATCGGCAGAAACGCCTGGTGGGGATCGTGTCTCTAGGGGATCTCGCCTTGAAGGCCAACCGTCCGGCGGCAGGCGCCTTAAAGGAAATTTCAAAGCCGAACGGGGCCGCTGCCTAATTGAGGTAAACCCGCAGATAGGACTCGCGCCGTGATGATCGGCGCCAGAAGAAACAGAAAGAAGGTACTCATGTATCCTCGGAACTTCGTCACGAAGTTATTGGATCTGAGAAAAATACCGTATGAGCATCACATCCATCCAACGGCTTTCACGGCTCAACAAGTCGCGGCAGCGGAACGTATTCCAGGAACGGTTGTGGCCAAAACGGTAGTCATCAAGGCAGATAACAAATTTGTGATGGCAGTGCTGCCCGCTGCGGCAAAAGTAGATTTTCCTGCTCTCCGCGAGACACTCAGAGCAGATGAGCTAGGGCTGGCAAAAGAGGCGGAATTCGACGGCCTGTTCCCGGATTCTGAACTCGGGGCAATGCCACCTTTTGGCAATCTCTATGGACTTCCTGTGTATGCAGACGAATCGCTCGCCAGGGATCGGGCGATTTTGCTTAATGCGGGTACACATCAGGACGCGATCCGCATGAGCTATAGGAATTTCACGCTATTGGCGGAGCCCACAATTTGTTCGTTCGCGGCAAAGCGTGCGTCGGGATCATCCTGAGATCAATCCGTTTCCTTGCGCCGTCGTATGAGTGAGCAGATGCAGACGATGTCACCGAAAGCGGTAAGACAGCCTATTCTCGGAAGACTGTAATGCAAGCCGCACGTAGCCATGATTGCGGATGTGTGGTTGTGGATCCACCACGCGAGATTTTGTCGGTATTCCATTTTCGAAGCGGCAAATTGCAGTGTCGGTCGAGAGTTATCGATCGGGACGACGTCAGGGTACGATTTCTTCTCAATCAAGGGGATCCGGGTGGCCGTTCGGGCAAAAGACGAAGGCTCGGAGGACTTACTAATCCTGCCCTCTGATTTTTGCGGTCCTGTTTAGCCTGTAGGAAGTGCTTCTTCCTCCGGCGTCTTCTTGTTCAATGACCCCTGCCGCGATCAGGTCTTCGATATCTCGAAGAGCAGTTGGCGAAGAAGCCTTCGTTATTTTCATCCACTTGTCTCTGGTCAGCTTTCCCTCGAATCCACTGAACAGTCTATTCAGGACTTTCTTCTGCTGGACATTCAGAGAGAGCTTCCTTTTTTCTTCAAGTCCTGCCAGAACAATTCCTTTTCGAGAGCCCTGTCTGAGATTCGATTCGATTGTTCTATGGCTCGATCCAGACACTCAAGAAACCAGGTTAGCCATCCTGTGATGTCAAGCGATCCAGCCTGTGTCTTCTCAAGAACATCGTAATAGCCCTTTCGTTCTTTAAGAATTTGCGACGACATGCTGTAGAAGCGCTGGGCACTGCCGTCAGATCTGGCTAAGCACATCTCAGCGATTGCTCTTCCGATTTTCCCGTTGCCATCCTCAAAAGGATGGATCGTAACGAAGCCAAAATGTGCGATTGCGGCCTTCAAGAGCGGATCTTCCTGCTCGTTGCCGTCCAGCCACTTCCGATCTCGCTCTCGATGCAAGCAGCTGCGGGCGCAACATAGTGAACCTTGTGGCGACCGACTGGTCCTGAGACAACTTGCATCGTACCCTGACTGTCGTCCCGCCATGCGCCTACGCGAAATCTATCCCCGGTTCCACGGACTCCGGGAAACAGATCCGCGTGCCGGTCGAATAGGAACGTAATAGATTGTGCCAATGTGATGTTGGCTCTGTGGACGGAAAGTCCAAATAAAACGGCCAGGCCTAGGAGTGATTTGGCGAACTCCAGACACCCGCTCTGCAACCTCGGAAAGCGCCCACACATCTTAGTAACAGCAGTTCGCAGCCGCGTTTTTTAGTTTCTAGCCTTAAAGCTTCTCGCACGTTTTTTTGTTTTCCAGCCCAGCGCAAAAAAGGGGACCTGTACCGTCGGACGGTGTTGTCTTCGCAACATGGCCAGTTCGGCTTTCGCCGCGGTCTGCGAGACTTACAAAATGACGCGTCGATTCATCTTCTTAGCGTTGTGCCTGGCGACGGCCTCGGCGGCGCTCAGCCAGAATGTCCGGCCAGCCTCTGCGGAAGCGCCCGGACCGCGTCCCATCGGCAGAATGGAGGGTCGCAAGATTCTGGCTACCATTCCCACGGTAGACGCCAAGTCCGAATCCGCAACCGACTGTTCTCACCTAGTTCACGATGTTTACGAACAAGCTGGCTTTCCATACGACTATGCCAGTTCGCGCGAACTCTACATCGGCAGCACAAATTTCACGCGCGTGCGCGCACCCCAAGCCGGTGACCTAGTTGTTTGGCGCGGCCATGTCGGCATCGTCATCGATCCCAAAGAACACTCCTTCTTCAGCTCCGTGCGTTCCGGTCCCGACACGCAGTTTTATGACTCGCCCTACTGGCGGTCGCGTGGTATCGCTCGTTTCTTCCGCTATATGACCGAGAAGCCGCTCCGTTCCGGCCGAACGCTCGAAGCTACACGTCACGCGGACCAGCAACCTCTTCAGGCCGCCAGCCGCAGTTCGGAGAATCGACCACCTTCCAGACCGCCAAAGGCGGCACCTGCATCTGCGTCGAACTCTGCCCCCGCAGCTGAAACCTCCAGTTCAGCAACCGTCGAAACTCCTCGAGAGATCATTCTGCAAGTGGCCCGAAAAAATCCTTCGCCAGACGAAGTCGCAGCCGCATTTGTCGAAATGAATCAGGATTCTGGTGAATCCCTCCGTACGCGCAGTCTGAACAGTCTCGGCAAACCCATAATCGTTTACCGCGAAGTACGCGTCTCAGCAATGCAAATCAAGGGCAAGCGCGGAACTGCGCTCGTGCGGATCGAATCGTTAGGAGCTCCTCCGAATACGCAAACGGGCTCACAGCTTCGCTGGAAAGAACAGTCTCTGGAATTCGAGAAGACGAAAAGAGGCTGGGTGATGAGTCCCATCCAGGAAGCTGCTTACGTCAAGCGTGAAGTTGCGTTGCAAGTCTTGTCGGCCCGGCTCGCGGAGCTCGCGCAAAATACAGACGCCACTCCCGAACAGGAATGCGAGCAGAAACAAATCATTCGCCTCCTGAATTTGCTGGTTACCGACGATTTCAGCGCCGCGTCAGCGCAGAGTAATTAAGACGCGAAAGCAAGCATTCTGTATCGCAATTCCCATGTCAGTCAGATGGCAAGACTTTTCATCAGCTACTCGCGGGCGCGATCTCACGGGACGTAATTTCATATTTGAAGCCATCCGGATCGAGACAATCGAGTCGACCCTCAGTTGTTTCCGCCTGCGGGTACATGAAGAATCCAAGCGGCGCACCGCTCGATCCGGGAAGAGTGACATCGTGCGCGAAGTTGTACGCCATCCAGTTCATTTCCCACGACCCAAATAGCCGTGCGCGTGCCTTCTTCACCATTTCGTCGTTCAGTGGCAGACTTCCGGGAGGTTCTTCGAGCACAACTTTCCGTACGTCCGCGGGATCGACAGGAACCCAACCGTAGTCGAGAAGATGCACCTCCGCTCGGCAGTGTTGAGCTTTTGTTATTTTCTCCGACGAGGCACCGAGGCTCTTGTATCCCATCTCCGACTTGGCGACACGGATCCCATACACGTCGCGCGCGGGAAGGCCGGCCCCACGCGCGAGGCCAACATAGAGCGCATTGAGATCGGCGCATTTGCCGCCCAAATCCCGGGACTCCAGCATGAAGCGGATATCGCCGACGCCACAGCCGCGCGTCTTCGGATTTCGAAATGTGTTGTCAACGATCCACTCGTAGATCGCCCGCGCCTTTTCTACGTCTGTCTTCGCATGCTTCGTGATCTCGATCGCCGTTGCGTTCACGATACCATCAGTTGGTATGAGCTTGGTCGGCCGTAGAAAGTGCTCCAACTCGGAGCGATCCCCTTTTTGCGCTCCGCTGGGCACCGAAAGGTCGACTGAATAGTTCTTAGTCGCGATCCGGCTCGTAACGGTAAGAATCGGCTTCACTCCGGCCGGAAACTCGGCGGCAATAGTTCCCAACGCATCCGTCTTGCTTTCCACGATCTTCGCATTACCACCTTCAGCGGTGAACGTATTGGAGAGCGTTTTCTGAAAGGGCGTTTGGCAGCCGAGCGCCGCCGGCACCCAGATGCGCGTCATCCCCGAGGGTTTCAGAACTTCGACACGCGTTGTCACTTCGAACGTGCGCCAGTCGCCAGACGTCGCGTCCTCGACAAGCAGGCGTCCCGCTCTTGGGAGCGCTAAACTCGCTGACACCGCGCTTGCGGATCGCAGAAAATCGCGACGGTTCATGACTTCACCTCTTGAAAAGGACTACTTGTACGTTTCCAAACAATTCACAAGGTACCGCCGATTCGACATCAACACAATGTGCAGGCCAAGGCGCGACTTTCCGAGAATAGTGCGCTTGAGAAATGACTGCTTTCGAAAAAGCACCTGATTTGCGGAAAATCGCCCACAAGATGGGCCGAGTGCCCTGGTTTCTTCATTCATCCTGCATTCTGCCACTGAGAAATAAGCGCCCGGGGCGTCAAGACGTCAGCGAGCCCTATGCGACCGAGCAGCTCAGCGCGGACCCGGTCTAATACCATGTTCACTACTTCAGCGCCGTCCTGAGCCGGATCCACGTGCACTCGGAACGGCCTCTTTCCAAAGGGAGTATCCACGACCTTAACGATCGCCTCCGCGACGGCCGACACATCGGCCTCAGGAGGCACAATCGACGCGAAACCTTTCATGATGTCGTCGGCAAAGCCCTTATAGGGACCTGCTTCGTATTCGGCAACGCGCTCCTCATCTGAGGGAGAGCCTGCGTGCGCGAAGTGATTCGTGCCACCGGTGAAGGCACCTGGAACGATGATCGAAGTCTCGATACCCCAACGCGCCAACTCGCGCGCATAGACTACGGCCAGGGCATCCATTGCGGCCTTTGCCGCGAAGTACGGTGCTAGATAGGGGGGAGTTCCGCCCGCTGCACTACTACTCGACACCCACAAGACAAGGCCTTGTTTCTGCTTGCGCAATTGAGGCAGGGCAGCACGGTTCACGCGCTGAGTGCTCAGCACGTTGATGTCATACAGCTCCGCCAGTTGTTCGGGCGTGAACGCTTCGGCCGGACCAAAGACCATGTGGCCGACATTGTGAACGACCACATCGAGTCGGTCGTTTTCGGCGATGATTTTCCCAATGCCAGCGTCGAGGGATCTGTCCGAGACAACATCAAGCTCCACGGAGCGAAGATCAACGCCGTTCTTCGCGGCATACTCGTGAGCCAGCGCGACCTGAGGTGCATTGCGGCCCTTCGTATCCCGCATTCCGGCGTACACGATGTGACCGGCCACAGCCAGAGCGCGGGAAGCAAGAGCACCAAAGCCGCTCGATGCTCCAGTGACGACGATTACTTTCTTCACGATTTATCTCCTTTTTGAGCGATTGGCTCTCTCCGTAGGACGAGCCTGAATTTCGACAGGCGAAAGCTCAGACCATGCCGCCATTGGCGCGAAGCACCTGACCATTGATCCAGGAGCCATCGGGACCGGCGAGGAACGCGACCGCCGCGGCGATGTCTTGCGGCGTACCCAAGCGCTCCAGCGGATTCATTTTCGCGAAGCGCTCGATGAGTTCCTGTGATTTTCCGTGTAAGAACAGTTCGGTCGCGGTTGGCCCTGGCGCGATTGCGTTGACAGTGATCGACCGCCCGCGAAGTTCCTTGGAGAGAATCGCGGTCAGTATTTCGACGGCAGACTTGGTCGCGGCGTAGATGCCATATGTCTCCAACTTGGTGCCGACGACGCTGGTGGAGAGATTGATGATGCGTCCGCCGGGACGAAGCCGTTTTGCTGCTTCGCGCAGACCATTGAACGTGCCCTTCAGATTCACGGTAATCATACGGTCGAACATCGCGTCATCCGTCGTGGCAACACTCGCGAGTGTCATGATTCCGGCGTTGTTGACCAGAACGTCGACGCCGCCGAACTCCCGTTCAGTAGCATCGAACATGCGCGCTACCTCGGCTGGTTTGCTGACATCGGCTTGCGCGGTTACCGCGCGCCCTCCAGCTGCTTCGATTTTCTTGGCGAGCTCAGAAGCTTCCTCTTTACTGCCTGCATAGTTCACAACTACGGAAAAGCCGTCTTGCGCGAGCCGCTCCGCAACCGCGGCTCCGATACCGCGGGAGGCTCCTGTAACGATCGCTGTTCTTGTCATGATTGTTCTCCTCTCTTGGCGTTCCAAGTTGCGAGGTTCGTTCGCATTTCATTAGATAGCAGGGCGTGCCATTTGCAACATGCATTGCTAGAATGCCTTCCATGCGTGAAGTGTATCTACGGAACCTTGATCTCAATCTGTTAGTCCCGCTCCATGCCCTATTGGAGGAACGACACGTAACGCGAGCGGCCAAACGAAGTTTCTTGAGTCAGCCAGCCATGAGCCGGGCGCTTGAGCGGCTGCGCGAGATGTTCGGAGATCCTCTGCTGGTTCGCAGTGGCCGTACCTACGAGCGCACCGTTCGCGGCGAACGTGTGCTGCGGGAGTTGGAGACGCTCATACCTCGGTTTGAGGCTATGGTGAGAGGAGTCGAGTTCGATCCGGCCCGAAGCCAGGAACGATTTCGCGTGGCGTTAACCGACCACGCATCCACGATTCTGCTGCCATCGCTCGCGGCTCGGATAAGGAGGGCGGCGGCTCACGTAAAGCTGGAAGTATCCGCGTGGCGCACGGAATCTTATGAGGACGTCGTAGCAGGCAGAATCGATACGGCTCTCAGTGCAGAAGAAGCGCCTCCTGTCTTAGAGAGTGAAGTGATCCTTAGTTTAGATTTTGTTTGTCTCGTAGGCTCCGCTCTGCGGGTTCGCGCTCGTCGTTTTACGCTGAAACAATATCTGCAATTTCCGCACGCGCTGGTCGAAACGTTGGCTGGGCAACAAACCTTGGTGGATCGTCCCCTGGCGCAGCTTGGTATGAAGCGTCGCGTCGTGCTTAGTCTTCCATTCTTTGTCCCGGCGATCTTTGCGATCGCTCAAACGGATTTGATTCTCACTGTGCCCCGCAAATTGGCAAGGATCACCGCAGGGATGGCTGGTGTACGCGTCGTGGAATCGCCTCGCGAGATCAATGCCTTTCCGTATTTCATGGCGTGGCATCCACGACTCAGCACCGAGCCTGCTCACAGATGGTTCCGTGAACAACTGCGGATGGTTGCTCGGACAACTTGAGCACTCGAGGGACAACAGTGTAAGTCGGTTCGCTCCTCAATCCGCGGCATACGACTGACGAGGAACTCCGAGGCTACGGCCTTTCGCGGAAGACAAGCCTGGTTTTGCTCCCGCCGGAAAATCCTTCGTCAGGGAAACGATTTCGGGACCTCGATTCATCCAGACTCGGACTAGTGCGAGAAGTGCAGGCAGGCCCATGGCAAAAAAGGCGATCACTTATAGTGCGGGGATGTGTCCCCGAGCGAAAACCGGCGCGATGTGCCACAAACCTTCAAACCAAAGATGCTCAAACCCTGGACAAGTCTTGGAGGACAGCCCGTATCGGTTTCGCTTTCCAGAAACGATTCCAGTTCTCGAGCGAAGCGAACGTGCGGCTGTGCATCCGATCGATGTATAGCGTGCCCTGCAGATGATCAATCTCATGCTGCAGGATCCGGGCGTACCACCCGGTAGCCTCAACCGATTGATGCTCTCCGTGTTCATCCAAATATTTCACTCGGATGGTTCGGGCACGCGGAACGACTGCGGAGAAACCAGCCAGGCTGAGGCAGCCTTCATAGAAATCAACGGTATCATCCGTCGAGAAAGTGATAACCGGATTGATGATCACGTGGAACGGCACCGGCCGCCGCTCCTTATCCTCAACTTCTTGGGGCGGCAACCCTTTCAACAACTCCTCTCGATCTTCAATTACTGCAAGCTGCAATGGTAGTCCGACTTGGGGAGCAGCCAGACCAACGCCTGGAGCGTCCTGCATTGTTTCTTTCATGTCCTGAATCAGTCTTTGGATTTCGTCGCACGTTATTTCTTCGCGCGTCAACGCACGCGCCGTTTGCCGCAAAACCGGTTCTCCTGCCTGCACGATCTTCAGACGCAACTCGTCCTCTTTCAGTTGTGAAAATCGCGGCTCTTGAAAAACAAAACCGCCACTTTGCTATCTGGCTGACCTCAGACCTATCGCAATGGACTGAAGAACTCTCGCAGATCCTTCGCAAGCAATTCTGGCTGCTCCATCGCAGCAAAATGTCCGCCCTTGGGCATCACCGTCCAACGTACGATATTCAAGCCGCGCTCCGCCAACGCCTGGGGCGGCATGGCAATCTCCCTGGGAAAGACTGCAACAGCTACGGGTGGCTCGACCCAGTTGCTGCGCGCGAGACTGAGCGGCCGCTGGCGCGACTCGTAGTACAGGCGTGCGGACGAAGAAGCCGTTTCCGTGACCCAATAGATCATGAGGTTGGTCAAGAGCTCGTCACGAGTAAAGATGCTTTCAACATCGCCTGCACAGTCACTCCAGGTCCGAAATTTTTCGATGATCCAAGCTGCGAGTCCAACTGGAGAATCATTCAATCCGTAACTCAGTGTTTGGGGCTTGGTTGCTTGTTCATGGCTGTAGCCGCCTTCGGCATCCCACCACGCACGGAGTTGTCCCATATACGCACTCGCAATCTCATCCTCAGGTTGTACGTTCAGCGTGCCCCCGAGCAGGAAACGTCCCGCGATGTAGTTCAAGTGAATCCCAGTCATGTGCTCAGCATGATCGAGTCCAAGCGCAATCGAAATGGCCGAGCCCCAGTCGCCACCCTGGGCGCCGAAGCGCTCATAGCCGAGCTCCTGCATGAGTCGCATCCAGAGCGCTGCAATTTTCTTCGGATCCATCCCACGCTCGCGCGGACGGTCGGAGAACCCGTAGCCTGGCAATGACGGCACGATCACATCAAACGCATCTTCTGCCCTGCCACCATGTGCAGTGGGATCTGTCAGTAGCGGAATGAGCTTCAACATTTCGACAAAGCTTCCTGGCCATCCATGCGTCACAATGAGCGGCATGGGCGCCGGCCCCTTCCCGCGCACATGTAGAAAGTGAATACGGAGTCCGTCAAGGGCGATGCGAAACTGCGGCAACTGGTTCAACAGCGCCTCTTCGCGACGCCAGTCATAGCGATGACGCCAATACTCAGCCAGCGAGCGCAGGTAAGCAAGATTCGAGCCGAACTCCCAGCCCGTATTCTCAACCTCATCCGGCCAGCGTGTGGTATCGAGGCGATGCGCTAAATCAGCAAGTACAGCATCCGGGACCTGAATCGCAAATGTTTCCGGAGCCATTCAGCCAAAGCCCTCCGCAAAAGTACGGCTTCCGAAGAGATGTCTGACCAGGCATCCTAGTTGCATCATCAAAGTAGCTTGCTCCCGACAATCTTTGAACGCATCAACGAATGGCGGCCAGAAATTCGTCGACCGTCAGAACCTCGTGGCCAAAGGTATTCAGACGGCCACACAGCGGATGCTCCGATCCTATTTGGAAGTGGAGCGAATAATCAGTAGACGCAATCGTGATTTGGGGTAACGATCGCAGCAAGTTCGGCAGGTCAGAGGTCGACTACCGCGAGAAACGAATTTGCGTCACAGGCAAGATTGCAGAGTACAGAGGAAAACCAGAAATCGTCGCCGATGATCCGAAACAACTGGGCAAACTTTAATCGTCTGGCGTCAACGAAGGATGGATGAGCGAGAGGTCGCGGAATCGGGCGCGACTGACGTGAGGAGGTCAAGGCTCACGAATACTCCGAACAATCCTCCGCAAGCAAAGCGCACCCAAAATTCGAGCTTGTCGGTCCTAGGAATTTTCTCGGCGGTACCCCTAGTTCGTTCATTCGCCCATGAGCTTGAAGTCTGCTTGTTTGTCTCTTCCGTCTGATTGGTATACGACTCAATGTAATAGCGAAGCGGAGCGTGCTCGACTGCTGCATACGCTTCATTTATCAGGCTGGTCATCTGCGTTGCTTCAGCGTGAGCGGAGGTCCCGTTTGCGTGGAGGTCTGGTGGATGCCATCTCTTTACCAGCCGAAGGTAGGTCTGCTTAATCGCAGGTGCTGAGGCGTTTGTTGGAACACCGAGGACTTGATACGCGTGCTGCAGTTCTGTGAACTGATCGGCGCTTACAGGCATCTAAGTCGGATATCCCTTCCTTATGATAGACGCGGGCAACAATCGTTCACGTGAAATCTAGGCGCGAGTGCCCGATAAGTCTTGCCGGAAGTCTGGGCGGAGGATTCCCCCTTGCCAACTTGATTCACAGCTATCAACAGGCAGCGATCGACCTCGTTTTTTGAGCACCTACAAGAACATACGTCCCGTTGATTCTGTGCGATTTAATTCAGCTTTTGCAGTTTGGAGTTCTTCCCCAAATCTTTCCCACGTTTTCTTTCTCTAGGCGGCACATCCGCACCATGCGGCTTGCTCTGCCCGACCCGGTGCGACGTTTAACATAGGACTCCAAATTCAAGGCGCAGCGCGTTGCCGCTGGCGGTGACAAAACCTTTACGAGCCTTTACAGCCTATTCTGTGGCTGTGACGGGGACGAGCACGTCTATTTACTGTTAACTCTCCGGACACTTAACCGCAGGGAACGAGCCCAGAGGACATTCGCGGAGTAAACTGCAATCGCCCTTTTTTTTAGGCCTTGCTTGATTTCAATGGCGTCTCACGAACTGCCTCTTGCCGGCTCCTACGACGATCTTCTCGTCGCTCTGTCCATCGTTATCGCGATCCTAGCGTCCTATGCCGCACTCGATCTCGCCAGGCGCGTAACTGCTGCACAGGGCAGAGCCCGCATCCTCTGGTTGACCGGAGGAGCCACAGCCATGGGATTCGGCATCTGGTCGATGCACTACATAGGGATGCTAGCCTTCCGCTTGCCGGTCCCGGTGCAGTACGACTGGCCCACTGTTTTGCTCTCGCTGGTGGCTGCAATTCTGGCGTCGGCTATTGCTCTGTTTGTTGTCAGCCGACACAAGATGGGAGTAATTCGAGCTTTTCTCGGTAGCACTCTGATGGGTAGTGGAATTGCAGCAATGCATTACATCGGTATGGCTGCCATGCGCCTGCCCGCGATGTGCCACTATTCCCTCGCGCTCGTAACACTCTCCGTGGTTCTGGCGATCGTGATTTCATTGGTGGCTTTATTCCTGACGTTTTATTTCCGAGGAGAGACCACTGCGTGGAGCTGGAGAAAAATACTCAGCGCGCTGGTGATGGGAGCAGCGATCCCTGTTATGCACTACTCGGGTATGGCTGCCGCCAGTTTTACGGCCTCCCCCTCGGAACATCAAGATCTATCTCACGCCGTCAACGTTTCGTCTCTCAGCGCCGCCGGGATCGTCATCGTAGCCGTAATGGTTCTCGGGCTTGTTCCCTTAGCGAGCCTTACCTTCGACTCACTTTCCACCACTCGTCAGCTGGCCGCGCGTTATTTTCTGTCTCTTGGCGTGATCAGCGTCCTCACCATCTTAGGTACGCTGCTGGTTCAGCGCCAAGGCAGAGAATCCCAAAGCGACGCGCGCGTAGTCAATATTTCGGGACGCCAGAGGATGTTAAGTCAGGCCATCGCCAAAGATGCTCTGCTGGTGGCGCACAGCAGGGACACTGCCGAGCGGCAGCGCCTGGTGGAAGACCTCCGCAGCCTCGACACTCTCTGGCACCAATCGCATTCCGGATTGAATCGTGGTGATCCGGAACTCGGTGTGCCCGGTATGAACAGTCCCGAAATTCGGCGGATGTTTGTTGTGCTTGAACCCGACTACGATGCAATTTCCAGAGCCACGCAAGAAATGATTACGAAGGTATCTAAGGAAAACGAGCCTGCGGACGTGTCCGGCGAAGTGAGTGCGATTCTCGCGCATGAGGGACCTTATTTGAAGGCCATGAACGCAATCGTCTTTGAATACGAGAGCGAGGCGACGACCCGGGCCAGCGGCGAAAATCGACTGTATTTTGGGCTCCTGTTGTTCGTCTTGGGTGTGTTGCTGCTGCAAGGTTTGTTGGTACTGCGGCCGGCGCTTACCAGAATTCAACAGGGTATCAGCCAGCTCGAACTAGCCAAACAGGCGTTGTACCGCAAAGCAACATTCCTGGAATTGCTTCAGGCCGTCGCCGTGGCTGCTAACGAAGCTCCGTCCGTCGAAACCGCGCTGCAGTTCACTCTTGATCGAATCTGCAAACACACGGGTTGGCCGGTCGGCCACGTCTATTTCGTTGCGAAGAAAACAAGGACCGAGTTGATTTCGTCGACGCTTTGGCATCTCGACGACGCTCCCAAGTTTGCGGCATTTCGCCAGGTTACGCGCGAGACTCCGCTCCCAATAGGACGTGGTTTGCCCGGACGTGTGGCCGAGAATGCCAAACCTTTATGGATCCCCGACATAAATGAGGATACGAATTTTCCAAGAAGGAGTGCCGCCTTCGACCTTGGAGTAAAAGGGGCTTTTGGGTTTCCGGTGCTAGCTCAGGGTGAAGTGGTCGCCGTTCTGGAGTTTTTTTCCAATAAAATCGAGAAGCCCGACGATGAGTTACTCACAGTGATGGCTAACGTCAGTGCGCAGCTTGGACAGGTAATCGAACGTACTGGGGCGCAACAAGAACTCGCGCGTAAAGTGGAAGACTTGGCACGATCCAACGCGGACCTCGAACTATTCGCCTACGTGGCATCGCACGATCTCCAGGAGCCGCTGCGCATGGTCGCCAGCTATACCCAACTCCTGGCACGGCGTTACCAAGGCAAGCTCGGCGCCGAGGCAGACGAGTTTATCGGCTTCGCCGTGGACGGCGCAACAAGAATGCAGCAGCTCATTCAGGACTTGCTTTCTTATTCCAGGCTCACCACCCGAGCGAAGAAACACTCTTTCACTTCGGCCGAAGCCGCCTGCAGGTCCGCGCTTGAGAATTTGCGAGAGTCCGTTAAATCTTCTAACGCTTTGGTGAGCGTCGAACCTCTACCGACAGTACTCGGCGATGCCACTCAGCTCACCCAGTTGTTCCAGAATCTCGTTGGCAATGCGATCAAATATCGCAACGAGCGCAGGCCGGAAATCCGCGTCGCTGCCAAACCGAATGGAAATGAGTGGACTTTTTCCGTTCAGGATAACGGGATCGGCATTGAGCCGCAGTATTCCGAGCGCATCTTTCAGATGTTCCAGAGGCTCCACACCCGCGGAGAATACTCCGGCACCGGCATAGGGCTGGCCATTTGCAAAAAAATCGTGGAAAACCACGGGGGAAAGATTTGGGTGGAATCACAGCCCGGACACGGGACGACATTTTTGTTTACCATTCCATGGCCAGAAAGGACAGAAATATGAGTTCGAGGACTATTGAAATCTTGTTGGTGGAAGATAATCCGGGCGATGTACGCCTAACCCTGGAGGCCTTCAAAGAAGGCCGAGTACTAAACAATTTTACCGTGATGAGCGATGGTGTTGAGGCCCTTGCGTATCTGCGCCGACAAGGCCAGTACGCGAATGCGGTTCAGCCGGATCTGATCTTGCTCGACCTAAACCTGCCCAAGAAAGACGGCCGTGAGGTTCTGGCTGAGATCAAAGTCGACGAACGTCTGATGAAAATTCCGGTAGTAGTCTTAACAACCTCGGCAGCCGAGGAGGACATTGCCCGGGCTTACAGCCGTCACGCGAACTGCTACATCACCAAGCCAGTAGATTTGAATCAATTTCTGAATGTGGTTCATTCCATCGAAAGCTTTTGGCTTACGTTGGTTAAGCTTCCACCGCAGTGACTCCGTCATGCTAACCACAATTACAAAGATACTGATCATCGAGGACAATCCCGGTGACGTGCGTCTCTTGCAGGAGGCCTTAGCAGAAATCCCTGAATTGCTGTTGGAGTTCGTTCACTGCGAAACCTTGGTGCAAGCGTTTGAGTATCTTGCAAAGAGCAGCCCCGACGTCATCTTATTAGACTTGGGACTCCCTGATTCCCAGGGACTAGAAACCGTGCGCCGCACGCATGCTGCAGCTCCCGAGGTCACTCTCGTTGTGCTGACCGTGCTAGATGATGGGGATTTGGCCGTCAGGTCCCTGCAGGAGGGTGCGCAGGATTACTTAGTCAAAGCGCAAATTGACGGTTCCTTGCTTTGGCACGCCATCCGCTATGCCATGGAGCGGCAACGCGTGCAATTGGGGTTGCTCAACCTCGCGTTCATGGACGACTTAACGGGCCTTAATAACCGCAGAGGGTTCTTTGTTCTAGCCGAACACCACATGAAGTTTGCTTGTCGAACGGGAAAACCTTTTCTCGTCGCGTTCGTCGATCTTGACGGCATGAAGCAAATTAACGACACCTTTGGGCATCAAGAAGGAAACCGTGCTCTCGTGGACGCGTCGAACGTGCTTCGGGACTCCTTTCGTCAGTCAGACATCATTGCCCGGCTAGGAGGAGATGAATTCGCAATCCTCGTCGCGGATGCCGCCGAGAACAGTGTCGACACCGTCATGAATCGCGTGCGACAAAAGCTGGCGACATTCAATGCGGGCCCGCACCGGCGCTATCAGCTCTCCTTCAGCACAGGGATTGTTCCTGGCAACCTATCTCAGCCTGCTCAGCTTGAACAAATCCTGGACCAAGCTGACGCCCTCATGTATCAACAAAAGCAAGCCAAGAAGATCTCGAGTGAGATCCCCAAGTCCTCCCGCTAGCACGCACCCAAATCTCGAATCCAAAAGCGGAATGCCGTTGCGAAACCCGAAAGTTTTGCTGACGTTTTAGTGACACCATGCACCAAAATGCAGCAAACAACGCCGAACACTCGAAATGCCAGCCGTACCTACGGATATGGCCGCCTTCTCAAATTCTACTGGTGAGGAATATCCGAGCGCAGAATGGAGCCTTTCTCGATTGTAATACCCGTCGATGAACCGGGAAATCTTTGATCGTAGGTCCTCGAGATCTTTATATTCTCCGGCTTCAATCTCTTCCCGCTTGAGCGTTCTAAAGAAGCTTTCGCAGTTGGCATTGCCGCCCGGGTTGCCAGGCCGGTTGACGCTCGCGACGATGCTGTATTTGCGCAGCGTCCCCACGTAACTGGTGTGGAGGTACTGCGTACCTCGATCCGAGTGATGCACCAATCCTTGCCCAGGCTTTCTGCTTTCCAGCGCACTGTTCAGAGCTGTGAGCGAAAGCCGGGAAGTCAGGTTCCTGTCAAGCGCCCAACCGACTACTCTTCGCGACAATTTGTCGAGCACCACTGCTAGGAGCGTGTCCGAGAATTCATCTTTGTACTGCTGAATTCACTTGAAAAAGAGCGCGAGGGTGTGCGAATTATTCGGAACCATGGCGAAAACATACCGAT
>Ga0137403_10002879_pt1 | contig 20853 bp, 18 predicted proteins | sample CZOMad2_1_16fung_FD_122057 | JGI IMG/M metagenome (GOLD analysis project Ga0137403, IMG submission 122057) | Vadose zone soil fungal communities from Angelo Coast Range Reserve, California, USA - CZOMad2_1_16fungal (Hybrid Assembly) | ecosystem: Environmental > Terrestrial > Soil > Vadose zone...
GGGAACTTCAAGAGCTCTGGCCGCAACTGCGTATCGTGGAATCGCCTGACAACGTTCAAATAATCGAGCGGACTCCGCTACCCTGGTGGACCAGCGGCCCTGGCGAAATGCTCCACGTGCAGGCCCTGGTGCAGGGTAGTCAAACCGAGTGGGTAGTGCTGATGCTGACGAGCCCAACCGGAATGGGCAAGTGGATGTATTTCTATTCTGGCGTCTCCTCTCAACAGGCCAGCTTCAACAGGAATCTGCCGGTTCTGCTAAGGATCTGGAAGTCATGGAAAACGGACGATCGTGTCTTTCAGGAACGATTGATGCGTGCGGCCGAGTCAATGCGGGCGTGCTCGCAGATCATTCGCGAAGCCAACGCATTTCGGCAGGATGCTATGGAACGATCATCAATAGCCTGGGACCATTACATTCGCGGCACCTGGCCCATCGAAGATCAGCAAACCCATACGCGCTACGTCCCTCAACAAGACGTCACCGCTTTGGTCCGCCAGTTGAACGAGTCCGAAGGGTATGAACGATATCACGTTGTACCGTATGAACAGTTGAATCGGTAACCGGCCGAGGAATCAGCCGCGGATGAACGCGGATAACACGGATCTGAAAAGAGCAACAACGAAGTCTTGCTCTACGGTCTTGTTGCTTCTAGTTCCTATCCGCGCAGATCCGCGTTTATTTGCGGCTAATGCATGGTGGTCGGAGTTGGAATTGAACCAACCCTTCGGGCTTTTCAGACCCGCGCTAATCCGTCTCAGCTATCCGACCGAGGACATTGCACCATTAGGCGACGCCTCCAACTTGTGAATTGGCGGAAGGGACAGGAGTCGAACCTGCAAGCGACAAACGCGCGGTAGTTTTCGGAACTACTGCCTTACCAGTTAGGCTACCCTTCCAAAACACTTCCAATTTCCGATTCCGATTTTCGATTTATGTGCGGCGTCTCCTTCTCATGTCATAACCGAACTGGGCATTTCTTACGCTTGCCCGGAAGGCCCAATCGGCAATTGGCAATTGGCAATTGGCAATGATTTGGTGCTTTTGCTTGCTCAGCCACACATGCAAAATCAAATTCGTTATGCTAAAAAAATAGATGAAGGCAGAGAGAAACGTACCGCGAATAAACTTCGAGGCACACTTCTCCTGAGGATGGCGACGCTCGGGACTCTCGCAAAGCAACGGCGTTGTATCATCCAGAAGGCTCCCTGCCTTCATCTGGCACCCCAAGCGGGATGCCCGCTTGGGGACCCCGCTCTCTCGCAAAAAGGTACTTCAATTGTCAAAAAACAAAAGGAGTGGGCTGCAGGTTCGAGTCCTGTCCCCTCCGCCACTTCTTTCCCAATTCAGGGCTAACCTAATCAGGTCCCATTGCCTTGCGTAAAACGTTATATATAGCCGTGATTCTGTCATGTGTTGCCAGTTTTAATAACGCTGGTGCGCAAACACACCGGCGCAAACACTCGAGCAGTGCGCCGGTAGTTCTCGCGAGAGATCAGATTAATCCGGCAGCCATCGACGTTGACGAAACTAATGTCTACTGGGTCAGCGATTCACGCTCGGGCATTAGTAAAGTGAAGAAGACGGGCGGCACTGTCACAACAATTGTCAGCGGCCAGGAAAACATCCGCCGCATGATCGTTGATAAAGACATGATCTACTTCCTTACGGACGACGAAGTCAGAAAGGTCAGCACGATTGGTGGCAATCCCACGACGTTGGTTGCCTTCTCAAGTATCGGTGGCGGTAAAAATATTTATTATTACTTTGCGCTAGACCAGAAGAATGTTTATTTCGTGAATGACCCGCCCGAGAGTGGGCAACAGATTATGAAGATGGATAAAGGCGGCGGTAAGCCTGCGATTCTGGTTCCTCAGGTTTACGCCCCGAGCGGCGTAGTGTCGGATGGTGTAAGTGTTTATTGGATTGAATATCTTAATGACATTGTGCAAAAAGTTGATATTGAAGGTGGCCCAGCCGTTAGCATTGGAGAATGCATAGATCCGATGGCCATCGCCGTGGATTCAACCAGCGTCTATTGCTCAAATAAACAGGGCGAAATCATGAGATTTACAAAGACGAGCGGCGCCTCGACCATTCTGGCAACCGTGAAAGATGCTGGTTTCGATCGCCTGGCGGTGGACGAGAAGGCTTTGTATGCACTGAGCGTCCTCAAAGGAATCTATCGCATGGATAAGAATGGACGTCCGCCTGTACTATTGGTGCCGCTTAATGGAGTATCGGCCAACCTCGCTATCGACGCCTCAAACATCTATTGGTCAAACTACAATGAAGGTACGGTGATGCGCCGCAGTAAATAATTCGTGACCTTCGACCGCGGCTTGCTATGTCAGGCCTGCGTCGTGAAGACATCTCGCCGCTTCGCAGTAGTTAAGTCGTACCTCCGTTGCACCGAACTCATCATGCGTTCTCTTCTCAAGTTTTTCCTGCTTACTTTTGGCGTGGCGTGGATCTGCTGGACGGCGTCTTTCGTAATCTCGTATGGACCAGCATCGATCCTTCACGGCGGTGATGCAGCGCAAACACCAGCCACGGCGGAGCCGGCTGCTGCACTACTCGCTGGCGCAGTTTTACTGCTCGGTGTGTTTGCCCCTGCGTTCGTTGCTCTTGCACTAACAAAGCGAAATGAAGGGCGCGCGGCAACACTCGCGCTCCTTAACCGAATCTTCAAGTGGAATGTCGGCTGGAGATGGTATCTGTTCGCGTTGGCTTACATACCGGTCGTTAAGCTATCGGTCGCCGTTGTGCATCGAATGGTGATGGGCGCCTGGCCGCGGTTTGGGCAGACGCCGTGGTACCTGATGGTCGGGGCAATTGCGGTCTCAACGTGGGCCCAAGCGGGCGAAGAAATCGGATGGCGAGGTTACGCGCTGCCACGCCTGTCAGAATACTTTGGCCTCGCGCCCGCCGGCATCATCCTTGGAATCATTTGGGCCACCTGGCACTTGCCGCTTTTCTTTTTTTCCGCCAGCGACACACTGCACCAATCATTCCCGCTCTACTTGTTGCAGGTAACGGCGGTGTCAGTCGCCATGGCATGGCTTTACTGGCGCACCGGAGGGAGTCTGTTGCTGGTGATGCTGTTGCACGCGGCGGTCAATAATACTAAGGACATCGTGCCCTCGGCTGATCCAAACGCGACGACTCCGTGGGCGCTCAGCCACTCACTCGTCGCCTGGCTCACTGTTGCGTTACTGTGGATTGCGGCGGCGCATTTTCTCTTTAGCATGCGGAAAGTCAAAACACTGCGCGGGATTTCTTAACTGATTCTATTCCCCGGTGTAAACTAGCGCCCTGCCAATAACTAACCATATAGAAGGTGTGCCTGGATAAGGAGGGAAGCCGTTGCGCGTTCTTATGCGCGTGGCGGCAAACCTTGGCTGAATCACTATTGAGCTTGTTCTTACTAAACAATCACCGGTACTTTGCCACTGCCATACTCTGGCAGGATGGTTTCGGCGTACCCAAACGCGTCTGGTCATACCTCACTTATCGTTTTGTAGATTCGCCCAATCTGAAGTTATCAGCCGCGCGGCTGGTTATTGGCATTGCGTTGCTGGTGCTGGCGCTGCTCTTGTCAGGAAAGTTGAGCGCACTGCTGGATCGCCGCATCGCCAAACGCCAATACATCGATGCGGGTCTGCGTTATACGATTGCGCGGCTGCTCAGATACCTGCTCACGACGATTGCAATTTTGACCGTACTGAAAGGCGCGTTTGAACTCGATCTAACTTCACTGGCAATCGTCTTTACCGCACTCTCTGTGGGCATTGGCTTCGGCTTGCAGTACATTGCCGCCGATATAGCTTCCGGATTCATTTTGCTTTTTGAGCGGCCGGTACGCGTGGGCGATCGCATCACTATAGGCGAAGATGAGGGTGACGTGCAGAATATCAAACTGCGCACGACCGTCATTTATACTAATGATCGCATCGCCATCATCATCCCAAATTCAAAGTTGGTCAGCCAGCGCGTCGTCAACTGGTCCTACGGCGATCCGCGCGCGCGAATTTCAATTCCGATCGGGGTGGCCGTCAATTCCGACGTCAACGTGGTGACGGAAACGTTGCTGTTGGCGGCGAAAGATGTTGACCTGGTGCTCACTGATCCCGCGCCCAAAGTCCAGTTTTTGAAGTTCGGCGACTACTCGCTCGACTTCCGCCTGCTGGTTTGGACTCGCCAGCCCAGTCGACATCCGCAAATCAAGAGCGACATCAACTACCGCATAGAAAGGCTCTTTCGCGAGCGGCACATCGAAATTCCCTATCCGACGCAGGAGTTTCTGGTGAAGAGAATAGACGAGTCGCCCGCCAGATTCATGCTCGACGTCGAACGCCACCAGGGTCCTGAAGACAACCGACCCATGGCCGATGTGGTCGGCGAAAAAATCCCACGCGAAGACGAAGCTGTTTGTGGGTCCGGTCATAAAGTGAAAATGCTTCTCACTGGAATCAATAACTTACGGACGCGGTTCGAGCATTAAGTGAAAATTTGTTCGGGCATAACGTGAGAACTTCGTGGCGATGGAAGTCTTGGTTGATGATGCTGTGGACTTACCAAAGTCGCTCCTCAACAAGTCAAAACCAGACCTGAGGACAAAACGAAAGCGAAACTGAATTCTGACAGGAACTTGTGATGCAAGAAAGAACCTCATTTAGTGCTGAATGCTATGCGAGGAGCATATGCAGCAATCAAGGTGCCGATCGCTAAAACAAATTCCACAACAACAGCGGCTATTCCCAATACATCGTGATTGAAAGCCAATGCGAAGCCGTAGACAAACAGGATGATTAGAAGGCTATTAAGAATTACTCCTGCCCAGAGCATTTTAAGCGCCCAGGACTTTTGCTTCAGCGCGTGAGCACACGCCCCAATTGCAACCAGCATGCTAGGAGCCGCAATTATGCAAAAGCCTACTACGTGTTGTATCGACAGCCTCACAGGTTGATTGAGCCGGCGATACATAGCCATATCCTGGTTCAGAATATAGCTGTAAATGAAAATTCCTAAAGAAGCCGTGGTTATCCCGCAGCCCACTTCAATTTTCTTAGATAGAATAAGACTCAAGTTTACTCTCCGTTACCACGTGCGATGGCGCTTTAGGAACACCCAAAACCCTAACGAGACCTCACGGCACCACAAATGGTGTTTTCACTTTTCGGCCGTTATTCGACCCACACATAGGAAATACCAGAGGACAGTGAAGAATAATTCTACTGTTAGTGGAAAGAGCGTTCCACCAGTGAGCATCCAGACTGCCAATGCGAGGTGTATGATCACACGTGAAGGTATGAGGATCCCGGACAATTGACTAAGGGCATCAAAAACTCCTAGGGCCTAAAGGCGACTACCCCGTCAGCTTTCCGAACGCTCGCGCGGTGCTGGAGAAACGTTTAGAACGGGCAACAAAACGATCGTCGGATTGGTTAGAGTAATCGAACACTGTCGCGGGGACTCCACAACAATAGGGTTGAAGGTGGAAATTGGACGGAATATATTACAGCGAGAGGTGGTTATGGGCCACCTGCAAGAAATGGTTTCTGCCGTGTTTCCGCAATCATAGGCTACAGATAACCGGCGCCCTCGACATGGCGGCTTTACCTCATTAAACCGCAGATCAATTGGGATTGAAGTATCTTCTGACCCGCCTGCTTATGAGATGCATCCGGCTTGCAAAAGCGATACGAACCCAACAATCGCTCTGGCTCTGCAGCAACGAAGCTCATAACTGATCCGATTAAAAAGAAAACGCGAAGTGCAGCGATTCCCATAGGACGTTTTTGATTTTGATTATGAATGCCGTTAAGTTCACGGATCGGGTGGAGTGGGGAACGGGTTGCTGGGCGCTGACCAAAGCCGTATACCACACACAGAGCAACATGAACGCGGTAGCCAGCCGTAATCTGCTAAACCCGTAGCGATAGAACGTTGGAATCTCTCGTTGTGCCAACGAGATTGTTACCATCACTATACTTTTCGTCATTCAATGCCCTGCCTTTTGCAGCTGAATGAATATCAAAGACGTTCTCTCCGCCCCATGAGGTAGCATCCACCGCATCATAACAGGAGCGCAGAACCCAGTCTGATTTTCCTGTAAAAGGATCGATCGGCATTCCGCGGAGGTAAACCTTCTTCTTGGTGGCCAACGAAGTAATATCAGTCGCATTCGGTCCAGAAGGGCCAGTGGCGGTGATCAAACTGACACGAGGCACAACGGTAACTCCATTCACCAACGTTTCAAGGTTTGGCGGATAGCGATCCGGATTGTCAACTCCAAAGATCGTGCAATCAGCGATTATTACTTTGCTCCGCGCGTCTGGCGCTGTGGTAAACCCAGGCGTAGACAGACCGGTCGATGTGCTCTCGGAACATTTTCTTATACTCATGCAACTCTCCTATTGCCGCCACCTAACCTTCTCACAGAACAAGATACTTTAAAATTGGCAGAATGCGGGAATCTCAACAGTAAGATGAACCAGTTAAGTCCAATTTCAGAAATCCAAATCTTAATCTAAGTTGAGAGACGAATGTTTCCTAGAAAGATGGCGCCAGCCAGGGTCCGGTTAAAGATGAACCGTACTGCTCGCACTTGTGATAATCGGCACCGGTCAAATCTGCTAGTGGAATACGTACCGTCGGAAGCAGAGGGTGTCTATTTCCGTACTCGCCTATGCTTCCAACTGTGCTGCCAAGTGTTCCGACAGGCCCGAGCAGTTCAAAATACCTGCACAATTCGACTGCGGAAGACACACTTCCATTAGCCATCACGAGTTGAATTGAAAACGTGGTTGGTGTTGCAGGATTTGAGGCATTATTTTGGCGCGATACCCGGAAATCAAGTGTCTGATAACTACTGATGTCCACTCCAGTGCCATCGGTGCTCCAGTTAGATTGGAAGTAATTCTCGTTACTGGATGTAGACCAATTAATCAGTGCAGCCTTCTGTAAAGTAAGGCCAGGAACATGACCCGGAATGTCACCATGGAGAACCGTAACATTCGGAGTTACATCATTGGGGAAGCCATAGCTATTAGTTCCTGTAGCCTGATCGAAGTTGTCGAACACTTTCGTGACGCTTACATCGGGAGAGGGTGTGAAACCCCTCTCGATACGCGTCACCGAAGTGACGACGCCGGGCGATTTGTATCGAGGATCAAAATTCTGATTGAAGGTTGGCGAAGCTGAGGCGCCAACGTTGGCCCTGAAGAATGCCAAAACGCTTGCCAAAGCTGTTTGTCTTTGCACGAGCGATCCGGTTCCATTTGTCGTCGGCTATGAAAACAGCGGGATTTGATCTATACAGCCGGTCGAGTCCGTAGTTTGCCATTCTGTGTTGTAGAAATTGTGATTAGCGCCCCAGACATTGAAGGTTGATTTTTGGGTTTTTGGATTCTCAGAATACTGGGTAACTGGAGCTGAAACTATCCTCAATAGCCGATCGAAAGGATGTACACAGGGCAATCTGATGACATCACCATCACACATCGGGAGAATGACGTTCCATGGAAGACTATCAGCTTCCAGAATACGGTCTGCCGCTCCGTCTGTTGGTGAAATCTCAAAAATACCTTTGAATGTGAGAGGACTGAGAATGCGCGTTTGCCACGGGCTGCCTGAGCCACGGTAGAGGTTGTAAGCAGCCCGAATTCCTTCTCCGCCTCTCGAGTGTCCCATCAGACCGATGTTTGAGAAATCAAGCTTCCCCTGAAGCGATACTCCTACCGTAGAAGGCGTGCCGCCGTTTGCGTTCCATTCGCTGAGCTTTTGAAGATGTCGAAGCACTAATCGCCCCCGGGTGAGAATAAGTCTCGGGTCGTAACGAGAGAGATTGATATCTGCGTTATAGAGTCCCGCATGATTGTCTACCCCCGCGGCATTTAGGGAGGGCCCCACCAGGCCGTTAATGCCTCTGTTAGTGTTAATTGAAACGACGATATAGCCCCAAGACGCAAGGTTAGTGGCAAGGTACTGGTAACCTAAATGATTGTTAATAGGATCATAGCCACCCTGACAAGTTCCTCTCAAAGCGTATTGGTTAACTAGTTTCGGATAGCTCCTGCTTAATAAAGACGCTACACGTGTGACAGTCCGTGTACTTGTGCAAGACGGTCTACTGATGTTTTCGCTTGCGAGGGCGTTTCGGGGAACGGGCTTTCAACAAATCTTTGTGCCTGGAGTCGATCATGTAGGCCAGGCCTTGGTAACTCAACCCTAGCAAACGTGCTGCGTGTGTCACGCGTCCATTAGTCTGGGCTAATGCTTTTGTAATCATTTGACGTTCGGTCTCCATCAGTTTTTGCTGAAAATCAAAACCTTTGGTGAGCAGAATTTCAGTGGCATCATCGGCGCTCAATTCGGTTCGTACGCTGGAAACAAACTTCCCTGCGGCTGCATTTAATCTCGACAGGATTTCCTGGCTTTGGGAGTCTGCCAGCCATTCGCGGGCTCTTTCATATGCCGCCTGGAGAGTTGCCGGCGACAGATCATTTATTTCTTCAATCAAACTTAGCGCTGCGACCCCGGCCTTACTATAGGCATCAACCTGCAGAGCGAGTGCTATAGCTTTTTGAAAAATCAAATGGGCTCGGTCTGCGTGATGTGTTCGTGCTAATGCAATCGCTTGTGTGACCAAGGCGTCGGCTACTAAACATTGATGCCCACTTTTTGCTAAAGCAGTCGCCGCCTTTCGCGCCAAAGCCTCGGCCTCTTTCAACTTTCCTTGTGCGAGCAATACCTGCGCTCGTGTTTCATCTATCTGGGCGGTGCGAGCTTTGTCTTTGAAACTGACGGTAAGGCGACGCGCTTCGTCAAGGTACTTATGCGCATCTGCGAAACGTGAAAGCTTATAGAGTAAGAGTCCAAGATTGTTCTTTACGTCAGCACGATAGATTGGATTGCGCGCTAACTTAAAATGAATCGCGGCCTCTTTGTACTCGTTGATGGCTCGCTGAAAATACTCGCTTCTGTTTTCTGGTGTGGCCAGGTTGCGGAGAACGATTGCGATTTGACTGTGGTAAGCGCCTTGAGTTGTATGGTTAGGAATCTTCTGAAACAGACTGGCGTTGTTCTCCAGCATAGTTAGTGCTTCAAAATACCGTCCAGAAGTCCATTCAATAGTTGTAAGTTTTAGAATAGCCTTCGCCCTGGTATCCCCTTCCGTTGTTAGTTCTTTCAACGCTTCGGTGAGCATGATCCGCGCTTCGTTTAATTCGCCGTTGCGCCAGTAGCAATAAGCTAATTCAACTCGCGCGGCAGCAGCCTTCTTTCGATCACTTATTAGGTTGAAATAATTGATTGCTTCACTGATTAGGTTCTTGGCTGTTTCCTGCGCGTCACCGATTTGAGTCTTAGCTCCGATCCACCCAGTCAGGACACCCACGCACAGCACTACTTCAGCAGCGACAGAAGCATGGAGGTCGGTAGTCTCTGGCCGCTCGCCTATACCTCTCCAAAAACGGCGCATTGTCGCTTGAGCGCCGCGGTGATCCTCCCGGTCGTATTGCTCCAGGGCAGTTCGACACCTAAGCAGAGCTTCGTCGTTAGCTGAAAGACGGGAAGTTAAAATCTTTGGTGAGGCTATTCTCAAGGGAGATAAACCTTTTTGAGTGTGAGTCTGAAACCTTGCTTTTCCCCGGCGACGGGATATTAGCCATCCAGCCTGCGCTTCGCAACAAGTTTATTCTCAAAAACTATCCGGTATTATTGCAAGCGTTCTTGCATCCTCAATCACAAAAGGAAAACAAGATGAAACGCTTTATGTTGGCAGCAGCACTTGCTTGTGCGCTTTCCGCCACCGCGATCGCTGGAGAGATACCCTCTACAGGTGCGCCGGTGGCGCCGCCTCCAGCCTCGAATTCGGTGGTGGTGACCGCGATACTCACAATTATCAGTATCGTCGTCTAAGTAGGGAATAACAGCTTGAAAATTCGTGAGGCCGCCCTTCGGCGGTCGGGTAGAATTGTGTGTACAGGAAAGAACGGATAATTTCAGCGGAGATTTGGACAAGATAAAATCGATGGGAGATCTGAGAGAGGTCGATAGAACTTAAATGTTCAGTAAGTTGTGGTCGCGGGCAGAATTCATGCAGTAGAACATTTACTTGGGCCCTCTTCCATGGCTTTGGCTAACTGGTCATGTTTCAGTGAAAGCGCATATATCGCGAGACGTGGCTCGGGAAAAAATTGGCCGAAAGCGAGGAGGGTGTTTTAGACCCTATGCTGACGGATTCGTAGAGTCAAAATACCGAGAGGCCGGATTTGGTCCGGCCTCAGATCGGTTGGCGGAGGCATTCAGCCTCAGCGGTTGCTGTCCTCACCCCAGCAACCAGCGCCTAGTGGCGTGGATTTTATACCTTAGCGAATGTCTGTCAATGAAAGAGTTGTTGCATAAAATTAAATAAATGAAAGTATTGAATTGTGCTGGCGTCCCTTACGATGAGACTTACCGCCTGAGCCGACTCCCTAAGCGCTTGTCTCACGGCATGGAGAGTGACGTGGAAGTTTCTATCATCCCCAGCATCACAACCCCAGACGCGCCGAATAACCTCATCCTTGGTCAAGGTCTGTCCAGGATTTGCAACGAATACCAGCAGCAGTTCAAACGCTGTTGGTCTCAACGGCCGTAACTCACCCCGAAAAAACCCCACGCGAAGACTAAACTGTTGCACTAAGAACAGCGCAAAGAGTAGGCTCTTAATGAGTGACTGTTCATTCAGTCTTGGCATTGCCGATTTCCGATTGCCGATTGCCGATCGGAAGCAAGCAATTAGATAGCTGATTCAAATTTGTTACTCATGTCGGCCCACTGCGGGATAATGAAGTCAATCGGAAATTGGCAATCGGAAATCGGCAATGAAAAGCGCTCGCACATTAAATTCTGATCGACCGGTAATCGCCGACAAGCGCAGCGCGATCCTGCGGGCAGCGATTCGCGTTTTTGCCGGCAACGGTTATTTCAATTCCAAAGTTGCCGACATCGCGCGCGAGGCCGGGGTGGCCGACGGCACAGTCTATTTGTATTTCAAAAGTAAGGAGGAGATTCTTCATTCGATCTTCGACCGCAACATGGAAGAGGCGATTGCTGACGGTCGCAGCCGCCTCGAAAGGATTGCCGACCCGCGCGAACGCTTGCGAAGCATTGCACACATGCATCTTGACAGGCTTGGCGCCGATCGTGATCTCGCTGTTGTATTTCAGGTGGAGCTGCGCGGCTCGACGAAATTCATGGAAGAGTTTTCGGCGGCCGGCTTTGCTGAGTACCTGCGGCTGATTCGCTCAACCCTCGAAGATGGCCAGCGCGCCGGCGTGTTTCGTAAAGAACTGAACGCCAAAGTGGTCGCGAAAATCCTTTTTGGCGCGCTTGACGAAATGGCAACCAATTGGATTCTGTCCCGGCGCCGCTACAAGCTGGCGCCGATGGCAGATCAAGTGCTCGACATTTTTCTTAACGGAGTGACCGCGAAGTGAACTCAATCACTACTCAAGTTCCACCGGATTCAGAAGCGCAGTTGGTGAGTGGCTATCCAGTGAGCACCCTCGAGCCGACCACGCTGACCGAAGTCTTCGAGTTCGTAGCGCGCGTTCACACCCGACCCGACACACTGAACTACAAACGCGAGGGGCGCTGGCTTTCTATTTCAGCAGCAGAAATGCTGCAACGCGCGCGCGCGATTGCGGCGGGTCTTTATTCGCTTGGGATCAGGCGCGGCGACCGGGTGGCCATTCTTTCCGAGAGCCGGCCGGAATGGTCGCTGACGGATGCGGGCTGCATCTTTCTCGGCGCGATTGACGTTCCTATCTACCCGACGCTCACGCCGGCGCAGGTCCAATACATTTTGAAAGACTCGGGCGCGCGCCTGCTGGTGCTGGCAAATGGAGACAAACTGCGTCAGATTGAACCAATACTTTCGGCCTGCCCGGCGGTAGAACATCTCATCATATTTGATAAACATGCCGACAAATCTGCGGCTATTTCGTTAGAACAACTCGAGACACGCGGCCAGGCCTTTGCACGGCAACAACATGAACTGCTGCGCGATCTCGAACTGCAAACAAAACCCGACGATCTGGCTACGATCATTTACACGTCCGGCACCACTGGCGAGCCCAAGGGCGTCATGCTCACGCACGGCAATCTTGTTTCTAACCTGGTTGACTCGTCCGGACACTTTTCTTTTGGCGTAAAGGATTCCGCGCTCTCGGTGCTGCCGCTATCGCATATCTTTGAGCGCGAGGCGATGTACATGTATCTGTTTCGTGGCATGGCGGTTTACTTTGCCGAGTCGCTCGACACTATTGGCCCAAACCTTCGTGAAGTGCAGCCGACGATTCTGGTTGGTGTGCCACGCATTTTCGAAAAAATCTACGCGCGCATTCGGGAACGCGCTGCGGAAAAAGGAAAGACAAGCATGTTGGTGCTTAACTGGGCAGTCCGTGTGGCGAAAGAGTATGCGCGGATTCTGCTCTCAGGTAAACGAGTGCCCATCTGGCTTAGCTTGCAGCAGAAGCTGGCCACTTCGTTGATGTTTTCCAAGTGGAAAACGGCGCTTGGCGGCCGCATCCGATTGCTTGTTTCCGGTGGGGCGGCACTCCCCGAAGAGCTGGCGTTGATTTACATTGGGGCCGGCATCCCGATCATCCAGGGTTACGGTCTGACAGAAACGTCGCCGGTGATCACCGCGTCTTCGATCGAGGAAAATCGCGTTGGCACAGTCGGCAAACCAATCAGAAACGTGCAAGTGCGAATTGCTCCTGACGGCGAGATCGAAACGCGTGGCCCAAACGTGATGTGGGGTTACTGCAACAAGCCGGAAGAAACTCGCGCCGTGTTCAGCGAAGATGGCTGGTTTAAAACTGGCGATATCGGCACGCTCGACGCTGAGGGGTTTCTGCGCATAACTGATCGCAAGAAGGAACTGTTCAAAACATCCGGTGGCAAGTACATCGCACCGCAACCGATCGAACAATTGATTAAGGGCTCGCCGTTTGTAAATCAGGTTGTGCTGATCGGCAACGGACGCAGGTTTCCGGCGGCGTTGATTGTTCCCAACTGGGATCGCATCGAATCGTACGCCAAACTCAAGGGGATGGAGACGAGCGCACACGCTGACCTTTGCAAACACCCGCGCATCATTGATCTATTTGAAAGACAGCTGGCTGGGCTGACGTCCGACCTGGCCCAGTTTGAAAAAGTAAAGAAGATAGGGTTGCTGGAAAACGAGTTGACAATCGAAAGTGGCGAGCTGACGCCAACGTTGAAAGTAAAGCGTCGGGTCGTGGATGAAAAATATCGTGACTTGATCGACTCCCTTTACGCCGGCGCAGCGCGGTTACCACCCGAAGGGTGACGGCAATCTGGTGTTCGCGGGTTTTTGCTTTTTGAAGTAGCCGAGGATCTGATCAGCCGCTGCTTTCGCCGCCAGGTCAAGCAGAAACTCGTTATAGGTCCGGGAACTGTTGGGCCGCATGATGATGCCTTTGTTTTGATAATCGCGCGGATAGGTGTGGCCGGAAGTAGCGATCTTTGCGGTAGCCGGCGCGAATACCCAATATTCGACTACAACATTTTTCGCGTTTTCACTGTAGCCATCGGGATCCAGCTTCAGTTGCAGATGGATTATGTATCCTTCTTTTTCCGCTTTAGCACTCTTGACGGCGTCCCCGCGTGAAATGTTGCCGGCATCGATAACCTTCACGGAGGCATCCTGACCCAGCCGTTCAATAACTGTGCTCAGGGTATCTGCGTAAAAATAGAGCGGGAAATTAGCGAAGCCTCCATTTTGATCCACGCCCACGCTTAAAAGGAGCGATGGTTCGGGCTTAGTGACCGGCGCGACCTCGCTGGTGGGTGATTCCGGCGCCTCGATAGCAGCGGTTGAAGGCTTGCGCGGGCGCCTGCCCGACTGGGCCGGCGAAACAGCGGCGGAACTCAACAGAAAAATGCTGATCAGGAAGAAGATCAAAAGCCGCGAAACTGCTGAGGTATGTGACATCGGATTTTATGTTGCGAGAAGTACACGCGCATTGTAGCACCGCGGGAGTCATCCAATCAGTCGATTTGTTACACTGCGGCAAGCGTCGGTTCAACATTCAATATTTCGAATTAGAGAAGGTGACTTCACTCATTATCACAGATGTGCGCGAGCAGGCGCGCGCGATTCGTTCTTTCGATTTGATGCCTGAGGGAACCAGCGAAGAGCACGGCGTCCGTTTTGCGCCTGGTCAGGTTGCAGTGGTGTCTGTCGCAGACGAGGCGCCTGCTTACTTTGCGTTTGCCAGCGCGCCTGAAGACAGGGAATTGGAAGTACTGGTGAAGCGGACAGCAGGCGCGAGCAACTTGTTATTTGAGATGCAGCGCGGCGAGAAGATCAAACTGCTTGAAGTTGCGGGCCATGGGTTCGATCTCGAAGCCCAGAAAAGCAACGATCTTGTTTTTGTTGCCATGGGTACCGGCGTAGCGCCGCTGCGTTCCGCGTTGCGGCACGTGCTGAAGCGAAAAAATGATTTTGGCCAGTTGGTGGTCCTTTACGGCGCGCGCACGCCTGACGACTTTTGCTATCGCGATGAAACCGAGGGCTGGAAGGATGCGGGAGTCGAATTGCGCCAAGTGATCTCAAAACCTGACGGGCACGACTGGTCGGGCCCAACCGGTTATGTGCAATCGCTGCTCGACCACGTATTGCCGGATCTGAGATCGCCAGTCGCATTAATCTGCGGCTCGCTGGAGATGATGGAACAAACCCGCGATCGACTGGAGCGAATGGGCTTCAAGCCGGACGATGTTCTGACTAACTATTAAATTTGGGACCAAAAATACTTGCTGAATGAACGCTCATTCAGTATGATTATACCCTCGGTTTTGTAGTCGTTTTCCTGATTCAAGAAAGGGATAACAGGCAGGGATGCCTGTCCGACTGACTATGCGTGTCGAAAAAGCAGCGGTGCTGGGAGCGGGAACGATGGGGGCGCAAATCGCCGCTCATCTCGCGAACGCGGGTGTGCCGACAGTATTGCTCGACATTGCGCCGCGAGAGTTGACCGCGGAAGAGCAGGCTAAGGGTCTGTCGCTGGATTCGAAAGAGGTTCGCAATCGGATTGCTCGCGCTGGTCTGGAAGCCGCTAAAAAAGCGAAGCCGGCTGCGTTCTTCACGCCAGATACGGCGGCCCTCGTAAGCATCGGTAACTTCGAAGACGATCTGGCGAAACTAAAAGACTGCGATTTGATCATCGAAGCAGTCGTTGAAAATCTTGACATCAAGCGCAGTCTTTATGAAAGAGTCGACCAGCATCGACGTCCCGGATCGATCATTGCTTCCAATACCAGCGGCATTCCAATCAGGCAATTGGCTGAGGGCCGTTCTGAAGACTTTCGCGCACACTTTCTGGGAACGCACTTCTTCAATCCACCACGATACCTGCACCTCGTAGAAATAATTCGCGCTGAATGGACCAAACCGGAAGTGTCATGCTTCATGTTTGGCTTTCTCGATCAGCGACTCGGCAAAGGTGTGGTGGTAGCCAAGGACCAGCCAAACTTCATCGCTAATCGCATTGGCACGTTTGGCGCGATGGTAACGATCAAGACGATGCTTGAAGATGGATACTCAATTGAAGAAGTCGACAAAATCACCGGCCAATCCGTGGGCCGGCCGAAGACGGCGACCTTCCGCACGTTTGATCTGGTTGGGCTGGATGTTTTCGGTCATGTCGTAAAGAACCTTTACGAAGCGCTGCCGGAAGACGACGAGCGTGATGTCTTTATTGCGCCCGAATTTTTGACGCAGATGATTGGGCGCGGAATTCTCGGCAACAAGACCAAAGGTGGTTTTTACAAACGTCAAAAGGGCGAAGGCGGTAAGCAGGAAATCTGGACCTTGGATCATGCCTCGCTCGACTACCGGCCGGCGCAAAAAGTGAAGTTGCCGGCGCTCGACATGGCGAAGAACATTGAAGACTTGCCTGAGCGAATTAAATCGCTCGTTTGGAGCGAGGATCGGGTGGGCGCATTTTTGTGGAAGACGATGTCGCGGACTTTCCGCTACGCAGCGAACCGCATTCCTGAGATTGCCGACACGATTGTGGAAGTTGATCGGGCCATGCGCTGGGGCTTCAACTGGGAGTTAGGCGTTTTCGAAACCTGGGACGCCATTGGCGTGGAGAAATCCGTCGCGCGCATGAAAGAAGAGGGTCAGCCGATTCCGGCCAACGCGCAGAAGTTGCTGGATGCGGGCGCTAAGTCTTTCTACAAGAAGCACGATGGGCAACAGTTTTATTTCGACCTTGCTACCGAACAATACTTGCCGCTTGCCGATCAACCCGGCGTGATCGTGCTGAAGGCAGTCAAAGATCGCACCGGCGTTATCAAGAAAAATTCCGGCGCTTCGCTGATCGATATTGGCGACGGCGTTGCCTGTCTCGAGTTTCATTCGAAGATGAATGCCATTGGCGGCGATACCCTGCAGATGTTGAAGTTCGCGCTGGGCGAGGTGGAAAAGAATTTTGTTGGTTTGGTCGTCGGCAATCAGGGAACAAATTTCTGCGTAGGCGCGAACATCATGTTGATGCTGATGGAGGCGCAGGAAGAAAACTGGGACGAGCTCGACATGATGGCGCGCGCGTTTCAGATGTCCACGATGAGCCTGCGGTACTCGCCGAAGCCAGTAGTGGTCGCCCCTTTTAATATGGTCTTTGGCGGCGGCTGCGAAATGGTTCTGCATGCGGATAGAGCGCGGGCCGCAGCTGAGACTTATATCGGTTTGGTCGAAGTAGGTGTTGGCATCATTCCCGCCGGCGGCGGCACGAAGGAGTTGTTGCTGCGCACCCTGGATTCAATTCCGGGAAATGTTGATGATGCCGATCCATTTCCTTTTGTGAAGCGAGCTTTCGAAACGATCGCGCTGGCAAAGGTTGCGACCTCGGCCGAGGAAGCACTCACGCTGGGATTTCTTTCCGCGGATGACACGATTTCAATGAACGGAGATCGTTTGATTGCCGATGCGAAAAAAGAAGTACTGTCGCTGGCAGCAAGCGGTTATGTAGAGCCGCAGCAGCGCACGGACATTTTGGCGCTCGGGAATGCGGCACTGGCAACGTTGAAGCTGGGCATTCACCAGATGAAGCGCGGTGGTTACATTTCGGATCACGACGCGTTGATTGGAGAAAAACTGGCGCGCATCCTGACGGGCGGTGATTTGAATCATGAAACCCGAGTTTCCGAGCAGTATCTGCTTGATCTCGAACGCGAAGCATTTTTGTCGCTGGCAGGAACCCGCAAGACGCAGGAGCGGCTGGCGGCGATGTTGAAAACTGGAAAGCCGTTAAGAAACTAGGAGGATTCAGGACTCAGGACTCAGGACTCAGGACTAAGAAAGTCAGTAGTCGAGAGGGTACAAAGTTGAGAACAAGAGCCGCTGATAACTGCTCGCTGTGGATACACCCTTTGTCTGCGCGATAGCTTAGGGAGGACGCAATGGAACGTACACCGGCTCGAACGTTTAGAGATCTGATTGTTTGGCAAAAGGCGCACGCTTTCGTGTTGAGGGCATACAAGCTTAGTAAGAGCTTTCCGCGGGACGAAGTATATGGTTTGACCTCGCAATTCCGGCGCGCCGCGGTTTCGATCGCCGCGAACATCGTTGAAGGCTTTAAGAAAAAGGGCCAGCACGATAAGGCGAGATTTCTGAATATCGCGCAAGGGTCACTGGAAGAGTGTCGTTACTACCTGATCTTGATCGCGGATCTGGGATATGGCGATACAAGCGAGTTAAAAGAACAGCTGGAAGAGGTGAGTCGGTTACTGACTGGTTACACCAAGGCTGTTGTGAGCAACTTTTGAAACTTGAGTTCTGAGTCCTGAGTTCTGAATTCTTGAGGTAACTATGAAAGACGCATTAATCGTATCAGCAGTTCGCACGGCAGTTGGCAAAGCGCCAAAAGGCACTTTAAGAAACACTCGTCCCGATGAAATGGGCGCGGCAGTTATTAAAGAAGCAATGGCGCGCGTGCCTGGTCTGCAAGCATCAGAACTCGAAGACGTGATCATGGGTTGCGCCATGCCGGAAGCGGAACAGGGCATGAATGTTGCGCGCGCGGCCGCAATTCGCGCGGGCTTGCCGGTTGAAACCAGTGCCATGACCATCAATCGTTTTTGTTCGTCGGGGTTGCAGTCAATTGCCATGGCTGCCGATCGAATTCGTAGCGGAGGCGCCGAGACGATTGTTGCCGGCGGCCTGGAAACGATGTCGATGATTCCGATGGGTGGTCACACCATTCGACCGAATCCCTATCTGGTCGAGCATTATCCCGACTTCTATTTGAACATGGGTCTGGCCACTGAAAACGTGGCGCGCAAATTCAATGTCAGCCGCGAAGAGCAGGACGAGTTTGCATTGCGCTCGCATCAACGGGCCGCGGCTGCGCTTGATAGCGATAAGTTCAAGGACGAGACGGTGCCCTTGACGGTAACGTTCGAAGAGTTGGATGAAAAGGGACGCAAGCAAGAGTACGAAGTTGTTTTTGATAGAGACGAAGGAGTACGTCGTGACAGCACAATAGAAGGACTCGCGAAGTTAAAGCCCGCATTCAGCATGAACGGCACTATTACTGCTGGCAACGCATCGCAAATGTCAGACGGAGCGGCTGCGGCGATTGTGATGTCGGATGAAAGGGCGAAGAGCCTTGGGGTGAAGCCACTAGCCCGATTCGTTGCTTACGCAACAGCCGGCTGTCCGCCTGAAGAAATGGGTATTGGGCCGGTCTTTGCAATTCCCAAAGTATTGAAGCTGGCGGGATTGACGCTCGATCAAATCGACCTCATCGAGTTGAACGAAGCGTTTGCAGCACAGTCGTTGGCGGTGATAAAGACGCTGGGCCTTGATCCCGGGAGAGTAAATGTTAACGGCGGCGCCATCGCTTTGGGCCATCCGCTTGGTTGCACCGGCGCGAAACTCACTGCCAGTATTTTGCGCGAGCTTGAACGTCGCAACGGGCGGTATGGCATGGTGACAATGTGCGTTGGCGGTGGTATGGGCGCAGCAGGAATTTTTGAGAGACTCTGAAAGAACTGTGACAACTGACAGGTGACAAGTGACGAGTATAAACGTGAGGCGGTGACTTAGCACTGAGTTTTGCTCGTCACTCGTCACTTGTCACCTGTCACTTGTCACCATCGAAAGGAGCAGTATGTCAGCCGTAATCGAACAAAAAGAGCTGGTCAAAGGTGGCGCGTTCCTGATGGAAGAACGCACGACGGATGAAATTTTCACACCCGAAGACTTCAGCGAAGAACACCGCATGATCGCCGAGACGACGCGACAGTTTATCGATAACGAAGTCATGCCGCGCATCGATGAACTCGAGCATCATGACTGGAAGCTCGCTCGCGATCTGGTGAAGAAAGCCGCTGACCTCGGTCTCATCGGCGCCAACATTCCCGAGGAATACGGCGGACTTGGCCTAGACCAAACCAGCGGCGCTCTGGTCGGTGAGAACATTGGACGCTGCGCTTCGTTTGCCACCACGCTGGGGGCGGAAAGCGGCATTGGCTTGCTGCCCATCATTTATTTCGGTACTGAAGCAGCCAAGCAAAAGTATCTGCCAAAGATCGCTTCGGGTGAACTGATAACGGCATATGCGCTGACCGAAGCAGGCTCCGGGTCCGACGCGATGGCGGCGAAGGCAACCGCGCGCTTGAGTGCCGACGGCACGCATTACCTACTCAACGGCGAGAAGATGTTCATCACCAACGGCGGCTTCGCTGACATCTTCATCGTTTTTGCCAAGGTTGACGGCGATAAGTTTACCGCGTTCATCGTGGAGAAGCAGGAAGGCGTGACGCCCGGCGCCGAAGAACACAAGATGGGCATTAAGGGTTCGAGCACGACACCGCTCGTACTGACGGATGCGAAGGCACCGGTCGAGAACATGCTCGCCGAAGTGGGCAAAGGCGCCAAGATTGCCTTCAACACGCTCAATATCGGCCGCTTTAAACTTGGCGCGATGTGCGTCGGCGGAATGAAGCTGATGATTCATGAAGCCGTGCGCTACGCAAACGAGCGCCAGCAGTTTGGGAAACCAATCTCTTCATTTGGAGCGATCAAGTCGAAGATTGCGGAGATGGCGATTCGCACCTGGGTTGGCGAGGCCATGACTTACCGGACGCTGGGAATGATCGAAGCGGCGATTACTGATCCGAACGATCCGAATGCCAAGATGAAGGCGATTGAAGAATATTCAGCAGAATGTTCGATCATCAAAGTTGCGCTTTCGGAGTACTGCGACTTTGTGGCTGATGAGATGGTCCAGATTTACGGCGGCTACGGCTATTCGGCGCACTATCCCGCGGAACGCGCCTATCGCGACTCGCGCATCAATCGCATCTTCGAAGGCACAAACGAAATCAATCGCATGTTAATCCCCGGCCGTTTGATGAAGGCTGCCTTGAGCGGCCACCTGGCGTTGCTGCCCGCAGCGCAGGCGTTGATGGACGAAATATTGACGCCGCAGATGGCCAGTTTTGACGACGACGAAGCGCTGCTGGCAACTGAGCAGAAGCTGGCCCAAAACGCCAAGAAGGTCGCGCTGATGACGCTGGGAACGGCGGCGCAAAAATACATGATGAAGCTGGGCGACCAGCAGGAGATCCTGCTTGGCATTGCCGACATCATCATGGATGCATACGCCATGGAATCAGCAATTCTGCGCGCGCAAAAGCTGGCAGCGTCCCAGGGTGAAGAGGCAGCGGCGCGCTACATCGACATGACGCGCGTGTTTTGCAACGACGCAGTCGAGCGGATTGAAGCTCGCGCCAAGAACACGCTGGCGGGTATGGCGGAAG
>Ga0137403_10002880_pt1 | contig 20850 bp, 18 predicted proteins | sample CZOMad2_1_16fung_FD_122057 | JGI IMG/M metagenome (GOLD analysis project Ga0137403, IMG submission 122057) | Vadose zone soil fungal communities from Angelo Coast Range Reserve, California, USA - CZOMad2_1_16fungal (Hybrid Assembly) | ecosystem: Environmental > Terrestrial > Soil > Vadose zone...
GTGGCGGATACGATTGTGTGGCTGGCCTCGGAGCGGGCTTCGTATATTACGGGGCAGACGATTTTGGTGGATGGCGGAATTTATAAGGGGCTGTAGCCGGGCGTCGCAACAAAAAGCACATTAAGTCTGAAAGTTGTCTATGGCTAAGACCGCCGAAGTGTCGATACCTGCGAGCGCACGCGGATGCAAGCTGAGGTGTGTATTTTGTGGCGCGGAGTTCGAGCGGACGGCGCAGGATTTTCGTTGCGTGCATTGCGGTGAGTTGCTGGAGGTGTTTTATCCCTTGTGGAAGACCGGCGATCCAGCCCGCGCGGAAGAATTGCGGATGACCTGGATGGAGCGGCGGAAGTCGCTTCATGCGTTGGATCAAAGTGGGGTGTGGCGGTTTCGCGAGCTGCTGCCAGGGATGCTGGATTGGAACAAAGTTATTACCTTGCACGAAGGCAATACCCCCATCTTTGAGTTGCCGCGCTGCGCGAAGAGCGCCGGTGTACGGCGGCTTACGGCCAAGCATCAGGGGATGAATCCGACCGGATCGTTCAAAGACACGGGGATGACGGCGGCGATTTCGGTGGCGGTGGAAGAGAAGTTTCGGTGGGTGGCGTGCGCTTCGACCGGGAACACTTCGGCATCGATGGCTGCGTATGCGGCGCAGGCTGGCTTGCGGAGCCTGGTGCTGATTCCGGAGGGAAAGATTTCCTGGGGCAAGCTTTCGCAAGCGCTGGATTTTGGGGCGCTGACGTGCCAGTTGCGGACCGATTTCGACGGCTGCTTGCAGCTGCTGCGGGAAGTGATTCGACGGTTGCCGGTCTATCTGTTGAACTCGGTGAACCCTTATCGGCTGGAGGGTCAGAAGACGGCGGCAGTCGAACTCTTGGAGCAGTTGGGATGGTCGGTTCCGGATCACATTGTTGTGCCGGGCGGGAATCTGGGGAATAGTTCTGCAATTGGGAAGGCACTGCTGGAGTTGCGGGACTTGGGGTTGATCTCGGGTCTGCCGAAGGTCTCGGTGATTCAGGCAGCGGGGGCGAATCCGCTGGTGCGGACAGTTCGTGAGAACGGCGGGAAGTCGCTGTTGACGGTGCAGCCGGATACGATGGCGACGGCGATTCGGATTGGGAATCCGGCTTCGTGGCGAAAGGCTTTGCGAGTTCTGGATGCGACTGGCGGTACCGTCGAGGAGGTGAGCGAGGCTGAGATTGCGCTGGCCAAGGCGGAGATCGGGTCGGATGGGGTGGGATGCGAGCCGGCTTCAGCGGTGACCCTGGCGGGATTGAAGAAGCTGGTGCAGGGCAAGTTTGTGGCGCCGGATGAGTCTGTGATTTTGATTTTGACCGGGCATGTGTTGAAGGATCCGGAGTACACGTTGAAGTTTCATCGAGGGGATTTGTTTGCGGGGACGGGTTACCAGAGCGACGCCAAGATGTTCGATGGTCATCGCCGAGAGCCGCTCATCCTGGATGCGGATGCGGACGCCGTAGTGCGGGCGCTCGAGCAGGCTGAGAAAAGCGAGTAGGCGCTAAAAGCGATGAATTCCAAAACTGGAAACAAGGCAAGGATCAAAAAATCAAAGATCAACAAGTCGAGGATTACCGAATCGAAGGTCAAGAAGCCAAAGATCAAGAAGGCAAGGATCAAGAAGCCAAAGGTCCCGGGGCCTCTTAGACTGACGCTGCCTGCGACTTCAGCGAACCTTGGCCCTGCCTTCGACGCTGCGGCGCTGGCGTTGGACATTAATTTCGAGATCACGGCGAAGCCGGCAACGGAATATTCCATTCAAGCTCGCGGACGGGACACGGCCATCTGCGGCGAGCTTAAGGATAATTTGATCGTGCAGACCTATGAGAATGTCGTGCGCGCAAACGGGCGGGAGGGGATTCCGTTGGCATTCTCAATCAAGAACGACATTCCAATTGGCAAGGGCTGCGGATCGTCGGCTGCGGCGCGGCTCGCGGGAATTGCTTTTGCGGTGCATTTTGCGCAGCTTCCGTGGGGAGATGCCGAGATTATTGCGGAGGCATCGCGACTAGAGCACCATCCCGATAATGCGGCGGCGTGCTGGCTGGGCGGAGTTGCAGTGGCACGGATGACGGGGGATCAGGTACAGGCAGTGAAGGTTACTCCTAAGGGGAAGTGGCCGCTGCTGCTGGCCGTGCCTCAGGAAAAATTGGCGACGAAAGAGGCTCGCAGCGTTCTGCCGGAGACTTATCCGCGTGCGGATGCGGTGGCGAATATTCAGAATTCCATGCTGCTGCTGGCGGCGTTTACAGAAGGCGACCGAGGCTTGTTGGCGGGAGCGCTGGAGGATCGAATTCATCAGCCGTATCGCGCGAAGTTGTGTCCGTTATTGCCGGCTTTGCGGAGTCTTACGGGCCAAAAGGGAATTTTGGGAGTGGCGTTGAGTGGTGCTGGGCCGTCCGTTTTGATCTTCCTAGATGCGCGAGTTCCGGTGGCGCGGACTCGTGAAGGTGTGGCGGCGTTTCTGAAGGCCGAAGGGCTTTCGGCGGAGCTGTTGGCGACGACGATTGCGACTCAAGGAACGGTACGGGCTCGGGGGTAGCTGGAGAGCGCAGGACAACTGCAGATCCCTCCCGTTGGTCGGGATGACAAATCTTTATTTTGTATTCGATTCTGACTTTTGTGTCCGGACCGGATGGCCGAGGGCGGGCCGTCCCCACGTAAATCTTTTCCCCAAAAAGTACAAGGAAGCCATCGACGTTTATCGATGGCTTCCCCAATGGCTAATACCCTCCCCCGACGGTACTTCGCCAAACTTTTTGATACCGCGTTGTTGCGGTGTCAAGCTGTTTCGTAAGTGATCCTAACGTCGATGGTTTCCTCCAGCAAGTAACGCAAGTAACTGAGCCAATCGCTTCAGCGCAATGAGTTGCGGAGTGTTGACGGCCTGTCGGTACCCAAGCGGCGGATTACAGGCGTGATTTTACGGCGGGGGCGAAGGGCAGTAATCTCGGCGTTGTGAAACCCAATATCTTGTTCGTTGCCGGGCGTTCTTCGTGCGTGCAGGTGCTGGAGAGCGCTGCACAGCAGGCCAGCCTCTTGCCTGATGTTTGTGACTCGGCGGCGCATGCCGTAGAGCGTCTAGTGAGCCAAAGCTATTCGGCTCTGGTGGTCGATCTCGAAGCCTTTGGGGCGGAGAATGTGCTGCGTATGGCACATCTGCTGCCGGCTTCGGAACGACCGGTGGTATTTGCGATGGTCAGCGACCGGACACCGGTGGCGACTGCGTATGAATTTCGGGCTAGTTTTGTTTTGTATAAGCCGTTGCAGCCGGAGCAGGTGTTGCGGTCGCTGCGGGCGGCTCGAGGATTTATGCCGCTGGAACGGCGGCGTTCGGCGCGGAGGGTTGTGAAGAGTCTGGTGCACTTTGATTTGCCTGGGTCGGCGGGGTATCCGGCGATGCTGCTGGATGTAAACGCGACGGGGATGTCGGTGCAGACGACTGGGGCGATTCCGCTGCGGGATACGGTTCCGTTCCGGTTGCAGCTTCCGCAGGGCGGAATCGTGCGAGGCGCGGCGGAGGTGTTGTGGACGGATTCCTCCGGGCGTGCTGGGTTGATCTTTTCCAGGCTGGCGGGGCAGGCGCGGCAGAACATTGTGTCGTGGCTGGCGTCGCAGCAAGATCTGCAGAAGACGGGCCGGGTGCGAGGCAAGCGACATGTCGCGCTGGCAGCTGGGTCGCTGTAGAAATTTCTCCGGTGATCCAATCAAAAGCAGGTCCCTCCACTCCGCAGTTGCTTCGCCTTGCGAAGCATCTGCTTCGGTCGGGATGACAATATTTGATTTTGTGCAAAGATCCGTTTGCACAAAAATCATGACCAGTTCTGGCGGTCCTGCGGGCGCGTGCTAGACTCACTTTCTGCCCTTGGGCGCGCCGCTAATGTCCGAACTTACTTTTACTTCAGCAAGCGATCTGGCCTCCATGATTCGCGGGAAGAAGGTCTCGCCTGTCGAGGTGGCTGAGGCGTATTTGCAGCGCATTGAGGAGCAAAATCCGCGGCTGAATGCGTTTGTGCATGTCGAGCCGGAGCGGGTGCTGCGCGAGGCGCATCGCGCGGAAGATGCTGTGCATCGAGGGGAGACGCTCGGGCCTCTGCATGGCGTGCCGGTTTCGATTAAGAGTTCGATCGATGTTGCCGGATACCGTTGCGAGGCAGGGACGAAGTTGCGGGCGGGTTATATTGCGGCTCGGGACGCTGTGTTGGTGGACCGGTTGCGGGCGGCGGGTGCGGTGATTCTGGGGGTTACGAATTGCCCGGAGCTGCTGATGGCTTGGGAGACCGACAATCTTCTTTATGGGCGGACGAATAATCCCTGGGACGTGGCTCGGACGTCTGGTGGATCGAGTGGCGGGGAATCAGCAGCGATCGCGGCGGGGATGTCGGCTGGGGGCGTTGGAAGTGACGGCGGAGGGTCGATTCGGGAGCCTGCGCATTTTTGCGGAATTTGCGGGTTGAAGCCTACGCCGGGGCGGATACCAGCGCTCGGGCATTTCCCGGCCTCGGTGGGGCCGTTCGCGCAGCTAGGGGTGGTGGGGCCGATGGCCCGGACGGTCGACGATTTACGGCTGATGTTTGAAGTGATGGCGGGATATGACGACGCCGATGTTTCAGCGGCTCCGGTAGCTTTGCGGCTGCCTGCGGGTGGACGCGCTCAGGACCGTTCGATTGGCTATTTCGAGCAGGATGGCCGGACCTCCGTCACGGCGGAGACGCGGGCGGCAGTTCGGGACGCGGTAGGTGCACTGGCTGAGGCTGGCTTTCAGACAGCGCCGTTTCGGCCGGAAAATCTAGAGCAGGCGCGGGATTTGTGGTGGAAGTTTTTCGGAATTGCGGGCGGGATGTTACTGAGTCCCATGACGAAAGGGCGGGGGCAGGACCTGAGCCCGTTGTTGAGGCAGTTTTTGGGGTGGGTGGCCAAGGAGCCAACGCATACCGGACATACTCTTCTCTATACGTGGTTGCAGCGCGATGAGTTGCGGACGCAATTTCTGGCGCAGATGCGGGTGTTTTCGGTCTTAGTTTGTCCGGTGGCGGCGATTCCGGCGTTCCGGCATGGGGAGCGCTCCTGGCAGGTTGAGGGGCAGGAAGTGAAGTATCTGGACGCCTGGTCGTACACAGAGTGGTTCAATCTGCTGGGATTTCCGGCGTGCGTGGTTCCGGTGACCCGGTCGGCGGAGGGGTTGCCGATTGGAGTGCAGATCGTGGGGCGGCCCTGGGAAGAGGATCTCGTGCTGCAAGTGGCGGCGGCGATTGAGGCTCGGGTGGGTGGGTATCAGGCTCCGCAGTTGAAGCCTCGGGATTTGGTGGCGCCGTAGATTTCCAGCGAGCAAAGCCCCCACTCAAGCCAAAGGAGGGCTTAAATGGGGTACCCTCCTATGGTTATCCGTTGGTTATCGATGGGCCGATTTGCGTGGTAGCATGACGGCTATCATTGGGCAGCGGTTTGCTTCCCAACCGGAGGCGGGGAATGGGGAATTCGGCATCGGTACCTGCGCCGCCGGAAGCTTTCGTCCTGAGTGCCACGGCGGATGTTCCGGCTGCTTCGGTTCCTTCACGACATTCTCTCCTTGTCCGCGTTACTCACTGGGTAACGGCCGTCTGCTTTGTTGCCTTGCTCATTAGCGGAAGTGAGATTGTGATTTCGCATCCGCGTTTTTATTGGGGCGAGAATGGGAGTGTGTTGACGCCGGTGCTGTTCAAGCTGCCGATTCCTTCTTCGAGATCCTTGGTGCCGACCGGGTATGGGTATGTGTTGCCGGATCAGAACGGGTGGAGCCGGTATTTGCATTTTCAGTCCGCCTGGATTGCGGTGTTTACCGGTTTGCTTTATGTGATCGTTGGATTGCTGTCGGGACATTTCGTGAAGAACTTGATCCCAGGGAGAGCAGATCGTTCCGGGCGAGCGCTTTGGAAGGCATGCGGCAGCCATTTGCGGTTCGAGCGGCCTGGGGAGGAAGAAGCCTGGTCGTACAACTTGCTCCAGCGACTTAGCTACCTGTTCGTCATCTTTGTTCTATTTCCGTTGGTGATCTGGACGGGGTTGGCAATGTCTCCGGCGTTTACTGCGGCGGTTCCTGCGTCCGTGACTTTGCTTGGTGGACGGCAATCGGCGCGGACAATTCACTTCTTTGTTTCTGTGGCCCTGGTGCTGTTTCTGGTGGTTCACGTGGGAATGGTTTGGTTTGCGGGGTTCAGGTGCCGTATGCGGGCGATGATTACGGGCCGAGCGGATCCGCCGACGGTTACGGATATGGAGGGCGCATGAGCGATCTTTCACGCCGAAAACTAATCAAGGGCGGGCTGGCCGCGGCAGCTGGGGTTGCGGGTGTCGGTGTGGCCGCAACCATTGCAAAAAGCTATGGATTGATTCCGCCGGATCACGGTGGGCTTTGGGGTGCGGGTGAGACGCTGAATTATGCTTCCTACAAGCTGCTAACCCGGCACTCGATGGCCCGAGAGTTTGCCCGGCGTGAGATTTCGAAGCGGCCGCTGGAGAACGAAATGGCGCCGCCGAACGATGCCTTCCAGAAGCTGCAGGCTGGCGGATTCGCGGATTGGCGGCTTACCATCGACGGCATGGTGGCCCGGCCGGGTGCATTTTCTCTGGATCAATTGAAAGGCTATCCATCGCGCAGCCAGATCACGCAGCTCGCGTGCGAAGAAGGTTGGTCGTATGTGGCTGAGTGGACTGGGGTGCCTCTGTCGCACGTTCTCGAAGTCGTCGGCGTCCAACCGGAAGCGAAATATGTTGTGTACTTCTCGATTGATCCTTACTGGTGGGACAGCATCGATATGGGCGATGCGTTGCATCCGCAAACTTATCTTGCCTATGGGATGAATGGCGGGGAGTTGTCGGTGGGCAACGGAGGTCCGCTGCGGATGCGGGTGCCGCGGCAGCTTGGTTACAAGAGCGTGAAGTTTGTTACTCACCTGACGGTGACGGACGATCTGAAGAAGTTCGGTAAGGGGCTGGGGTCGGCGTCTCCTGAGGGTGGGTATGCCTGGTACGCCGGGATTTGAAGGTCCCCGGCACATCGCGAGGTGTCTTGGTCCGCGAGGCCTTGGGTTGACAAGCCGGGGCTTGAAAACGGGGTTTTACGTGCCCGCACGGCATCGCACCTGTACCGCTCTCCGACTTCTTGCTAGAATGATTGGTTCAGAGCCCTGCCTACGGAGAGACTGATGGCGTACGTGATAGCGGAACCCTGCATTGGCACGAAGGACGCGGCTTGCGTCGATGCGTGCCCTGTCGATTGCATTCACCCCAAGAAGGACGAGGCCCAGCACGCAGAAAAAGACATGCTATATATCGACCCGGTCGAGTGCATTGACTGTGGGGCGTGCGTACCGGTTTGCCCGGTCTCGGCGATTTTTGCGCTCGATGATCTGCCGGAGAAGTGGAAGGAATACGCTGAAACGAACGCAAAATATTTTGGCCGGTAACGCGGCCGCCTGACTTGGGAGCGCATGTCCTTCATTGTTTCCGCGGGCGTGCGCTCTTTGTGTTTATAGCTTCGGTGTTTCGTTAACCTGCTGCGAATCATTACTGCGAATCATCATTGTGAAACATGGCGCTCAAAGAGTCGGAAGCGATTGTGTTGCGCACATATCCGATGCGCGAGGCCGATCTTCTGGTTACTTTGTTCACACGGGTGGAAGGCAAAGTTCGCGGGGTAGCGCGGTCGGCGAAGAAGTCGCGGCGGAGATTTGGCGGGGCGCTGGAGCCGTTGACGTTTGTGCGGGCGGTCTATGAAGACCGGGAGCGGCAGGAACTGACGCGGCTGGATTCGTGCGAGGTGATTGATTCGCCGCTGACGAATGACGTGAGCTACCCGCGGCTGGTTGCGCTGGGGCATGTGGCCGAGTTGCTGGATGAGTTGTTGCCGGACCGGGAGGCGAACGACGCGCTGTTCCGGCTTACGATCTCGGTGCTAGAGGTTATGCGCGGGAATGACATTTGGATGCCGCTGACTTATTTTGAGCTGTGGTTGACACGGTTGACGGGATTTTTGCCGGAGCTTTCGGCATGTAGTGAGTGTGGTCTGGATTTGGAAGGGGAACGCGCCTTCTATCACGCTTTGGCGGATGGGTTGACGTGCGCCGAGCATAAGCGGTTGGCATCCTCGGAGCTCTCCGCGGAATCCCGGCGCTGGGCAGCGAAGATGTTTCGCACGCCGGTAGCAGCGCTAGTTGGGCCGGCGTGGCCGAAGAGCGTAGGGCAGGATTTGCGGAAGTTTTTGATGCAAATAGTGCAGCGGCATTTGGATAAGAAGCTGGTGACGCTGCCGATGCTGGGGAAATTGGCTTAAGTAATGATGACGAACAACAAGCCACCGACGTTCCAGGAAATTATTCTTCGCCTGCAATCCTTTTGGGCGGCGCGCGGGTGCGTGTTGCAGCAACCTTATGATGTGGAAGTGGGTGCGGGGACGATGGCTCCGGAGACGTTTCTGCGGGTTCTCGGTCCGAAACCATACAAGGTGGCGTATGTGCAGCCGTCGCGGCGGCCCGCGGATGGGCGTTATGGCGAGAATCCGAACCGGTTGTTCAAGCACATGCAGTTGCAGGTGATTTTGAAGCCGCCGCCGGAGCGGGTGCAGGAGCTTTATCTGGAATCGTTGGCCGTGCTTGGCATTGATCTGCGGAAGCATGATTTGAAGTTTGAGGAAGACAACTGGGAATCGCCTACGCTGGGGGCTTGGGGCATTGGGTGGCAGGTGATGCTGGATGGGTTGGAGATCACTCAGTTCACCTATTTCCAGCAGTGCGGCGGCGTGGATCTGGATCCGATTTCGGCCGAGTTGACGTATGGGTTGGAGAGGATTGGCGCGTTCCTGCAGGATGTCGACAGCATTTACGACATTGTTTGGGCGCGCGATCCCGATACGGGCAGGGAAGTGAAGTATGGGGAAGTGCGGCTGGCGGATGAAGTGCAGTTCTCGGTTTACAACTTTGAAGCGGCCGATGTGGAAAAGGCGTGGAAGCACTTTGACCTTTATGAGGCAGAGTGCAAGGCGCTGATGGACCGGTACTCGGCGGCGCAGAAGGAAAAGCCAAAGAAGGATGCGCCGAAATTCGACAAGGAACGCTTTCCGGTTCTCGGGGCGTACGACCTGTGCTTGAAGTGTTCTCACCTATTTAACATTCTGGATGCGCGCGGGGCAATTTCCGTGACTGAACGCGTGGGTGTGATTGCTCGCGTAAGAGCTTTGGCTGTGGCCGTGGCAAAGGCTTGCGTGGATCAGCAGAAGGAAGAGCAGTTGCCGCCGGAAACGCCGCTTGAGGTTGTCCATGCCTGATTTTCTGCTGGAGCTTGGCACGGAAGAGATTCCGGCTCGCATGATTGATGGTGCATCGGTGGAATTGCGCGAGCGGGTGGGCAAATTGCTCGAGCGCCAACGTCTTCACGCCGCGAGTGCGTTGATTTCCGTGGACAGCCCGCGGCGCCTTGCGGTGATTGCGCCCGGAATTCCCGCGTCACAAGCCGATGTGACCGAACAAGTTACGGGACCTCCTCTCAGCGGGGCATATAAGGAAGGCCAGCCCACGCAAGCTGCGCTGCAATTTGCCAAGAAGCATGGGCTGGATGCGAGTCAGCTCGGCAAAGTGACGACTCCGAAGGGCGAGTATCTGGCGGCGACCGTGACCAAGAAGGGGCGCGACGCGGCAGATGTTTTGGGAGAATTGTTGCCCAAGGAGATCGCGGGGATTTACTGGGCCAAGAGTATGTATTGGCGCAAGCCGGGTGAACGCTTCGTCCGTCCTTTGCGCTGGCTGGTGGCGATGCTTGACGGGCAGGTGGTACCGCTGGAAGTTGCGGGAATCCATGCTGGGAACACCTCACGCGGCCATCGGATGCTGGGCGCTTCGGGGGATGGAGATACATTCCGGATCGAGAAACCTGCTGCTTATGTGGAAGCGTTACGTAATGCCAAGGTGCTCACCAGCCCCGAACGCGAACACAAGATCCGCAAGGCCTTGGACGCCGTTACGCGAACGGTCCCCGGCGCGCGCTGGCGTGAAGATACCGAGTTGCTGAAGACCGTGGTGAACCTCGCCGAATTTCCTTCGGCAATTTTGGGCAGCTTCGATCCGGCATTTCTGGCGCTTCCCAGCGAAGTTCTGGTCACGGTCATGCGCGATCACCAAAAGTATTTTGCGATTGAAGATGTCAACGGGAAACTGCTGCCGCACTTCCTTGCCGTGCTCAACACCGATGGGGATCCCGACGGCTTGATTCGGCACGGCAATGAACGCGTGCTGCGTGCGCGTTTCAATGATGCCCGCTTTTTCTGGCAGACCGACCAGAAACACTCGCTCCTCGATCGTGTGGAGATGCTCAAGAGCGTTACTTTCCAAAAAGATCTGGGGAGTTACTACGAAAAGACGATGCGGGTGCAGCGCCTTGCGAGTTGGATATCCGAGACGATCAAGCAGAGCGGGCAAGAGATTCGCCCAGGTGTTGTCCATAAAGCGGTGCTGCTTGCCAAGGCGGATCTGACTACGGAACTGGTGAAGGAATTTACTGAACTGCAGGGTATTGTCGGCGGACTCTATCTGCGGGCCCAGCCGCTTGACGAGGATTTGCCTGAGAACACACGATTTGCAATCGCCGACGCAATCTACGACCAGTACAAGCCTGAATCCATGGAGGATGAAGTGCCGCGGACGGTGGAAGGCGCGGTGCTTTCGTTAGCCGATAAGGCCGACAGTATTGCGGGCATGTTTGCCTTGGGTCTACAGCCTACGGGCTCGAAAGATCCTTTTGCGCTGCGGCGTCAGGCCAATGGGATTGTGCGGATCATCGCCACCCATAAGCTCAATCTTCCTTTGGAGTTCGTAACCAAGCTGTCGTTAGAGGCCTATTGCGGCACAGAAGCGGAAAGGAAATTTGCCCCGGTCGGCAAGCAGAATGGCGCCGAACCTCGTGCCGTGCAGACCAGCATGAACGAATTCTTCCGAGAGCGTCTGGAGTTCTATCTGAAGGAAGCTCACGGGCTGGCTTACGACGTGGTGAAGGCGACGCTGGCTGCGGGCTCTAGCGATGTGGTCGATGTGCTGGCACGCGCTGAGGCCGTTGCCAAGGTTCGGCCGTCGTCGGATTTCGAATCCATTTCCAGTGCTTTCAAACGTATGAAGAATATTCTGCGGCAAGCTAGCGAAGCAGGGAATCAGCCGGCGGCCTTGCTGAATGTGTTGACGTTGCAGGAGCTTGAGGAGAAGGATTTGGCGAGCCAGATTCCGGCGGCTGCAACTACGGTGAAAACTCTCCGCGCGCAGAAACAATATGCTGAGGCGCTGCAGGAGATTTCGAAACTGCGTCCTCACATCGACACGTTTTTTGACAAGGTGATGGTCATGGTGGACGACGAACAACTGCGCGCGAACCGCCTCGCGCTTCTGAACGCGTTGTTACGAGAATTTTCCACAATCGCAGATTTTTCAGAAATTGTGACCGAAGCAAAAGCTTGAAAGGTAACAAAGAACCTAATCTCTTCGTTGAGGCCAGCCAAATGAGTACGATTACTTTGCCGCAGGATAAGATTCACGCCGTTCCCTCGACCTCCACCCAATACGCGTATTTCTTCGGCGGTGGTAAAGCCGAAGGCAATGGAAAGATGAAAGATGTTCTTGGCGGTAAGGGCGCGGGCCTGGCCGAGATGACCAACGCCGCGCTCCCAGTGCCTCCGGGGTTCACTATTCAGACGGAAGCGTGCCGCGAGTATATGCGCTCGGGGAAGGTTTCCACGGAAGTGGACCGGCAAATGGATGAGGCGCTTCACCGTCTAGAAAAATTGCAAGGACAGCAACTCGGCAAGGGGGATCATCCCTTGCTGGTGAGCGTGCGGTCGGGCGCAAAGTTTTCCATGCCCGGAATGATGGACACGATCCTGAATCTGGGATTGAACGATAGCAGCGTGGCCGCGCTGGCTGAGCGGAGCAAGAGCGCGCGGTTCGCCTACGATTCGTATCGCCGCCTGATCCAGATGTTTTCCAGTGTCGTGCTGGAGATTCCGAAGTCCGAGTTCGAGGAAGTTTTCGACGCAAAGAAGAAGCAGAAGAAAGCCAAGCTCGACATGGATCTGGATGCCAAGTCATTGCAGGAAATCGTAGCCGAGTACAAGAAGGTCGTGAAGAAGCACGCGAAACGCGATTTTCCGCAGGATCCCCGGGAACAGCTCGTGATGGCGCGCGATGCTGTGTTTCAGTCGTGGGAAAACGACCGGGCGAAGTATTACCGGCGCATCAACAACATTTCGGACGATCTCGGCACGGCCGTCAACGTTCAGGCGATGGTTTTCGGCAATCTTGGAGAAACGAGCGGTACCGGCGTCGGCTTTACGCGGAACCCTGCCACGGGAGACCGCGAATTCTACGGTGAGTTTCTGATGAACGCGCTGGGTGAGGATGTGGTTGCCGGTATCCGCACGCCCGTTCCAATTCTGGAGCTTGAACGCGTGATGCCGAAAGTGTACGAGGAACTGAAGGAGATCACTTCGCGCCTGGAAAAGCATTATAAGGACATGCAGGACTTCGAGTTCACCATCCAGGAAGGCCGCCTCTACATGCTGCAAACGCGCAATGGCAAGCGCACTGGGCGAGCAGCGGTTCGGGTAGCGATTCATATGGTGGAAGAGGGGCTCATCACGAAGGAGGAGGCAATCTTCCGCGTGGAGCCGAACCAACTGTACGATTTCCTGGTCCCGCGGCTGGATGAAAAGTCCTCGAAGATTGAGATACTGGCCAAGGGATTGCCGGCATCGCCAGGTGCAGCTGTAGGCCAGATTGTGTTTTCCGCCGACGCTGCGGTGAAGAAGGCCGGACCCGCTGATAAGCGCGTCCCTGTCATCCTGGTTCGTGCCGAGACAACTCCGGAGGACATTCATGGCATGCAGGTCGCGGCCGGAATTCTCACGTCGCGCGGCGGCATGACCTCCCACGCGGCCGTGGTTACACGAGGAATGGGTAAGTGCTGCGTTGTCGGCGCCGGCGATCTTTCCGTCAGTGAAAAAGACGGCGAGATGCGGGTCGGCAAGCAGGTTTTCCGGGAGGGCGACTGGATCTCCGTGGACGGAACCACCGGCCGCGTGATCAAAGGCAAGCTCAATACCCTAGCCGCTTCTCCGGACAACTCCGAGCTGCAAACCTTCATGAAGTGGGCGGAGCCTTTCCGCACATTGCGGGTACGCGCGAACGCAGATATTCCACCCGATGCCAAACAGGCCCGCGCCTTTGGCGCCGAGGGCATTGGTCTTTGCCGCACTGAACACATGTTCTTCGCCACCGACCGCATCCCGCACATGCGCACCATGATCATGGCGCGCACGGAAAAAGACCGCCGCGCCGCGCTGAAGCGCCTCCTTCCGATGCAGCGGAAGGACTTCGTCGGGATCTTCCGCGTCATGGATGGGTTTCCAGTTACCATCCGCACACTGGACCCGCCGCTGCATGAGTTTCTTCCCCGTCGCGAAGAACTCATGGTCGAGATTGCTGTTCTCGAAGCCACCAAGGCCAAATCGCCGAAGCTGAAGGAACTGCGCACGGTTCTACAACGCGTGGAGGAACTCCACGAATTCAATCCCATGCTTGGACATCGCGGCTGTCGTCTGGGAATTTCGTATCCGGAAATCACCGAAATGCAGGCCCGCGCTATTTTCGAAGCAGCCGTAGCTGTGGCGGACGATGGCATCAAGGTTCTGCCGGAAGTCATGATCCCTCTCACCGGCACGCGTGAGGAAATGGCCAACCAAGCAGCAGTCGTACGCCGCGTGGCCGACGAGGTCTTTGCGGAAAAGAAGAAGAAGGTCGAATACATGGTCGGCACCATGATCGAACTCCCCCGCGCCGCCCTCGTGGCCGACGAGATCGCTCGGGAAGCCGAGTTCTTCTCCTTCGGCACCAACGACCTCACGCAAACCACGTTCGGCTTTTCCCGCGACGACATCAACAAGTTCCTGCCCGACTACCTTGAGCAAGGGATTCTGAAGCAGGATCCCTTCGCCGTCCTGGATCGCGAAGGTGTAGGCCAGCTAGTAAGAATGGCTACCGAAAAGGGCCGCAAGACCCGCGGGAACCTGAAGGTTGGCATCTGCGGCGAACATGGCGGTGACCCGTCGTCCGTCGAGTTCTGCCACCAGATCGGCCTGAACTACGTCTCCTGTTCGCCGTTCCGCGTTCTTACTGCCCGCCTAGCAGCCGCGCAAGCAGCAGCCAGCGACAAGCTCAAAGTGGAAGGCGGGCGCACAAAATAAAGGCCGACAAGAAGCGGGCTTTCCACAGAGTCACCGCCCCACGGCGGTGACTTTCTATTGCACCCTCTGCAATCGCTGAATCAACTTCTGTGCCAGATTGTCCTCGGACTCGGACCAAAGCACGCGCCCTGTGGCCCCGCTGTTCTTCTCGATTTTGATAGTGAACTCCACCAGTTTCTGAATATTGGCTCTGACACGTTGGTCGGCCTCGCCATGAGCTCGCGCATCTTCATAGAGAAACGGCGTGTCAATTCCGAACTCGATCTGAACCTGCCCGGTCTCTTCCGCGGTTTCCTCTTCAAATTCCTCGCCCTGCACGACGAACTTTACAGGCACAGGCGCTGAATGCCAATTCCCAAACTGCGGCTCTGGAACCCACAGATCCCAAAAAGCCGAGAACACGCACGCTTGGTCCGAACGCAGAAACTCCGCAGCTACCATCGTTGCTTCCTCGACCGGCACGGGCGGCTCAAACCGCTTCTCAAGGATGGTTGGCTCGGACCACGAAATGGGATGCATCGCCAGGTAAGTAATTCCGCTTCGCTGTTCAGAAAATGCAAACTGCCTCATCACCGAGGCGGCGTGTCGCAACATGTCGGGCTCTTCAAAGCGAGAGAACCACAGGCTAAGATAAAGCTGATCCGGCATGATCGTTCTTTCTTTCGAGCGGATTTGGGACTCGACGGCCGCTGTTCTCAACGTTGTATCTATTGTAGCCGCTCAGGCACCATTTTTTTTGCGCACGACCTTGACCGCGGGGGCGCCGATTTTGACAGCCCCAGAGCCGCTTGGTACCATCAAAACAGCTCATTTCACTGGGCTCCTGCCACACTGCGTCCCCGTCGTCTAGCCCGGCCTAGGACACCGCCCTTTCACGGCGGTAACACGGGTTCAAATCCCGTCGGGGACGCCAAGATTCCAAAGAACTTATACGAAACCCTTGTTTTGAATCAGGGTCCATTAGGGTCCAATAAGCTACTGGATTGTCGGCGTGACGGGCTTTGCTGCGGGAACGTCCGCCAAAATCAGCTTCGCGATTCTGGCTTGCGCGTTGCGTTTCACTGGCGTGACCGCTTGCGTGTAAGTGTCTGCTGTGACTTTGAACGTTGCGTGGCGCAGCAGCTCTTGGATGGTCTTGAGGTCCTCGCCATTGGCTTTCATCAAGGTTCCAAAGCTGTGCCGTAGTGTGTGCCAACCGACTGGCGCAGAAATGCCCGCCTTCAGCAGCGCCGGTTTTACATGCGCTCTGAACAGCGACCCAGGCCAATAGGGTTGGATTCCCGCCTTGTGCGGACTTGCGAAAATCCAATCGCCCGGTTTGTTGTACGGAGTTTCCAGTCTCCATCTCCAAAGCATGTCTGCAATTTCGGGATTCATGGGAATCGGCTTGCGCGAAACTTCTGTCTTGCAAGGAGTAACGACCTGACGGGAAACGGAGCGAGTGACATTCAATTCGAGCTGATCGAATCTCACATCCTCCCACTTCAATCCCAACAGCTCTCCCACGCGCAAACCGCTCACCGCATCGAGAATCACCGCAGTCCGGCATGGTTCCTTGATGCAGGAGAAGAGGCGTTGAATCTCTTCCACTGACAAGACGGTCGGAATCTTGGAGCGTTTGGCGCTCTGACGAACTTGCGTGATTGGATTCTTGTCCGTCCATTCCCACCGTATGGCGTGGCTGTACAAGGCGCTCATGATGTTTCTGATCTTTGCCCTGCTGCCCCGTGCCAGAGGCACAGTTTTCAGCCACTGTTCCACCTGCACTGCTTTGACATCTCCGAGCCGGTAAGATCCCCATCTCGGCCCAATCCACTTTTTCAGATAGCCCTCGTAAGTTTCCTGCGTCGAATAGGACTTGCGTCCTTCTTCGTGCTCGCAAACTGTCCCGATACGCGGACGCTTTTTGGAGAAAACATCCGGCATCTCGTGCTCGCGATAGTGTTGAACGAGAGTCGCAATGGTGATCTCCTTCAACTGCTGACGAGGGGTTTGTTCGTTGATGGTTAAGCGAAGAGCATCCGCTGCCGCTTGGGCCTTGGACTCGTTTGGGTATTCGTCCAAGTTCCCAAGCTGCGCTTTCCGGCGAATTGGTTTTCCTTCGGTGTCTTTCTCCCACCATCGGTAAACCCATACAGCAGGGCCTCTCTTTCGCTCTTCTAATCGGAGACTTCCTCCTTGATATCGTGTGGATATCGTGTGCGTCCGAACAAGATTCCTCCTTTGTTCAGACGACACCGACAGCCGTGCTTAGAATAACCTATTCGCAAAGCGGTTTCGATCTTTATTCGCCTACGCATGCTAATTATTTAGCTCGCAATTTTTTCCAGCCATTCGTTCAAGGCCGAAGCGCGGAACCGCCAAAGCTTGCCGATCTGAATTGCCGCGATCTCGCCATTGCGGGCTAGCTTCTGAAGTGTTTTTGGATGGATTTTCAGCAGGGCGGCTGCTTCCGAGCTGTCTAGCAGCGGCTCAAATGCGGCATCCTGAAAAAAGACTGGCATCTTGCGCTCTTGAGTGTGATCGTGGTTCCCATTGCCATTGATTTTCATTGGAATGCCTGATCCTCTCGGAAATATGTGATTGCCAGACCGAGCGGGTTTGCTTGGATCAAGTCGTTTGGAACGGAATCGCGGAAGAGAAAGACAAAGTGCGCGGTGTAAAGCGTCCGCTTGATCTCGACATGCTCAGCGGGAGAATAGGCGATCTCGTAAAAATCAACCGTTGCCTTGTAGGGAGCCGAGCGTAGGTCCTCAATCGACACCTTCCCAACGTCAATGTCGATGTCCGGGGCGCTGGAGTCCTGGAGATAGCCCTCGACTGTGTGATTCTTCCGGTACGCCTCAGCGACGCTATTCGCGAGCTGGGCCTCCATGAAGAGCAGTGATTTCTTGAAATTGTCCCGCATCGTATATCGGTTGCGGCCGTAATAGAGCCGGCAGAAATCGCTCAGGAAATACTTGATCTCCGCGTCCTGAGGCTTGTAACCGAGGGTGTCGTACTTGACGGCCTCCGCTCTGCCGATGTCGTTGATGCGTATGACCAGAGGCTTAAAGTTTTCAACCATGCGAACAGTTCTGACGTTCGCATAGATCAAGCCTGCCGAGACCACCGCCATCGCCAACAGGGCGAGCTTCAAGTACGTGTTCGTGACAATGGCATCCCCGAATTGCTCTGCGTAGAGCTGCTTGGCAGCACTGAAAGTAGCGTCTTGTTTCTCTTCTGCACACATGGCCTTACCCTCGACTGATGTAAGCGACCATTGCCGCCGCCAGCCCGGAATCTGCTCCAGCAGCCCCGCTAAACAGGTGATTCGTCAAAGCGGGAATCTTCAGGAGCCCGTAAATTGCGATCAGCAGGAATATAAACATTGCAGGGAATGCGGTCATCCACTGCTCGACCGTCAACCCGCCCGTGTCAACGGCGAAGAACGCCAGCAGCAGCTTCCCGAAGATGTACACGAACGCGCTGGCCACGACCTGATAGAACGAGTACTGAAGGAAAGCCTTGAACCATCCCCAGAAGAGCCAGTCCATCTTGGGGACAACGAAGAACGGTATAAATACAGGCCCGACCAGCAACAACACGGCTTGGGCAATTAAGCCGAATCCTATGATCATGAGCACGACGGCCTGCACGGTAGCCAGAATCACGTACAGCACAACGAATGTCAGAGTCTCATGAAAATTGATGGCGCTCGGCTGTTCCATTCCTTGCTCAACCTCAGTCACTTTGGTTTCGATCAGACGCGCCTGGTCCATGCCAATGCTGTTTGAGAGAGATGATGCCTCTTGCATTACCAAGTCGGGGAAGCTCATGCCAAAGCCAGGAATTGGCGTGCTGTAATATTTGACCATTGCAAAGCCAAACGCGATCACAAGCAACAAGCGGCTGAAGCGGGCGAAGTTGAAGCCCTCGCCACCTTCAGCGCTTGAGAGGGCTGACTGCACTCCAAACCACGCAATAAGGATCGTCGCAAAGCCCCGGAAGAGGTTCTGGCCCATTCCAACGAACAGGTCGAGCTTCGAAGTCATCAGGCCTCGAATGATGTCTTCGAGGGAGGTGAGCGGATCTTGAACGGGAGCAAACATTTCATACTCCCGCGTTACCGGCCCGTAGGCGTTTGAAGCTGTGTCGGGATGGAGCCAGTGAAACTCATGGTGTCCGAGAAGTGCTGTTGCCGATACAGCTCTGTGTTGATGGTGCCAACGCCCGTCGAGCGGTTGCGTTCAGTCGTCACAAGTTGCTGTTCCAGCAGCGATGCCAAAAGCTTGTTTGTGTCCTGCATGGTGCGAACAAGCAACATGCTGGCGGCATTGATCTTGTTCAGAACCGCGACCTGTGTGTTGAGATCAGAGTCGGACGACAGCGAGTCGTCTTCGAGTCGCTTGATGTGCGTCTCAAGTTGCTGAGCATGGTTCCGCATCTCGCCTATTGTGGCCATGCTGTTAACCGTGGAGCCATCTGATAACTCTTCCAGCCCATACGAACGCTTGAGGCCGTCGAAGGTGTTCACTCCGGTTGGATCGCTCAGAGACCTATTGATCTGCCCGTAGCCCTGCTGCGCGATGCTGTAAGTTCCCGAGTTGATGCCATTGACCCAGCGAGACGTGTTGCCGAGCGTGTTGGCCGCACTCAGGTTCGTCCAGAGCGTAGGAATGGCGCGATACCGGGCCACCATGTTCTGAAGTTGGCGAGCCTGGGACTGGATAAACATGAATTGCTGCATGTGCACGTTGTACGACTGCTGAAGCTGCTGCAATTGCTTCTGCAATTGCAGATAGCGCAGCACGGCGTTGTGGTAGTTCGTTGGGTCGTACACAATTCCGCTGCCAAGTTGAGCGAAGACGGGGCTGACTCCGAAAGCCAGCGCGAGCGATATCAATGCGATTTTGTATTTCATATGTACTCCTTAAATGTCCGAGGGCATTTCGTGTTGTGCGTAGTCGGGAACGAGAAGGTCTTGCATGAGGTACACCTTCACGCGGTGCCCTTCTCGAATGGTGATCGTTGGGAGCAGGTTCAGAAACCTGTCCAGAATGTGCATTGACGACTGCGAGAGGCTTGTGGCGACGCCCTGTCGGTAGGCAACTGCCGGAGTCTCCGCTAGTCCGAGACTCGTTGTGTTGGTGCCTACTTCGGCTAGTCCCCCGATCGCGCCAACTGCGATGGATGCGCCAAATATTTGCAGGTAGTGATGATTAACTTTGTCCTTGAGACCAGTTTCGCCAATCTGGTTCAAGCCCTGGAATTGATCGAGGTCAACGGAGTAGCCGTCCGGCATGATGAGCCGATGAAAGACCACAGCCAGGCGCGTCTGCCCGAAGCCCTCGACCCGCTTCGTTTGCCCCATGACTTTTGTGCCGGCAGGGATGAGTAGGCGCTGTCCGTCGTGGGAGTAGATGCTATTGGTCATCATGCAAATGACAGGACCGCTGAAGTCACCGTTCAATCTCGTGACCAGCGTGGTTTCAAGGACCGTCCCTTCAAAGACCACGTAGTCTTTGCCGCTTGACTGATTGAAATTCGGATTGGTTCTCTTCTTCGACGGCTCTTCAGAATTGGCCGACAGTTGCGATGCCTGCGGCACGGCAGTGGTAGGGGGAGGGCTCGGGATCTCAAGGGCTGACAAGTCCATCGCCAATTGTGCTGTCGGGTCCGCAGCCGTTTTCGTTGGGTCACCAACCTGCGGCCTGCGATAGCTCAGGGACACACTGGACGCGAAACGCGCCATGTACTCCCGACGACGCAAATCTTGTTTGATCGGATCTTGCTCCGCGGGGGGAGCGGAGCCTTGGTTCGCTATGGCCGGACTCGGGTCATCCACACGTCCGGGCTGTTGACCGAAGAGACGCTGCGCCGGTGTGAGAGGCGTCTGCTGATCACGCCGTTCCTTTCCAATCAATCGATGTTTGCCGCCCTCGCCGCAGCGCCGGCGTTGGTGATCCTGGGTGGCGCGCTCGACGCGCTCGAGCGCTCGACGGATTCGCTCGAACGGCAACGGGATTGGCGCGCGGCTCTCGCTCGCACGCTGACATTGATGGCGCAGGGTCTGCCGATCGCGCTGTTGCTGTTCGTGATGTTTCCGCGTCTCACCGGACCGTTGTGGGGACTGCCGACCGATCGCAGCGCGCGGACCGGTTTGTCTGACACGATGACGCCCGGCATGTTCACCGAGCTTACGCTGTCCGATGACGTTGCGTTTCGCGTGGACTTCGAGGGCTCGACGCCGCTGCCCTCGCAACGCTATTGGCGCGGACCGGTGCTGTCGCGTTTTGACGGACGCGTCTGGAGCGCCACCAATCCGCAGCTCGGCAGCATACACACACCCGATGGCGGCAGGACCATTACGTACACGGTCACGCTCGAGCCGAGCGGCCAGCCATGGCTTTTCGCGCTCGATCTGCCCGCTGCGTTGCCTCGCGTCGACAGCGAAAGCGGCGCTCCCATAACGCCGTCGATATTCCTGGGCCTTACGCGGGATCAGCAACTGGTTGCGCGGGCGCCGATCATGCAGCCGCTGCGCTACACGCAAGTCTCGAATCTGCGCAATGCCTATCCCGCTACATCGGTGTCCG
>Ga0137403_10002881_pt1 | contig 20844 bp, 21 predicted proteins | sample CZOMad2_1_16fung_FD_122057 | JGI IMG/M metagenome (GOLD analysis project Ga0137403, IMG submission 122057) | Vadose zone soil fungal communities from Angelo Coast Range Reserve, California, USA - CZOMad2_1_16fungal (Hybrid Assembly) | ecosystem: Environmental > Terrestrial > Soil > Vadose zone...
TAACGTCGACGGTGATCTTCTTGGAGAGGTCGCCGTTGGCGACTGCTGTAGTAACTTCGGCGATATTGCGCACTTGGCTCGTGAGGTTGCTGGCCATTGAGTTGACGCTATCTGTCAGATCCTTCCAGGTTCCCGCCACCCCTTTTACCTTGGCCTCGCCGCCGAGTTTTCCTTCCGTTCCCACTTCGCGGGCGACGCGGGTCACTTCCGAAGCAAACGAGCTGAGCTGGTCCACCATCGAGTTGACGATCTTCACGGTGCGTAGAAACTCGCCCTTCAAGGGACGTTCATCAACCTGCAGCGTCATGCGTTCGGAAAGATCGCCGTTCGCTACTGCGCCGATCACGCGCGCCATCTCGCTCGTCGGCCGGGCCATGTCATCGATTAGCAGGTTGGTGGAATCAATCAGCCGCAGCCAGGAACCGGAAGCTGCGGGCACTGCCGCGCGATGCATTATCTTTCCCTCTTTGCCGACTACGCGGCTGACACGCTCCACCTCTCTCGCGGTCTTGTCGCTCAACTCAATGATGTCGTTGAGCGTGTCAGCAATCTTGCCGGCTTCGCCCGTCCACTCGCCGGGCAAACGGACGGAGAAGTCGCCCTTCTTAAAAGCGACCAGGGCTTTGAGTAGTAATTTTGTATTCAGTGAGTCTTTCGTCAGGGTTTGAGTTCGCATTATTTTCCTTCCCGAGTTTGTTAAGAAATCTGGAGAGAGGCTGGTCAAAAGCTAACCAGAAGGGAACCGCCAAATCTATTCAGAAACACAGTGAAAGCTGGGTACAGGCCCGCAGCCCTGCGGGCTTACAGTTGGGGGGGTGCGATCTAAATGGGGGGATGCAGAAACAAACTAATGTCGCTGCTGTGGGATATTCTATACCGAGCCAGCGGGGATATGTAAACCGATTTTCGAAACCTCGTTCAGGGGAGCTATGAAAGATTTGACTCCTATGGAGTAAGGCCCTCTCGAGGTACTCGCGGCGGACACACAAATCCGCCCATTATGGCCCGAACATTGTTGCGGCCGACAAGGCCAGCGTTCTGCAATTCACTTTAGGGCCGCCCAAGGGCGTCGTGCCAACCGGTCCTCGCGGGCGGGGCCGGCGATGAGGCGCATTACGGCGTGTCCCAGGGCCACAATACCGACATAGGCCGCGGCGTCTGCGACGATGGGTGCAACGCCCGGTGCGAAAACCATCTACTCCGGGAACATCGCCGCGATCAGGTAATCCCGCGGCGGACCGATAACCATCACGGCGCCAATGAACACCGCCAGCCCACGCCAGCAAAACCGCCGGGCCACCCGCCAGGTGATGAGATATATGGGTGAGCACGAGATGACGAACCCGAGGTAGAACAGCGCCGGGAAATACGGTGTCCTGTCGATCGGCACGCGCCACAGCCCCAGCGCATTGCCGAGGGCGATCGCGCCCAGCCCCATACACCCGACGGCTGCTCCACCGGCTAAGGCCCCCAAGACGCGGCGCGAAGTTGCCCGCGTGAAGTAGACGGCAGCAACCAATTCGACCAGGTACGCGCAGGTCACAAAGATAAGTTGCCGCGTTGTCATGCGTCACTCGATCAGGAGTAGCGTTGCCCCTGGCTATCAAATGTCACGCCGTTGGCGTGAAGACGAAGCCCAGGGGCCCAAAGAGCTAAGAGCCTCTTTCTCGCTCATCCCTTTCGCGCGTTTTACAACTTCCGGCGGAACCCACTGCGGGAATGGAACCTCCCGAGTAACGTGTCGACCTGAGGCCGTGTGCTCTTCATGTACCTGCGCGATCCGAGCGGAGGGAAATCGCTTCGCTACTCGCACCACTGCCGGCCAAAGCCGCCGGTGGATGAAGGTGACTTTTCCATTTACAAGGCGGCAAACGAGCACATCTTCGGAATCCGCTACGGCTTGCAAGATAGCGAAAATCTGGTGGCTCTTCGGATGAGCCCACCAGCTTCCCTTAATCGCCTCGTTGACGATCGTTTCCGTTAGTCGGGGAACGGGTCCTTTAGCCGATGCGAGCACTACGCCGTGCTCCTCGATGAAGGAGATCGCCTCAGCGGCAGTCATGCTGCACCTCGCTATTGCTCAACGACTGCCAGCAGGTTGGCGTCACGAAACATGACCCAGGAGCCCTTCTGTTTTTGCAGGATGGACAGGGTATCGCCCGCGCGCTTGACGGGTGGTCCGCCGTTTTTTGGCGTCATGACAACGGTGAGTTTGTTCCAAAGGTAAGCCCACTCTCCAAACACCTTGATCTCCTGTATCTCGCCGGATGCCTCCATGTCGATGTCCGCCAGCGCCGATTGTGTCGCTGCGAACGTAGCCTTGCCGCGCATTGGTGGCTGACCTGGCCTAAGAAACACAACATCCTCTGCCATCAGGCTCAGAACTTTCTCGGTGTCTCCGGCTTTTGAAGCACTTAGCCAGGTGGTCACCAGATCTCTAATTTCCTGCTCGTCATTCTGCATAGTTTTCTGCCCCTCGTTTTGCATCTGGACCTCCTAAAATACAGATCTTACCGCTGACATCTACTACTCTTTGATCCAAACCGTTTTTACGTTTACAAATTCGCGGATACCGAATTCGCCTAGCTCGCGCCCATAGCCCGAGTGCTTGATTCCTCCAAAAGGAAGTCGTGGGTCGGAGGCGACCATGCCGTTAATAAAAACGCTGCCGGCTTCCAGCTCCTCGATGAAGTGCTCTTGTTCATCGGGGTCATTCGTCCAGGCGGCGGAACCGAGGCCAAAGGTTGTTGCGTTGGCAAGTTCAATAGCATCATCAATGTTGTTAACTCGGAAGAGAAGCGCCACGGGACCGAATATTTCTTCGCAGTAAGCTGGCGAGCCATGAGGAATGTTGGCGAGGACGGTCGGCGGGAAAAAGTTTCCCGGACGATCCAGTTTCTTTCCACCCGTCAGAATGTGCGCACCAGCAGCAACAGACGTCTTAACCTGTTCGTCTACGTCTTTCAGAATTTGCTCAGTCGCCAGCGGGCCTATATCAGTGGCCTCATCGAGAGGATCTCCCACCCGCAGCGCCTGCATCTCGGCAACAAAGCTTCGCTCAAACTCGTCATAGATATCAGTGGCAATTATGAAACGTTTTGCCGCAATGCACGACTGACCACTGTTTATCGTCCGCGCTTTGACCGCCGTCGTAACAGCCTCTTGCATATCCGCCGAAGGCATCACGATGAATGGATCGCTGCCGCCCAATTCGAGCACAGTTTTCTTAATCTGTTTACCGGCGATGCCGGCGACGCTGCGACCGGCCGGTTCGCTTCCTGTTAGCGTTGCCGCAACGACGCGGCGGTCTTCGAGGATGCGCTGGACGCCGTCGGAGCCCACGAGCAAAGTTTGGAACGCGCCTACGGGAAATCCAGCGCGGCGAAAGATGTCTTCAATAGCCAGTGCACACTGCGGGACGTTCGAAGCATGCTTGAGCAGCCCAACGTTGCCGGCCATCAGCGCGGGCGCTGCAAAGCGAAAGACTTGCCAGAACGGAAAATTCCAGGGCATCACGGCCAGCACTGGCCCGAGGGGTTCAAAGCGTACGTAACTCTTTTTCGCATTCGTCTCGATCAGCTTGTCGGCCAAATGCTGCCTGCCGGTTTCCGCATAATAACGACAAACCCAGGCGCACTTTTCTGCCTCACCCACGGCACCTTTAATCGGTTTACCCATTTCCACCGTCATTAGCCGCGCGAAATCGTTCTTCTCTGTTTCCAGTATCTCGGCTGCGCGCGTCATCATTGACTCGCGTTCCCTGAAAGCCGTGCGGTGATAGGAGCTAAACGTGTCCGCACCGCGCTGCAGCTTGTCGTCAATCTGTGCTTCGTCGAGCGACTCAAACGTCTTGATAGTTTCCCCGGTTGCCGGGTTAACGGAAGCGATAGGCATTGTTAGGTTCCTCGCGTAGAATTTCGCTAGCAATCTTTAAGGTGGGAACATGAGCGCCCCCTTCCCACTTAATAATGAAAGCGATAATAGAACTATACCTTACAACTCTTGAAAGCCCGCTTGAGGTGGAAATTAATTTAACAGGCTTAACAACTAGCAAACGAAAATGAGAAACTAGGTTGCTACTTAATTAATCAAATGAGTAAGCCTACACCAACGCGTTTAGACAAATTCGCGATCGCAGCGGCACTTCAGGAAATAGCCACGCTGCTTGAGCTGAAAGGTGGCACGGACCGGTTCAAAGCTCGCGCTTATCAGACGGGCGCGCGGGTTGTTGGCGGCATGTCCGAAGACATTGGCGAAGCAGTTCTCGGAAACCGATTGACTTCATTGCGCGGAATCGGTGATGCGCTGGCTTCGCAAATCGAGCAACTCTATCTCTCGGGTGAATCCTCTGTCTTGCGAGGTCTGAGACAGGAGTTTCCGCCCGGCATCATCGAGCTTTCGGGAGTGCCGGGACTATCAATCGGCAAGATCAAAAGCCTTCATGAAGCTTTGGGAATCAAGTCGATTGCAGAACTGAAAGCTGCTGCTGAAGCAGGCAAAATACGAGACATCAAGGGTTTTGGCGCCAGGACCGAGCAGAAACTGCTTCAAACGATTACCGATGATCACCGGAGGGGGAAAACCGAGGAGCGACTGCATCTGCACCGTGCACTGCAAACGGCGCAACAGCTTGCCAGCTATCTTCAGACAGCCCGCGACACCGCCAATATCACTTTTGCTGGCTCCTTGCGGCGTTGGAAGGAAACGGTGGGAACGATTCGCATAGTCGCCAATACAAAACGGCCGGCGGCTCTAATCGAACTCTTCCTTCGCTTCCCGCTTATTGTTGAGGTCATAGAACGGATGGAGGAGGCGTGCACAGTGCGGCTCGCTGAGGGTGCGCGCGTTTCGCTGGTTGCTGCTCGTCCTCCGGAGTTTGCCCTGGCATTGTTGACGGAAACAGGATCAAAAGCGCATGTCAGTAAGCTGCACCAGATTGCGAACGATGGAAGCAATCAACCAGAGGCAAAAGGTAAACGAAACAAGACTGCTGGGCGAAATTCCGCGCGGCCCACGGAACTACAGACCGAGGAAGATATCTACCATCAACTAGGAATGCAGTACATCCCCCCGGAGTTGCGTGAAGACGAAGGCGAGATTGAAGCAGCTCTCGCCGGAAAACTTCCGGAAGATCTAGTTACCCTGGAAGACATCCGCGGGATGATCCACTGCCACACGACCTACTCAGACGGCAAGCACTCAATTGAAGAAATGGTCCGAGCAGCCGAGGCGATGGGAATGAAGTACATAACCATCACGGATCATTCGCCTACGGCGTTTTATGCCGGCGGGGTTACGCTGGATCGCCTAAAGCGGCAGTGGGACGAGATTGATGAAGTGCAGCAGAAGGTTGGAATCAAGATTCTGCGTGGGACCGAATCTGACATCGTTGCCGACGGCCGTCTTGATTATCCCGATCGAATTCTTGAACAGTTTGACGTGATCGTCTCCAGCATCCACTCCAGATACAAGATGGATTCGGCAAAGATGACCAAACGAATAATAACGGCGATGCGCCAGCCGGTGTTTAAGATCTGGGGACACGCACTGGGCAGGTTGATTCAGCGCCGACCGCCTTTTGAATGCGATATCGAGCGAATTCTGGATGTGATTGCGGAATCGCAAGCGGCGATTGAGGTCAATGGTGACCCGTACCGGCTCGACATGGAGCCGCGTTGGATTCGTGAAGCGCGCAAACGCAAGATCAAGTTCGTGATTTCAGTTGATGCTCATTCGATGAGCGCGCTTAACAATTTGAAATTTGGAGTAGGCATAGCGCGGCGAGGCTGGTTAAGAAAGTCCGAAGTCCTCAACACGCTGGGGACAAGAGCTTTCGTAAACGCCGTGCGACCCGTCCGGTAAAAAGCGGGGGCAAGTCCGCCTTCCCAACCTGGAGCCTTTCTGACTTGTGTGGTGATCTCAGCTTGCTTGCCATGGTTCTACTGGATGGAATTACCAAAAGTCTTTCATAAGACTCAGATCCTCCTGCGGTATCGAGTCTAACTGTTCCGTTCAAACGCATAGTACATTAGGATTGCTCTTTCAAAAATGCTCACAGGAGAATCGCTATGCGAATGAAGGACATCAGTGAGCTCGCTAAGAATCCCAATCTAATATCCGGCATATACAACTACTGCGATCGCTGGTGTGAGCGTTGTCCGTTTACCGCGCGTTGCCTGGTCTACGCTACTGAAGAAGCAGATCCAGTTAACGATCCTGCCACCCGCGACATTAGCAATGCGGCGTTCTGGCAGAAACTTGCTGCGATTTTCCAGGAGACCAAGGAGATGATTCCCGAGTGGGTCGGGGAGAACGGCGTGGATCTTAGTCCGAGCGCGCTGGCTGAAGCGAAGGAGCAGAAAGACAGGCAGCGAGGGCAGGCCCGTACGCACCCGCTGGCCAGGGCCGCCGAGGAATACGCGCGCGTGGTGAGTCAATGGTTTGAGAAAGAGTTTCCGCAAATGGAAGTTTTTAGTGATGCAGCAGAAGCAGATAAGACTATTGGGCTTGACGAAGATGCACAGGATTACGTCGAGGTGATTCGCTGGTATCAGTATTTTATCGCCGCGAAGACAATCCGGGGAATCTTGTCACGAGTGGACGAAGACAAGTATCTCCCCGATGAAGATCCTCGCGATTCTGACGGCTCGATGAAGGCTGCGCTGATAGCCATCGACAGATCTCTGAGCGCCTGGAAGCTGATGGGTGAATTGCGTAGAGAGAACTCGGAATCGATTAACAAATTGTTGCTGGACCTCGAGAAGCTGCGGTTGGGTGCTGAAATAGAGTTTCCCCGAGCACGTGATTTCATCCGCCCAGGCTTTGACGAAAATCTAGACGTGTTGCACTAGGCGAAGTTTGGACAGACAGAAGTATTGATTGCAGACTAAGATGAACTGTCTATTCTGTGGAATCGTTAAGGGTGAAGTTAGCGCCGTAGTCGTATTTCAGGATGATATTTCACTGGCCTTCCTCGATCATCGACCACTGTTTCCAGGCCATTGTTTGCTGGTGCCCAGAAATCACTTCGAAACTCTAAGCGACCTTCCATCTGAGCTGGTGGGGCCGTTTTTTCAAAACGTGCAGTTATTGGCGCGTGCCGTCGAGCTTGGTCTCGCCGCGGAAGGTTCTTTTGTGGCGATGAATAACCGTGTTAGCCAGAGTGTGCCTCATCTGCACGTGCATATAGTGCCACGCCGAAAGAAGGATGGCTTGAAGGGATTCTTCTGGCCACGCAATAAATATGAGAACGAAGCGGAACTTTCAATGGTGCAAAAGGCAATTCAGTCAGCCCTTGCCAGTATCCGTGAATAATGATGTACAAACTTTCATAACAGGAGAAAACTCCCAATGTCTGAACGACGCGTAGAGCGTGAAGAATTTCAAATGCGAAAGGTTCGCTGCAATCCAAAAGATGAATAATCGAAAATGATATTTCAAGTTCCTTGCGGTCGAAAATATTTTTGCGACTTCGCAAAAAATAAAACACATAATAAAACACATAAAGAGTTGATCTAAAAACCCGATGAGCGTATAACCCTCCCTGTCACGAAGGTCACGGCCTTCGAGACCGACACAGGGATCGGCAACCGATGTGGTGACACACGGAAGAGGGAATCAGCAACGGTCTGTTGGTTCTATTGACGCCCTGAATCGAAGCCGAAAGGCTTTGCTAGGGAAGGCTGAGAGGTCTTCTCAAGCCATTCGGATAAAAACGAGTGGCACCCTTTGGACGGACCCGCCGAAGGGGGCGAATGGCTCGGCGCAAGTTGAGCCGTCGTTTTCGGATCGTAACCGAAGGTGGAGGAAAAGCCACCAAAACAAAAACCTAACGGCACCGCGTTCGAAAGAACGCGAGAGTTGGTAAAACAATTCGCGTGCTGACCGAGGACGGACTGACCGACAGTTGATCCTCGGGATACAAACCGGCAGCCTAGTGTGTACATGCGAAGCTGCCATCCTTTTAAAAGCTTCGGCGATTATTAGGAAACGGATTGCGCTACTTTCGGCTTGCCGGAAGTAGCGTTTTCCGTTTTTGGTGGTATGAGCAAAAACGTTTATTATAGAACTCTAAGTTCAAATTACAATCGACGCCGCGCAGACGCCTGCTGTCTCCCTTTGAGTTTGCGCGCCCCTCAAAAGGAGATGAATCAATGACCGAAGCAAGAATGCAAGAAACTCCAGAATATAAGCCGGGAACTTTTTGCTGGGTTGAACTGGGCACGACCGATGGTGAAGCAGCGAAGAAGTTTTATACGGAGTTATTTGGTTGGAGTTTTACCGACAACCCGATCGGGCCCGGCATGGTCTACACCATGCTCAAGCTGGATGGCAAAGACGTCGGCGCGTTGTATCAGATGCCGAGCGAGATGACGTCGCAAGGCATTCCGCCAAATTGGCTGTCGTACGCGTCCGTCAAGAGCGCCGATGAAAGCGCGGCAAAGGCCAAATCGTTAGGCGGCAACGTTAGGCAAGAGCCCTTCGATGTCATGGACGTGGGTCGGATGGCTGTGATCCAAGATCCGACTGGCGCTGTCTTCGCTGTCTGGGAGGCCAAAAAACACAAGGGGGCCGGAATCGTAAACGTGCCGGGAGCGTTGGTTTGGAATGAACTCACGACCACGGATACGGCCAGGGCCGGCGAGTTTTATAGCGGTCTATTTGGCTGGGGAATTGACGCCAAGACTTTTGGGTCTACGGACTACACCATTTTCCAAAATGGCGACAGAGGCGCTGGGGGAATGTTCAAGCTGACTCCCGATATGGCCGGCGTCCCGCCGTTTTGGCTGGTGTATTTCGCCGTTGACGACTGCGATGCGAAGGTAAAGAAAGCGGCTGAGCTGGGAGCTACTATAATCAAGCCGGCTGATGACATCCCTGGGGTAGGTCGTTTCGCGATCCTTCAGGATCCGCAAGGCGCGGCCTTAGCAGTTATCAAAACTGAGCCTCAATCAACTTAACTTTGTGGACCGTCATTTCTGACTGTCCGCAGTAAACCGCGAGCGGTGGCGAGCGGATGAGGACACTCAACTCCGAGCAGGACTTGTTACCCGTGAAGAGATTTAGAGTTGAGTTTTCGGATCCGCTCGCTGCCGCTTGCCGTTCTTGAAGCCCTGTTTTTGAGGTGAAGCAAAACAACAGTTATGAAATCACGCCTCGTCTGGCTTCTCTTGTGCTGCATCTGGGGCTCGACCTGGCTGTTCATCAAACTCGGCCTCAACGATCTTCCACCACTCACTTTCGCCGGCATCAGGTTTGTAATTGCCGCGATCATTCTCTTTGCGCTAATCCTGGCGCGTCGGGTGCCTCTTCCCAACAAGAAAAGAGACTGGATACTCCTGGCTGTTACCGGAGTTATGTCGTTCAGCCTCAATTACGGCCTCGTCTTCTGGGGAGAGCAATACATCTCCTCCGGTCTCGCTGCACTCCTGCAATCAACTCTCCCAGCTTTTGGATTGATCATTGCTCACTTCTATTTACCTGGGGAACGGATGACACTGCCAAGAATAGCCGGCGTGTTATTGGGTGTGTTGGGTGTGGGCGTGATCTTTTCCAATCAGTTACAAGTCTCCGGGCCGAGAGCATTGTGGGGCAGCGCAGCGCTGGTTGGCAGCGCCTTCTGTGCTGCTTACGCAAACGTTCTGGTGAAAACCTATGGCTTGAACTTGCAGCCGACTATGCTGGCGGGCGGGCAAATGCTTTTTGGATTGATTCCGTTATTGTTAATTGGGATTCCTCTGGAAGGTAATCCTTTGAAATTTCACTGGACGCCAATTGCAGTGATCTCACTCCTTTACCTTGCAGTCGTGGGCACGGTGATCGCCTTCCTTCTTTACTATTGGCTCATGCATAACATGGATGTGACCAAGACTATGTTGATTGCGCTGGTGACGCCGGTAGTGGCGGTTATTCTGGGTATGCTCGTATTGAAGGAGGAACTGCACTGGCGCACACTTGTTGGTGGCGCCATGATCATGTCGGGAATTGCTTTGATAGTTGCGCGAAGGGGCCGGAAAGCAGATGCGAAGTTGGTATCGACAGGTTGAGATTAGGGGTTCTGGCTTTTTGCTGAGTAAACGTCAGTTGTTCCAGATCAGCCTTCAGGCACTTTCTACACCAAGCCACTTTAGTTCTTCAGTTTGTGCCAGCAGATACGCCTCAACAGCGCGTCTTACAAAATCGATTTCATTCGCAGGATAGCAGTGCGGCAGTTTTCGCAACTGATCAATTTGATCGGATTTTAACCAGAACCCGCCGATCTCCGAACCATAAAGATTTGGCACTGCCAGTTCAAGGGCTGTTCGATGAACGGCCCGGAGATATTTTGCCGAGGGCACTTCGATCTGAACAATGCAGCCAGTCAATGCAAAGGCACAGAGCCTCACATCTGATACGTTGTTTTGAAAATCGAAGTCTTCTGTGTTAGCCATTATCGTCAGGTCCTAAGCGGAACATCTTCGATTTAACCTGAAAATGTGAGATCTCAGGCAGGCGTTGGATAATTGCGAATTAGTCCACGAACAACGCCCTGAAGCTGAAGCCTGCCAGGGGTCTTAATAAATATTGGTTTGAACTGCGGGTTGGCCGGCTCCAGACGAATGAAGTCAGGCTCACGATAAAACCTCTTCACAGTCGCATAATTCCCATCGATTAGCGCTACCACCATTTGGCCATTCTCAGCCGTCTCCTGAGACGACACGATGATGATGTCGTTGTCCTGAATGTTCTCTTCGATCATCGAGTCACCACGCACGCGCAGTGCAAACATGCGCCCGCGGCCAATCATGTTCTTCGGAGCAGAGACGGTTTCGTGAGAGAGAATCGCTTCTATTGGTTGACCAGCTGCCACTAGTCCCAGCAAAGGAATTTCATAATCGTCGCCGCCACTCTCCTGGTTAGCGAGTTTTACCAGCTCGATGCCGCGGCTCACGTTGGGAATGCGTTTGATGAGTCCTTCGCGCTCGAGCGCCGACAAAATACTGTGGACACTTGCCGAAGAACTCATCTGGAATTGCTTGCCGATTTCAGCAATTGTGGGAGGCTGATTCCGGATTTCCATGTACCTGCAGATAAACTCATAGACTTGCCTTTGCCGCGCGGTTACTGGCATCTCAAGTGTCCCTCCCTAAAAATGTTGCTTCCGACGAGGTGCTCGTGGTATTTTCGGTTGTCAGCGAAAATTAGGCGAATATTATCGAAGATGAACTAGATCGTCAAGCAAAAATTGGAAGTGCAGCGCGACTTTGTTGCCGCTTTGTCCTGCACGACTTAAAGCCGAGATCTATTCAGTTTGGCTGCGACAGTTCACAACAACCAAAGTGCTTACTTAATTACGCGCGCGAGTTTTTTGAGATCATCGACGAAGCGACGATGTTCGAGGCGGCGCGTTTCGTCGTCGGGGGCTCGGAGAATGGAAGAAGGATGGACGGTAGCCATCAGATAAGGAGCAAGCGTGGATTCAATGAACTCTCCCCGTTGTTTAGTTACACGAAACTTAGGACCGAGCAGTGCCTGGGCTGCGGTGGCGCCGAGGGCCACAATCACCTTTGGCTTGACGAGAGATATTTCGGCCTCGAGCCAGGGACGGCAAGCAGCGATTTCCTGAGCGTTGGGTTTTTTGTGGATGCGGCGTTTGCCACGCGGCTCCCACTTAAAATGTTTGACAACATTAGTGACGTAAGTTTGCGAGCGATCGATGCCGGCTTCAGCGAGTGCATCATTGAACAGGCGACCTGCGGGTCCAACAAAGGGTTTGCCCTTGAGATCCTCTTCATTGCCTGGTTGCTCGCCGACAAACATCACGATAGCGCCGCGGCGTCCTTCGCCGAAGACAGTTTGCGTGCCCAGTTTCCAGAGGTCGCAAGCTTTGCAATCGGAGGCGGCCTCGCGCAGAGAAGACATGCTTAGTTTTTCCGGAAAGAATTCTTCAGCGGAGCCAGTTGAAGGTTTGCGTGGCATGTCAGTTTTTGTACATCAAGGTTATAAAACATGAGAGCCGCATTTTCAAAAGCTGAAATCGAATCTGAGATCACATTGCGCTTCAGTTCTGCGTTCAAGCTACATGAAAAAAGGCCGGCGGAAGTAATCTCTACCGGCATTTTTGAGGTCGATTCTTTTATCGGTGGAGGCCTCCCACGTGGCGCCATAACCGAGGTCTTCGGACCAGCATCTTCTGGTCGCACGAGCTTTATGCTTTCTGCCCTGGCCCACGCAACAAATCACGAAGAAGTTTGCGCGTTGGTGGACACAAACAATGTGTTCGATCCCAAATCCGCCGCACGAGCAGAAATAAATTGTGAACGATTACTCTGGATACGTTGCGCCAACAATCTCGAGCATGCATTTAAAGCTGCCGATCTTTTATTACAAGGGGGTGGCTTTGGACTGGTGCTGCTGGATCTGGGAGACGTTCCCGGAAAATCTGCAAGACGGATCATTTCATCCTGGTGGTATCGCTTCCGGCGCACACTGGAAGCCACTCCCACCACGCTGGTTGTGATTGCAGAAGAGAGTTGCGTGCGATCATGCGCCTCTCTGGCGCTGGAGTTAAGAGGAGAGAAGTGCTTGTGGTCCTCAAGTGACAAATTGAAAACGGTGAGCGATGGATTCACTGATAGATTCAAAAATGGCAATACTCGCGCGGCAGCTCACTCCCGCTCTTTAAAATCCGTTCTCACACCGGCAGTTATGAACCTACGTCGCCGGATGAATGAAGGCACACTGTCTCATTCAAACCTATTGCAAGGTCTGTCTTTTCAGGTCGAATGCCAGCGCCCTCTTTATCTCAATAAGCGAGAGGGAGAGGTTTTTGTCGGAGCGGCGCATTAGAAAACAGATAAGCGTCTCCTACACTTCCGTAAACTAAAGAGGTTGCGTTACTCGATACTGATTGAATTTGACTACCAGGTCCGAAAGGACCGGCAGTTAATAGCCCCGTCCGTGAGGGCGGAGTAGATGAAACGGTTAGTTTGGCTGAGCGCCGAAGGTGCGCCACGATTCTGCCGGCCCTTCGGGCCTTTGGTTTATCAGGACACGATGTTCCCCGGCCTCACGGGACGGGGGCTACTAACTACCGGTTCTTCGAACCTGGGATTGGACGCATTAACTTACAAGCCAGCCTTGACAATGTTCGCTTATTTTCGCTAATCTTCGCTATCATTGTTTCTAATTCAAAACCTCTGAAAAAGTGCGATGTTTGCCTGCATTTATGGTCACCAAACCCCGACTGAGGTGGCAAGCACCCCAGCCGGGCTGCCCGGTCGGGGGCCCCGCTCTTTGGCGGAGTTTGCCTATGCGTTTTCACCTCTCGTAGAGGAGACTGCCCCGGACACAGTGGTGATTGACGTCGAAGGGTGCGCCTTACGATTTGGGTCTACATATGAACTTGCCAATGAGATCGCGAAACAAGCGAACGAGTCGAAAGAGTCCGGCGGGCTCGGAAGCAAGGTAAATGTCGCTCTCGCCGCAAACCCCGATGCCGCCATACATGCGGCGAAGTTTTGCCGTGGGATCACGTTTACCGCTCCGGGAGAAGAACTCACCTGCTTCGGCAGCTTGCCGCTAAAAGCACTTCAATACTCGCTGGTCGGGATTGACGAAGAACGCGCCACGGAAATTCTGGAGACTCTGAATCTCTGGGGCGTACACACCTTTAAAGAATTTGCAGCACTCCCCGCGGCGGGAGTTTCCGAACGCCTGGGCCAGGACGGATTAAAGTTACAAGAACTTGCCGGCGGAAAAACCAAGCGACATTTAAAAATCCCGCAACCGGCGGCTGTCTTCAAAAACTCAATCGAGCTTGAGTATCCAATCTCCCAACTCGAGGCGCTCTCCTTTATCCTGGCAAGACTTCTCAATCAACTCTGCGCCAGCCTGAATGCCTACGCACTCGCCACGAACGCGTTACAAGTGGCGTTGAGACTGGAGAATGGCGCCTTACACGAACTCAAGCTCAACCTGCCTTATCCGATGCGCGATCACAAGGTGTTTCTGAAACTTTTATTGCTCGACACGGAAATGCATCCACCGCCCGCAGCAGTTGTGGGAGTTTCGCTAAGTTGTGAACCGGTGAAGCCGCGCGTGCTGCAGACGGGGCTGTTTATTCCGCTGGCCCCTGAGCCGGAGAAGTTGGAGCTGATGCTGGCGCGACTCGCAAAACTAGTGGGGGCGGCAAATATCGGATCTCCGGAGTTGCTCGACTCCCATCGACCAGATGCTTTTAGGGTGAAGAGGTTTGAATTGAAAGAGTCAAAGCGAAGAAGGGGAAAAAGCAAACAGCAAGCAGCAGGCAGTAAACAGCCATCAGCAATCAGCAGTCAACAATCAGCAAACAGCAATTCGCAATTCGCAATTCGCAATCCGAAATTCACACTGGGGTTTCGAGTTTTCCGGCCGCCGTTGCGTGCACTGGTGCAGGCGGAAGGAGGTTACCCGCAGGAGATTAGCGCCTGGGATAAAAACAAAAGTGTCTATGGAAAAGTGGTTTGCGCAGCCGGTCCCTGGCGCACGACGGGCGAGTGGTGGCGCGCGGACGCGTGGGCGCGTGATGAATGGGACGTGGCGATTGAATCAGGTTCGAAAGTTAAAGCTGTAGGCAGCCAAGTTGGTCCAACCCAAATTCTTTATCGTATTTATCGCGAGTTGCGAAGTGGAACCTGGTTTGTCGAAGGGGTTTATGACTGAGGTATTCTCGGTTTTTATCCGCAGATTACACAGATTACACAGATTCAAAGAGACGGTTAAGGAAAGAGAAAATCGTCAGACAGCATCTTTAAGGCCCCAAAACACTCTTTCTATCTGATGTTTTTGATCTGTGTAATCTGCGTAATCTGTGGATAAAAATCGACAATCAAAATGAATTACATTGAGTTACATGCGCGCTCCGCATTCAGCTTTTTGGAAGGTGCTTCGGTTCCGGAAGAGCTAATCGCGGCAGCACTTGGATTAGAAATGCCGGCTATGGCTTTGCTGGATCGCGATGGCGTGTATGGCAGCCCACGCTTTCATTTGGCGGCGAAAAAGAATGGAATCAAGGCACATATCGGCGCGGAGATATCCGTCGTCCAAAGTCCAAAGTCCAAAGTCCAAAGTCAAAAGCAAGACCAGCCAGCGGACATTGGACAAAAACACTTAGCCACATCGAAGGAAACCTTTTCGATTCCGCTCCTCGTCCGCAATCGTACCGGCTATCAAAATCTTTGCCGGCTAATAACGTTGATGAAGTTGCGTGTGCCGAAACATGCGAAGCCGGGCGAGTGTGCAATCACACCGGATGAGCTGGCGGAATATGCAGAAGGATTGGTTTGTTTGACCGGCGCTGCAGATGGACTGTTAGCAAAGGCGTTTCACCGCAGAGACACAAAGAACGCAGAGAAAGCGCAGAGAAGAGTGGAGTGGTTGATTGATATATTCGGTAAGGGAAATGTCTATGCCGAACTACAGCGCCATTTCAATCGTGAAGCGGAAGCGCGCAATCAGGCGGTAGTGGAAATTGCCAGACAATTTGATCTTCCTTTGCTTGCTACTAATGGCGTTTGCCATGCCAGCCCGGCACGACGCGAAGTGACGGATGTTTTCACCTGCATCCGAAATCATGTGCGACTGGAAACTGCCGGACGGTTGCTGGCAACAAATTCCGAACGCTATTTGAAATCCGCAACGACCATGACGCAGCTCTTTGCGGATCTGCCTGAAGCCATTCACAACACCGTAGAGCTTTCGTCGCATTTGGAGTTTACCTTGGAAGATCTCGGTTATGAGTTTCCCAAGTATCCGGTACCTTCGGGCGAAACGATGACTTCCTTTCTGCGACGGCGCACGGAAGAGGGCGCGCGGCGACGTTACACCGGCCGCAACGGCCGGCCCGCTTATCAATCTGCGCGAACACAGATTGAGCGTGAACTTCAGCTGATCGAAAAGCTAAAGCTCGAAGGTTATTTCCTGATTGTCTGGGACATCGTTCAGTTTTGTAATAACCAGGGAATTCTGATCCAGGGGCGCGGCTCGGCAGCAAACAGCGCCGTCTGCTATTCCTTAGGCATCACTGCCATTGATCCGGTGGGCATGGAACTTTTGTTCGAACGCTTTCTTTCCGAAGAGCGCGGCGAGTGGCCAGACATCGATCTCGACCTGCCGAGCGGCGATCAGCGCGAGCGCGCGATTCAATATGTTTACGAGCGTTATGGAAAACTTGGCGCCGCGATGACGGCAAACGTCATCACTTATCGGGGCCGATCGGCGGCGCGCGAAGTTGGCAAAGCCCTCGGTTTTGATGACGAAACACTAAGCCGACTTTCCGGGCTGGTGCACACCTGGGAATGGAAAGATCCCAAGGATTCAACCGAGCGACAGTTTCGTGATGCCGGGCTCGACTTACGAAATCCGCGCATTAAAAAATTCTTTGAGCTTTACGGAATGGTGCAGGATCTGCCGCGACACCTGGGCCAACATTCCGGCGGCATGGTGATTTGCCAGGGACAACTCGACTCGGTTGTGCCGCTCGAGCCCGCGGCAATGCCTGGCCGCGTTGTCATTCAATGGGACAAAGAAGATTGCGCCGACCTGGGGCTAATCAAGGTTGATTTGCTGGGACTCGGAATGATGACCGTGTTGGAAGACTCAATCGAACTGATTAGGGACTCCTACAAAGAAGAGGTCGACCTTGCCCATCTGCCGCAGGACGATGACGCGGTTTACCGGGCCTTACAACAAGCCGACACGATTGGTATGTTTCAGGTTGAAAGTCGAGCCCAGATGTCATGTCTGCCACGACTGCGGCCGCAAAAGTTTTACGACATCGTAGTGCAGGTGGCAATTATTCGGCCCGGCCCGATTGTCGGCAACATGGTCCATCCTTATTTGAAACGCCGGCAAGGCCGCGAGCCGGTTGTTTATCCACATCCTTTGCTCGAGCCGGTGCTCCGGCGCACGCTGGGCGTGCCATTGTTTCAGGAGCAGTTGTTGAAGGTGGCGATGATCTGCGCCGACTTTTCCGGCGGCGAGGCTGAAGAGCTGCGGCGTGCTTTTGGATTCAAACGCTCCGAGGCGCGCATGAAGGAAATAGAAGTAAAACTACGCCGGGGCATGGCGCGCAAAGGACTTACAAACAAAGCGCAGGATGAGATCGTGCAGGCGATCACATCGTTTGCGCTTTACGGTTTTCCTGAATCACACGCCGCCAGTTTCGCCTTAATTGCTTACGCCAGCGCTTATTTGAAGTGTCATTATCTCGCCGCTTTCACGGCGGCAATTCTTAACAACCAGCCGATGGGTTTCTATCAACCTTTCACACTCGTCAAGGATGCGCAGCGACATGGGCTGACAGTCAGACCGGTTGATGTAACTCGATCGGATTGGTTGTGCATCATCGAGGAAGAAGGGGGTAAAGGGAAAGGGGGAAAGGGAAAGGAACTTGTTCTGCGTCTCGGGTTGAGATATGTGAAAGGTCTGAGCGAGCAATCAGGAAAGGCGATTGTGCGCGAGCGAGTTAAATCGCCATTTATCAGCATCGATGATCTACACAATCGCGCGCCGGAGTTGCGCAAGGATGAAATGAGGAAGCTGGCGGCAGTAGGGGCGTTGAATTTCATTCAAAACATTAGTCCAAAGTCCGAAGTTCAAAGTCCAAAGTCGAAAAAACAAGAAAGTTCAAAGACCGGTCCAATGTTCCAAACTCCTGTCGCTGGACGGACATTGGACATTGGACATTGGACTTTGGACCAACGTACTACGCGGCGCGATGCACTGTGGCAGGTTGAACGAGTCGCGCGGCCGGCGGGAGAGCTTTATGAAGAGCTTCATGAAATGGACGGCAATTCACCGTTGGCTCCTATGACGCGGCCGGAGAGAATGGATGCCGACTTTCGTGGCACCGGATTAACGATCGGACGGCATCCGGTTGCTTATCATCGAGCGGAGTTGAATAAGCTTGGCGCTTGCCGCGCCATCGATATGCAGCAGATGCGTGATGGCAGCGCGATCAGCGTGGCCGGCTGGGTGATTGTGCGGCAGCGTCCCGGCACGGCGAAAGGATTTGTGTTTTTGACTTTGGAAGACGAGACAGGGGTGGCAAACGTTATCATCACGCCACAACTGTTCGATAAGTATCGTTTAGTTTTAGTTGACCATCCCTTTCTTCTGATCACAGGCAAACTACAAAATCAGGACAACGTGTTTTCTGTAAAAGCAAAAAGCGTCCGCGCGCTCTCCTTTAAGGTAGCCGCCGCACCTTCGCATGATTTTCATTAACAAAGCCCTACAACTCCAGCAACCTCTGACCAAATGCATTTAACTTTCCGCCAAAACTTTCTTGCAAGCTTCAGGGAATTGAGTAAACTCGCCTTTGAAAATGTCGAAGTCGATCGTCGGCGATCAAGTTTGGGCCGAGCTGACCGAAGGCCAGAAGGTTGAGGCCGTTCTTACAGGCCGCGCTACACTGAAACAGATGAGCGACGGCTTGCTTGACGGTTCGGATCAACTACGCGACGCGTGCCGGAAGTTCCTGGCTGGGGCCGGTCCATCATTTGAAAATCTTCCCGTGGATCCCGAGCAACAAAACAGACCAAATGAATTAACCAGCACTTCCCTTAATGCGGTTTTTCCCCGACGTCGGATAAGTAGAGCAAGAAACCGTACTCCCCCTCCAGCGCAGCGATTCGGGTTGCCCGAAGGCTTCGTGCCGCGCCTGCAACGTTATGGGCGAAGTGTTCTGCTGGAATTGAATATTTACCGGCTGCCAAATGGCAAAGAGTTTATTCCCTGCCATCCGACCGGCACCCTGGGAACGCGTCACCATTTGTATGCGTTGCTAACCAGCGAGCAATATATGGACGGCCGGCGAGGTTCGGTTTACGTTCACACCGACGGAAGAATTTTTGATTACAGCGTCGATACGGCAAACCCTGCGGGCGAGCTCTTCGATACCGGTTATACGATTCACGAGCTGGAGCGCACCGGACGATATGCGCCCGAGTTGCGTCGGAGAACAAAGAAGAAGAAGACGAAGAAGAAGACCAGCCAGCAAAAGTACCGCGTTGCAGCCGCGAGATGAATAGAAGATCAAAGGATGTGAGGGATGATCCGCAAACTGAAGTCCGGGAAGTATCGGCTCTACTCTAAGAAAAAGGATCCGAAAACGGGCAAGCGCAAGAACCTCGGAACGTTCGCTACGAAGGCGGCGGCGGAAAAACACGAACGAGCAGTGCAATATTTCAAGCGACACTAACGTAACGCAAACTGTTGGTTGCTCGGAACGGCTCTGACGCCTGGGTAGTGGTGGTTCCTGGCGGCGAGACAGACACCGCAGACCGCAAACTAACATTTTGCGTTGCAGCTCTGCTTCGGAGAACATGCATGGGTGAAAAAGAGTCTGATAACTCGCCGCGGTTCGATCGAAGGCCGTGGGGAACCTTTACGGTGCTTGATGAAGCGGACGGCTTCAAAGTCAAAAGAATCGAAGTGTTGCCGGGCAAGCGTTTGAGTTATCAGAAACATGCCCAGCGCGCCGAACATTGGGTGGTGGTTGAGGGAACCGCAAAGGTCACTCTCGACGATCGGGAAATAATTGTAGAAGCGGGCCAGGCAATAGATATCGCGATCGGCGCGGCGCACCGGGTGGAAAACCCGGGCGAAGCGACACTTGTTTTTATTGAAGTACAACGGGGTAATTATCTTGGCGAGGATGATATTGTGCGTTTGCAGGATGATTTCGGAAGAGTTAATAAGTAAGTAATGAGTACTGAGTAATGGGTAATGAGTAATGACCAACGATGCTGCCAAAGGATTTTTCCCACCTGACAATTCGTTCGGCAACGAACGATGATCGCGAACGCGTGGCTGAATTAGTCTTTGGCGTCCTGGCGGAATACGGTTTAAAGCCTGACCCGGAAACGACAGACGCCGACCTGCAAGACATTGAAGCAAACTACCTCCAACGAGGCGGCCTCTTTGAAGTGATTGAGGACGGCGGAAATATGCTTGGCAGCGTCGGACTCTATCCGATTAACAAAACAACCTGCGAGCTGAGAAAGATGTATTTTATCCCGAGCGCTCGAGGCCTGGGCTTGGGTAAGTACGTTCTGGAGAGAGCAATCGCGGGGGCGAGAGCGCTGGGGTTCAAACAGATGGTTCTGGAGACTTCAAGCAAACTCGTCGCCGCCAACCAGCTCTATAACAAGTTTGGTTTTAGGCCCATGGCTTCCGATCATCTGGCGTCGAGAGCTGATCAAGCCTACAAACTGGATTTGTAAGCAAAGCCAGTCCACGCGGAACAGAACTTTCGCCAGGGTTTCTGCGTTAGAACCAAACAACTGAGCGCGTAGTCAAATATCTAACTGAGAAGAACAATGTCAGATTCAGAAGGTCTGCCGACAACAACAGAATTCGCGCAGGCGACTACCAGTGCTCCGACGACGGACGCCGCCACTGGCGCTACAGCCGCCGCCACCGCCGAGCCCCAGAGTCTGTGGAGCGCGATCCGCGAATCGCTGCGCGGCAGCCATCGCGACTACACCTCAGGACCGATTGGCCGCGCAATCATCATGCTTGCAATCCCGATGGTGCTCGAGATGTGCATGGAGAGCATCTTCGCAGTAGTAGACATCAAGTGGGTTTCCTATCTCGGACCTGCAGCGATGGCGACAGTCGGACTTACCGAGTCAATGTTGACTCTAATGTACGCAATCGCCATCGGCTTGAGCATTGGGGCCACCGCTACCGTCGCGCGACGGATCGGAGAACGCAATCCGGATGGAGCAGCACGAGCGGCGATACAGGCGCTGGCATTGGGTTTGATCGTGTCGACGGTTATCGCGCTTGTGGGTGCTCCCTTAGCCCCGAAACTGCTTT
>Ga0137403_10002882_pt1 | contig 20842 bp, 19 predicted proteins | sample CZOMad2_1_16fung_FD_122057 | JGI IMG/M metagenome (GOLD analysis project Ga0137403, IMG submission 122057) | Vadose zone soil fungal communities from Angelo Coast Range Reserve, California, USA - CZOMad2_1_16fungal (Hybrid Assembly) | ecosystem: Environmental > Terrestrial > Soil > Vadose zone...
GGAGCATCCGCGAGATCGGCGAGGCGCTGGGTGTCGGGGCGATCCTCGAAGGAAGCGTGCAGAGGATCGGCAACCGCGTGCGCGTCGAAGCGAAGTTGATCGATGCGCGGAGGGATCGGCAGATCTGGGCAGACCGTTACGACCGCGACGTGACCGACGTGTTCGCAATCCAGACCGCCGTCGCCGAGGAGATCGTCGCTGCGCTGCATGCGCGGCTGCTGCCCGAGCAGAAGGCGCAACTCGAGCGCAAGCCGACCGAGAACCCGGCGGCCTACGACGATTATCTGCGTGCGCTCGGGTTTTTCGGCCGCAAGGAGTGGCGGGCCGGCACCCTGGATGCAGCGGCCCAGAACTTTCGGAAGGCAGTCGCCGCGGACCCTTCATTCGCACTGGCGCGCGCGAAGCTCGCGCAGACCCTGCTCACCCGGCTGTGGTACGGCCAGGACGTCTCGGCTTCGCTCGCGGAAAGCGCACGCCAGGAGGCGGAGCACGCGCTGCGGCTACAGCCGGATCTCCCCGAAGGCCATCTGGCGATGGGGTACTTCCACTATTACGGTCGCCGCGCTTACGGTCCCGCTCTGCAGGAGTTCGAGATCGCGCGCAAGGGGAGCCCTGCCGAGGCGACACTCGCGATCGGTTACGTCCAGCGAAGGATGGGAAAGTTCGAGGAGGCGGCGCGCAACCTGGAGACGGTCTCGCGGCTCGATCCCCATTCGGGCGTGCCTCTGGAGGTTGCGAAAACGCTGTTCTACCTGCGGCGGTACGAGGAGGCGGACCGCCGCTTGGAGCGGCTGCTGGCTGATGTCCCGGACATGATCGTGGCGGGAATCGCCCGGGCGCTCGTTCGGGCGGCATGGACGGGTGAAACCGAGCTCGCGCGGCGCGTCCTCCCGCAGCTTCGGGGGAAAACCGCCGAGGTCACTCTGGGGCGGATGGGGAGTGTCCTGCTCAGCCTCGATCCACGAGAGGCGCTGCGCGTGATCGATTCTCTCGAGTCGGACGCGCTGCGAGGGCAGGGCGGCGTGCTCCCGAAGGCCTTCCTGCGGGGCATAGCCTACGAGGCGCTCGGCGAGGTCGAGCTGGCGCGGAGCGAATACCTCGCGGCGCTGCCCGCCATCGAAGCGGAGGTCGACAGGCGGCCCGCTTTTGCCCAACAGCATTCCGTCCTTGCTCGTGCATACGCAGCCGTAGGAAGAAAGCAGGATGCGCTCCGCGAAGCAGATCGAGCCGTCTCGCTGGTGTCGATCTCCGACGACGCCATCGATGGCACCTTCTACGCCATCGAACGCGCGCAGGTGAAGGCGCGGGTTGGCGAGAGCGACGCGGCGATCGCGCACATCCGGGAGCTGCTCGCGATCCCCTGCCCTCTCTCGCCGGCGCTCTTGCGCCTCGATCCCGCCTGGCGATTCTTGCGGGACGATCCGCGCTTCCGGGAGCTCGCGGGAATCTAGACCAGCCCTGAGTGCGTGCCGCGCTCAATGCTCCCGGGGGTCCTCAGTTCTTGATCACCTCCGGGGCACCGCGGAGGAAGATCAGGGGCCTCCATTGGTCGGGGCGACTGGATTTGAACCAGCGACCACTTGCACCCCAAGCGCGGCCGGCGGCAGCGCACCAGATTGCACCAGGAGCTTCGGCGCGCACAGCGTTGATCTCACTCGGGGCGGGATCGGCCCACCGGCTGCATGGAGCGCATCGGACGCACCGAGCGGCACAGGGTTTGAGGGCGCCGGACGGGGCGCATGGTTTTTTGACGTCGGGCCGAAGCAGAGGACCTGCTCCAGGATCTCCCGGTCATCTTCCAGATCGGAATGGTCGTACGTGCTGGCGGTGATCTCCGGGGAGCTGTGCCCGAGTTGCTGCTGCACGGTGCCGATGTCGACGCGCTCCTTCCGCAGGATGGTCGCGTGGCTGTGACGCAGGTCGTAGAACCGGACAGGCCGCGGCACGGCCTTGATCCAGAGCTTCATGCCGCACGCCTCGCAGCGTCGCTGTGCCCCGTCCTCGTGGCGCCAGGTGAACGCCTCGGGAGCGCCCTCCCCTCCCCGCTTCGCCCGCGCCTTGCAGCGCCTGCAGGTGTGGTCGTAGCCGATCACGTCGCCGATCCGAACGAGCGCACGCCGGAGCTGATCGACGAGCTGCCACCGGACCGTTGGCGCGTACGCTTTCCCGTCCGGCCGTGGGAACACGAGCGGCGAGGTCCTCGGCGACACCTTCAGGGCCTCTTCGAGGATGGCGCGCAGCTCGGAGACGATGAGCACCGTGCGCACGTCGTCGTCCTTGGGGAACGGCTGGCCCCAGGAGTACCGGACCGTCAGCGTGCCGCCCTCCAGGTCGACGTCGTTCTTCCGCAGGCCGAACGCCTCGCCGGGCCGCGGACCGGCGTACAAGATCACGGCCGCCGGCCCGCGCATCCACGCCGGCAGCTCGGCGAGGACCGCGAGCACCTGGTCGCGCCGCACGACCTCGTATCGCAGCTTCGGCACCTGGTGCTTCTTCACCCAGGCGATCGGGTTCTCGCCCTGCCAGAGCTTCACCTTCGGGTCGCGGGCGTACTCGAACATCCGGTGTGCAGCCGCGCGTAGATGATTCAGGCTCTGCGGCGCGAGCTCCTTGCGGGCACCCTTCCCGGCCAGCAGCGACTCGAGCTTGTCCGCGAACGCGCCCGCCGTCGCCGGCACCAGCACGAACGGCCGCAGCTCGGCTAGGTGCTTTTCGAGTGACTGCCGGAACCCGTGCTTCGAGTCGTTGCGTCGCCGGCTTCCGGATTTCTCCCACCAGCGATCCCAGATGGCGCCGAACGTCGTGCGCCCCGGCTCGTTCGCGAACCCCTTCGCCGCCAGGTCCGCGCGCCGCTCCATGTCGCGCGCGTACTCGCGCGCCTGCCCCAGCGTACGGTCGTTCGGGCGCCGCTCTTCGCGCCATCCGCCCGTCGCGGCGATATCGCGCCAGCGCGCGATCAGGACCTTCCGCCTGCCCGCTTCCGTCTTCCACTTGGCGAACGCCATAGAGCTACCTCCGGCTGCCCTGCGCCAGCTCGAGCACGTTGCGTGCGCCATCGCGGAAGGCGCGCACGACCTTCGGATCGAACGTGATGCGGTTGCAGTACCTCGGGAGCGCCGGCAGCTTCCCCTCGCGCTCCAGCTTCCGGACCATGGAGGGGCTCACGTTCAGGAAGTAGGCGACGTCCCTGACGTCCCAGGCTCGGTCGTCGGTCAGCGGTAGCCGAGCTGCGCTGCTCATGCGGCTCTCGGGGGCGGGTCGTCGAGGTCATGATGAACTGCTTCATCTGGCAGGCCGGTCACCGGCTTCAAGGCGATGTCATCTGGCAAGCCGGTCATCTTGGCCAAGGCGATGGTCGGCGACATGGGCGACGCGCTGGGAATGGGCATTCCCATACCCGGAAGGCCGGCTCTCCGGCCAGTTGGGCTCGAATGTCAGCCCCCGGCTGTACCCTGGCTCTCTGTGGGAAGGAACGTGACCTCACAGATCGAGCGCTGCTACTGTGTCTACTCAGGACCCGGCCATGGCCACGCTGACCATCAACCCCGAGGTGCTCCGCTGGGCAATCTCGGAGTCCGGGTTGACCGTTCAGGAATTGTCCGAGCGCGTCGATGCCGACGTCGAGGCATGGCTCAAACGGAAGGCGAAGCCCTCCGTGACAGAGTTGCGAGCCGTCGCGAACGTGCTGAAGCGGCAGTTCGCCACGTTCTTCTTGCCAAGCCCGCCAGCCCTTGATGTGCCGTCGGTCCAGTTCCGGCATCCAGCAGACGATCCTCGAAAATCGCTGAATCCCGACGAACGGAAGAGCATACGGGAGGCGACCCGACAGCAGCGCCTTCTTTCCTGGCTTGTCGAACAGCTCGACGGCACGACAGTCGAGATGCCGTCGTTTGCGCTCAGCGCGTCGCCTGACAACGCGGCGCGTGTCTTGCGCGAGTGGGTTGGAGTCCCTGGTGACACGCAGCTGAAGTGGTCCAGCTCTGCCGCAGCCTTGAGGTCCTGGCGGGAGGCGCTGGAGGATCGCGGGATCGTCGTCTTTTCATTCCCGATGGGCAGTGCGTCAATCCGCGGCTTCTCTATTTGGGAGCAGCGCCTTCCAGTGATCGCGGTGAATTCGGCCTGGAACCACGAGGCGAGGATCTTTTCCATTTTCCATGAGCTCGGGCATCTCGTGACCAAGACCAGTTCGGCGTGCCTTCAGCAGCCCACTCGTCTCGGCACTGCTACCGATCCTGCTGAGCGTTGGTGCGAACAATTCGCTGCGCATTTCTTGATGCCCTCGGAGCTTCTACGGGGCGTCCTCTCGTCGTTCGGGTGCGGTCCCGATCAGAAGGTCACCGATCTCGGACTTGCGAGTCGTGCGGCGCGCCGATTACGCGTCAGTCTTCGTGCAGCGGTCTTGCGGCTGATCGAGGGTCGGGCCTCCGGATGGGAGCTGTACAGAGCGATTCCGCCTGCGTCCGACGAGAAGAAGCTGGGTGGTCCCCCCGCGGAGGAACCACGCACACGCGCGATCATCCGTCGTGACCAGTTCGGACGAAGGGCCACACGTCTCTACTTTCGCGGTGTCCGCGCCGAGGTCCTCGATCGAACCGACGTCATCGACTACCTCGACGTTCCTGATGACGATCTGGCCGAACTACAGGCCTGGGCCGAGGACACAGCGAACGGATGATCGGCGGCGAATCCGATCGCGTATGGGTGATCGATACGTCTTCAATTCTGGAGATCAAAGAACGCGTGCCCAGGGTGGCACGTCCAGGCTGTTTGGGCGGCCTCCGGTCGCTCGTCGAGAGCGGTCATCTTGTGTACCCGCGCCAGGTCGTGCAGGAACTCGAGCGTGGCTGCGGCGGTGAAGATGACCCGGATGAGTGGTTTCTGTGGGCGAAGCGACACCAGCAGCTGGCGTGTCGATACGCGACGGATTACGGCCGGCTCGCGACATTGCTTCAGCGGGTCCACCTCGTCGTGGACACCGAGAAGACGACTGGCGTCGATGAGGCAGACCCTTATGTCATCGAGCTCGCAGTCGGAATCATGGACGGCGGGGCGATCCGCAACCGTCATCACGGAAGACCGCAAGGACAAGCCGAAGAAGATGGCGCTCGCGACCGCCTGCGGCCTATGGCGCATTCCGGTCGTCCCGCTTCTCCCATTCCTGGCGCACAGAGGGATTTGGGCGCCTTAGACGACACAGAGGAGAGCGAAGCTCTCGCGAGGGCGCGGCAACGTGGCGACCTGGTCCGCCATCGCGTGGAGACGTAGCACGGCGGTCTGACGCCGGCGACGAGCTCGCGGCCGCGGTCGTCTACTTCAGCAGAGCGCGCTTCCGGAGCCCCTCGACGAGCAGGACCCTGATCGCCTCGGTGCGGGTTGCGCGCGTGGTGAACCGGCCGATTGTCGACTCCTCGCCGCTCCACCACCACCAGCTAGAGGATGAACAAATGGCTTCAGCGACTCTTGTGATAGGCGCCCGGAGCGGCTTCACCATGGAACGGATGCTGTACCGAGACCCGCCGCCCAGTGGGGAGGAGCTGTGGTGACCGCCCTCCTTCTCGCTGCCGCGTTCTACCTGCCGCCGAATCCGACGGTGTCGCCTCTCTGGTCAGACTGGCGCGGCGGGTTCTGGAATGTGGGCAACGAGGCGGCGAACACGAACGCGCTGGCGCATGCGTGGTCTGGCATGGCCTGCACGTTGACGGGCTACTACCTGGGCAGCCGACTGCGCGACGATGGGCGCAATGGCGCGCTGACCGGCGCGGTGGTGTGCACCGGCCTGATGGCCGCGCGCCTGTTCCTCCTTCACGCGCCGCAGCGGGTGGGGCCGGGGTACGGCGCGGAGCTGCGGGCGGGATTGGTGACGTCGATCGGTGCGGTGTGGCTCACCGCCGCGCCGATCCTGATTTGGTGAGGGGCATGACCGTGGCCGAGAAGTTTCATTCCCATCATCTACGGGACCTCCTACCCGTTGCCGTTGTCATCGGGTGCGTCCACCCTCGCTGTCGCGCTAGCTCAACGGCACGACTCATCGCCGTAGCGACCGGGACCACTTCCGATGGCTTCAGCAGGGGGCCGCCCCGGAAGGGCTGGGCATCGCATCGCCAGTCCCCCACCGGGTTGCGGTACCAGCGGGCGAGCGACACGAAGGTGTACATGCCTCCGTTCCGCTTCTGCGTCCGCACCAAGTAGACGCGGAGTTGGACGCCGGGGCTCCGCTCGATAATCGCTACGAGCTGCGTCTCCGAAGTGTCGAAGAGGCGTGGATTGCGGGGCTGCTCTGAAGCGGCGCCGTTGACGCTGCCTGCCTCCGCTGCTCTGTCGGCCATCGCTCTCATCGCTTTCATCCAACGGAAGACCGCTACGCCGACTTGAGCTCGAACCCGAACCTAGACCGAATCGAGTCCGCCATCTCCGCGACCGCCTTCGGATCCGGGGCGGCGATTCCCAGCCTCCGAAAGAACTTCTGCAGCTCGGGGGTGAGCGCCGTCGGTGCGCTCGGCTTGGGAGGCGCTCCGCCGGCCAACGCTGCCAGCTGGGCCTTGACCATTTGCGAAGAGAGTTTTGCCAGCGTGACCCGATCCGTAATCCCGAGCCGCGCGGCGACCTGGCGCTGCTCGTCGGACAGGCCAAACGTTCCGTCGCGGGAGGCCTTCTGCGCCGCTTCGTAGCCGCGGCGCACCTCGGGGTCTTTCAGGAGCTCGCGGGCGACCTCGTCGGCGCGCGCCTTGCGGGCCGCTGTATCGTCGCTGCGTGTCGCCGGCGCGCGGCTGGTGAGCGTGGGTTCCGGAAAACGCTCGAGGTCCACACCGAGCAGATTTCCCAACACGTCCAGCCCCTCGGCCATGCGCGTCTGCAACTTCTGCAGGCTGCCTTTCGTCGCGACGTCCTCCTGCCCTACCAGTTGGTCATCCGCCCAGCGCCACACTTTCCGAATTGCTTTTTCGACGCCGGCGTCATCGCTGAGCGCCAGCTTCACCCGGGCGGCCAGGCGCATGGGGCCGCGCTGAGCTCGCTCCCAGTTGCGGCGCCATTCCTTAAGCGCCTTCCGCTCCAGCTTCTTCTCCCGCTTGCTCATCGGTGATCCTTTCGCGTCGCGGGGCGCTCCTTGGGCTCCCCCTGGTCGATCGGGCAGATCGCGGCGATGCGCTTCCCGCGGCGCACGACGATCGTTCGCTCGCCGCAGTACGCCGCGCGGTTGAGCGCGTCCGAGAACGCATCGCGGGCCTCGCTGCTCGACAACGTTCGCTCGTTCATAATCCGAAGGGTACGACTCGGATGACGCTCTGACCATGAACGGCGACCCGGTTTGCTACCCCGGGTCAGTCGACGGGTCTCGTTCCGGAACCCTTGGCGCGCTGGGGGCGCGGGCGGTATCCGCGCAGGACGTCGCGGATGACTGCAGCGCTGGTGCGGATCCCCATCGTCTTGAACGTCGCCGCGAGGAGCTGCTCGAACTGCGACTGACGGCGCTTGCCGGTCGCTGCGGACTGCGCTCGCCCGCCACCTCGAGGCCGAAACACGGCGATCAAGGCACCCACGTCGTCCGCGCATAGCGGAGCCGCGTGCTCAGGAAACCACTTGGCGAACTCGGCCAGGACCGCCGCCGGCGAGCGCCCGACCCGCGCGGCCTCTCGGACGAGATCGGCGAACTGAACGCGCGCGAAAGCATCCAGTTGGCGCGCGTTGAAGCAGAGAAGGAACACGCGGTCGGCTCTGTCGGCTTGATCTAGCCGCATGGCCTCTGAGGGCCCCTGGCCAGGCACCGCTTCGCGGCCCTCGATGACGGCGAGGCACCAAGCGATCTCCGCGATCAGCTCCCTGGCGCGCTGCGCGGCGCCCTGGAGGCGGAGGTCGTTCGGCGCCTGGTCGTCCACGCCGGCGAGCATACGCTGCCGGGCCGACACGACGCCGGTATGGGAAAGCTGGTTCCCGACCGTTCCGGGCGAGAATGGCAGCAATGTTCCTGCCGAAGCTGCTCTACACCGTCGGCCAGATCGCGCAGCTGCTGAACGCCTTCGAGCAGATGAAGCCCGCCGATCGCCACGGGCAGCGGCCGATCTGGAACCGGAAGCGGACGCGGGAGTTGCTGCGCAACGCCGGGATCCCGCCGCGCGCCGTGTCACACGATGATCTGCGCCGGGTCGCCGCGGTCACCATGCGCGCGCTCATCGCGGCCGAACGCTAAGGCCGCCGATCGAAACTACCTTTTCGGCTTGGACAACGATGTTACCTCGGAGGCGGCCAGGTCCAGTTGACAAGGTAATTTGTGCCAGCGGCCTAAGCACTTCACGCGTTGCGCGGGTCGTCGCCGGTGGCGCCGGCGAGCTGCTCGGCGCGCTCCAGCTGCTCGAGGTCCTGGACAGGCACGAGCGCGATCCACGGTCGGCCTTTGTGCATTACCAGGACCCGGTGACCCTCGAATCGGATGCGCTCCGCTGCGCCGCGCAGGCAGTGACGAAGCTGCTCGATGGTCACTGTGTGCCGGAGTCGCACATCCCATCCTACCGCGCCGTCTGCAGCTTGGCCGCGATCGCCATCATCAGGCGCAGGACCTTTTCATCGGCTTGCTGGGCGCGCGCCAGGAGCCGCTCGAAGGTACGCCAGTGCATCCTCGGCGGCTTGGATGCGCGCGCCGGCACCGGCCCTGTCTCGCACCCGAGCCGCATCAGGATCCGATCTCGCCGGCGACAGGCCCGCTTGAACGCATCTTCTCGCTGCGATGGGTAGCGGAGTTGCTGGCACTTCCTGCAGGCGTAGGAGCTGCCGCGCAGATAGAGCACCGCGCAGCGTCGGTCGCACTCTGGCACAGGGCAGCGGAACCAGGGCCGCGCACCCCCCAGGTGGCACGGCTCAAACTCCAGCACGACCCCGTACTCCGAACCGTCGTGCCTGATCAACACACTCGCCACGTCTTCCACGTCTTCCGCGGCGACCACTTCCGCGACCAGGCCCGGCGCGTCGGGAGCGAGCGACCAGGACGACCCTTCAGCACGCGCTTCGGGCCAGCCGCCGGCGGGAAATCCAGGGGCTCGCGCCAGCTCTCGCACGTCGAGGTGAAGGAAGACGTCAACCGTCGATAGGTGCATCGATTGAGGAAATTAACTGGCAACAGGACCTGGTGGAACCTTGGCCATATTCGGATCCGGCTGGAAAACGCCCGCCGCGCTGCAAGGCTGGGCGCGACCGGCACTGCTGTCCACCGCCAGGCCCCGCTGCGCTGATACTGAGAAGGCGAGTTGCCGCAACGAGTTCCGGTTCCGGTTCCGGCGGTTCCCATTCCCGTCGGCTTCCCAGCGGCCCGGTTCCGGCGGTACCGGCAGCGGCTCACACTCCTGAAAGGAGTGAGCTGCCGGGTACCGGTGCTGTACCGGTACAGGAAGAGACTGTACCGGCCGTGATAATTGAGGTTTTCAGTCCTCAACCTCCGTTTCGTTGGCGTCGGACCGGTTGTACCGACCGGAATCGCTAGGCTTCTTCGCCTTCATCCGGTAGACGCGCCGGTCCGATAGTTCGTGGAACTCCGCCTCTTGCAGGAGCGTCAGTTCCTTGATCGCCCTGAGCACTGTCGGCTTGTGCTTCCCGATCTGGCCGACGATCGTGTTCTGGCTGACCGCGTTCTCTTCGCCCACGGGCGCAACCTCTAGGACTCGAGCCATCATCTCCGTGAGCTGTTGATTCGACTTCGACGGCAACTTAGGTGCGGTGATGCCGTTGAGCGGACCGCTGGTCACGGTCGCGGCCTCGCCGGTCATGAGGATCTCGAAGGCGCGGGGCGCGGCTTTCTCCGCATCGCGCTGCTTGACGGAGTAGAGCGCGAACCTGACCAGGCCCGCCGGGCATTCGAGAGGCAGCAGCTCCAGCGCCGCGTCGACGCGCCCGCCCAAGGTGCCGTGCCCGCGGAGATCCGCCAGAGAAGGCTTGTGGCCCTCCTTCCAGGAGTCTTTCGCTGGGTGTCCGAGCGGGATGATGGCGCGACCCGTTTCCGCCTTCAGCGAATGCAGCATCTCAGCGACAGCGGCCATCTCAACGGAATCGTTCTCGTCGATGCCACCGGACAGCGCGGAGATCGAGTCCAGCACGATGATGTCCGCGCCGGCGTCCTTCGCCCACTTCACGAGGTAGCGATACGCACCAGACTCGAGCAGCGACACGCCCGTATTCCACGCGAGCTCGATGCGGCTCCTCACTGTCGCGTTGTCGAGGCCAGCGGCTGCTGCGGCTCGTCGTATCCGCTCTTTGCAGTCGTGCAGGCTGCCTTCCTCCTCGACGATGAGCGTGCGCTTCCCGGCGGCTGCGGCCTGAGCAACGACGTCGAAGACCAACAGCGTCTTTCCGACTCCTGGGGGGCCGAATGGCACGGTGACTCCATGCGCCGGGACGAGCCCCGGGACGAGCCACTGCTGTGCTGGGCACTTCAGTGCGAGGAAGTCATCCAAGCGGTAGATCCCGAACAGCGGCTTACCTTCGCGTTCCACCTCCTCCGTCGCCGTCGAGATCCGCCGTTGCGCCTCAGCGGCGAATTCAGCGACATCGCCGTGCTGCTCGTATCCGAGCCGCGCGATGGAGTTGCCGGCTTCCTGCAGCCGGCGGGCCTGCGCTTTCTCGCGGATGATCTTCGCGTAGTGCGCGAGGTTGGCAGCGATGGGGACGATCTTGTCCAGGTCGTCGACGAACTCGTCGCCCCCGACGAGCTTGAACGTACCGAGCTCGGTCAGCCGCTCCTTGAGGGTGACGCGGTCGATCGGCAGGTCGTCCTCGTAGAGCGCGGCCATCGCCTCGAAGACCTTGCGGTGCGCGTCGCGGTAGAAGTCCGACGCGGAGACGACGTCGCAGACGTCGTTGAACGCCGCGCCCTCGAGCAGGATGCCGCCGAGCAGGCTCTTCTCCGCGTCGAGATTGTGCGGGGGAACGCGGCCGTGGGGTTGCAGCGACTCGAGCGGTGTCAGTAGCGGGCGCGGTCTCGTCGACGTTGCCGCGGGACCCAGCGCTTCAGCTCGCTGATCTGTTCCGTTCGGACGCGGGCGATCTCGACGCTGCGCGCTCGCTCTTGCCGGATCCTCGGGCGACGCCGTCTCCGCCACCACCACGTCGACGTTCACGCTTCCGCGGCCAGGTAGTGACGCGACGAACTGCTGCATATACGGCGAGCGCAGCGTGGCCTCCATCGTGCATTGAAATTCGCCTGCGTCGAGGTTCACCGCCTCCACCGCGGGGCCAGGTAGTGCAGCGACGAGCTGCTGCACATACGGCTGCGACAGCGCGGCCTTCGTCAGCGTGTCGAAATCCTTCCTCCATCTGTCGCCGAAATATTCGCTGGCGTCGATGTTCACCTGCACCTCCGCAGCATGGTCGCCGAGGAGGCGGGAGTCGATCATGTCGTAGCGGAGCGCAGTCTTGGTCATGTAACGCCGCTGCGCACGCTCGGTTTCAGTTCGGCGGCAGACATTTACGCTCGCGCTCAGCTAGTCGAGCAGCGAGCAGCCGCGGGTGAATTGGTCGCGTCAATGATCGATCGCATCCGCCTCGGGGCGGGGGCGACCGTAGTTCCGATGGCTGCGGTCAAGCGCCGGCTCCCCGCTTCCCCCTAAGCCTCCATCAAGAAAGCTGCGCGATCCGGCTCGCCCTGGCCCGTCATAAAGGGGCCTTGACGGCGACACGGCTCCGTGTAACCTAGTGCAACTCGCGCGAGGACGGGCGGGCCGAAAGCCCACTGCGCGCGGCGCTCCTGTCAAACGGCTGCCCCACAGAGGCTTTCACTCTACGCAGCGCCCGCCGGCTCCGGGTCTCGCAAGAGGTCTCTGTGGTCTCGGAAAACGTAAGGTCGAGCGCGTCGCCCGCGGCGACAGCTCTGAGGTCAACGACTCAGGGCTTTCTCACCAGGCCCGAGTTGTGCGCACGCTGGCGCATCTCCCGGATGACCCTGTGGCGTTGGCTCCGAACAGGTCACGTTCCACATCCTGTCCACTTCGGCCCCCGCACGGTGAAGTGGCTCGTACACGAGATCGAAACATTCGAACGTCGCCTGGCAGATGACCGCGCCGTTGGAAGGCGGGCGCCGTGACTGATCAGGCGGTCGCCGGCCACGGCAACGATACAGCGTCCGTGATCGTCTTCAGCGGGTCCGGACCGCTGTCCAAGCGCATCTGGGCGGAGTTCCAGCAAAGCAAGCTCGTGCTGCGCAAGGAAGTCTCTAAACTGCAGCCATCTTGCTACGAGACGGTCGTCTTCCCACTGTCCGACTGGTCTCGCCGGTACGAGGCGTTCATCGGGCAGTTGGACCCATCGAGCTTTCTCTGCCACGCCACCATCAAGGCCCCCAGCGAAGGCAGGGTCATCACCAAGGCGAAGCTGGAAAAGTTGGAACCGTCGTTGGCGGCGGACTTTGTCGCTCGCAGCAATGAGTTTCTCAGCTTTCCGGTCGGCGCTGGAATCATGCTGATCGACACCGATGAGGAAATCACGCCCGAGCAATTCGACCTCCGGCTCCGTGCTGTCCTGCCGAGTTCTGAAGGCGTGGGCCGTGTGAGCTACGCGAGTTCCGGGTCTTACATCTACACCGAGATGGGCGAGCAACTTCGGGGCGCATCTGGCTTGCACACCGCGATCATGGTCGCGGACGCGAGCGACATTCAGCGGGCTGGAAGAGCCCTCTGCGTCCGTCTAGTTCTCCGCGGCGACTATCGAGCTGTCATTTCACGGTCTGGCCACCTTGAATTGCGCACACTGATCGACATGGCGATGTTGCGTCCGACGCAGCCCGAATTCGCCTCCGGTTGCTACTTGGACAACGCGCGGTCGGCCGTGAAACTGGTTCAGAAGCGTCCACAGCCGGTGCTGCGAGAGGGGGCAGCGCTCGATTCGCGTCTCAGTATCCCTGACCTGACAACGGAGGAGCAGCGAACCTACGATGAGATCGTTAGGACCGAGAGGCAGAAACACCGTGGAGAAATCGAAAGCCATCAGGCGTCATGCCGTGAACGGCTCGCGAAGGCTGTCAAGGCACCCAGCGGACGCGCCATCCGCGTGGCGCGAAGTGCCATTGCCGACAGCGATCTCGTCCCACCCTTTCCGCTCGAGACTAACGCCGGTGACCTGGTGCCGATCTCTGAAATCATAAGTGCACCGCACGACGCATCAGCGCGCGGCTGGGCGTTCCGCGACCCTCTGGAACCTGAGTACGGCCAGGGCAAAGCACGGGTCTTCGTCGAACCTGACGGCCGCATCACACTGAGGAGCTTCGCCCACGGAGGTCGCACTTTCCAGATCGGCCACGACGACGAAAGTGCGATCGAGCGGCTCAAGAGTCTTGAACCTGAAGGTGTGGTGAAGGCATGGTTCCAGGAGTTACGCATCCACTTCCTCGGCGGCGAGCCTGAACTCGACACGGTGATGCGCTGCCTGAAGCAGCTTACTGACGTGTCGCTGGGTGCACTTCGCTCCCAAGAGAAAGTGTGGCGAGCCCAGCAGCAGAAGGGTGAGGGCCTGTCCCTCCTCGATGCGGAGGAGATCGACGTCGCGGAACAGATCCGCGACGAAGGATTTGGCGGGGAGCAATACCTTACGTTCGCCGAAGACCTCACATTCCGATATTTTAAGGACAGGTACTGGCTTGAGATCCCCGAACACCACCTCCGGCAGCAGGCCCAGAAGGGGATCATCGAGTGGCGAGAGGACAAGTGCCTGCGAGCACGTGCGAAGGGCCGATCGCTCCCGACTTTTAAAAGGTCCGTTCCGGTCGCTGCCGGGTCCGTCGTTGACGCGCTGCGCGCGTCGCAGACTCAAAAGCTGGACTTCACTCGCATGCACGAGGAGTGGCCAGCCCTCCTGAATTTTCGGAACGGCACGCTCGATCTCGACACCCTTGAACGGCGGCCACACGACCCGAAGGACCGCTTTCTCTACGCCGCGCCCTTCGATTACGACCCGAACGCCACCACGCTCTACTACGATCTATTGCTCGATCTCATCTGGCCGAATATGCCCGAGGTCTGGAGACACTTCGAGGAAGTGCTGGGCTATGCCATTCAACCCAAGCGGTTTTTGAAATTGGTGGTCGCGGCATGGGGCAACGGCTTCAATGGAAAGACGCCACTCTTCTTCGGCATTCCCCGCGCAATCTTGGGCGCGACCGTTGTCGGGCCGATGCAGCTGCACTTGCTCGATGACGACAAATTTGCCAGTGCGGACCCGGTGGGAAAACTGATCTTGGTCGAAGACGACCTCAAAGCAGGTATGCTCTGGCCCGACTCGCAGCTCAAGAAGTTATCCGAGAGAAGCCTACTGCGTGGCGAGCGCAAAAACGCGCACCCCTTCTCGTTCATGAACAACGCGGTGCCCATCGTCATCGGCAACAGCGTTCCCCGCATGCGCGATAACTCGCTCGCAACTGCTGAGCGTCTACAGGTATTTCGACTCGAGCACGCATTCCGCGATGGAGTCGGTCGCTACCCGCAGAAGTGGGCTGAGGATTTGGTCGGCGGCATCTTCAAAGACGAGTTGGCCGGCATCGTGAATCGCCTGATCGCTGGGTACCAACGAATCAAGGCCAGAGGCCCGCGTGGCGCCCTCGACCCGCCGAAAGAGTGCCTGCGTTGGCGAGGCGAGTACTTGCGAGAGGGCAATCAGCTGCTGCAGTTTCTCGAGGAAAAGACCGAGCGTGGTGCTGCTCAGGACAAGGTGGAAGCGACATTCCTCTTCGACCTCTACGGCACCTGGTGTTCTGAAACCAGGCGACAGCCGGACACACAGCTCGGCAGGAACACATTCTATGAGAAGCTGCGCGAGCTTGGATATCGTGTCGACGCTGGCCATGCTGGCTACCAGTGCGTATACGGGCTGCGCGTGACGCTCGACCAACCATGATTTGCAGCGCTCTTCGGAGCAGGCCGATGCCACTATGGCCGGGTTCTCGGTGGTGAGGTTGGTGAGGTTTTGTTTCCCCTTGGTCGCAGGGTCAATTACGAAAGGCCACCCTTTTCATTTCCTCTCACGCTTCTGCCGACTTGAGAGATCAACATCACCAATTTCACCGGTCACGGGTCCTGTTACTAGTTGTTACCAATAATCAGATTTCTTGGTGTGAAAAGCGGCTTCGTTGAATTAGGATACCGACATGAGCGAGCGTTCGCCGCCTGCCAGCCTTGCGCCCCGCCCGCCCGGCCCTGAGCGCGGCGATGAGCGGGACGAACGCGGCAGGCTGAAGCGTGGTCACCGGATGGGTAGGCCCCCGGGGAAATCGGTACACCCACTGGCCAGCGCATTTCAACGGCTCGGGACGAGCACAGACGATGTCCGCACCGAGGTCGTTTCTAGAATGCTGGCGCTTGCGCGTGAAGGCGATTTCGGCGCACTGCGGTTCTTGGGGGAGCGGCTTGTTCCGCGCGGGCGCGCCCTGGAAAACATCTTCGAGGGCGTACCACCTGACCCAGAGGCGCGACTGGCGGCACTGGTGGACCACGTTGGTCGGGGCACGCTTTCACCAGAAGAGGCTCAGGAGGTGGCGGACGTTGTGCGTGCGCACGCGGACGCCCAGCTGTGGGGCAACCCAACCACAATTACGGCGAGCTCGCTACCGGAAAGAGCGTGGCAATCCACCTGGTAAGCCTAACGATCCTCTCGGCGACCAGCTGTCTTGGGAGCAGTTACTCGATCAGCTAAAGGCCGGTGATGATGTCTGGGTAGTTAGTGCGGACACCGACTTCGTCGTCCAGGTCTCGAACCAGACCCTCCTGCATCCGCCGTTGGTTGCTGAGGTGCGAAGAAAAACAAGGAAGGCACCGAGGGTGTTCTCAACGTTGGCGGGCGCTGCGGAGGCGTTCAAGCAAGAAAAACCCGAGCAATCGCCACACGTGCCTCCTGCCGCCGACCTCAAGAAGATCAAGGAGGAGGAAACGTCTGTTTGGCGTTACGTCACCGAGAGGCCAGTCACGCTACGGGACTTAAGAAGCGCAGGATGGGATTGGAACGTTCCTGAAGCGAAGTATCGTTTTATGGCACGTGACTCCAATGAGTGGGGTGATTTGCTGAAGGAGTACGTCGGGCGCCCGACGGATACAGGGAAGGGTCCATCTGGCAGCAAGGATGATGATGAGCCTCCGGATAGTGACGAGGAATGATCCCTGAATGTGGCGCGCTCAAGTCTGTTATCCAAGGAACCGTCGTCGCGAGCGCTCCAGTTGAAACCCCCTACTCGCGGTCCCAAGCCGCGCTTCGTGAAGCTTGGGGACGGAAGCGGAATTAGATCAACTGATGATTGTTTTTGGGCGCGCTACCCAGAAGGGGTTGGATAAACGGGTCGAAGGTACAAGACCCCGACCCTACTCCCCGACACCACGAAAGCATGCTTCGCCGATACAAAAGGGCAGCTTTCCGAGGGGGAGCAAGGTTCGTGCTGGGTAGCAGGCTCCGGCGTTGCCGCGGGTGCACCCCGATGGTTCAGTCGCGGCAGGGACCGACGTGCGCTGGGCGGAAGATTTGCGGCAACGCCGCGTGCTCGCGCACGCAACGCGTCGGCTGGAGGCCGCAGGTCGTCTCGGACGGCGCTGCGCTCCTGGGCCTTTTACGGCGGTCGGAGTCGGAAGCTTGCCAGCCGCGGGCATCCGCGACTCAAACCTTACCAGCGGCGCTGTTGTGCGGCTGTTGTGTCAGCGCAGGGCAGGGGAGCGGCTCCACTCTGCCGGAGCCGGACAACCCCTGCCCTCTGAGGACGCTACTGCTTCCGAGTGGAGCACTGACGCCATGGCCCCGGGCCAGTCAGTGTACGCGGTCGTCTCGCTGACAGGCTGGTCTCAGAGACCCCTCGATACTCAACGTAGCGTGGCCGGCCGACCGCGCTTGCGGGCGGTGGAGGTGCGCGCCCCGGCACGAGTAGCCGCAGGAGTTCCTCGCTGACGCCTTGCACAACGCGCGAAAGTCGTGAGCGTCACGTTAGCGCTTCCTGCATCGATGCGCTGCAGCACTTGCGTGGCCATCGAGAGGCGCCGCACCGGTCTCGGAATGGTCGTGGGTAGCCGAAAATTTGGCAGCGCTACCTGCGGATTGCGCACTTGCGATCTGGGTTGTAGACGCAAGACCCGGCGCTCAGCGGCGCGTGTCGGCCGCCGGCAGTACTTTCGCGCATAGATCCGCCGCGGGCGATGCCGAGCAACGGCAAGTTCCTCGAATCCACTAGTCGCGAGCTCGACCCGCGTGCTACTGACCAATGCGACAGTCGGCCGCGCGCACAGGGCAACTCGGGCAAGGAGTTCCAGTAGACAGATGCGCAGTTGTCGGACGCAGCTCAACTCTTCGATCGAAGGCGCGCACGGTTCCGCAGGGTTTTCACACGGCGGCTGCGACGCGCCGCAAGGAAGATACATGCCGCTAAGGTCCCTCATGTTCTTGGTCGTAGCGCTTGGCACTCCGGCGCGAAATGCTGATGTTCCCGCTCCCCAGGCGAGCTCCGGAAGAGTCGATGAGCCTCAGCAGTCCGCCGACGGAGAATCGCGAGCTTTACATTGCGCCTATCTCGGCACGGCCATTCACGCCGGTTGTCGCATCGCCTCGCAGAAACTCTTTACGAAGGAACGAGCGCGCGATTACACCGATCCGCGAGCCGCAGCCGACTTCTTCGACCAGGTTTGTCGGCACGCGGGACTCTATACGCGCGACGACTGCGCCGAGAAAAGCCAGATGGGAACGGAGTTTCCAGGCAGTGCTTGCGACAAAATCGCAGGAAAGATCGGCACCACTGTTCTAGTTACTTGCCGTGTGGGGATCCGTCATGCCCGCGGACTTCGCGATGCGACAAAGGCTTGCAGCGATCTGTTCGAAGCGACGAGGAGTGGTGTGCAAGATCTCTGTGATCAGACGACCCGGGCCCATGAATAGAGCATTCTAACCCTCGCAGGCAACATGCGGGCGATGCGCGGACAACGCGGCTGGACGCAGGAGGAGGTGGCCGAGCGGGCGTTGATGGCGACACCCGTTCTACAGCGCATCGAGGCGGCAGCGTCGAACGTGACACTCACAACCGTTGGCGCGGTTGTGCAGGGTCTTGGGTGAAGACGTCCAGCGCTTGTTCGCGCCTGGGCGCACTCTTTCGCCGCGGCACTCGGGGCGCCGATCCAAAGCGGCGCGGGGTTGATGGGAGGCGCAGTCTACCTTGCACCGCACGGGTGTGCCGTCCGTAGGCCCTGCTCCTCAAGATAGCTCGGCCTGTGCGATGGTGGTGCAAGGACCCGTGCGTTGACCCGCGCAAAGACCGTCCCTTCCGCCTGCGCGACAGCATGCTGCGTGCCATCTCTTTGATGGGCCATGTGCTAGGCTCAACCTCGGGGTAAGCATCGTGGACCCCGTGTCGCTGTTCGGCGAATTCAAGCGCAGGCGCGTGTTCCGCGCACTGATCGCATACGGCATCGCTGCCTTCGCGGCGCTGCAGATCGTCGAGCCGATCACGCACGCGCTGCATTGGCCTGACGCCGTGCTGTCCTACGTCGTGGTTGCGCTGGCAGCTGGTTTTCCGATCGTCGTGACGGTGGCGTGGATCTTCGATGTGAGCGCGGGTCGGATCGAGCGCGCTCCCGCAGCCAGGCTTCGCGGCCTGCCCCTCGCTGCCGTGCTGATCGCCATCGGGGCCGCGGCGGCCGCGCCGGGCCTCTTGTACTTCTTCGTAGTCCGCAGCCCCGCGCGTACCGTGAGCGCGCCGGCGTCGATCGCAGTGCTGCCGTTCGTAAACATGAGTCGCGAGAAGGAGGATGAGTACTTCTCCGATGGCATCACCGAGGAATTGATCAACGCGCTCGCCAACGTCGAGGGGCTGCACGTCGCGTCGCGGACGTCGGTGTATGCCCTCAAGGGTCGAAACCTCGACGCGCGGGAGATTGGCGCGCGGCTCAACGTGAGCACTCTGCTCGAAGGGAGTGTGCGCCGCGAAGCTAACGCGCTGCGGGTGACGGCGCAGCTGATCAGCGTCGCCGACGACGTCCACCTCTGGTCGAAGGTCTACGATCGCGAGCTGAGGGGCGTTTTCGCGCTGGAGGACGAGATCGCTCACTCCATCGCGCAGACACTGCGGTCGAAGCTAACGGGCGCGCTGGTCAAGCCTTCGACATCGAACTTCGAGGCGCACGATCTGTATCTGCAGGGCCGCTACTTCAGCGCGCGGCGCACCGCCGATGGCCTGCGGACCGCGAGCCAGCTGTTCACAAAGGCCATCGAAAAGGATCCGACATACGCGCTGGCGTGGGCCGGGTTAGCCGAAACAACTGCGCTGCAGCACCAGTATGGGGCTGAGCCTGGTTCGGTGGTGCTGCCGAAGGCGAAGCAGCAGGTGCGCCGGGCTCTCGAACTGGATCCGGCGATGGTCGAAGCGCAATCTATTCTGGGGCTGGTCGCGCTCTCCTCCTACCAATGGGCAGACGCGGAGCAGGCCCTGCGCAAAGCGATCGAGCTGAATCCACGGTATGCGTCGGCGCACCACTGGTATGCCGCAGCTCTAAGCAACCAGGGTCGCCACGCCGAGGCGTACATGGAGATCGATCGTGCGTACCGGCTAGATCCCGGCTCGCCCATCATCAACAACAACGTCGGGGTCACGCGCTACTTCGCCGGCGACTTCGACGGCGCAATCGAAGCTTTCCGAAAGACACTGGACATCGCACCGGACTTCAGCCCGACGCATGGGTATCTCGCCGAGCTGTACGCGGTGCTGCGGCGATACGCCGAGGCGGAGGCCGAATACGCCCGCTGCACGATGCCCGGATATTCGGAGCGAGGCCGCGGGGTGATGTACGCCCTCTCCGGTCAGCGGGCGGAAGCGCTGCGGCTCGTGGAGGACCTCGAACGGCGCGCGAAGCGCGATTCAGTGTCGGCCACGGCGCGCGGGTCCATCTGGATCGCGCTCGGCGAGAAGGATCGCGGGTACGCCCTGCTCGCGCAAGCGTGCGCGGAGGTCGATCCGCTGTTCTGGGACATGAAAGTGGACCCGCTCTTCGAGGAGCTGCGCGGCGACCCGCGCTTTCATGAGGTCCTCAAGTGCTTTCGCCTCGAATAGTGGCCGCTCGCCTCTGGTGGACGGTCGCCGCGGCAGAAGGCAAGATATTTGTTGGAATCACTGATGGGCGCGTAATAGCTCTTAATGAGAAAACGGGCGAACTGTTGTGGAGCCGGCAAACCGGTGACGATCCGCCCGTTCGAGGGCAATCACTGTCCAGCGCGCCAATATATGCACGAGGTTTGGTATTTACTGGATTGGCGAACGGCGACTTTGGTCTTCGTGGACGGATTGTGGCCTTGGACGCAAAGACGGGGCGAGAAGTGTGGCATTTTTTTACGGTTCCCGCCCCGAACGAAAGTGGGCACGAAACCTGGCCGACCAACAGTGACGTGTGGAAGCAAGGCGGTGGTGGCGTCTGGCTGCCGGGTACGATTGACCCCGATCTAGGGATGGTTTACTTCGCAACGGGCAATCCGGTGCCCCAAACTGGAGGGGAGATTCGGTCGGGCAACAATTTGTTCACAGATAGTTTAGTCGCCCTGGAAATGGAGACGGGTAAGCTCCGATGGTTTTATCAGTTCGTCCATCATGATCTTTGGGATGCAGATATGGCTACTCCGCCGGTGTTGTATACCGCCCAGTTCGGTGGGCAGCAGAGGAAGGCTATCGCTGCCCTGCGTTCTGACGGTTATCTATTCCTGCTCGACCGCGAGACGGGGAAGTCGCTGATTGCTGTTGATGAACGTGCGGTACCGCAGGATTCAAGAGACAAAACCGCTGCCACTCAACCGTTTCCAGTCGGCGCGGATAGCATCCTGCCCGATTGCTCCGAATGGAAAGGGGTAATCCCTTCAGGATTTGTGCTGG
>Ga0137403_10002883_pt1 | contig 20839 bp, 22 predicted proteins | sample CZOMad2_1_16fung_FD_122057 | JGI IMG/M metagenome (GOLD analysis project Ga0137403, IMG submission 122057) | Vadose zone soil fungal communities from Angelo Coast Range Reserve, California, USA - CZOMad2_1_16fungal (Hybrid Assembly) | ecosystem: Environmental > Terrestrial > Soil > Vadose zone...
CGCAAGGGGCTGGGCTACGTCCCCGAGAACCGCGACATCTTCCCCACCCTGACCGTGCGCCAGAACCTGCTCCTCGGGGTGAAGAACACGCGACGGCCAGGACGCTGGACGATGGACGACATGTTCGAGATGTTCCCGGCGCTGCGACAGCGCGCCGACAATCCCGGCGGCGTGCTCTCGGGCGGCGAGCAGCAGATGCTGACGATCTGCCGCACCCTCATGGGCGACCCTTACCTGGTAATGATCGACGAGCCGACGGAGGGGCTGGCGCCGATGCTCGTCACGCAGGTGGCCGACCTGCTCGTGCAGATCGCCGGGCGCGGAGTGTCGATCCTGCTCGTCGAGCAGAAGCTCACCATCGCGCTGAACATCTCACGGCGTGTCTACGTGATGGGTCACGGGCGCGTGGTCTTCGAGGGAACGCCGGCGGACTTGCGCCGCAACGACGGTGTGCGGAAGGAGTGGCTGGAGGTCTAGGCTACGTCCTCGCGCAGGTCGTCGGCGTGAGCATCCCGGTCATCACCTTCGAGGCATCGGGCAGGACGGCGCCGTTCGCGAGCTCCTTGCGCCACTGGATCCGGTATGGCGTGGGCAGCGCGAGATCCAGCGAGTGGGCCACGTCGCACGCGTGCGCGACGAACTCGGCCGCCGTCTGGACCTCACCTCCCGGCTCGACGTAGACGAGAATCTCCATCGTGTCGTAGCGGACGAGAATGCTCGCGGCGAGCATCAGCGTCTTCAGCGCCGTCCAGCGACAGCTCATACAGGCTTCCCCCCCTTTGTTGATGCCCTGGGAGCACCCAAGGTTACGGACCCGAACTGCAAGGGGGGTGCCGATGGCCGGACCGCGCCGTACGGAAGCAAGTTACTGAAACGGTTGCCTATCATGGTGTGGCCAGCGGGGCGCGCTGTCACGCCGTGGATTTTTTCGCAGGTCAGTCTGTCGCGGTGACCGTGGCCTCGAACGGCGCGGCCTTGATATCGAGCCGCTCGCCGTTGGTGATGCTGAAGCGGAAGACGCCGATGACGAGGTGAGCGCCGGCGGTCCTCGGAACGACTTCGACGCGGAACACGACCGCGCCATCCCTCACCGCGCCCCTGACGACCTTTCGTCCGATCTCGACGCCGTCGTCGGTCGCGGCCAGATTCACGATTCGATGGCGGTAGGACTCGGTGATCCGGAAGCCTTCTGCTGCCGAAATGGTCGCGACGATCACGGCCTTGCCGCCAAGCTTGACGGTCGGGCTGTCGATGCTCACGGCGAACGTGCCGCCGGAATAATCGGCTCGCGTCGCCGCCCCGGCCGTGGCGCCAGCAACGGCGACGGCGGTGACGGTCGCGACCATGGTGCGGATCCGACGAGCGATGGTCAGCATGCGGTGGCAGCATCCCGGCGACCGGGGCCGATGAAGGCCGCCGGCCGCCGGGATACGGTCATTCTCTACTGCGCGACCGCGAACACCCAGACGACTCCACCCTCGGGCACGTCCTTCTGCCAACCGAGGAGATTGGACAGCAAGCCCTGCTGGAACGCCGGGTCGACGCCCCAGCCGGACGCCACGCCGATGTACTGAACACCGTCGACGGCGAACGAGACCGGCGGAGCGGTGATGCCGGAGTTCGTGCGGAACTGCCACAGGACTTCCCCTGTGCTCGCATCGAACGCGCGGAAATACCGATCATTCGTGCCACCATTGAAGACGAGGCCGCCGCCCGTCGTCATGACCGGGCCCCAGTTCATCGAGTCGGGGAACAGGTGGCTCCAGACGCGCTTGTTACCGCTGACATCCCAGGCCTGGACCTCGCCGAAGTGCCTGGCGGTCTTGTCGACGGCGAACCCGATGTCCGGAATGTCGACGCCCGTCCACCACTTGCCGGCCTCGTACTTCTGGACCTTCCCCTCCATGTAGCCGCAGTGGTTGTCGTTGGCGGGAATGTAGAGCATCGCGGTCTTCGGGTTGTAGGCCGCGAATGGCCAGTCCTTGCCGCCCCAGAGCGAGGGGCAAAAGTCTGCGCGCTTGCCCGTGCGCGGGATGCGGTCCTCGTTGTACGTCGGCCGGCCCGTCGTCGGGTCGATGCTCTTGAAGACGTTCTGCTTCACGTACGGCGTCGCCGAGACGAACGAGATCTTGTCGTTGCTGCGCTCCAGCCGGTAGAGATAGCCGTTGCGCGCCGGCTTGATGAGGCCTTTGACCGTGCGTCCGTCCTTCGTGAAGTCGGCGATGATCGGCGCGTCCGGCTCGTCCCAGTCCCACGACTCGTTCCAGTGGTACTGGAAGTGCGCCGCGAGCTTCCCGGTATCGGGGTTGAGGGCGACCGTCGACGACGTATAGAGGTTGTCGCCCGGGCGCTGGTCGCCGAACCACGGCGACGCGTTGCCCGTGCCCCAGTAGGTCAGGTTCAGCGCCGGATCGTACGTCCCGGTGATCCAGACGGACCCGCCACCCTTCTTCCAGGTGTCGCCCGTCCAGGTCTCACTGCCCTTCTCGCCCGGCGCGGGAATCATGTACGTCTTCCACGCGGGCTGACCGCTGTTGGCGTCAAAGGCCGTGATGAAGCCGCGGACGCCGAACTCGCCGCCCGAGACGCCGACCATCACCTTGCCCTTGGCGACGAGCGGGGCGAGCGTCATGTAGTAGCCAGTCTTCCAGTCCTCGACCTTCTGCTGCCAGACCACCTTGCCGGTGGTGGCGTCGAGCGCCACGAGCACGCAGTCGTGCGTGGCGAGGTAGACCTTGTCGCCGTAGAGGGCCACACCACGACTGGTGTTGTGCAGGACGCTCAGACCCTCGGGCATCTCTTTCTTGTATCGCCACAGCAGCTTCCCGGTCTTGGCCTCGAGGGCAACGACCTGGTTGTATGGCGTCGCGACGAACATGATGCCGTTGTTGACGAGCAGCGGCGCCTGGTGGCCGGAATCGACGCCCGTAGAAAATGCCCACACCGGGGCGAGCTTCTTCACGTTGTAGGCGTTGATCTGATCGAGCGGGCTGTACGACCAGCCCTGGTAGTTGCCGCGGGTCATCAACCAGTTGGCCGGTTCCGGCTCGGCGAGCCGTTGGTCGGTGACCGGCCGATAGCCCATGATCCGCTGGGCGTCGGCCAGCATCGGCACCAACGTGATCGCGAGTACCGCAACGACGATTATGAGGTCTCTAACCATCCTCATTGCTGGGTCCTCCTCCTGGGAACGCCTCGTCCGTTGCGCCGCGCTGCGCGATCACCTCCTCTAGGCCGTCTGACGTCCGACACGTCCGGTGAATCCACCGGCAGCGACGATGCCACGATCGATCGGACCGAGCGGCAGCATGGCCAGACGTCGAGGCGCAGGACCGTCGACGACGCGCGCGCGATCGGCCGGATCGAATCGAGACGCGTGGCACGCGCAGAAGAGGGTCCTGGAGTCCTTGTGCCACATCGAGATCGGACACCCTTCGTGCGTGCACACGGCGGAGTACGCGACGACGCCTCCCGCCGCCTCCGTGCGGGTCTCCGCGCTGAGCTGCGCGGGATCGAGCCGGATCAGGGCCACCTGATTCAGCAGGGATCCGTCGCGGGCGACCTTCGTCACCGGATCCATCGGGAAGGCGAGCTGCTGAGGACCGCCGAGCGGCAGATCCTCAGGAGCGATCACCTGGCCGGCACGCTCACCGTAGGCGAAGACGAGACGATCGCCCTTTCGGGGCCGAGCGGTCTTGTCGTCCTCGGCGGCAAGAACGTCGACCGTACATAGCGTCACACCGAGCCCGACAGCGACCTTCAGGGCGGTGCGTCGGTCCAGACGCTCCGCGTCTCCACCACATCGTGCAAGAATTCGCCCCACCTCCCCTTGGATGCGCGATCAAGGGTGCCGGAATTCTTCGTCGGGCATCGGCGCTTGTCAAGGGCGAACGAGTCAAACGGCGGCCCTGGCGGTGCGCTACCACCACGACCAGAACTCCACGAGGTGTAACCGGCCGGTGGACCCGAGTCCCGGGAGGACTCGGGTCCACGTCACCGCCGTGCGGGTTACTTCTTGTCTTTGATGGCCGCCTTGACCTTGGTTGCCATCTCAGGTGGGATCGTCGTCATCTTGTGCGCGGTCTTCGCATGCTCCGCGCCTTTGGCCATCACTTCGGCCTCGTCCTTGCCTTCGATCACCGCATTGCAGCCCGGCATCAGATCACCGCACCGAAGCACCTTTGGCATCGTGAAACCTCCTTTGCCAACATCACGAGTGTCGGCGCAGCAGGGCAGGCTGTCAAATCCACCGGGGTCGTGCCCCGGCGGCTCACGCCGCCGTGAACTTCGGGATGCTCAGTCCGTCTTTCACGTCCTCGAACGTCACGCGCACGGGCATGCCGATCGCGACCTTGGCCGGCTCGACGCCGACGATGTTGCTCATGACCTGTACGCCTTCGTCCAGCTCGATCCACGCCAGGACGTAGGGCAGCTCGTCGCGGAAGCCGCGGGCCTGCGTGCGATGGGTCACCGTGAAGGTGTAGACACGGCCGCGGCCCGCGCTCGGTTTCCACTCGACCTCCGCGCTCCAGCAGGCCGCGCAGACGCCGCGCGGATAGTACTGCACGGCCCCGCAGGCGCGGCACGTCTGCACGCGGAACTCGTGGCGCGCGCAGGCGTCCCAGAACGGCTTGGATTCGGCGGTGACCTCCGGCAGCGGCTTGGCGTATTCGGCCATCACGACCTCCCCAGAATCAGCGTCACGCCGGAGTGCCGGTTGCCGAGCGCGCCGCCCGTGCCGTGCACGAGCGCCACCCGGCAGTCCTTCACCTGGCGCTCGCCGCACTCGCCGCGCAGCTGCTTGACCGCCTCGACAACCAGGAAGATGCCGCGCATCCCCGGGTGGTTGGACGAGAGGCCGCCGCCGTCCGTGTTGATCGGCAGCTCGCCGCCGAGGGCGATGCGGCCCCCGGAGACGAAGGCGCCGCCCTGGCCCTTCTTGCAGAAGCCGAGGTCCTCGAGGGTGACGAGCACGGTGATGGTGAACGAGTCGTAGATCATCGCCATGCTGACGTCGCGGGGTGAGAGCCCGGCCTCGGCGAGGGCGCGCGGTCCCGACTCGGCCGCGGCCGAGACGAGGAAGTCGCGGCGGCCGCCCGAGGTGTGGGCGATGGCTTCCGCGCTCCCGAGCAGCCGCACCGGGGGCTTCTTGAGGTCACGCGCGAGGTCTGGATGGACGACGACGAGCGCGCCGCCGCCGTCGGTGATCACGCAGCAGTCCAGCAGGTGCAGCGGCGCCGAGATCATCGGCGAGGCCAGCACGTCCTTGACGGTAATCGGGTCGCGGTAGAGCGCCAGCGGGTTGAGCGACGCGTGCCTGCGCGTGGCCACCGCGATCTCCGCCAGTTGCTCGGACGTCGTGCCGTACTCGTGCATGTGCCGGCGCGCCACCATCGCGTAGAGGCCGACGGTGGAGGTGCCGTAGAGCGCCTCGAACTGGTCGAGGTAGTCGCCCGAGATCCGCTCGCGGGTGCCGACGGCGACGCCGGACGAGCGCGACGTGCTGCCGTAGGTGATGAGCGCCACGCGGCAGCGGCCCTCGGCGATGGCGGCCGCCGCGTGGTTGACGTGGGCCACGAACGACGAGCCGCCGATGGTGGTGCCGTCGATGTATTTCGGATTGAGGTTCAGGTAGTCGACGATCGGCAGCGGCCCGATGCCGGGGTTGGCGGCCACGGTGAAGTAGCCGTCGACGTCCTTCTTGCCGAGCCCGGCGTCTTCCAGCGCGGCGCGCGCGGAGAGCGCCTGGATCTCGAGCATGCTCTTGCCGGTCTTGCGCTCGGGAAACTCGTGGACACCCGCGATCAGCGCCTGCGGTTTCATTTGGCCCTCCGCCGGGCGTGCGACGACAGGCCACGCTCCCAGAGATATTCCGGCTCACCCATGTGCTTGCCCACCCAGCGGCCCAGCACGAAGAACAGATCGCTCAGCCGGTTGACGTAGCGCAGCGGCCACTCGCCGATCTCCTCCACGCGCGACAGCGCCAGCACCTCCCGCTCCGCGCGCCGGCACACCGTGCGCGCCTGGTGCAGGAAGCCCTGGATCCGGCCGCCACCCGGCAGGACAAAAGACTTCAGAGGCTTCAGATCCTTTTGGCAACGGTCCATCAACTGTTCCAGCTCTGTCACTTCGCTCTCGCCCATCCTGAACATGCCGCTATAAACCGCGTCCGGGGGCGTCGCCAGCTCGCTGCCGAGATCGAACAGCTGGTTCTGGATCTTCTTGAGGACCTCGTCCAGCCAGCGATGACGCTCGCGGCCGGCGCCACGTCCCGTCATCCGCTCCCGGTTGAACACGCGCGCGAGCCCGACCGCCGCGTTGAGCTCGTCGATGGCGCCGTACGCCGCGATGCGCGGCGAGTCCTTCGGCACGCGCCGGCCGCCCACGAGGGCCGTCTCGCCCCGGTCCCCCGTGCGCGTGTACACCCGCGTGATGCTGATCGGCATGTGCGTCGCCTCCTCCGGTCCGCCGGTATTCTACTTGAACCGCGCCGCGCGCCCGGGGATGATCGGCCCGTGAAGACCCGGCCCCGCGCGGTGCTCCTCGCCGTGTCCACCATCCACTTCCTGCACGACGGCTTCTCGGAAACGCTCTACGTCTTCCTGCCGCTGTGGGCGAGCGAGTTCGGGCTCTCGTTCTCGCAGGTCGGCCTCATTCGCTCCGCGTACACCGGCGGCATGTCGGCGTTCCAGATCCCGGCCGGCTTCCTCGCCGAGCGCATCGGCGAGCGGCGGATCCTGGCCCTCGGCACGGCGGTGACGGCGCTGGGCTTCGTCGCGGCGGGCTGGGCGGGCGGCTTCGCCTCGCTCCTCGTGCTGCTGCTGTGCGCCGGCCTCGGCTCCGGCGTGCAGCACCCGCTGTCGTCGTCGATCGTCAGCAAGGCGTACGAGGACGGCAACCGGCGCACCGCGCTCGGCACCTACAATTTTTCGGGCGACATCGGCAAGGCGGGCGTGGCCGCCGCCATCGGCCTCGCCGCCGGGCTCGTCGGCTGGCGCGCGGCCGGCGCGGCCTACGGCGTGCTCGGCCTCGCGGCGGCGTTCGCCATCGTGCCGCTGCTGAGCCGCCTCGGCGCCGGCGGCGCCGAGCCGCGCGACGCGGCCGACGCGCCGCCGCCCGCGGGCTGGGGCATCCGCGACGGGCGCGGCTTCGGAGCGCTTTGCGCGATCGGCATGATCGACAACGCCACGCGCACCGGCTTCCTCACCTTCATGCCGTTCATCCTGATGGCCAAGGGCCTGGGCGTGGGCGGTGTCGGGCTGGCGTTCGCGCTGGTGTTCGCCGGCGGCGCGACGGGCAAGTTCGTGTGCGGCGTCGTCGCCGATCGCGTCGGCGTGATCCGTACCGTCGTCGTCACCGAGGCGGCGACGACCGTCCTGATCCTCATCGTGGTCGGCGCGCCGCTGCCGGTGGCGCTGGCGGTGCTCGTTCCGCTCGGCATCGCGCTCAACGGCACGTCGTCCGTGCTCTACGGCACTGTGGCCGATCTCGTCTCCAGCGAGCGGCGCTCGCGCGCCTACGGGCTCTACTACACCACCACCATCGCCGCCTCCGCGCTGGCGCCGACCGTGTGGGGTTTCATCGGCGACCTCGGCGGCGTCCCGCTCACGCTCACCCTGGTCGGTCTCGTCGTGCTGGCGACGATTCCGCTCTGCCTCGTCCTGCGTCCCGCCGTCGCGGCGCCCGCGCCGTCCTAGCCCTCGTTCAGTGGCACGTCGGATGCACTCCCGAAAGTCTCGCAAAACCGCCCGACGGAGGATCTCGGCGATGGCTCTCAGCGGCGCGCGGCTCGGCAAGCACCCGATCCATCCGATGCTCGTCGTCCTTCCCCTCGGGCTGTGGGTCGCGGCGCTCGCCTTCGACATCCTGTACGCGTTCACCGGCAATCCCGCCTGGCGAACGGCCGCGTTCTGGAACATCGGGGCGGGCATCGTCGGCGCGCTCCTGGCGGCGATCCCGGGCGTCGTGGACTGGCTCGGCATGACCGGCCGCGTCGGCCGGCTGGCCACCTATCACATGCTGCTGAACCTCGGCGCCGTCGCGATCTTCTCGGTGAACTGGTTCGCCCGCACGCGCGTCGGCGCCGACTCGCCGTGGCCGCTCGTCCTCTCGATCGTCGGCGTGATCGGCGTCGGCATCTCGGGCTGGATCGGCGGCGAGCTGGTCTACGTCGAGCGCGTCGGCGTCGAGGAGGAGGAGGAGGACCGGCGCCGCCAGGCGCGACAGCGCCGCGTCGCGTAGCTCGCCGGCTTGGCGCGGCGGATCCTCGCCGTCATGTTACGCTCGACCGTCGATGGCCACGCCGACCGCTCCCGTCCCCGCCGTCGTCGAGAAATGGATCTCGCGGTCCCGGTATCTGCGATGGCTCGATGCCGTCGCCGCGTGGCTCCTCTTCCTGGGCGTGCTCGCGAGGACGATGTCCGATCGGCCGGGCGCGAGGGTTGCGTTGATTTCCGCGGCGCTCGTCGGAGTCGGAGTGGCGCTGCGTCCGCTCAGGATCCGCTGGCGGCCCGTCAGCGGCTGGGTCGGGGTGATCGTGAGCCGGTCGCTGCGCCCGGGTGATCGCGCGTGGTTCGTCCGGGATGGCCGCGCGGATGCCGTGCTCGTCACCGCTCGGCGCGGCCTTCGAGTCTCGATCGCCTCGCCCGGGATGGGCGAGGCCGAGACGATGAGCGTGCGTCGGACGCGGGTCTTCCTCGTTCCCTCTTAGACCACCGGGTGGCCCGCCCTCGGTCCGGTCACGCGGCGATGTTAGTCGTCGTTGTCGCCATTGCCGCGACCCACTTCGCCCGAGGCGCCGTCAGCGACGCCGGTGCCCGTCCGGATGAACTGCCCGTTGATGAAGACGTTGTCCACGACCGCGAGGCCGACGCCGTTCGGGTCCTGGACGGAGGCCGTATCGGTGCCCTCGTCGTGCAGGAGCGTGATGCGCACGATCGTGCTGCCGGCAGGAATGGGCGGAAACTGCTGAGCCGCCGTGAAGCGGGCCCGCGTCCATTCGACCGCATCCTGGGGCGCGGGCGTCTGCACGCCGTTGACGCACCCGCCGACGAAGTGGGAGGTGTTCGGCCCCGTCGGCGGCTTGGCCACGACGTTGAAGCGCGGCGCGCCGGCGCCGCAATGCCCGCCGTTACGATAATCGAAGCCGAGCGTGAACGTGGCGTCCACGCTCATCCCCCTCACGCCGCTGATGCGGGCTCCGGCGGAGGAGCAGTCGGGGCTGGGGCCGTTCTTCGACAGCAGCAGGCCGCGGTGCGGATCCTTGGCGGTGTCTGCGACGCCGTTGAACGCGGTGTCCCCGCCGTTGTCCGGCAGACCCATGCCGCCGAGCCACGCCGACGTCACGACGTGGCTGCCGAACGTGCCCGCGCCGCAGTCATCGGCCTTCCCGATGAACACGAAGGGGACCGCCTGGTGTTGCTGCGCATCGGCGGCGCCGACGGGGCTGAGGGCGCCGACTACGACCACCATCGCGACGACGAGAATGCGGACGACGTTCCTGATCTGCATGTCTTTCCCTTCCTTGTCTGCGTGGGGATCGCGCGCGCCACTGGTCCGCTCAGGGCGCCAGGGTCTTGATCAGGGTCGCTTCGCGGCCCGCCGGGCGCGCTCCTGGCGTTCCGCATCGCGCGTCACCAGCTCGGCTTTCGTGACGGCCACGACGTCGTCTTGCACGGAGCCGCCGACGAAGTCGACGTCGCTCGTCCGGCCCTTCCAGGTCACGTGGTTGCCTTTGTAGACAGTGGTCGGCTTGCCGTAGAGCTGCAGGAGCGTCTTCGCCAGCGTCTCGCGAAAGCGCGGGTGCGCGGTGACCCGCCACGCCACCAGCATGTCGTTTCGGAAGTAGAAGAACACTGCGTTCGGCGTGACCTTGCCGAAGGTGACGTTGCCCCCGGCGCGACAGCGTAGGGTACCGAAGTCGACGCTCGGATCGATGACGGCGCACGATTGTGTCGGAACACGGAAACGCAGGGTGTCTTCGGATGCGCCCCACGGGACGTCGCGAAAACCCTTCGGCTCGTCCGCGTGCGCGATGGCGGCGACGGCCAGAATGCCCGCGTAGAGCACGCCGGCGATGATCTTCATCATCATGCCGACCGAGCAGGGCAACCTCCGCGCCAGACGGTGCTGTGTCCAGAAATCGCGGAGTTACGCGCGAGCCGCGAGTCTCACGATGTCACCCGGACGACGTCCCCGTGCCCCCCTGACAACGCGCCCGGCTCAGACGCCGTCCTCGTCGCGCGCCAGCATCGCGGCGAGGATCTGTCCCACGTCGTCGACGGTCTCCACGCGAGCCTTCTCGCCGCTCCGCACCCGCTCGACGACACCGCTGATGCGCCCGCGATCGTTGCGGTCTAGGCGCACGATGAAGACCGCGCGGTGGAGTCTTTCCCCTTCGCCCGTCATGCCCGGCCTCCCACGAATTGGAGAAGCGAAGAGCCCAGCCCCCCTGGGGCCGGGCTCTCTGCTTCGCTTCGACCTCGGTTCAGCCTCCCGCTACCTGGGCGAGGGCGGGACGAGGCACATGACGGTCGCGGTGTTGCCGGAGGCGTCCGTCGCCGTGATGACCGCGTCACCGGGCCCGACCTGGAAGTGCTTGATCGCCAGCGGGCCCATCGTGTTCAACAGCGTCACCCCCGACTTGCCGGGGCTCTGCGTGATCTTGATCGTTTCCCCGTTGGCCAGCGTGACGCCGCCAAGGGTGATCTTCGGCCCGGCTTCGCAGATGTCCGTCGCGGCCACCAGGTAGAAGCCGTCGGGGTTCTGGCCGCCCTTCGTGCCAGACAGAGTCGTTCCGGCAGGCGGGATGTGCTTGCCGGCCGGGTTCACGCTCTCGACGCACGTGACCACGGGCGGCGTGGTATCGACGATCTCCACGGCCGTGCTGCAGCTGCGCTGATTGCCGGCGATATCGGTCGCGGTGCACGAGACCGTCGTGGTCCCCAGCGGCAAGGAGCCGGAGGGGCTGCAGCTCGCGGTGACGGCGCCGCAGTTGTCGGTCGCGCTGGCCGCCGGCGTGGCGTTGGTGCCCGACGGACCCGCGCACTCCGTCGTGATCGGCGCCGGGCACGTGATGGCCGGAGCTATCGTGTCGACAACGGTGACCGTCGCGGTGCACTGGCTCGACGCGCCGTGACTGTCAGTCACCGTGAGAATGACCGCTGTCGTCCCCAGGCCATACGGCCCGCCCGGCGTCTGGGTCAGCGTGATCGCGCCGCCCGCATCCGCACCGGACGACCCGGCGTCGACCGACGCTGACACCGCGGAGCACATGTCGGGAGCGGTCGACACCGTGACGTCCTTGCAGCGCGCCATCGGTGGCCCACCCTCAGAGATGCCCAGTCCGCCGGGGTCGCGGATCATGCCGTTGACGCTACCGTCGAGATCGCCGGGCCCGCCGTCGGTGATGGTGAGCTGCAGGAGGTTCGGGAACAACGGGCCGCCAGTGACGCACGCCAGCTGCTGACACACGTCGGCCCAGAGTCCGGTGCCGGGGTTGAGTTTCCAGTACTGAGGCGGCTCGGGCACGGGCGACGGAAACTGGATGATCACCCGCGCCGTGGCACCCGGGGTGAGGTCGCTGATCGTCCACTCGAACAAGCCGAACGGAAACGTCACCCCCGGCAGTGGGGGCAGGGTGGTCGGGTCCACCGCATGAAACTCGGTGAAGGTGCCCACGTCCGTACCGAAATCCACGGGTCCGGCGCCCGTCAACGACGCGACCTCGAACGTCCGCGATCGCTCGAATGCGCCGATGTCACACGCGCCATCACCGCGGAAGGCTCCGCGCGCGTCGCTCAGCGGGCACACGCTGTTGCTTCCCGCGTTGACGGCGGGGCTGCCCGCTGGGAGCGCCATCGTCTGCACCAGCCCGCCGTTGTCGGCCAGCGCGGCCAGTTGGGGGTCGACCGTCATCGCCCCGCAGGTGCCGTCGCTGTCGATCGAGCTCAAGACCGATTGGGGACCGTCGAGACAGTCGGCGCCTCGAGTGCCCAGCGGGGCGGTGTTGCCGGTGACGATCGAGTTCTGAAGCACACGCAGGCCGTGGACGCCCTGGGGCTGGTTGCCCACCACCGTGATGTTCGTGGCCGTGGACGACTTGTGAGAGTCGAATCTCATGCCGCCGCAGAAGAAGTTTCGCGGGCAAGCCCCGCCGTTCTGCGTGAACGTATCGTTGACCAGCACCACCGTCCCTCGGCTGAAATCGATGTAGAACCCGAGGTTGTTGTCGACGAATGTGGAGTCGGCCACGAGGATCGTCCCAACGGCGCTGTTGATCGCGATGTCCGCGCCCGAGAACGTCAGACCCCTGACGACGAAACCAGGGAAAGGTCCCAGCGCGCCATTGTCGTGGGAGTTCCATCCCGTCCGGAGTATGTCGCTTCCCGCGGCGGAAGTTGTCGAGTGCAGGATCACCGGGCCGTCGCCGGCGCTCTCCAGCGTCACGGTCACGCCGGGCAGCGCATCGAGGAACAGGGGTGAGGCGATGTTGTAGGTGCCCGCGGCGATCCGTATGTTGGTCGCGGTGGTGGCTGTGGCGGCAGTAGCGAGCGCCGCCTCGAGATCGGCCACCGAGTGGACGACGACGCTGGTCTGCGCGGCGGCCCCGCCGGCAACGCCTCCGATGAATAGTAGCAGGGCCCCGATGAAAATCGGCAGCCGTCTCGCGAGTCGTGCGTGATCCATATCGTTACCTCCCCCCGCCGGCGCGGCGCCAAGCGGGATGACGGTTCGCGGCCGCGCTGGCCGCCGTTGACCTCTCTGGCCATCCATAGCGGCGGGAGCGTTAGCAAACCGTCTGAGGCGGCGTGAGCGCCTCGCAAGGCGGCGCGAGATCGTGCCAATCTCCCCGCATTGTTGGGCTGATGAGCCGGCTCAGCTTGACGCTCTTCGGCGGCTTCGAGGCGCAGGCGGGTCTCGGGGGGCCGATGACCGTCCCGACCCGCAAGGCGCAGGCCCTCCTCGCCTACCTCGCCCTCACCCCGGGAAGGTCCACCCACGAGACAAGCTGGCCGCCCTGCTGTGGCCGGACGCCTCGCCGGGATCGGCCCGCACCGCGCTCCGCCAGACGCTCTTCGTCCTCCGCAAGGCGCTCGGCCGCGCCGAGCGCGCCAACCTCGTCATGACCGGCGACGCGATCGTGCTCGCCGCCGATGCGGTCCACACCGACGGTGGCGTTCGTGGCGGCGGTGATCGAACGTCGCTTCGAGTTCGCGCTGCCATATCACGCCTCGGGGCTGGACGAGCGAAGCGCGGCCGCCGGCGCCGAAGCGCTCGTCTGCCGGCGCATCCTCCGGGCCGTGCTGGCCGCGCTCGAGGCGGCGACGCTGCATGCCGCCAAGCTTCCGCGCCCGACGGCCGTGACCGAGTCATCGTCGACCTCGGCTTCCGCCAGGGGCTCTGTCTGGCTCAGCTCGGTCGTCTGCCAGAGAGCCTCGACGTGCTGCGCGAGCGATCCGCGGTGGCGGGCCTGCATCGCGCCATCGAGCAGGCTCGTCGCTGCGGCGACACGCTGATCGAGGGCATGGCGTGCTGCAGGCTCGGGCTGGAGGGGCGTGGGCGGGACGGTTCGGCGCACCTCCACATCGGGGTCAACTGGTACCACGTCGGCCGATTCGACCTGGCGCTCGAGGCCGCCGGCCGCGAAGCCAAGCTGGCCGACGAGCTCCACGACATGCATCTGCAGTCGTACACGGCCTGCATCGCGGCGCTGGCGCTCGGCGCTCGGGCCGGCGGTCGCGAAACGCTGAGGCCGCGCGCACGCCGGGGGCGCTTCAGGCGTTCACGGCGCTCGATATACCGCTCTACACCGAACGCGCGCGAATCCTGGCGGCTCGCGTCGGCGGCGCCGGCGCCCGAGCGTGAGCCGATGGGTCGCGAAGGAGGGTCGCCCTTCACCATCCCTCGTCGGGGCCGGGCACGTCGCCACGCAGCAGGGCGATGTCCGCCTGATCCCGCAGGGCCTTGCTGCGGCGACAGGCCGGATCGCTGGCCGCTCGCTCCTTCATGGCAATCAAGTCCGCCGTCTTGACGACACGGATCCGTGTGCCGCCCATGTCGAGCGCCTCCGCACGGTCGATCATCGGATCAAACTCGGGATCGAACACGATCTGCACGGGTTCGCCCGATCGATGTCGGAAGTTCATGCTGTGGGCAAAGGTTCCCGTGCGCAGAAGGCCAGCGGCGGCAAGCGCCTCGACGAGTCGAGGAAGATCGGCGGTCGATCGTACGGCCACGTCCGTGTCCACCGTGGCGCGGGGGACACCGGAGCGAATGCCGACCGCGACGCCACCGACCACCGCGTGGAGGACACCGATGTCGTCGAGAGCTCGAATGACGTCGGCCAGAGCCGCGAGCTTGTCTGGAGATCCCTGCATCGCCGTCCCCCGGCTCGACGCGATCATCAGCCACTCCCGGGCCGTGACCCGTGCAATTGCCTCGAGCGCGCTTCGTTCCATACGCGGTATCGAGCATACCAGCTTCCTCCCGATCCTCGGTCAAACGGCTGGCCGCTCTTGGGCGGATTCGAGGTGTCGGTGGCGTCCTCGTATCGAGCCGTCACTTCATAAACGGGATGGGGGGTTGGACGGCGAGGTCGCCAGGCCTCGTGATCCGAACGGAAGAGGGATCGAGAGGGAGCAGGCAGGGCCCAGCGAGACCGTTGGGGTCGGTGTTGTTCACCGGGTCGTCGAAGACGTACGCGTAGAGATTCGCGTCGCGCCCGACGAAGCCAATCGGGTCCCTCGCCGTCCACTTCCCCACCTCGACGTCGTCGTCGCGGGCGCCAACCCGCACGAGCTTCGTGTCGGGGTCGTAGAGGCCGCCAGCGAAGCCCAACGGCTGGAAGCCGGGGCTGGTGTCGTTCACGACAGAGCCCCATGCGTCGTAGTCCATCCGCTGCACGACGGCGCCTGTGGACGTGTCCACCACCACGCGGACGCTGCCCAGATGGTCGGTGATGAGACGGTAGGTCACATCGGCCTTCACGATGTACGCGGGCACATTGCCGCTATCGGCATAGATGAAGCGGCTCACCACGCTGTTCGCGGCGTCCAGTTCGGCGATCGGACGCAGATCGTCGGCATACAGGAGACCCGCACAAGTACTCCGTCGAGCTTCTTCCCCACGCGGCGGTTTCGCCCGTCCACGAGATACTCGATGCGAGTGCCGTTTGCAGGCTGACGCCAATCAAGTTGCCCAACGCATCGTAGCGGTACGTGCTCGTTTGCCCAGCCGCTGTCCTCGTCATCAGCTCCCCGTTCGCCGTGTAGATATAGGCCGCGCCGCCGTACTGGATCAGCCGGTCCTGCGCGTCGTAGGCACCGCTCACGCTCATCCCGCCGACGGTCGCGCCGACGCGATTACCGTTGATGTCGTAGGCATAGCTCTCCAGCAACCGCAGACCGATGAGCGTCCTTGATGACCGATACAAAGGGGGGCGTTATGGAACCGTCTGAGGTTGCCCGGGGCGGCTCGCAAGTTAGCACCGCGACGTGCTAATGTCCGCCCACTCGCGATGAGCCGGCTCAGCCTGACACTCCTCGGTGCCTCGAGGTTCAGGGGGCTCTCCAGGGCCCACTGACCGTCCCGACGCGCAAGGCCCAGGCTCTTCTGGCCTACCTCGCGCTGATCCCGGGCCACGCCCATTCCCGGGACAAGCTCGCCGCCTTGCTCTGGCCGGACACCTCGCCGGGATCAGCCCGCACCGCGCTCCGCCAAACGTTCTTCGTCCTCCGCAAGGCGCTTGGTCCCGCCGAGCGCGCCAGCCTCGTCATGACGGGCGACGCGGTCACGCTTCCTGCCGAGGGGGTGCAAACCGACGTGGCGGCGTTCGAGCAGGCAGTGGCCGAGGGCATGCCGGCCGCCCTCGAGCGGGCGGCCGCCCTTTACCGCGGCGACCTGTTGGCCGGCCTCGGCGTCGTCGCGCCGACCTTCGAGGATTGGCTCATGAGCGAGCGCGAGCGGCTGCGCGAGCTCGCCCTCGAGGCGTTCGCCCGGCTGCTCGCCCATCAACGAGCGGTCGGTGCCACTGCTGCGGCCATTCAGTCGGCGCTACGGCTCCTCACTCTCGATCCGTTGCAGGAGGCCGTGCACCGCGCGTTGATGCGCCTCTACGTGCAGCTCGGCCGGCGCGACACCGCGCTTCGCCAGTACCAGGACTGCGTCGAAATCCTCCGGCGAGAGCTGGGTGTCGAGCCAGAGGCCGAAACCAAGCAGCTGTACCAGGACATCCTGCGCCAGCGGCCCGTCAACGCCGCAGCGACAGCGATCGACATCGGCCAGGCCGACACGCCGTTGGTCGGGCGTGACGTCGAACTGGCGCTACTGCACCAGGCGCTCGCCGAGGCGTGGACGGGCCAGAGCCGGATCGTCGCCGTCGTCGGGGAAGGCGGCATCGGCAAGAGCCGGCTGCTGGCCGAGCTGGCCGCCGAGGCCGGCCGGCGCCATGGTGGGATCCTGCTCGGGCGTGCCTACGAGAGCGAGCAGATTCTGTCCTTCGGGCCCTGGGTTGGTGCCCTGCGGGACGCTGGTGTCTTGACCGACGAGCGAGTCCTTCAAGATCTGGAGACCGCGTGGCGAGCGGAGCTGGCGCGCCTGTTACCGGAGCTTGCCGACGCCGATCGACCGGTGGCGACGACGGCCCCGAGCCAGCTGCGGTTGTTCGAAGCGCTCGCGCAGCTGATCCGGCGAGTCGCCCTGGCTCAGCCGCTCGCCATCCTGCTCGAGGACATCCACTGGGCCGACGACATGACGCTTCGGTTCCTCGCCTTTCTCGTGCGCCGCCTGCACGCCGCGCCCGTCCTCGTCGCAGTGAGCGCGCGCGAGGAGGAGCTCGCCGACCGGCCGCTCCTGCGTAGCACCATCGACGAGCTGGGGGCCGAGCGCCAGCTGCGACTCCTGACGCTGGGCCCTCTGGGTCGCGACCACACGCTCGCGCTCATTCGCCTGCTCGCGCGCGGCGACAGCCGGCGCGTCACCTCGGCGGAGCGAGAGGAACAAGTGTGGGAGGCCAGCGGCGGGAACCCGTTCATCGTCGTCGAAACAATGCGCGCGATCGGTGAGGGTGTCGCCATCGTGTCCTCCGGCGGCATGCCGCTGCCGACGCGCGTGCGCGAGATGATCGCCCGACGCCTGGACCGGTTGAGCGAGAAAGCGCGCGAACTGGTGCGGGTGGCGGCCGTCATCGGTCGGGAGTTCGAGTTTGTCCTCCTCCAGCGCGCAGCCGGACTGGGCGAGCAAGAGGCGGCGGCCGGGGTGGAGGAGTTGGTCCGCCGGCGGGTCATCCACGGTGTCGGCGACCGATTCGATGTCACCCACGAGCGGATTCGAGACGTCGTGTCCGCCGGGCTCCTTGCATCTCGCCGGCGATTGCTCCACGGCGCGGTCGCGACCGCCCTGGAGAGCATAGTGGGTGACGATCCCACGCGTCATTGTGGTGCGCTGGCGGCTCACTATCGCGCGGCCGGGATCTGGCCCAAGGCCGCCGTCTTCCTCCGCCAGGCCGGTCGTCAGGCGACCGATCAGTGCGCCTATCGCGAGGCCGTCGTGCTGCTCGATCAGGCGCGGGCGGCGATCGCGGAGCTTCCGGACAGCCAGGCGAGGTTGGAGCAGGCCGTCGACGTCCGCCTCGATCTGCGCAACGCCCTGCTGCCACTCGGCGACTTCGCGACGATCCTGACGAGGCTGGAGGAGGCAGTGACGCTCGCCGATCGGCTCGGCGACCGAGCGCGACAGGTGCGTGCCATCGCATTCCTGGTCGACCAGCTTCGAATGGCCGGCCAGCACGACCGCATGCTGGACGAGGGGCAGCGCGCGCTGACCCTGGCCGAGTCACTGAACGATGTGGAGTTGCTGATCCTGATTCACACGAGGCTCGGCCAGGTGCGTCATCTGCGCGGCGAGTATCGGCGGGCCGCGGCGCTGTTCAGACGGAGTCTCGAGGTCTCGGCGAAGATGCCCCAGCGCGAGCGGTTGGGACTGCTGCAGCCGCCGGCGGTCCACTCTCGTTATTCGCTCGTGGGCTCACTCGCCGAGCTCGGTGCCTTCGAGGAAGCTCACGCCGTGGCCGAGGACTGCGTGATGATTGCGCGCAGCCTCGATCATCCGATCGCCCTCAGCTTCGCCTGGGCCGCCGCTGGCACCCTGGCGCTCCAGCAGGGGCACCTGAGTCTTGCGATCGAGCGCCTGGAACGGGCGCTCCAGTCCGGACGGCGCGCCGACGACTCGCCATGGGCCTCCCGGTTCGCCGGACTGCTCGGATACGCCTATGCACTGTCGGGGCAGACGACCCGCGGCGTCGCGATCCTCGCTCACGCCCTCGAGCAAGCGGCGGCGATCGGGATGGCCGGGGCGATGTCGCTGATGTTGGCGTGGCTGGCCGAGGCCCGCCTGCTAGCGGGCGCCGTCGCCGAGGCGCTCGACACCGCAGACGAGGCGGTGGCGCTGGCTGAACGGCACGGCGAGCGTGGCCATGCCGCTTGGGCGCTGCGGGCCCAGGCCGAGGTGTAGGCTCAGCGTCGCCTGCACGATCTCGAAGGTCCCGCCCGCACTTATGGGCAGGGGCTCGCACTGGCCAACGAGCTGGAGATGCAACCGCTGGCCGCACGCTGCCGGCTCGGCCTAGGCCTGCTCCACGCGAGCGCAGGAAAACGCGAGCAGGCGTGCCGCGAGCTGGCCGCCGCCCGCGAGTCGTTCGCCAGCATGGGAATCGAGCTCTGGCTGGTCCGAACCGAGCGGGCGCTGGCCGAGTCCTGATCCGCGGCAGCGACGAACGGCAAGGTCACACGTCACCGAGCCCGTACTCCTGCCAGCGCTCGCGCACGCGCGCCTCGTCCTCGGGCGCCGGCCGCACCGTCGGCGGAAAGCGCTCGCCGCCCCACTCGGCGCGGCGCTCGAACTTCCAGTTGCGCGTGGCGTCGAAGAGCACGCGGTTCCAGAGGCCGGTGCCGAGCTGCGCGACGTTGCGGTCCTCGAGCGGCGTGGACGGATCGATCGGCGAGCCGAACGAGCCGGGGAAGATGACGATGCCGTCCTCACCGGCGTTCACGCGGTGTGCGACCGCCCAGTCGATCTGCTCGTAGGACGCGATGTCGATGTCGTCTTCGACGACCCAGACGTGCTTGTAGCGGTACTGCGCCGCCGCGTTGCCCCAGAGGGCGGCCGCGATCTGCTTGGGCTGCCCCTGATAGTGCTTGGTGATCTTCACGCAGACGTTCACGCCGTTGGTGATCGGGTGGACGTACACGTCGCGGATGCCGGGTATGCCTGCCCCGGTGAGGATGTTCCACGCGATCGCCGCACGCTGCACGGACGACATCACGCTGTTCTCGCTGTAGGAGCCGGGCAGCGTGCCCTCGAGGCAGCCCTGGAAGATGGGGTCGCGGCGGTGCGTGATGCACGTGACCTTCATGGTCGGCCGCGGCGTCGGCACGTCGGACACGTAGCCGGTGAACTCGCCGAACGGTCCCTCGGACTCGTACGTGCTCGGGTCGTCGGAGATCGTGCCCTCCAGTACGATCTCGGCCGACGCCGGCACCTCGAGATCCACCGTCTCGCACCGCACCAGCTCCGCGGGCTCGCCGCGGTAGGCGCCCATGACGTCCCACTCGCAGACGCCGGTGGGAATCGGCGAGCCGGCCAGGAACGGCATGATCGGATCCCAGCCGATGACACACGCGACCGGCATGGCCTGTCCCCGCCCCGCGTACTTCACGAAGTGGGCGCCCCAGTGCTGGCCGCCCTTGATGAGCAGGAAGGGCGTGGTGTTCTTTCGGCCGATCATCCCGCGATAGATCCCGACGTTCATGACGCGCGTGTCGGGATCGCGCGTCACGATGCCCGAGAACGTGTGGATGTAGCGGCCACCCTCGCGAAAATTCCACTTCGGCACCGGGAACTCCGTCTGATCCACCGCGTCGCCGCGGACGACGACCTCCTTCACCGGCCCGGTCGTGACCACGCGCGGCGGGATCGTCTCGCGGTTCTTCTTCATGACGTACTGCACCAGCTCGGCGTTGCCGACGTCCCTCGGGAAGCCGAGCGCCAGGGCCAGCCGCCGGCGGTCGCCGAGCGCGTTGGTGAGGACCTTCGTGCAGCGCCCGTCGCGATAGCCCTTGATCGTCTCGAAGAGCAGCGCCGGGCCCTTCTTCTCGAGCGCGCGGCGCGAGACGGCGCCGATCTCACGATCCCAGTCGACCTCCGCGCGAACGCGGCGCAGCTCGTTCTCCTTTTCGAGCAGCGCGATCCACGCTCTGAGATCGATGAAGCCCCGGCTCATCCGCGTCCTCCGTACGCCGGCATGACCTCCTCGAGGAAGCGCGTCAGCTGGCCGCGCTGGTCCCACGAGGAGAGGCGCAGCGCCATGTGACCGAGTCCCGCGGCCGCGTACGCGGAGAGCTGCTCCGCGCACGACTTCGGGTCGCCGGTGATGGTCCAATTCATGGGAGAGTCGCCGAAGGCATAGCTGCCGGCGACATGGACCGTCGCGGCCGGCTCGTTGATTTCGCCCGGCACAATTATTCCACCGCGTTCTTTGGTGATGGGAATTCCAGCCAGAGTAAAGCGCCCGCTCACCGATGAGGAAGTCGCCGGACTCGATGCTTTCTGGCAGAACTACGTAGCGTATGTCCCCAAATACAAGAGTGAGTCTCGCTGAAGTGATGGAAGTGATCATGCACCAGAGTTTGGTTAAGGCATGAATCTCAGATCAATAACTCCAGAAGACTACGAACCTGTTCGTCAGTTCCTCGCGGGAGTAGGTTGGCACCATCGAGTCACTGATCCCGAACAGTTTCGTAGAATGATGGAGAATACAGATCGAACGATAGTTGCTTGGGAT
>Ga0137403_10002884_pt1 | contig 20827 bp, 24 predicted proteins | sample CZOMad2_1_16fung_FD_122057 | JGI IMG/M metagenome (GOLD analysis project Ga0137403, IMG submission 122057) | Vadose zone soil fungal communities from Angelo Coast Range Reserve, California, USA - CZOMad2_1_16fungal (Hybrid Assembly) | ecosystem: Environmental > Terrestrial > Soil > Vadose zone...
TCCACGCTGAGCGGTACGTCCGCGCACCACAGCTCGGAGGGGGCGAGGCGGCCCAGGTCGAGCGCGTGGGCGACCTGAGGCGGGCATCGCGCCAGATGGACGCTGCGGTCGATCGCCGCGGAGTCGGCGAGGGCGCCGGAGGAGACCAATTCCTGGAGGCCGCGCGCAGTCGCCTCGCGCCGAGCGCGGGGCGTCGCCAGCGCTCCGCCCACCGCGGCCTGCACGAGCTGTTCCGGACCGGCGCCGTTGCCGTCCAGCAGGTCTCCGCGCAGGCGCAACTCCGCCACCAGCGCGCCGCAGATGGCGGCGGCGTCGTCCACGATTCCCTGGCAGACACGCTGCTCCACGATGCAAAGTTACCGCATTTGACTCCGCATCCTAAGCTGGCTTATCTCGGCCCCTCTTCGGAGGAGTCAGACCTTGGACGTCAAGACGCTGGCCGTGGTGGGCGCCGGGCAGATGGGTGCCGGAATCGCGCAGGTCGCCGCCCAGAGCGGGATCGAGGTGATCCTGATCGACGTGAGCCCGGACCTCGTCCAGAAAGGCATTGCCGGCATCCGGGCCCAGCTCGACAAGGCGGTCGGCAAGGGCAAATTGAAGGCCGGCGACGCGCAGGCGGCGATCGCCCGCTTGAAAGCGGGCACGGCCGAAGATGCGAGGGGCGCTCCGTTCGCGGTGGAGGCGGTGACCGAGAACGAGGAGGTGAAGAAGAAGGTCTTCGCCGCCCTGGCCAGGGCGATGCCGCAGGACGCCATCCTGGCGACGAATACGTCGTCGATCTCAATCACCCGCGTCGCCGCCAGCGTGCCGAATCCGGACCGCGTCATCGGGATGCACTTCATGAATCCCGTCCCGGTGATGCAGCTGGTGGAGATCATCCGCGGCGCCCAGACGAGCGACTCCACGTACGCGGTCACCCGGGCCCTGGCCGAACGGATGGGCAAGACCACCGTGCTCTCCAAGGACATGCCCGGGTTCATCGTCAACCGCATCCTCATCCCCATGCTCAACGAGGCCTGCTTCGCGCTCCAGGAGGGGCTCGCCTCCGCCGAAGACATCGACACCGCCATGAAGCTGGGCACCAACGTCCCCATGGGGCCCCTGACGCTGGCGGACTTCATCGGCCTCGACACCTGCCTTTCCATCGCCGAGGTGCTGCACAAGGGACTGGGCGACGACAAGTACCGTCCGGCGCCGCTGCTCCGGCAATACGTCGACGCAGGCTGGCTCGGGCGGAAGACCAAGCGCGGTTTCCATAGGTATTGACCATGGCCTACGAGAACATCCTGGTCGAGCGGGACCCGACGATCTCCACCATCACCGTGAACTACTCAAGACCCTCGGTACGGGGCCGCCAGATCTGGGGTGCCCAGGTCCCGTATGGATATAATAAACAAGGCTTCGGCGCCGGCAACGATGCTCCCTGGCGGGCAGGCGCCAATGAGAATACCGTTCTGCGGCTGTCCCATCCGGCCACGGTGGAGGGCCATGCCGTGCCGGCAGGAGAATATGGCTTGTTCTTCGTCATCAATAAGGACAACAGCACAGGGGAAGTGATCCTGTCAAAGGACTATAAGTCCTGGGGCAGCTTCTGGTATGATCCTGCACATGATCTGATGAAGGCTGCCATATCCCTGCGCCCGATCGCACATACGGAATTGCTGACCTACGATTTTAACAATGTTACTAAGACATCCGCCGAGCTGGTGCTCAACTGGGAGAAATTGCAGTTCCCTGTGAAGATAGAATTTGCCGTGGACGATATCGTTTTGGCGAATGCAACCGAAGAATTGAAAGGGCAGATCGGCTTCAGCTGGCAAAATTATGCCGCCGCCGCCAATTATACCCTTCAGAACAAGGTCAACATTGAACAGGGTCTTAAATGGGCCGATATCGCCATAGCGCAGAACAAGAACTTCAATACGCTGAGTGCAAGGGCAGGTCTTCTGGGACAGATGGGTAAGAAGGACGAGGCTACGAAGACCATGGATGAAGCCGTGGCCATTTCGAATGAGAATGAGCTCAATCAGTATGGATACCAGTTGTTAGCCGCCAATCAGCCAGATACGCCCCGGGCGATCCAGATGTTCATCATAAATACCCAGCGTCATCCCAAGAGCGCCAATGCCTGGGACAGCCTCGGGGAAGGATATGCTTTGCAGGGCGACAAGAAGAATGCCATCCTTAATTTCAAAAAATCACTGAGCATGAATCCGCCTCCCAATGTGAAGGCGAATTCGGAAAAATATCTGAAACAGTTGGGCGCGATGTAAGCGTGATGCGTCCACAGCATGCCCCCGCAAAAACTAAGAGCCGCCCTACGGGCGGCTCTCTTTATGTCCTGTCCATCTTTACGATCTTCGGGATGAATTTTCCGACGACATCCACCAGCTGCTGCTGCGAACGCATCACCAGTTCGATGTCCTTATAGGCATGCGGCGCTTCGTCGAGCCCGCCTCCCAGTAATTTCACGCCATGCTTCTGCAGCATTTCTTCCATGGCATGGCGGCTGATGGAATTCAGTGCAGCCGTTCTGCTCATTTTTCTTCCCGCCCCATGCGATGCAGATGACAAAGAGGCCACTTCACCTTTGCCTTTCACGATAAAACCCGGCGCCGTCATGGAGCCGGGGATGATCCCCAGCACATCCTTACCGGCAGGCGTTGCGCCTTTCCGGTGAACGATCGCCTCGCGGCCGTTCACATTCTCTTTCCAGGCGAAATTGTGATGGTTCTCTACCCTGGTCAACGGCTGCCTTCCCAGCTGCCGGGCAATCTTTTGATGGATCACATGATGGCAGGCGGAGGCATAATCCCCTGCCAGGTTCATCGCATTCCAGTACTCGATCCCTTCTTCCTCGTCGAGGCCCAGCCAGGCGAGATTGCCAGCCTCACCAGGTAGTTTCCTCTTCTGTTTGGCGATCTTAGTATAATGGTTTGCGATATTCGAGCCCAGGCCCCTGGAACCGGAATGGGACAATAGGCCCAGGTATTTCCCCGGCGCCAGGCCCAGCACTTCATCCTGTGTCCCGATCTCGATCGTACCGAACTCGACGAAATGATTCCCCGAACCCGAAGATCCGAGCTGCCGGGCCGCCTTGCCCTGCAAGCTTTTTAAAAAGCCCGTCTCTCCAAAAGCCGCCCTGTCGATCACTTCATGATCGGTGGTCTTCTCGAACTGCCTTCCCGCGCCGAAAAGAGTGGCTTCGTTCAGCTCCCGGATGAAATATTGTTCCCGCTGCAACAGCTCTTTCGGATCGATGTCGAAGACAGACAGGCACATCCTGCACCCAATGTCCACTCCCACTCCATAGGGGATCACTGCGTTCTCCGTAGCCAGCACACCCCCGATGGGTAGTCCATACCCCGCATGCGCGTCGGGCATCAGGGCTCCTGCCAGGGCAACCGGCAGCCTGGCTGCGTAGAGCATCTGGTTCATGGCCCCCTGCTCGATATATTCATTCCCGAATACATTGAAGTGGACCCCCTCGTCGTTGAGGGCGATCTGATCACCAGGCTCTTTCTTCCGCGGCAGCAACTGCTGCGCGATCAGTCCCAGGACGGCATCGTTCTCGTATTCTACCGGTGATGCCAATATTAATTTCAATAAATTCATAACTTCCTCCTCGCTCTCAAATTTGTAATTCTTCTCCATTACCTGCATGGCGATGCTGATGACAGGCCCTTCGGGATACCCGATGGCCCGCAGATCCTTTCCTTTTAATTTTAATTTTGCCATTTTTAATTTTTTAAAGGGGCGGCCCAAGGGCCGCTCCCATTATTATTTCTGTGCTACGAAGATCTGACGCAGTTGATCGATCAGTACTCCGTTACTTTACTGAACCACTTTATTCGCGCAACTGGAACTTGCAAAAGCATGGGGTTTGGCCCTGAAGGCGAATCCCATCCCCATGATATAGCCCATCGCCTCCTTCAAGGCATCGTTACTCTTGAAATTGGGGTTCGTATTTATGTCCGCATGTACTTCCATGTCCACATCGTATACCGTAAACAACCTGCACAAGGAATAGGCCACGTCGATACTCTTAGCCACTTCGGAAAGCATTCGCTCTTTAATGCTCATTTTTTTTCGGGTAGTCTCATTCTGTATGAACATGAACCCACCCTTTCCCTTCCGGATGAATACGATCACCGTCGCGAATTCCGTTTCCTTGCCTTTTACCTGGCTGTCGGTGCCGATACAGACTTTCAGCTCGTGGCCCATTTCTTTTCCCTTTACCAGGGTGGCCCTGATCTCGTCCTCAATGGGTCTTTCGATCAAGGCGCCGTCAAGACGTCTCCATTCCTGTTCCATACCTACGCCCTACCTCCGGAAGGGATTTTACGATTATCATTGTGTTTCATTGGGTACGGCAACCCTTCGGAAGCCGATCGTTTCGATCTGGATTCCTGTTTGTTCCTTTTCATGCTGGTTGGCAATTTCAGCAATGGTCATCGGTCTGTTGATCATCGAGTCAAAATTGAAGTAACGGCTCAGCCGCTGGGATTTCCCCACGCTCAACTTTCCAAATTCATATTTTGCGATCAGCCGCCCTTTGCGCATCAGTGCCTGATCGACCATTGTCAATGAGTTATTGAAGGTGCAGATGATCTGTACATTCAGAAAATCCGCCAGCAATCCATCTGAAATATTCAACAAGTTGGATACGGCCGATCCCGGACTATGCTTCCTGTCCATAATAATATTTTCCGCATCCTCGATCACCAGGACAGCATTCGGGTTATCGATCAGCAATGCGATAAAATCAGGATTCATCAGGTTGTCTGTCACCGATGGTGGCAAAAACAAAACCCTTTTCTTTATCTTGCCGATCAGGTACCTCAGATAAGTCGTTTTGCCCGACCCGGGCAGGCCATGAAGCAAGACAATGCCTTTGTCGTTCTCCTTGTTCAACCTTTTACGTATCAACATGTCCGTCGCTTTGAAATCATCGGCGTAAAACAGATCCAAGTCCAGTTTCATACGCTTTATTTCCATGGCCTTTAAATCCAGTTTGTTCTTGCCATTAACGACCATATTGATCTCCAGCGGCTTTCTTCGTCGCCTTACTTTCAGCGGGCTCATCATTTCCGTTAATTCTGCAATAAAATCACCCTGCCCGCCATTATGCAAGATCTCGCAATAGCTATTGCCAAATTCGACCAGGCAATGGTTATTCAGGATGACAATCGTTGTATCGAACCGGTATTACTTTTTTTGTTTTTCATAAAATTGGTATTGGTGAATCTGTATGATCCGTTCAGCAAATCTCTCCTTAATTACGGCAAATGCCTTCTCTCCATCGGTCTGTCCGATATAGCAAAGGCTCGGCAGAATGTTAAAATACTGCAGGTATAATGCCTTTGCGTTCAAGTAATAATCATCGACTATATCGTTCGCGTCGACTACTTTCTGGTTGTATAAATTGTCCATTTCTTAATTTTTAAAACACTAGTTTATTATTCATATTTCAGTTCGTCCAGAATTCTGTGAAGAGGCTTATTCTTCAAAGGATTCTCTTCATCATATTTCTCCTCGTATCCTTTTTCATACCACTTGTAGCCGCCTCCCATGATTTTTGTCAGTCGCCCGCGATTGCCATTTTCCTCTAAATGATCGGAGATCCATTTGATCCTCGCCTCCAGCACCGGATCCTTAATTCTTATTTTATCGATCATATTTGGCCGTACCCGAAGCACAAAGCGCCAGGGTTCGTTGAAGACGTACAGGGGATAAGGCTTATCGGACCACCTTAGATAATGATATTCTAAGTGAAAAAAACGTTTCTCGTTCTCCGAGAAACCCAGCTTTTCAAAATCCTGGCGATCGGGTTTCGACAATCCCTGGCCCTTTACGACATAGGTCTTGCGCCCATATCTCCTCCGTTTTACCTTGAAATCCTTCCGATAATGCCAATCATAGGTATTGATCTTCTTCAAAATATTTTCAAAGAATTCGGCGTGCCTGCTACGAGCCACATCCTCTCTCAATACAAAAAAGCGTTTCCAACCTTTCTGAACCGGCGGTATCAACTCCATCCAACCGAGATTCCTCCTCTGATGGTATAGCTCATTTTCTTCTTTCTCCAGCTTTATCAGCCATTTATCGTGATCCTCGTACTGCATTCTTTTCTTTTGTCTTGCCGTACGGATCCTGAAGCAGTTGATCCCTGCTCCATACTGTTTAATAATTTTTCTGTCCATAATGATTTAATTTGTCTTGATCGGTAGCTCCGGTGCCATTGCACCATACCTGTCCGCGGCTTCATTATGAACATTTCTATTTTTTTCATTTTCGCTATTTTTTAACCATTACAATAATCCCGGTTTGCGGCGCCCCGGGGAATCGAACCCCGATACCCGGCTTTTCGGACCGGTGCAATAGAACCATCTCTGCCAAAGCGCCAGCAACTGTGTCCACTCACCTATTTCTGCGGATGAAGAAAGATTCGAACTTTCAACCCGCTGCTTAACAAGCCGCCGCTCTGCCATTGAGCTATTCATCCATGTTGGCCCAACCAATACCATCAGTGTCAAAGACTGATATGCTTGACCATTACACTACCCGGCATTAGCTTTTGTTGCGACTTCCAGAGTCGAACTGAAATTTTCCACCTTATGAGAGTGGCGTGCTACCATTACACCAAGTCGCAAAGAGCGGTTCGTACGGGAGTCGAACCCGTGGCGCCAGATCGACAATCTGGGATGTTACCGTTACACCAACGAACCTGGTGATCTGTATGGGAATCGAACCCATATTCCAGGAGTGAAAGTCCTGGGTCCTGGCCATTAGACGAACAGATCAGCATCAGTATAGGAGACAGGATTCGAACCTGCAGCCTCTTCATTCCAGGTGAAGTATCCAGCCAATTGGAATTCTCCTATATGCCGGCAAGGAAAAACATGCGCACAAAAAAGCCCGGTCGACATATGACCGGGCTGCTATCGTTAATCCGTGGGATCGGATCAGCTATGCTCTTGCCTCGGTCTGTTGTCAGGATACACTTTCTCCATGCAGGGGTTGCACCGGTCATTACTGATCCGATCACATTCCTGTGATTGATTAAATCGTATATGCATACGATTTAGCCCCGAAGGAGTCTTCCCGTTGATTGCTATACACTGCTGTCTCTGCATTCAGTCAATTTATTTTATTCCCGACCCGGGCAATGAAAAATGTCCAAGCCTGATACCTGCCCCCGGCCGGGATCTGTCCCCGCCAAAAAGCAAAAACCCCGCAATCTCTTGCGGGGCCTATGTTGTATCGAATTAGTCGTTGACTTATCTATTCGGATAACACTCCCCGCAAACGGTATAATCCCCTATAGGACTGAACCAATTTGTCGATTCGATATGTGACTGTTTGCGGAGCATTTTTTTGTTTTTGATAATTTTGACAGCGCAAAGATGCGAAAAAAAATTCGATACCGCCAAATTTTTACGAAAGAATATTTTTTATTTCATCTTTCACGATAGATCTGGGATAGCATGGCTGTCAATTTATAGTCGTAAGCTCAACCACGCCGCCTATCGCTTTCTTACCATATTTCTCAACGGCTTTATCGCCAGTGTAAACGTTTATCGTACTGATATTTTCTACCTTCAGGTTTTTTATATATTCCGCCGTCTGGAAGACCCCGTTCACATAATAAATGATCTCGGGTGGGTCGTTCAGGATCGCTTTCGTGAGTCTTCTTGTTCGCTCATTGCCTTCCGCGTCATTCTCCGTCTTTCGCAGACTGAATAACTCAGCCCTGAGCTTTGCATTCATCATCCTACCGTTCAGTTCATCCTGCTCCCTGGCGATCTTTTCATAATAAGCCGGGTTACCTAAAGTATCCTTTCCCGGGTTATTTGAAATATCCTTTTTCGGGCTACCTAAAGTATCCTTTTTGACGTCCTTGGCCGATTGCGCCTCCAATACCTTGAAAGAGAGCATGGACACGACGAGCAGGAGGACCGGCAGCGCCAATAATCTTCTCAGGTAGGAGAAGCTTATCTTTTGGGAGGTGGTAATCATGGCTAATCTTCGTTTTATAGGTGAATGAAAGAAACTGTGCGTGGGATCGAGGTATGCTCCCCCGTTATGCGATAAGAGCAGCATCCTGGCAAAAGACTCGGTATCGCCATCATTTACCGACCTTTCATCGGCGATAAATTCATGGATCATGTTCAGTTCCCGCTGGATGATCCAATAAAAGGGATTTATCCAAAGGATGCAGACGGCCAGTTGAGAGAATAATTTGTCATAGGTATGCAATTGTTCGATATGCGTCAGCTCGTGCTTAAAGATCTTTTCTCCGTTGTCGCTTTCCAGGGAAATATTTTTCTTCCAGAATAAATAATTCAGAAAGGAGAACGGAGCCTGTTCCATCTTCGTTTCGATAAAGAAGACGCCCTTTATCCTGATATGGGTATGGGTCCGTATCTCCCTGAAGAGCCGGAGTATCCTGATGATCAGGATAATGAGCAGCGCAGCGCTGACAAAGAGACCGGCAATGACTAGCAGTCTTTCCCAGGGGAACCGTGATGTGGGCGCCTGCGGAACTACGGTCGGGTTGATGGTATTGATGAACCCGTTCACATAGGGATGCTCCACCTGATGAACGCTGATCCATTGGAAATGCAGGAAGGGGAGGATCAGGCTGATCAGCAGCGTGAACAGCAGGTAAAACCGGTTGTAGGCATGAAACTTCTTATTGCGCAGGACAAACCAGTAATAAGCGGTAAGTATACCACTTGAAACGATGCATCTCAGGAGGTATGCAAAAATGGTATCCATATTCTATTTTTTAGTTTTCTTTAACTGCTTCAATAAAAGCTCCAGGTCTTCCACGGACAATTTATTCTCTTCTACCAGGAAAGAGACCACATTGCTGAATGAACCTGCAAAATACCCCTTGGCGACATTGGTGAGGGTACTCTTCGAATATTCGTCCATGGACACCACGGGATGATACCGGTGGATCCTCCCGATATTCTCGATCCGGACAAAGCCTTTGTCCACCAGGGTCTTGAGGATCGTAGCTACTGTATTTTTATGCGGCTGCGGGACGGGCATTTTCTCAACGATCTCCATCAGCAACCCGCTATCTATTTTCCAGATCACTTTCATTACCTGCTCTTCTGCCCTCGTCAATGGTTTCATATAAACTATCTTTATAGTCCAAAGTAAAACTATTTTTATAGTTTTAGCAAATAAAAAAAACCGCCTGCTGAAACTGGGTTCAGCAGGCGGCGCAAATATTCTCCTTACCTATTGAAAATCATACTCTACCGTCTTCAGATTATTTCCTGCCTTAATTGTATCCAAGTGCCATGAATTGCCCACGTTCTCGATAGCGTACAGGAATGCGACCGAGAGATCGGCATTATTACCGCCTGTAAACGTTTTTTCGATAGTCAATTTATTTCCGGGAGTGGGTATATCCTTTATTTTCATGGGCGCCAGCACCGAATCCCAGATCAGGTGTGGGTTGCTGCCGATACGCAGGCTGAACGTGATCGTCTTATCATCGCTGGAGAAATCCTTGCTGGTATAAAGAACGAAACGGACCTTTCTTGGGGTCGTGTCCTGCACCGGAGGCTGGGTGTTTTTCTTACAAGATAAGCTTGTAATTAGTGCTATAAACAGCAGGGCAACGAGGGTGTTGGTGAATTTCATGATAGCTTCTTTGAATTGACCGCAAATTTATGCAAGTCTGCCTTCTGTCGCAACCGGTAATGTTTCCAATACGCTATTTTCAGGATGAATTGCTTAAACCAGGCAACGAACGGTCATCCGCCCCGGCCTATGATCTGGCTATTTACTACAATTTAGAAGCACTTTTTAAAAAAATACTACCAAATAGTTGTATTTTATACCATTTCGTTTTAATTTGCCCCTTTAAATAACTAAAGCGAAGTAAAATGGGTGGTCAAAATCTTTTCAACATCAGTCTGGTGATCCATATCACATGCATCACTATTGTGGCAGGCACTACGATCGTCGATCAAATTATTTTCAGGCAGTTCAGGAAGAAATACGCCATCGATAAACAGGGAGGCATGGCCATTATGAATACCATGAATTACTGGGTGAGGGTCAGGGGTATCGGGTTCTTATTCCTTATTCTGTCAGGCGTTGGCATGATGGCCGTGGTCAATGGAGTATTCGGAGAGCAGCTCTGGTTCAGGATAAAGATGCTGGCGTTCTTAGGCATCATCCTGGTTGGACTAATTTTTGGGGGAAGGTCGCAGCGGCGCCTGAAACGTCTTGTCGCGGAGGACATGGCGGGACAGGTCAGAACGCATCAGATAGAAGAGGTAAGCGCCAGGATCTCGACATTCCGGCTCATCGTCATCGCGCTGTTCCTGATCATCTTTATTTTAAGTGTCTTCCGTTTCACCTGACCTACTTTTTCTTCTTGTCTTCCATCACCTCTTCATACACTTCATCAAATGCCTTCCCTTTATGTTGTTGCCAGTATCCTGAATATTTTATTTCCACATTTTTCAAAAGCTGGATGCAGAGCTGCTTGTCGTCTTCCGTCAGGTCATTGGTCATCATGCCGGCAACTTTCTTCATCCTGGTCATGGCTGCTCCTGTCGCTCTCTCTCCGGCAGCTGTAAGCTCGATCCTCTTGGAACGCTTGTCTGTCTTATCGTCGTATTCCTTTATCAGGCCCCGTTTCCTGAGCCGGTTGAGCATATCGGTCCCGCTCGACAGCTCAAAGAGATTGGCATAGATGATATCCGTCTTCCGCGGATTCTTTTCCTGTCTGATGGTAAGCAATATGCCCATTTCCTCGACCTGGAAAAGACCCGTTCCCTCCAGGGCGCTATTGGCATAGCTCATATTCAGCTTGTTGATCCTTCCGATCAGCTTGAGAAGCAGGCCATCGGCAATAGGCGGGACGACTCCCCCCACTATAGGACCCTTGATCTTTTGCTGTCGCTGCCTGGCAAGGTAATGCCGGCAAAAATCTTCAATATTCCCGTCCGGGTGCCTGGCCTCAAACTCACCCCATTCATTGACCAGCGTTACTGTTTTGTTCATATGATTTACTTCGATTACGTAGCAAAGATAAAATATATGCTCCGCAATTTGAATATTATCGAAAACGTAGTATATTTGCAATATAAATATCGTAATCGAAGTAAAAAATGTATATGCCAAAAATAATCGTCTTCGGAGCATCGGGTGCTACAGGCTTACCGTTCGTACGGCAGGCGCTCGCGGCCGGGCATGAAGTGACCGCCATCGTAAGGAATCCCGCAACATTCGATCTCCCAAGCCACCCGCATCTTTTCGTCTGCAAGGGTGATGTGATGCAGCTGGAAAGCTTTACCGGATTCATGAAGGAAAAAGACGTCGTCATCTCAATGCTGGGCAGCCGCGATACAAAGCCAACTACCTTGTATTCGACGGGCATGAGGAATATTATCGCATCCATGCGAGAAAATAATGTCCGGCGGATCTTCTCTCTTTCAGCCGGCGCCATTTATATCAATGCAAAAATGGGCCTGTTCGTCCGCGTGGTGGCCAGCGTGCTCCAGCAAATCCTGAAAAATCCCTTTTCAGACATGCGGGTAATGGAGACGGAGATCCAGCAAAGCGGGCTCGATTATACCATTGTAAGGCCGCCAAGGCTCAAGAACACGCCATTAAGAGGGAAGTACCGGATCGCCGTTAATGATCACCTGGCCAGGCCTTCCAGCATCGCAAGGGCGGATCTTGCCCATTATATACTAAATCATATCGGGGACGGCCGGACATTTCCTTCGATAGTCGAAGTCTCGTATTGATCCGTAATTTCGCATAGATATCTAAGCAATATTTATGGAAAAATTTTTCGAAACGGTCTCTCGATTCATACCCTTATCCCCTGCGGGCAAAGAAGAGCTTCAAGCCATTTTGAAAAAACACGAATTGCCGAAAGGGCATGTACTGATCAGGCAGGAGACCATCTGCAACCATTTGTTTTTCGTCGACAGCGGCCTGACCAGGACTTATTATCTGAAAGACGGAAAGGACGTAACGGATTGGATCAGCGCAGAGAATTCCTTTGCCTGCTCTATCGTAAGTTTCATTACCAGAAAGCCGGACAGACGGATCATCGAATTGCTGGAGCCTTCCATTCTTTATTCATTGCAATACGATGATCTGGAAGCGCTTTATAAAAAACATCATGAAATAGAAAGATTGGGCAGGCTCTTAGTAAGCTCCGGCCTAGTGCAGATGCAGGAGAAGTTTGACGATCTGCATTTTTCAACGGCGTTGGAACGTTATCAGAACCTCATGAGAACAAATCCCAGCTTCATACTTCGCGTGCCGCTGGGAATGATCGCTTCTTACCTCGGTATTACTCAGGAGACCTTGAGCAGGATACGTTCACAGATATGATTATTTGACAAATATCAAAGGAACTTCAGGCCATCCTTTTGAATTTTGTGGAAAATCAAACAATATGAACACTATCATCTGGGTCTTACAAATATTGATTGCCGGCGCATTTATGTATTCGGGCATCAACAAATCCATTTATTCAGAGCAGAAATTAATAACGATCGGACAAACGGGAGTCGAAGGCCTGTCCCCGTCTTTAATCCACTTCATAGGCATCATTGAGATCCTCGGTGCCGCAGGCCTGACGCTGCCCTCGTTGATCAGGGTATTGCCCATGATCACCCCAATCTCCGCAGTTGGCTTTGCGATAATCATGATCCTTGCGTGCAGGATCCATTACAAAAGAAAGGAATACAAGAATGCATTGAATAATATCCTTTTGCTTATCATCTGCTTTTTTGTCGCCTGGTACAGGTTTAATTCGCTGGCTCCTTAGGATGCCGACACCTCCCGTTCTACCCCGGCACGCGTTTGATGATCTTGCTCACATGGCTCTCATCCGCAAGGCCAAACTCGCTTGCGATCTGCTTCAGACTGTAATGCCCGCTTTCGATCCTTTTCAAGATCAGGGTCCGGCGGTAATTCATGATATAGTTCCTTAACGTGATCCCCGCGTTGCGTTTAAAGTAGGGGCCGATATATTCGGGGCTGGCATGGAAGTTTGCAGCCATCACCTTTGCTTTCAGATTTTCAGGAGTGTAAATATTTTCATGAATATAGGCAAACACCGCCTCCATATCCTGACCATTCCTTCGCGCGAGAATAATCCCTGTCCGGTTCCTTTTTAAAATAGCCGCAATGGAAATTACCTGCAGCCAAACCAGCCGCTCATCGATCCTGCTATCGGTTCTCAGGGTAATAATGATCCCGAAAATATAGTCAATGATCTGCTGGTCGCGCGGACCTAATACAAATGCGGATAGCCGGTCTTCATGACTCCTGATGAGGTATTCGAGATCCTGCGACCATTGATGGGTTTCCTTCTCATGACTATGAAGGTACAGGTCGGTAAACTTCAGGTATATGAAGCGGGTCCTTTCAGTAATTTCAAAATAATGCTCTTCTTCGGGGCCGAGAAGGAAAATATTTCCAGCGCGATAGAAAATGATCTCTTTGTTAATATGATGCTCACCCGAACCCTTCTTAATGTAAATGAGCTCAAAATGATTGTGGTTATGAACAGGATGCGGCCATCGATCGGCTTCAAAATCAGAAATAAGCACCGGATGAAACTGACGGTAACGCTTCATAGCGGAAATATACATAAAATTAGCGGCATTTTACAAGGGAAGCCTTGCGCCAGAAGCCCAGCTTTGTATATAAATATCTGATTTATGAAAGAACAAACAGCCCTGATCGTAGGGGCCAATGGAGTGATCGGCAGTAATCTTATCAGCCACCTTTCGTCACTGGATAGCTGGAATATCATCGGCTTGTCCCGCAGGGGAGGAACAGCATCCGGGAAGATAAATTATATCGCTGTCGACCTGCTCGACCCCGAAAACTGCAGGAAACAATTGAGTGGCCTGACGGCCGTAACGCATATCTTTTATACCGCCTACCAGGAACGCCCGACCTGGGCCGAGCTGGTGCCGCCTAACCTGGCCATGCTGGTCAATATGGTAGACGCGATAGAGCCGATAGCCCCCAGGCTGGAGCATATCAGCCTCATGCAGGGATACAAGACCTATGGCGCACACCTTGGGCCCTTCAAAACTCCTGCTAAGGAAAGCGATCCCGGCCATATGCCGCCCGAATTCAATGTAGACCAACAGGACTTCCTTGAAGAACGTCAGCAGGGTAAAAGCTGGACATGGTCGGCCATCAGGCCATCGGTAGTTGGCGGCACTGCCCTTGGTAACCCCATGAACCTGGCGCTGGTCATCGCTGTATATGCTTCTATTTCAAAGCAGCTGAATATTCCGATGCGCTTCCCCGGGAAGCCAGGAGCCTATGACAAGATAATGGAAATGACCGATGCCGGCCTGCTGGCCAAGGCTACCGTTTGGGCAGCTACCAGCCCGCAATGCGCCAATAAGGCTTTTAACATCACCAACGGCGACTTGTTCCGCTGGAATGATCTCTGGCCAAGACTGGCCCGTTACTTTGAACTGGAGACGGCATCGCCGCTGCAGATGAATCTGCAAAGCATTATGGCGGATAAGGAGCCCTTATGGCAGGCCATGCAGGAAAAATACGGCCTGGCCAGGCACAGCTATGAGCGATTGTCCTCCTGGCCCTTTGGTGACTTCGTATTCTCCTGGGATTATGACTTTTTTGGCGATGGCACGAAGGCGCGCCGCTTTGGATTTCATGAATATGTAGATACAGAGGAAATGTTCATCCGCCTGTTCGATGAATTTCGTAAGAACAAGGTGATCCCATGATCAGAAATAGAATGATATTTTTCATACATTACGTTCGTATGCTTCAACATCGCTCATTTGCCTCTTATCTTCGGCTGGTAGCCTTCATCCTCGTGACAGGCCTTACCCAAACGGCCAGTTCACAGGTGCCGTATGGTCAGAACAAGGCGGCGGGCCACTACCTGGATACCCGGGGGTTCAAATTGTATTATGAAGTTTATGGGCAGGGGGAGCCCCTGTTGTTCATCCATGGCAACGGGGGTTCCATCAATAATTTCAGCAACCAGATCCCCTTCTTCTCAAAAAATCACAAAGTCATTGTCGTGGACAGCAGGGCCCATGGAAAATCAATCGACCCTTCGGATTCCCTGACCTTCGAGATGATGGCGGATGATTTCAACGCGCTGCTCGACTCACTGCACCTGGATAGCTGCTATGTGATCGGCTGGAGCGATGGCGGGATCAACGGTCTGCTCCTGGCCATCCGGCACCCGGATAAAGTAAAGAAACTGGCCATCACAGGCGCCAACCTTTGGGCGGATACCACGGGCCTTACGCCCTTTGTCTTCAACATTATCAAGCAAGGTACGGCCGATCTCAAAAAAATGACACAGACCCCCGAGGTAAAAACTAAGCTGAAAATATCGGAGCTCGACCTGTATCAGCCCAATATCAAACTGGAACAATTACAGCAGATCCGCTGCCCTACCCTGGTTATCGGTGGTGATCACGACGTCATTCCGGTGCGACATACCATGCTGATCGCGGAGAATATTCCCCGGGCCTATCTATGGATCATTCCGAACTCCGGGCATTCCACTCCCATATTTAAGAAAGATCAGTTCAACACACTGGTAAGCGAATTCTTCAAAAATCCTTATCGCAGGATCGAAGGCAATGCAACTTTTGAATAAGCCCAAAAAAATATCAACTGGATAATGGATTCCCTATTTTTTCTTAACTTTATTCTTCACTAAAAAAAAGGAGGTATTCATGAAATCAACAGTCAATTCATGGAAACGTCCCGTTAGTTTCGCCTAACCAGGATTTTTCATTTAAATAACTGTGACGTTATTTAGCGTCAAAGCCCAGGGTCATCCTGGGCTTTTTTTGTAAATTCACTCATGACAAAAATTATCAGAGAACGGATGACAGCCCGCATGGAAAACGATTTTGTCGTTTTCTTGATCGGGCTGCGTATAAACAAACCGTGGAAATTACATAAATTCCTTCCGGTGGTCAGAGCGATGCCCAGGATGCTGAATGAATTATACAAGAAACCCGAGTCTGGATTTTTGGGGCATGAGCAATGGATCGGCAGGACAACCATCACCCTGCAATATTGGGAATCATTTGAAAAACTTGAGGCCTATGCCCGGGACCGGGAGGGCAAACATTTTACGGCATGGGTGGAATTCAATAAAAAGGTCAAAAGCTCTGGTGATGTCGGCATCTGGCACGAGACCTATAAGGTCCGGTCAGAGGGAGGCTACGAGGGTATTTATCACAATATGCCCCCCTTCGGTCTTGGCAAGGTAGGTAAATTGCTTTCCGCAAAGGGGCAATATGAATCCGCAAAGGAAAGGATCAGTACAAAATGAAAGAGGTTTCGCCAATTAAAGGGTTATATCAGCATTATATCCAGCTAGTGGTCTTTTAAAAAAAGCCTTGCCGCGATGAACTCATCCCGGGTGGAGCCGGTGGTATGTATATCGGCCAATTGCTCGTAATAAAACCTTGCTTTTTTCTTATCTCCGGACCTTTCTGCCGCCAGTCCCGCTCCATAAAGGCCATTAAAGCGCTTCGGATGGATATTAAGATCTTCCTGATAGGCGGCTGATGCCTTTGTATAATTGCCCATTCCCATCAGCATATCACCCAACAATTCCCGGGCCGGGATCACCTCTCCGGGTGTGACAGGATGTTTTTCAGTTGCGTCCTCCATATCGGCCGCGGTATTCATAAGTTCTATTGCTTTATTATTTTCCCCTTCTTTGAAAAGTATCCATGCCTGGGATGATTTGATCTGAATTTCGACCTGGTTCGCTTTATACATATCTTTTTCGTTAACAAGGGTATCGTGAATATCTTCTAGTTTTTTTAGCTCTGCCCTGGCCGAATCGATATTACCGGTATGTACGGAACCAAGGAGCCGGGCATAATGAATAATAGCTTTTTGCCAGGGGAATTTTTCCCAGGGAAAGGCAGCAGGATGGCTCTCAAGGCCAGCGGCATCTTTCCACATTCTGTTTTCCAATAAATACCGGGCTGGGATAGCGGCAAATGCATAAGCAACCTTGAAATTCGATGGATAAACATAGTTGATGGTTTTGAGATAATCCATCTGCTCCTTTGCAAGACCAGTCTCGCCCTTCTGTAAATAAGCATACATCAGGTAATCCATTCCATGAAGTTCTTCATCCCAATGCCCTTTAATGGCTGCGTTTTCAGCATAGCACTTCGCAGAAGCAGTCGAAACCAGATTGGATCGGATACTTTCATCCCAAAAGCCCAGCCTGATGAAGATATGAGAAGGCATATGCTGAGCATGTGCCGAAGCAGGAGCAATTGACGCATATTTTCTTGCTGCTGGCAATGCCAGTTCGGCAAGCCCGGGATAATCGTAGGTGTGAATAATATAATGAACGATCCCGGGATGATTGGGCTCGTCCGCATAAATGGCATTTAAGATCGTTCCGGCCTTCCGTTGATTAGCAAATGATTTATCTGCAGGATCGGCTGCGGCATCGAGGGCTAATGCGTAGAATACCGCGGCTTCTTTATCGCCCGGATATTTTTTATAAATTATTTCCATCGCTTTCTCAACCTTGATACGGCGTGTGCGTTCATCGACTTTATCCCAATTATCATAAAACATCCCAATCGCCCCGATATAGCCAGATTCCCTTTCTGATATTTCACCAAGAGACCTGGCTATTTCAATCGCCTTCGCCCCTTTTTTAAGTTCAAGCTGGTTAGGCGGCGCCCAGAGTGGATGGTAATTGCACATGGCTACTCCCCAGTATGCCATTGCGCATCCAGGCTCAGCATCGATAATCTTCGCGAAGACTTTTTCCGCTTCGTCATATTCAAATGAATGCAAAAGCGCTACTGCGAGATTGAAATCGTTCTTTACTTTTTTTGAGCAGGTAATATCGAATGCCACGGAACCGAATTGCTTATCGGGAGGCCCACACAGAACGATCTCTCCCCTCTTGAGGTTGATTGCCTTTATATCCTCGGAGGATATGTTCTTATTTTTTATTTTACATGATACCAGCAACGGTAAAATAAGAAATAACCAATACGCTTTTTCGGATAATTTTCTCATGGCTTAAATTGATCGTCTTTCGAAGGTAATTATTATATTTATTTATCTTTTCGGAAAATAGCATCGGGCGCATGAGCAATTTCTTCTCAAAGAATAAACTGGTCCTATTCTACGGCGTGTCGCTTGCCGGCATCCTGCTGTTATTAAGATGGCTGGAGTTCCGGTTTGTCATCATGGACCATTCTTTCGAAGTATATATCGGCGCCATTGCCCTCATCTTTACCAGCCTCGGCATATGGCTGGCCGTAAAGCTGACCAAACCCAGGACAACAACCATCATCGTTGAGAAGGAAGTATTTGTGTCCCGGCCGGCCGAGGGCTTTATCCCCAATGGCAAAACATTGCTGAAATTTGGTATCAGCAAACGCGAATGGGAGGTATTGGCGCTGATGTCTGAAGGGCTGAGTAACCAGGAAATTGCCGGACGTTTATTTGTTTCTCTGAATACCATCAAGACCCATTCCTCGAAGCTCTTCGAAAAATTGGAGGTGAAACGAAGAACGCAGGCCATTGAAAAAGGGAAAAGGCTGGGCCTTTTGGCTTAAAATATCATTCTTTAGGGCGAAATTGATCCTTTAATGATGAAAATCACCCGAAAGTATGAGCCCAAGCTCAGGCTGATGCCTGAATTTTACAGTCATAACTCATCAAACTCAACCAAATGAAAAAGACTGTACTTATTTGCGGGGTAATTGCCGGGCTGATCAGCACTTCCCTGTTTATCGGCCTGATGCTATTGGGCAAAGCTGGGGATATTGATTTTAAGAACGGGGCGGTCTACGGCTATACCCTGATGATCCTCGCTTTCTCCCTCATTTTTGTGGGCACCAAAATTACGCGGGACAAATACAATGGCGGCGGGATAACCTTTGGCAAAGGTTTTCGTGTGGGACTCTATATTACGCTGATCGCTTCCACGGTCTATGTGATCGTCTGGCTGATCGACGATCATTTCTTTATTCCTGATTTTGCGGAAAAATATAGCGCCCATGTATTGCAAAGTCTGAAGGCTTCCGGGGCCAGCCAGGCCGAGATAGCCGAACAAAGCGTCAAAATGGCAAAGTTCATCGAAATGTATAAGAACCCTTTCGTTATGGCGCTTCTCACGTATTCGGAAATCGTGCCGGTAGGGTTGATCATTTCCCTGATCAGCGCCTGGGTATTGAAAAGGAAAGAAGGGATCCCGGCTGCTGTATGATCGTGGTCCCGACAGGAATCGAACCTGTATCTAAAGTTTAGGAAACTTCTATTCTATCCATTGAACTACGGGACCAGTTACCATCGGCTTGGGCCAGCTGGTTTGGGCCGGCAAAAATAAGGCATTCTTAGCATTTTTAGCTCCGGGCAATTCGTTATTTTCATACCCTTAAACTATATTTAAAATCTAAAAGATGAATCGACCCAGCTTGCCACGCTCCGTTTGTTACCTGCTGATCCTGGCCTTCCCCATTCTGGCGGCCCTGCCCGCCCGTTCACAAGCCACCCATTTCAGCCATACCACGATCTTTGTCACGGACTTGCAGAGAAGCGGGGATTTCTATGAAAAGACCATCCAGCTCAAGAAGATAGCCGAGCCTTTCCATGATGGCAAGCATATCTGGTTCGCCATCGGCGACCATGCCCAGCTGCATGTAGTATCCGGCGCCAAGGAAGACATTCCCCACGACATCAATATCCACCTTGCTTTTAGCGTGCCTTCCGTAGAAGCATTCAGCAAACACCTGGACGAAGCCGGCGTCAGATACGGCAACTGGGCCGCGACCAGCAAGGCCCCCCAGCTCAGGCCGGATGGGGTAAAACAAGTGTACCTCCAGGATCCCGACGGGTACTGGATCGAGATCAACGACGACAAATTCTGATCCCCCGAAATTCGGGTCATAGACCTATCTTTGCACTCCTTCGGCGGCAAAACCAGTTCCGGTGAGGGTCAAATCACAAATCAGGACTATGAAGTTTTATAATGTCGTCATCAAGTACCGCCTGCCTCTCGCCATTGCCTTCCTGCTGATCGGCATTGCGGCCAATATATATTCCGGGTTCTGGTCTGCCTTCCTGCCTTACCTGATCGCCCTGATCCTGCTCTTCGGGTATTTCTTTTTCGGTCCCCTCCGCCTGATCCAGGAGCATATGGAAAGCGGCAATCTTGAGGAAGCGGAAAAGGTATTGAGCTCCGTTAAATTCCCCAATCTCTTATATAAGCCCATCCGTTCGGTGTTCTATACCCTCAAAGGCAATATAGCCATGATGAAACAGGATTTCGATGGGGCCGAAAAGAATATGAAAAAGGGCCTGGACCTGGGCATGCCGATGAAGGAGGCAGAAGGCGCCAGCCTGCTGCAGATGGGCATGCTGCACATGCAGAAGAACGATATTCGTCAGGCTGAAAGCTATATCCGCCAGGCCCTGCGCAAGGGATTGCCCGACAAGGAGAATCAAGCCGCGGCCTTCCTGCAGCTCTGCTCCATCATGATGACCAAGCGGGAGTTCCGCGCCGCAAAGGAATTCTTCCGGAAGGCTAAGGCATTGAAGCCCACCACTCCCCAGATCGTCGATCAGATCAAGCAAATTGAGAAATACATATCGCGTATACCGGGGTAAGGCAACCGGGTCTGAAACCCATTAACTGACAAGAGGTTTGCGATTAATTTTTGAGGGGTCTGCCGTCGGCTGAGGTAACGCAGTCGACCATCTTGCGGAGTGCCCGTAGGGAGGGACTATTCTTTTCGAGAAAATCGAAGCTACC
>Ga0137403_10002885_pt1 | contig 20823 bp, 16 predicted proteins | sample CZOMad2_1_16fung_FD_122057 | JGI IMG/M metagenome (GOLD analysis project Ga0137403, IMG submission 122057) | Vadose zone soil fungal communities from Angelo Coast Range Reserve, California, USA - CZOMad2_1_16fungal (Hybrid Assembly) | ecosystem: Environmental > Terrestrial > Soil > Vadose zone...
CCGTGTTTCCGGATCCGATCAAGACCGGGACGGATTCGCTGTTTAAGAAGATCTTCAATGTTCTGACGATGCTGGTATTGACTCCACTCCAACCCAGAGACCTTGGCCAGGGGAAGGATGTGGACTGCGATGCCCTGATCGCCCAGGTGCAGAACCAAGACCCGCAGGGACTCGTGCTCAAAGACGTTTACAAAGCAGGCGGAGCCACGGCACCTCCAGGCGACCGCGAGCCCGCGCAACAACATGCGAGCCAAGCGCGGTGAGCCGAGACCTGCCAGCAAGCACAAAGAAACTTCGCGAGGCTAAGCCGCAACTGAAAAAGAAAAACGCGTGTCACCACGAAGGCCGCGAGGAGCCGAAGAAAATTATCGGCTACAAAAACTTCGGCGGTCTTCGGCGTGCTTTTGCATGTGTCGCGCGGGACGGGTTCGATTGTTTGCGTTAAGCGGCCGACTTTCCGGGCTCGATGATGAACTCGGATTTCTAGATCGCCAGGCTTCTTATGTCGCGTGTTCATCGCGCACTCGTGGCCATTAGTGGTAAAATTTGACCTTAATCAGCAGCACTTTGACCACGGCATCTCTCCCCCTTCCATCTAAAAATCTCGTAATTTCAAAGCTTTAACCAAATATTGGCGTCGACGGCATAGCCTTTGCGGTTCGCTAGATTCTTGCGATTTCCTTAGCAATTTCGGGCCTCGCGCAATGGCTAGACGGGAAACGATAAAAGCGACGATCCACAGATTTATTGCTCCCGAAAAAATTGCCGCTGCCAATCCGGCGGGTTTTTCCGGCAGTGCTCCTGGTGAGGAGAAATCTTCGTACAATGGTTCTCAGGCTATCTATCACATCCTCGCTATAGCCGGCTTGGGCGTCGTCTATTTCGTCGCAGCTAAACTCGGGCTGAAGCTTGCCTTCCTGTATTCCAGCGCGAGTTCAGTTTGGCCCGGCACAGGGATCGCATTGGCGGCGATGCTGCTATTTGGCTACCGGGTTTGGCCAGCAATCTTCTTGGGAGCATTTCTTGCGAACCTGACGACGGCGGGATCCGTGGCAACTTCGCTAGGAATCGCGACCGGTAACACACTCGAAGGCTTGATCGGCGCGCGCTTTCTGAATCGCTGCGCTAACGGTCGCAACGTATTTGATCGTGCACGAGACATCCTAAAGTTTGCCTTCTTGGCTGCAACGCTCAGCACCGTCGTCAGCGCTACAATCGGCGTGACGAGCCTCTCCGTGGGCAAATTCATCCACCCGGAGGATTTTGGCCGGGTTTGGTTTATCTGGTGGCTGGGAGACACCATCGGCTCGATACTACTTACGCCGCTCCTGGTGCTGTGGAGCATTAATCCCCGCGTTCGCTGGAATCTGAGTCAGATATTCGAAAGGATTTTATTCTTATCTGGTTTCGTCCTGCTAAATTTAATCGTCTTCGGAGGCCTACTTTCCTTGTCGCTGGAAAATTACCCATTGGAGTTTCTCGTCGTCCCGTTCTTTATTTGGGCGGCGTTCCGTTTCGGTCAACGCGAAACGGCAGTGGCGATTGTCGTGTTGGCGGCAATAGCCATTTGGGGCACACTCCGTGGTTACGGCCCATTTGCGTTGCGAACCTCAGAGAAGTCCTTGCTCCTCCTGCAATCGTTCATGGGAGTTAAAGCAGTGATGAGTTTGGTGCTCTCGGCGATCGTTGCGGAATATCGGCGGGTCGAGGCGCAGCTGCTGCATCTAGCGGTTACCGATCCTTTGACCGGCTTATCGAACTATCGCAAATTTATCGATGTTCTCGATGGCGAAATCAGGCGCGCAGACCGTACCGACCGGCCCTTTGCGATTCTCTTCGTCGACGTGGACAAGCTAAAGCTCATCAATGACAATCTCGGCCACATTGCCGGCAACCAGGCACTGTGTCGAGTGGCTAATGCGCTGCGAGGATCGTGTCGTTCCATCGACACGGTTGCGCGTTTCGGCGGAGATGAGTTTGCAATGGTCCTACCCGAAGCTGAAGAAAAGGCAGCCCATATCGTTGCGGAACGAATCGCCAATCGCCTGGCCCATGACCGTGACGGTCCAACGATCACCGTAAGCGTCGGCGTGGCCGTGTATCCGACAAATGGAAACCGAAAAGAATCACTGATGAATGCCGCCGACAGCGACTTGTATAAGGCCAAAGCCGCCGCCGTGCGGACATGAGTGGTTGTTCTAGCAGCCATGCAAGCACAATTAAAAGCTCCGTCGGATTAACCGGCGGACGGGAGAAATATCGGCTTGACAGGCTACCTCGGGTTCATGATAGCTCTCGCACCGGCTCGGAGTGTCTCTGGTTATTGTCGTTTCAATAAGGTCGAAGGAGAAAGCGCAGCCGGCACGGCGGCTCGCAGCGTTCCGTATGAGGAGCGCTGACCGAGTACATTAACTGTTGAATTTCATAAGGTACGACGGGTTTGAAATACTTCGCAGTCTGGCACGGGTGCTTTGATATCGTGGTCAGAAAATATCATACTGGCCATTATTCGATCCCGAAGGTTTCTTTCATTCATCCTCTGACAGGTGGCTTTGACCATACCACTGTGGTCGAAGAAAGCCCGTTGATTTTTCGACAGGAGACATAGCATGCGCAAATGGTTTATTACTGCTGGTGTTGCAGTGATAGTCACGGTTGCCGTCGGTCTTGTGGCGCTGCTGAATATCAATTCTCTGATCAGGCGTAACCGAGCTTTTCTTCTCGATCGAGCTGAACAAGCGCTTGGGCGAAAAATATCAGTGGGCGAAGTGGAAGCAACGCTTTTCACCGGTTTCGGCGCGCGCCTAACCAGCTTCGCCATGGTCGATGACCCTGATTACTCTTCCGGGGACTTTGTGCGCGCGAAGGATCTGCAAATTCACCTGAGATTCTGGCCTCTATTGAAAAAGGAAGTGCAGATTAAAAAGGTCGCCCTTCACGATCCGGTGATCCGCATCGTCCGCAATCCTGACGGCAAGTTCAATTTTTCCACCATCGGCAAGAAAGATAAAGTAAAAAAAGAGGCCGCTGAAAAAGAAAAGAAAAAGGGAGCGCCCAAAGACGAGGGCGAATCGGCCTTTCTGATTTCCCTGGTCGATATCTCCCGCGGAGACATCCAATACATCGACAAAAAAGACAACAGCGACTTACAACTACGGCAAATTGATCTCAAAGTGGAAGATTTTGATTTGAACCAACCTTTTACGGTGAAACTGGCGGCGGCGGTTTATGACGATAAGCAGAACTTGAAGCTTACGAGCAAGATCGGACCGCTCCGTGCCGACGGCGATTTCAATCAGGCCCCTTTGGACGGTGAGATCGATATTGATCCGCTCGACATGACGCGACTGAAAGCAGCTCTGCCGGCGCTAAAAAACCTTCTGCCCAAGGATCTTGATCTCTCAGGCGTGTTCCGCGTCAAAGATGTGAAATTCAAGGGAACGCTCAAAGATCTGCGGGCGAACGGTGAAATCGAAGGCACCAACGGCGCCATGCGTTACGGAAAAACTTTTCAAAAGGCGACGGGCATTCCCCTGACGCTGGTCACCGATGCGAGCTACGCTGGGGACAAACTGTCCATCCGCAAAGGGCGGCTCAAGCTACACACCCTGGAGCTTGCCGCCGCGGGAGACGTTCAGTTTGGCGAAAGTCCTGTGCTCAATTTATCGGTGAAGTCAGAGCCCGCCTCTCTGGACGGCTGGGAGAAAATTCTTCCGGCGATCGCAAGCTATAAATTGGCCGGCACAATGGATGTGCAGGCGACCGTAAGGGGAAAAGTCGGCAAAGGCGCGGTACCAAAAATTCAGGGCACGTTGAACCTCAAGAAGGCTAGCGCCAAACCGCCCGAGTTCCCCAAGCCGATCCAGAATCTCGACACGAGAATCAATTTCACCGGTCAAAAAGCCGATATCAGCGATATGAGCCTGAACCTCGGCAAATCGCGGATCCGTCTGGCCGCGACCATCGAAAAATTCTCGCCGCTTACGTTGTCTTACAAAATGTCGACGCCTGAGATCTTCCCCGCGGATTACCGGGCCTTGCTTCCCGAGGATCGCAAAGCGGACGTCATCCGCAACTTACAGAGCGAAGGTCAGTTGTCCATGGCCGGCGGCAACATGGTTTACCAAGGAAAATTGAGTTCGGCGGACGGCACTCTTTATAATGTCGCTTACAAAGGTCTCGACGCGACGCTTTCTCTGGCGGACAAGGTCGCCAACATCCGAAACCTTCGGGTCAACGCCATGAGCGGCACGGTGCAGGTCGAAGGCGAGTATTCTTTCAAAGAAGCAGTGCCGCGCTTTTCACTGGCATCGAAAGCGCAAGGCGTCGACATCAAAGAACTCTACACCGTTCTCGATGCCAAAGCCGAGCGCGACATCCGCGGCCGCATGAACGCGGATATGAAGCTTGCCGGCAGCGGCAAGACCTGGGAGGAGATCAAACCGACGCTGCGCGGCCAGGGCGAAGCGGAAGTCCTGCAGGGGGCATTGATCAACTTCAACATCGCCGAAGGCACGCTCGGCAGCGTCACCGGCATGCCCGGGCTGACGAATATCATCAACCCGGCGTTGCGCAAAAAGTATCCGGAAACTTTCACGGCGAAGGACACGGAATTCAAAGAGTTGAAGGCCAACTTTGACCTGGCCGAGGATAAGATGAACGTCAAGAATCTACGCATGTCCGCCGCGGAATTTGTCGTGCAGGGGCAGGGCTGGGCGGATTTCAATCGCAGAGTCGATTTTCGTTCGACGGTTGATTTTTCACAGCGCCTGTCAGCCGACCTTGCTCAGTCCACCCGTGAAGTGAAATATTTTTTGAACAATCAAGGGCAACTGGAGATACCGATCATCGTGAAGGGCAGATTGCCCAACGTGAAACCCAAGCCGGACGGGAATTATCTCGCGCAGATGGCGCAGCGCGCATTCATGCGCAAGGGAACGGGTGATCTAAAAAGCCCCAATCTTGGCGATAAAGACGCCGATCAACAAAAAGAAGAGGCACCGGAAAACACCAAGAAAAGCAGAAGAAAATCGAATGAAGACATGATCCGAAAAGGCCTCGAAGGTTTGTTTAGACGCGAGCCTCGATAATTTGCCGATGCTTGATCTCCTTGGCGACTTTTGCTTTTGTACGTTAGGGATTAGGCAATCATCTCCCCCTCACGACTAAAGAAAGTTTTTTGAGATCGCGCCCAATACGTCACGGCCTCTGAAAAATCTCAGATCATTCCGCTGTGTCTTTTTACAGCGCGATTGATCTCGTTCACCACCATCTGCAAAACGGATAGAATTTCTGTCATCGCTCGCAAAATGTACTGAAAACCCTCCAGGTATCTTATTAGCTGAGAGATAATTACTGAATTGCAGCCGCAGAACGGTTCGATAAGTGGCCGTTTTACGGCGGAAGTAGCTCTGGCACGTTATTTGTTCTAATTTCCATAAATCGGTCCGTGCAAGACCACATCGCCGCGCCTGGCGGGCAATTTCGTAATGAAGCTTATTACTCTGATTGGCGCAACAGCTGGATTAATTCTGCTTTGCTGCGCAGCGAGCAGCGCTGCAGAAGCCAAGAAAAATCCTACGACACCCCGCTTGACTGGCTCGCCCGCAGCACCCTCGTCACAAATGAATGTGCTCGCCACCCGGAAGATGCTTATCGAGAGAATGAAAGCTTCGCGGGAGCGCTTGAAGAATTCTCTGTCGTATTATGAGGAAGAATTGGAAAAGCACAGCGCCGACTATGAAACCAAGAAGGGCTTGTACGCGAAGGATTTGATTCCCGAGGTCGAAGTTGAAAATAGCGAGCGAGTCTTGAACAATAAACGTCTGGAAATGGAGCGAGTGCGCCAATGGATTGCCGAAGATGACGTTGCACTTTCACTGGCGGAAGAAGCGACGCAGGAGAAGTTGGCCCGACTGTCAACGCTACCGTTGGGAGGTTATGAAGAAACAGCGACGCTGATCCACTACAACGGGGCGGCGAGCTGGTCGCTTGCGGGCGTACAAAAAATCGCCCGGTTTTTCCGAGAGAAGTTTGGCCACTCGCTGCCGCTTAGCGCCATGGGCCAGTCGCCGACTCATGATCGCATGGGCCTCGATCATCGCGAAGCTCTCGATATCGCCGTGCAACCGGATAGCGCCGAAGGCCGCGGGTTGATGGTGTACTTGAAAAAGAGCGGTATTCCCTTCATCGCCTTTCGTGGCGCAGTCCGGAGTATGTCAACCGGCGCGCATATCCATATCGGCAAGCCGTCGCCGCGCATTGTCGAAGTGAAACAGCGATCGCCGCATCCCGCCATACAAGATAAAAGCGCCCAGCATGGATGATTGTATCGACCGTTCAGTTTAGCAACCAAACTTCCACCTCGACTTCACCCCTGCCGATTGTTCATGGTCTCATAGTTACCCAAGGATTTCTGTGCCTGAGCGGCTCATCGAACGCCGTCGTTGACGAAGTGCGTTGGTAACGTGGCTTTTTCCGCAGGTAAACAAACCTGTCGCATATACGAGACAATTGGAAGTCCGGCCTGGTCATCATGTCATACTGTTTCTGGCACACGCATTGCACAAAAATTTTGTCAGTAAATTTTGACTCGCGGTTATCCGACGTAGAAGTTCAGCATACACCGGCAGGAAGAATTGATGCCGCTTTCCTCCGGAGCTGGGTAGGCTTTGATCGATCGGGACCGGAGTCGTTCGGTGATTGGATAGACATTTTACTTAGAGGAGGTTTCCGAAATGATTCGCAAGCTGGCTTCAGGCGAGTATCGATTGTACGCGCCGAAGAAAGATAAAACTGGAAAACGGTGCAATCACAAGTTCGGCACTTTCAAGACACGGGCAGCAGCCGAGCAGCATGAACGAGTAATCCAATACTTCAAACGACGCTTCTGAGAGCCTTGACCGCCATTTCAATAGCGCCGAAGGGCAGTGTCGCTGCTGCATGCAGCAGGCGATCTGGCTGACGATCCTTGTTTATCCCAGCGATCATCATCGGTGTCGAATGGGACGGTCTGATCAACGAATCCCGACGCGTAGGAACTGCGCCATGCGCCCGATGGTCCTCGAAAAAGGTCGTTACCCGTGCCGCCGTGAGCCAGACGTTTCTCAACCGTCATCGTCCCGGTCAATTACTAAATTCAATACAAATCAACATGAAAAATGAAAGAAGATAGGTCACAGATGATACGTAAGCTAGCCTCAGGCGAGTATCGACTTTATTCACGGAAGAAAGACAGATCTGGAAAGCGTCGCAATCTGGGCACTTTCAAGACGCGGTCCGAAGCGGAAAAACACGAGCGGGCGGTTCAGTATTTCAAACGCCACGGCTAAAAGTACCGGCCGCTAGTGGAATCGAGGAGCGCGAGCACACTGTTCAGCCGGCGGGTCAAAATTCGCCGTGGTTGCGGCGGCAGAACTCCGCGTTTTTTTCTGCTCGATTCAAAACTGGATTTCTCTTGGCCCATTGCCTCAGATAGCTTTATAAGCGAACCGTTTCATTTTCTGGGTGTTCTTGCCCTCGATACGAAGCAGCCCGGTGGCCGCGACGCGTTTGGGTGAGTGGACGTTGCCCTCGTTGTAAATGTGCGCCATTCCGGGCTTTAGCGTATAGACTTTGCCACGCCGAACTGTTCCCGGCTTGCCTTCAGCTGCAGGCTCGAGGACTTCCCAGTCGCTCATCTCGGTTTCGCCGAACGCTTGGCCGTAAATCGCCCAGGATGATCCGTGATCGTGCGGATTCGCTTCCCGGGCGTCGCGGTTCACGTGCGCACAGATGCAAAAACCGAGCTCCGGATCTTCGTAGATTACCTGACGATCCGGCGTGTTATCGTTGACATAGGATGCGATGAAAGTTTTATCTTTGAGCGCATCTTGCACCAAATTGCGTATCTTCTCTCTGCCTGTTGGGCTGGGATCCTCTTTGAGAATCCGGTGACATTCCGAGGCAAATGATTCGAGGGTAAAACCCATGGCAACTCTCCTTTTATAAATTACAAATCGATCTCAATGAGCTTTAACAAAATAATGCGATCATCGTCAACGTCAGTTGGTTAAAGGCTCTGCTGCGACGGTCGTGAGTGGCGCGGAAATTTCAATGACCCGGCGTAAGTTGGAGTCAACAGCTCGGTGAGTCCTCTTTGCGCGCGCGGTCGACAATTTTGTCGTCGGCCGTGCCGAGGAGCGAAGCGGCGAAGACACTGAGCAGCGTTATTCGCATGTCAATCACTTGCGCTGCCAAATTGCGGCGATCTCAGCCGCGGCAGCGATGTCGAAGTGGGTCTGCTCCATGAGCTTCAAAGCCAATTCGTGGAGCTCGCGGTTGCGCGAACCGACGCAGTCCTTTAGGACGACGGTGTCGTAGCCCAAATTGCGCGCGCTGCGGGCGGTGCCTTCGATGCCGCCTTCGGTGGCAACACCGCCAATTACAATTGTTCGCACGCCGTTGCTTCGCAACATGAGATCAAAGTCAGTGCCGACGAAACCATCGGGCCGGCGTTTTTGGAAAACGATATCCTTTGGCTCGGGTTTCAATTCCTCGACGATTTCTCGGTCTCTGGGGTTTTCTTTTTCGTTGAGTAGCTGCTTCGGATCGCTTGCCTTCGCCCGCTTCATGCGCACGCGCACCCAGACGCCGGCTTCCTCCTTCAGTAGGTCAAAACCGGTTTGGACCGAATAGAAAACCGGCACGCCCGCTTGCCGGGCCGCGCCGGACAGCATTTTTAGATTGGCCAGGATCTCTTTATAGTTAAAAGCGTTGGGTCCGATGGCGTATTCCATGTCCCAGATGAGCAGCGCCGAGCGCTTGGGATCGACAACCTCCGCCAACGTCGCCGGGATCTGTTTTCCACCGATCTCGTACATGAGTCACCTCCACAAAACGTGATTTGGCACGAAGCATACTCGGAGAAAAGCCGCCGCGTCAACGCTGATTTTCTAACCCAGGACGCCGGTGCCAATTGTGTGGCCGGTCTACTTGAGAGGATGCTTGGCGAAGATCACACTATGAAAAGTTTCATTGCCAGCTCAGCCATCCTGTGTTAAGCGATCCGGAGATCGAGGAACTCCGTACCAGACAGGGAAAGAGGAGGGAGTCATTTATGATGTCGAACCGCATGGGATTGGTGATTGCTCTCGCGCTGCTTCTGCTTGCAACGTCGGCGCCCACGGCAGAGGTGGCGCTTGATTACGATATTTATCGAAACCGCATCGAGCCCATCTTCCTGAAGAAACGGGACGGCCACGGCCGATGCTACGTCTGCCATGTGGAGGCCAACAACGCCTTTCGTCTGCAGAAGCTTTCGCCCGGAAGTAAGTCTTGGTCCGAGGAACAATCTCAGCACAATTTTCAAAGCATCGCGGCTCTGGTGGTCGCGGGCGATCCAGACGCGAGCAAGTTGTTACTGCATCCACTCGCGCCGGAGGCGGGCGGACTGGCGTTTCACTCCGGAGGTAGACAATTTTCCTCGAAGAACGACCCCGATTGGAAAATTCTCGCGCAATGGGTCCGCGGTCAGAACAAGTAGCTTGCTCGCGCAAACGTATCGTCGGAGAGTCTTCGCACGCGTGTTAAGCGCGCTGGTTCTTCCTATTCGTTTGCGCAGCGTTAAAAAAGCGGTGACAGCGTCGAAGAATTCAGCCGTCACCGCTTGATCGAGGAAATCAATTTTTAGAAATTATCGCGTTAGCGCATCGCCAACGTGTTGATGCGTTTGGGCACTTCACCGACCGGGATGTTTGCGACGACTTTCATCGCGCTGGTATTGATTGCAGAGACTGACTTAATCCCTGAGTTGGATACATAGATCAACTTACTGTCGGGCGTGAAGGTCACCCAGTTCGGCAGCGCTCCGAGCGGCTGGCTGAATCCCTTGAGCTTGAGTTCGGGCAGCGCGACATGTCCTTGCGGCTTGAGGTCGGGCAACGCGTACACGAACACAGCATTGGCCGACAGACTAGTGACCCAAAGGGTTTTGCCATCAGGGGCAACACCGATGCCGTGCGACGGTGAACCCAAGCGATTCTCCTGGGCGCCGTAACCCGTGGGGTCGTCTGGCAGCTTAATCCGGTCAACTTCTTTGCGTGCGGCGAAATCTACGACGGCAAAACCGTTAAGATTGGAAAGCTGCGCATACACCCGGCGCGTCGACCCGTCGGGATTCACTTCAAACGTCATGGGACGTACGCCGGCATCCAGCTTGACCTCCCAGGCAGGCTGCTCGGTTTGCAGGTCGACGACGGATATAACGCCTGTCCTCGTCGAACCGGAGACCGAGTATTTCCCGTCCGGTGTCACGTAGACGTTGTGCTGGCGGCCGTTTACCGGAACGGTTTTGGCCCTGGTCAGCGAAACCGTGTCAATAAAATCCAATGCGCCCGGTTGTTCGGCGATGGCGACGACGACGCGGCCTCCGTCCTTGCTAACCGCAATGTTATTGGGATGGCCGCTGAGAGCGACCTTTTTGATAAACTTGCCGGTTTTTCGATCGACGACGTCTAGCGTGTTATCAGCTTCGTTGCTGATATAGACACGGGAGCCATCGGGAGCGAAATTAATCCCATGAGCCGACTCAATCCCTTTGATCACCTGCACGACCTTGTTGGTCGCGGGGTCGATAACATGAACGTTGTCTCCCGCGGCATTCGTGACGTAGATGCGCACCATGTCGGCGCTAACCGGCGCCGTATTGATTAAGAGCGCGAAAAGCACGGCCGGAAGCGATATATATTTCAAAGCAGGGCTACAAGGTCTCGCCGGTTTTCTCCTCATAGAATTATCCTCCTATGCTGACGCATGACGACTAAGCGGGCCAACAGTGTCAATGCTTCCTTCTCTCGTTACGCTCTCCATACTCCGGCGCGGTGAAAATGTCCACCCTAATCTGTAGCCGAGAACCCGCCTTTCTGGAAGCCCAAAGGGCTGCCGCAGAATGGCTCGTTCGCCGCGCGGGGAGTCGATGCTTCTATTTGTAAATTCGATCGATGAAACCTTCCTTTTCCAGCTCGACGACGAGCCTGTCGTCGACGATGTCGTCGACCTTCACGCTCGCGCCTGGTTTGCGCGCCAACGCGAGCGCTTCATTGATCTGGACTTCCATTCCGTCCCGCGTCGCAAGCGGCACGCGCTCGAAGAGTTTAGCGATGGTCTGGTACGCGCTTTCCAGATAGGCTTCGTTCGATTGGCGTGAATACTTGGCGAGGATCTTCTTGCTCTCTTCCTTGCGGTTTTTGAAAAAGTGAGTTGCCTCGATCAATGCCATCAGCAACCGCTTGACGGTGTCTCGATTGCTCGACAGATAACTCTTTGGCGTCGTCGGACAAACATAGGGAAAAGGGTAGCTCTTCGGAAAATCCGCAGTCGTGATGAGAGTCCTGCTGGCCATTCCTTTGGTCAGATGGATGGTGCCCGGAGGTGACGGAAAAGCAGCGATTTTTCCTGTGGCGAAGGCTGCCGCCCTTTCACCCGAGCCGCCGACCTGAAGAATGGCTACGTCTTTTTCCGGCTCGAGCCCTAGCCCCTTGAGCAGGACTCTGGCCGCCACGTCCGAAGAGCTGCCGATGCGGCTAATGCCGACACTCTTACCTTTTAGTTGTTGCGGAGTGCGGATCGATTGATGAACGATCAGCTCATAAGGTAGCGTGTTGATGAAACAGCCGACGGCAACGAGATTAGCGCCCCCGACAACCGCGTTGGCGATGCTACCACCGGAAATATTGCCGACTTTGATCGAGCCGGCAACCAGGGTGGCGACGTTGGTCGTCGAGGTCGGAATGAAGACCAAATCTACGTCCAAGCCATATTTTTGATAGATCCCTTTGTTCTCGGCGATATACCAATTGGCGTTCGGAGCATCCACCGAGCTGTAGGAAATCTTGAGTTTTTCCTGCGCGTGAGTTTGGCCACAAACAAGCAAGAGTGCCGGCACGATAAAACTCATTCGCCGATGTGGCCGTATTCTCACAAACATAGAATCCTCCTCTTGCCCCTGCAGCGTAGTTAAATTGCAGTCGCAGGGTCAAGAAGTTCAGTTGCAGTGCCATATCACGCTGAATTCAAGATTGATCTGAACTGACCCGGCGCCTGTTGGATCGTGAATCGATATGGTCACAGGAGCGCGGCACGGAGTGTTTTGAGCACGGTGGAATAGCCCGTGTTTTCAACTGCGACGCGGACGTCGCGAGGCGAATAAAGCAGCTGGCGTTTCGTTTTGTTGACGTTTCCAGATTCTACATCTCCGAGTTTGTCCGATCACCTATACCAGTCCGCTCGCGTGAGCGGTAGACCGCTTTGACCGCGTGCGGGCTTGGCCAGCAGCGTCTGATAAATGCCCAGACGGCCACAGCGAAACTCATAGGCTGAACCGGCCAGGTACAAGCGAAAAACCCGAAAACTCAGAGGATTCCAACCGGCCTTGGATTTAACCGGCAAATCGGCCATGAATGGCGTCTACGGCGAGCCTCTACCCGTCGCTTCGGGCCGGTAGCACCGGGCTGACTTAATATCGTTGATGCATTTCAGTTCATGCTGAGCCTAGCCTGGCGTGAGCCGAACCGAACGATCGACGCGTACGCGGCAGAATCTCACAAAACTCACGACCATTACGCAAGAAAATCTTCCGGGATTGTTGGCTGCTCAGGCAGGTTATCGAGTATTTTTCTATTCGTACGGTATCGCTTCGGGCCGGGAGCGGACATGGCGGCGAGGTCGATGTAATTCAGTTCGCGATTTTCGCTCACGCATCGCAGCAACAACCCACCGCGGCTCATGTCGCCTCGACCGATGAAGTCGGCGGGAACGCGCAGCCGGCTGCCAAAAATTGGACTCAAAATGTCCAAATACTTGCCGCTGGCAATGCTTCCCAGGAGAATCAGCTCACAGTCGGAACCCATTTCACTAGCGAGCCTTGTGGCGGTGCGCCGAAGCGAAGAACAGTAGAGCCGATTCTTGAGGCGGATCGGCACGCGGCCGAATCCCCTCAGTTTCGGCATTCGAATCAACGTGTCGTATGGCAGGAGACCGGCACTAGGTGTAATTATCAAAATTCCCGGACACTCGGACGGCGGTCGCGCGAAGGCCTGCGCGTAACTGAGCTTGCCGCGAAAATAGAGCGCGCTCAAAAAGGTGAAAACCTCACCCAACGGCACGCCGGAGCTGCGCAAACGTCGCGCCAGATCCGATCGACTGTTTTTCTTGAGCAGCCACCGGGCGCGCAGACCATTGCAGTTTGCCGGCGACAGCACAAACACGCGGTTCATGGATGAACCGCCTGGATAAAACTTTCGGCGTCAAGCGTATTCAGAACTCTGCCGCGCGTGAGCCAGCCGCGCCGCGCCGTGGACACGCCGTAGTGCAAATTTTCCAAGCCGCTGATGGAATGAGCGTCCGTGGAAACGATAAATTTAATGCCGCGCTCTCGCGCGAGGCGAATCCAGCGCGGCTCGAGGTCGAGACGGCGCGGATCGCCGTTGACCTCGATGGCGCATTTGGACACCGCGATCGCGTCCAGCACTTCTTCCATACGGCAGGCGAACGGCGGCCGCGATTGGATCAATCTGCCGAGCGGGTGCCCCCAGATTTTAAAGAATGGCAATTTGAGCGCGCGCAACAACCGCTGCGTCATCTGATCAGAATCCATCTTGTGCCGCGAGTGAATGCTCGCGATGATAATGTCGAATTGCTCCAGGAAATGGTCGGGATAGTCTAACGAACCGTTTTCGAGAATATCCGACTCGGTTCCTTTGAGAAGTCTTATCTTCACGCGCTCCTGCACGCGAGCGATTTCATCCCACTGTGCCCGTAACCGATCGATACCCACGCCGCGCGCGTAATAGGCGCTCGGTGAATGATCGGTGATCGTCAGATAGGCCATGCCCATCGCTTCGGCCGCCAAGGCCATTTGTTCAATGCTGTTCCGGCCATCCGAATAGACCGTGTGGCAATGGGTCATGCCGCGAACGTCTTCGAGCGTTAGCGGATGCGGCAGAGTGCCGGCGCTGGCGGCCTCGATCTCGCCGTCATCTTCGCGCAACTCCGGCGCGATGTACGGAAGTCCCAGGCACTGATAAATTTCGCTTTCGCTCTTGATGCTTCGCGGTTTGCCACCTTTTGTACGTGGCCTATCGGGAAAAAAAGTAATTGCTTTCGCGCGCGCCAAGTCTTGAAGCTTCGCGATATGGCGCCGTGAGCCGGTAAGAGCGTGAAGCGCAGCGAGATATTTGTTCGGCGCTACGATGACGAGCTCGGCTTGGAGACCGCCTGCCAGACGAGCAAGGCAGCTGGCATCCTCGAGCTTGTCGGTATGAGCCAGCGCCGGGTAGCGCAGAAATTGATCGAGCACTGGCCTCGGCTGATCGCTGGCCGCAACGACACAAATCTGCCGTATCGTTTCTTTGCGCCGTCGCAACGCTCCCGCAACATTCGCTTCGATCACTTCCGGACGCGCGCGCAGGTGCCCGAGCATTCTTTCCGCTTCTTCGAAAGCATGATGAAGCAGTAGAGATCCTTCTTTTGGAGTCTCGAGTTTTTCGATTTCCGCCAGCAGCTTCGCCTGAGACTTCAGGCCGAAGCCCTTTACTTTGCTGACCAGGCCTTCCTGGCAGGCGGATTTGAGGTCGGCGATGCTTTCGACGCGCAAAGCGTCGTGCAGGGCGATGATTTTATTGAGAGTCAGGCCGGGAAGTTCACTGAGCTCGACGGCCCCCGACGGTAGCTCCTGTTGCAGCTGCTCGAGCAACCAACATTCACCCGACCGGTAAATCTCCTCGATAATCGCAGCGAGCGCAGTGCCGACGCCGGGAATTTCCCTCAACCGGCGCGCCTTGACGAGGCTATCAAGATCGCCTTGGAGATTTTCCAGAGCGCTGGCGCCGCGCTCGTAAGCTTGGGCTTTAAAGGGATTCTCGCCCTTTATGGTGAGAAGGCGGGCAATCGCCCGGAGATCCGCGGCGATTTTGAATCTATCCTTCATGACAAATCATCACTTTGCCGCCGCTCGTCCCGATAGCATGCAACGTTTCCAATGCACGAAGTCGATTCGATCTCGAAACATATGACCTAGTCTATAACTACAATCTCGCATCTCAAGTCGGTGTCTTTCGGCAGCACGGCTGGATCATTGACTTGGTTAACCAAAATCTTGCGTAACGCGGATATTTTCATGCACAGAGTTTATGGCATGCGCGCAATTCAGGACGACGGTTGAAGGCTAAATGAACGGAAAGAGCTTGCTCAGCGCGCCAACGGTTCTAGCGGACAACTCACGTCACGGCGGACGCGAGGCGCTTGTTTGATTCTGCAAAAACTTTTTTGGCATGTTCCAAGTCAAATGGTCGCTCCTGCAACGTTTGTGGGTCCCATTCGCTCCGCGGAACGGCGAAAAAATCACCGCCGTAGACGTGGATGGCTGCGGTGATCTGATCAAGCGGGTTCGTGACTGCGTGGATGACCGCTTCGCCGAGTGGAATCGTTTCTTTGCTGTCAAGCGTTTTTCCGCCGTGCTGACGTAGGCCGGTCTCGCTCCGCTGAAAGAATGCATTATCCTCGCGCCCGCTGTAGATCCCGATCACAGCCCACATCCGGTGGTCGTGCGGGTACAGAGACATGCGTGGTCCCCACAGGACATTGAGGATCGTCAATGTCTCGGACCGAAAAAGGGTCTGGAGGCCGGAAAGTTTTGGCTCGCCGAGCGACGCTAGAACCTCACGAGGTTCAACCACTGCTCTTGCGACGATATCTCTTATCGCGCCATGCGCGTTGGTTTCCCGCAAGCCGTCGCAACAGTCTTGTATAAAACGATCGGTTTCAAACATAGCAGGACTCCTTTCGGCAACTAAGTGAGTCGATGCGTGGTGAAACGTCTCTAGAACCTTTTAGTCGCACGCACGGGATGCGTCAAGTGCCGAATGAATTGCACGTTCTCACGGATCTGATTACCGGAATGTGCAGATCTGAGACCGGTCCTCAGCAAGGTGCCGCCGACAAAATCGTCGTGAGCAGAGTATTAACCTGACCCTTCCTCGTTGATCACATCGATCATTTGCCGCAGCCGGGCGTAGTCTTCGCGGTTGAAACGCATGAGGAGCCGGTGCAAATGCAGCTTGTCGGGATCGTCGGCCTCATCAGGAAGGGGATCGGTTTGGCGGACCTTGCCGCCGGTAACAATGTCCGCGAAGTCGCGGTTGAGCCGGTCGATCAATTCGGCTGTCGGCGCATGATTGAGACGAATCACCAGGTCTTTCTTAACGAAGCGGTAGGAGTGAAAATTGCGGTAAAATTTGGTGATTTCCTTTACCGCCGCCTCGGCGCTCGTGCAGATTCTGAAAAACGTCATTTCTCTCTCAGTAATGTAACCGCGGCTCATCACGTTATCGCGAAGAAACTCTTGCCAGCGCGTCCAGTAGGTACCGTCAGGAAGGTCCATTAAGATAATGGGCACGAGCTGAGTCTTGCCGGTCTGAGCCAGCGTGATCGATTCCAAAAGCTCGTCGTGGGTGCCGAAGCCGCCGGGGAAAATCACCACCGCGTCTGCTTCCTTGACGAACATGAGCTTGCGCGTGAAGAAAAAGTGAAAGTCCATAAGCTTCGGGTCATTGCGAATAAATGGGTTGGCATCTTGCACCGAAGGAAGGCGGATATTGACGCCGAAACTGTTGTCTCTTCCCGCGCCCTCATGCCCGGCTTGCATGATACCCGGTCCGGCGCCCGTGATCACCATGAACCCTGCTTGTGCTAGGCTCTCTCCGACGCTACGTGCCAGGTGATAATACGGGTCCGTCTCCTTTACCCGCGTCGAACCGAAGATGCTGACCTTGCGCATATGCCGGTAGGGCGCGAAGATTCTAAAGGCGTGGCGCAGCTCCTGCATGGCGCGGTTTAAGATTTTCAGATCTCCACGTTCGGCGTTGTCCTGCGCCAGCTTGAGCAAGCTACGCAGTATCCCGGCGAACTGATCTGCGTTGACGGAGTCGTTCTGCGCCCGCAGCCACTCATCGATCTGAGATCCGAGATCAGCCAAAGTTTTATTTTGCTGTTCCACTTGTACCACCTTCGACGGCGAACGAGTTGTTGCCTATGTACTAGTATAGACGATGGAGGAGGCGCGAGGTAGTGAGGTGCAATATCTAACTTATTCTGATGCCACCAACTGTTTCGCTTGCATAATTCGATCCTTGACATCAATCGTAAGCCGAAGATACGATCCGCTGCCGTGAATTGACTCGACGGGTCGAATCAGGGGGTGCCTATGCCGGAAAATAAAAATGGCTTAACCCTTTTGAGAAGCGAAGACTGGATGGCCGTTTGGTTGGGTTTCCTCATCATCGTCGCTGTGGTTGTCGGGGTGCGGCCGCCGTTGCCGAAATTTAGTTGGGCCACCGCCGGTGAATTCGCTGCCACGGCAACGGAGAACAAGCCGGTAGTCGAGGCGCTCATTAAGGAGGCCGGGGCCAAGGGCGAGACCGATTTGGTAGCGTCCGCAACGGCGCTCAAGACGGCACTGGAAGGAAACGACCGCAAGGTCATTGGCGACGCCTCAAAAAAATTGGCTGCTTCAGGGAAAAAGGCGAAAGACAAAGGGCTGCAAAAAAAGGCAGCGGACATTGACCGCGCCATCGGCGCCAGAGCAGGCGCGGTCGTCGGCACGGTATTCGGAGGAGAAAACATCTGGAACGCTATTAAAATCGGGATCGCGTTCCTCATTCTTTCCGCCATTGGAGTCATGCTCATGGGCGGAAACGTGGTCAATTACATAATCGGCTTTCCGGTCGTTTATATTCTCGGCTGGCTTTCTCACGTGATTGCGGGCAACGCGACGATGAACTACTGGGGACTGGAGTACGTTATTTTTGCTCTCATCATAGGACTGTTCATCGGCAATGTCGTTGGCGTTCCGAAATGGCTCATGGAGGCGATCAAAACCGAATACTACATCAAAACCGGCCTTGTGATCCTAGGAGCAGGTATTCTTTTCTTTGAGATCGTTCAAGCCGGGGCTCTCGGAATCGTCCAGGCGCTCCTGGTCGTAGTGGTGATCTGGTACATTTGCTTCTGGCTTTCCAGGAAATTCCGGGTGGACGATGAGTTTGCGGTGATGCTCTCGACAGCGGTTTCCATCTGCGGGGTGTCGGCGGCGATCGCCGCCTGCGGGGCGATTCAGGGTGATAAGAAAAAGCTCTCCTATGTGACTTCGCTGGTTCTGATCGTAGCTGTCCCCATGATGGTGCTTATGCCCTGGATCGCGAAAGCTTTTGAGATGCCCGACATCGTGGCGGGGGCCTGGCTTGGCGGGACGCTCGACACGAGCGGCTCTGTGGTAGCGGCCGGTGCTCTCATTAGCGGGCTTGCCATGAAAGCCGGCGTCATCGTGAAGTTCTCCCAGAACGTCTTGATCGGCATCGCCGCTTTTTTAATATCGCTCTGGTGGACTTTCAAAAAGGGCGCGGAGACGGGCGAACGGCCGAACGCAGGAGTGATCTGGGAGCGCTTTCCGAAGTTCGTCCTTGGTTTCCTGATCGCCTCGGTTGTTTTTTCGTTTCTGCTCGACCAGGCGACAGTGAATGCAACCAAGGGAACACTGGCCGGTCTCCGGGTCGTCTGGTTCGGGCTCGCCTTTACTTGCATCGGTCTTGAAACACGCTTTACCGACTTGGTGAGCATGGAAGGAGGCCGGCCCGCGGCTGCTTTCCTCCTCGCCCAAGCCGTTAACGTGGTCTGGACACTGCTGCTCGCATATCTCCTGTTCGGAGGAATTCTCTTTTCGGTGCCGCCACTGCAGTAGTGGATGATGTTGACGAAAAAAACTTGTTGTCAGACCGGTCAAAAAGGTCCCAGCTGCTAGGCGCGCGAAAAACCGATCTTTCGACCCGCTCAGGACAGGCTGGGCGGAGGCGTGCTTGAGCAGTACGTTGGAGTGAAACGGTTGAGCGCAACGACAGACTGTGTGAAAACTACGTTCATGGTTCGACGGGGCTCACCACGAACGGTATCGCTTCATTTGAAATTAAGCACTTAGCCGTTCGCCCTGAGCGCCGTCGAAGGGCTCCGAAAGAGTTTTCACACAGTCTGCCGAAGCAGATGGGTGTTTCTCAACAATCTGCGCGACGCCTGATATTTTCAGCGGCAGTGGAGATCCGCGCAGCGCCGGCGCAAGTTTTTGCTGTGGTAAGCGATCTCCGACGCAAGGCACCTCTCAATCCAAATATTCAGGTCATCCGGGTGGAACTCGAAGGCGAAGAGCCCGTCCGGGAAGGCTCCGTTTTCTATCATCGATTTCACAGAGGCGCGCGGATCATGGAGTATAAGAGCCGATGCGTGCGTGTGGTTGCGCCATGGCTCGTCGAGAGCCGAAGTGAGACTGATCCACCTTTCGTTGTTAGAGTGGTCGTGGAGCCGATCTCCACCGGGTGCAGACTTACCCAGCGAGAAGAGGTCGAGGTGACTCCCGAGTTGCTTGATGCCTTCGAGGCGCCTACAACCCAGGTGCGTACGTTTCGAGACATTGTGAATTTATTCGCACTATTCCCCAGCGCGCGTCCTCTGGGCGTTGAGATTAGAACGTTTCAATGCGAGCGCGTCGCCAGAAGGCTCGCCGGCGAATTACAGTCGTGGTTGGATGGCATTCGGGTGCATTTGGAGGAGGCGACGTCACTTGGGCGAAGGAATGGAATTGGAAATCGAATAGAAGATTAAGAATCCAGCGAGAAAGTCTAGCAGGTCACAGTTGCCGGAGTATTGCGGCATCCAACCGGAGCAAAGTTCTAGCCCGCATTTCTCACAACAAGCATATACGAGGTGGTTGAAGAGTCGGATCGTGGTAATCAACCAGATAGCAGCGGTGAAACGAAACGATTAGCGAATTTGCGCGGCAACGGGTCAGATAACTTTGGGCCTGCCGCGGCGAGATGACCCTTCGAACCGACGAGTTGACCGATTTCACTAAGTCATTTTTCGATTGCCGGCATAGCTCTGCCGTCGATCCGGGTTGAAGCGGCAGCGATCTGACTGTGAGAGGAGCAAGCGGCGGCTAACGACGTAAGGGAATCTGTTGGAGTCGGGCAAAGACCTGTTGGAATAGGCTGAGATAAGGATAGCTCTGGGAGAACGAGATCCATACTTTGCGCACGCTCACGCGGATCTGAGCGCCGATCTTGAACAACTTCAAGCGAATCGTACCGCATTGGGCTTGGGCCAACTCGGTTCCTTCTAGCCCCCATCGGCGCAACGCGTGAACCAGGATATAAGCGAATGATGAGAAGTAAAGCCGCAGTTGATTGGACCGCATCCACGATGTCGAGGTCCGGTCGGCAAACAAACCCAGTTGCTGTTCTTTGATCCGGTTTTCCATATCCCCACGGGCACAGTAGAAATCCTCGTATAACTCCCTGGCGTCCTTCTCCTCGCTGCCAATCGAGGTGACGATAAACCGAGGATTTTCCCCTTTGGCCAAGTATTCGGCCTTGCCCACCACACGCCGCTCACGCAACCAGCTCTTTTTTGTCCGATAGCGAAAATCCTTAAACACCCGTGCCGGCTTTTGCGTCGATTGATGGATCTGTTGGGCCTCGGCCATCTCGGTCTCAATCGCTTTGATCAGACGACTATTCTTGGCCAAACCGAACACATAGTCGAGCTGGCGATGACCTTCGCAGTAGCTCATGATCTCATCACGACAAAATCCTGAGTCCCCGCGCACAATGATTCTCACCTCTGGCCACGCCGCTCCAAGCTGTTCGACAATCCGAGTCAGCTCGGCAAGCACCCCGCTGGCCGGATCCTCATTGGCCTGGCGCAACAGCGCACACAGCAAGTGCTCGCCACTGAAAATATACA
>Ga0137403_10002886_pt1 | contig 20821 bp, 23 predicted proteins | sample CZOMad2_1_16fung_FD_122057 | JGI IMG/M metagenome (GOLD analysis project Ga0137403, IMG submission 122057) | Vadose zone soil fungal communities from Angelo Coast Range Reserve, California, USA - CZOMad2_1_16fungal (Hybrid Assembly) | ecosystem: Environmental > Terrestrial > Soil > Vadose zone...
TCGAATTCTCTTGACTCGAAGCTAATTCTCTTGTATAGTCTAATCTAGGTAAACGTCTATCTTGTTCCTGCTCTGCGGCAGATTCCTGCCGCTTTTTTGTTTTCACGAGCAAAAATGAAGCGAAAAACTAACCCCTTTAGAATCAACACTTACAGAAGTGTATCAAAACAAAGCACTTTAACCCGATTAGAATCCGCACTTACGCAAAACCGGGGAGGGGGGTATGCCTCCCGCCACCCCTTACTCATTCGCTCCGTCGGTACGTCGGTACCATCTCGGCCGACTCCTGCATTTGCTAACTTTCGCTTTACGTTAATCGGAGTCTTCCATGCGCGCCCGATACGCATTTCTAACCCTCGCATTGGCGGCCTCAGCCGCCGCTTCCGCCCGTGCCCAGGCGCCCGACCAGGCGCCTCCCCGATCCGGGCAGCCAACTCAGACGTCACAGTCTGCCTCGGCCCAGAGTGCCCAAGCCTCTCCATCCCAACAAGCAAAACAGTCGCCTCAGGCTCCCGCGCCCAAACGTCATCGCGTTTTCACAAACGAAGATTTCGACAATCTGCCGCACGAAGCCAACGTCAACGGCGGTCGTGAACTTCTCGACCAGGTCAATTCCTGCGATCGCAATTGCTTTGACCAGGTCGCTCGCGCATTGGGAACGTACAGCTTCGACGCACGCGCCAAGCAGACTCTCCTCAACGCAGTAGACAAGTCCAAGGAAGACCTGCCGTGGCAAGCTCTCCTCGGTGAAGCCATCGCCAATCAGTATCAATCCTGCGAACTGCAAATGAAGAAAAAACAGGATTTCGATCGCTTCGCCGACCCGCGTACCGTAACGCGCAAGGAGTTAATCGTCGACCGCGAATACGAACCGAAATTCCGCGAGATGACGCGCCGTTTGAACGAAGTTGCCGCCCGCGCCAACGCGCGAATCCGCCAAATCACCGATCCGTTCCTGGCTGAGTTCATGCGCGTACAGCTCAGCCGCGTGGTAAATGCAAATTGCCAGATTTTCGTGACGGAACTTCCTGAGCGCCGCGACTCGGAAGACCCCGAGACCTCCGATCCAGCCGATTCACCCTCCGACGATGCGAACCAGTAGCTTTGCGTTTCGCTGGTGCAAAAGCCTTCTGCTTCTGGCAGGGCTGCTCGTAATTTTCAGTCCGTGGATGACTGCGCGCTCGGGAGCGCAAGAGCCGCAATCCCAAAGTCCGCCGAAAAAAGAAGAGTCAGCGCCCGCCAAGCCATCAACGGCAAACGCAGCAATTCCCGGCGCCGTGGATGCGCAGAAGCCAATGACACTAAAGCAAGCCATCCAGAAGAAAAAAGTCCTCACCGAGGAAGACCTACATCCAAAATCGGCTCGCGCCACAATTCCCGAATCCGATCAGCGCGATTTCAATCCCATTTGCGAGCCGGCCTGCGAACAGCGAGTCAGAGACCAGGTGTCGGTCGACGACGCTTCGGAGCTCGAATTCCGCAACAAGTTGGCGATCGCTACACAGCAGATAGACAACGACCGCAAATGGGGCAACGCGCTCGTCGAGGCCATTCACGCAGCCGATGACTACTGCGACCTCGAACGCAATCGCGGCAAATACGCCTATCCGGGCGCCAGACCGCCCTACACCACCGACAAATTGACTTTCGATTTCATTAGCAAGGAACGCGAAGTCATCAATAAATACGTCACCGCCAAAGGCAACGTCGACATTCCCATTCGCGCGATGCAATACCCTGATCCGTTTCGGGCTGTCGTCATGCAGAGCGTGTGGGACACGGCTCTGGAGCGTTCCTGCCGCGGCGTGGATCACATATGAAGCCCTCTACCTTGGCAAGATTCGCGCAATCACTCGCTTGCCTGGGATTCTTGTTGGTCCCGTTCACCGCAGTTGCTCAATCCCCGGATTCTTCGCAGCCCGGCGAGGCAAACTCCTCCGGTACTACCGCTAAAAAGCCCGCGCCGCGTTCTCATCGCGTTTTGACCAACGACGATATCCCCAGTCGCACGCCGGGAAATTCCACTCCGGAAATCGAAGCCCGGCTTCAGCAGCTCAATCTCTGCGATCGCGCTTGCTTCGCGCAAGTGTTCAAAGATTCGCAGATGGCCTTCCGCCAACGCTATAACTATCCGTATCCCTTTTCTGACAAAGACGACCACGCCTTTCAAGACGCCATCCTGGGCCGCATGGCCGCGCTTCGCCGCAATTCGGAGTGGCAAACCTTGTTGCGAAACGCGCTGATCGCGAAGGATGCTTACTGCCGAAGGTCCGCCGCGGAACAGCAAAGCGCGGCACGGGACCGAGCCAACGGCCGGCCGATCACGTCCGCCGACATCGCCGCTGAAGAAGCCGCGGCAAAAGACGCGGTTCCAATCCCAAATTACAACACAGCTACTTCCGCCATCATCACTTACAAATTTAAGATCGAAAAAGATTTTTTGCTGGCCGCAATCGTCCTTTACAAATATTTCGAGATCACAAAGCAGGATTGCTCCAGCATCGCTTACGACGAATAACTTCGCGCCAACACCCGCTCACGGTATTTTCGTTAGCCAATAAAAAACGCCCGGCCTCGCGTCGCGAAACCGGGCATTTTTCTTTTTAAATTTTTCTATCGCCGCAGTTTTCTCTTCAATCGCTTTGCCGTCTTCTTCGCCTTTGCCACGACTTTCTTCGCCGATTTCTTCGCCTTCATCGCGCTCTTTTTTACCTGCTTGGCAAACTTTTTCGCTTTCCGCTTCGCTTTCCTCACTTCGGGTTTCGCCGCGGCCACCGCTTTGTTCGCCGTTGCCATCGCCCTCCCCAGCGTACTTCCCACGGTCTCTCCAATTTCCATCAGTGTTTCGCTCCCCGGCGTCTCAGCCGTCCCTGGCGTCTCTTCGATCATCGTTCGTCTCCTTATCGGACTGTCCCATCGCAGGCCCGCGCATCATACGCCCTTCCCGCGGCTATACGCCATCCTTCTCTGCCCTATCCTTAACTCTGCCATCGCCCGACCTGTCCTATCGTACGGGTGCTCTTCCAACACCGCCGCGTGCCTTCGCCGGCCTTCACTCTCGCAAACCGCTAAAATGAACACGACAGGAGGTCGCCATGCAGAAATCTGCCACCCGAACATTCGCCGTCCGCTTGGTCTGCCCTCACTGCGAAGCCACCAGTTGGCTCACCCTTTCCAATCGTTCGGAGTCGTTCGACGAAATTCGCCGCCAATCCTGGGAATTCAAATGTCGCGAACACGGCGCGCAGCGTGGGAAGCCAGTTGAACTGCTGGAAGTGGCTCCTATCGATGAGCCCGACATCGAAACGCTGCAAAAGGCTTCTCGCCCTTCCGCATACGCGGCTACCTCGAAAAAATCGCCCCGCTCCGGCCCACGCGTAAGTCTGCACGTCCCGATCACCGTCTACGGCTTTGGCTCCGCGAGCGGCTCCTTCAAGGAAGAAACGGAAACCGTACTCGTCAACTCAGGCGGCGCACTTGTTCTTCTCAAGGCAAGGCTCGCCGTCGGAGATACCGTCACTCTTATCGATCGCATCACCGGAACGGAAAAGCAGGTTCGCGTCGCCTACGTGGACAAATACACCGAGCGCGAATGCCGCGTTGGCCTTGCTTTCGAGCAGCCGCTTCCCGGCTTCTGGCGCCGCGCCCGCAAGAAACCGCGCGTTCCCAAATCTCTGCGCGTCATCGTCAAGGGCAAGGACGCCGCCGGACGCTCGTTCAAGCAATCCGCGTTCACCGTGGACCTCAGTCAGGATGGCGCACGCCTCGATGGCGTCGGACTTCTCACTTCCACCGGCCAAACGCTGGAGATTCGCCGCCTCTGGCGCAAAGCCAGTTTCCGCGTCGTCTGGGTCGGCCAAATGGGCACCGCCGAATCTAATCAGGTCGGCCTCTTCGCCCTCAACCAGGCCAAGAATATTTGGAACGTCAAGCTTCCCGATACGCTCGACCCCCAACCCGCTCGTCCCACACGCAAAAAAAAGAAATAGGTTCGCCAGCACTGATGCCGCTCGACGCGTCTCGCGCTTCACCAGCTCAGACGGAAAAACGCCATCCCCTCGTGCGGCAACTCAACGTCCAATTCACATTTTCCCCGGTGCACTTCGACCCACGCGGGCGCAGCCACTTTTTCAAGGCGGCTGGCCGTTTCGAGCGCTGCACGCTCCTCCGCAGTCGGCGACTGCGGCTTTCCCATGTTTTTCCAGACGGTGAACGAATTGCTTCGTTCCTCGTCGACCGCAAACTCCACCACCTTCGCGCGTTTCACCGATGTTGGCAGGCCAGCGATTGCAATCCTTACCTTCTTCGCCGGCTCAGCGGTGTCCTCTTCTCGATAATTCCAGACCATCACTCCCACGTCGCGCTTGCTGCGTGCCGCCAGTCCGTCCACGCCTTCAATTTTCGCTTCGCCCGGATGCAGGACCGTTTCGCGCGCCGCCGCGGCGTCGCTGGTCAGCTTCACGCGCTCACCACGCAACATTCCAAACATGCGAAACGCGTTTAGTACGGGCTTGTCGATTCCGTTCGTCGCAAGTTCGCGGTAGCCTTCAAAATAAGGCTGCCCCTCGAATTCGAACGACCACGTGACCACTCCCATCAGGTTGACGCCCGCAGCCTCGCTCAATGTCAGCGTGTCTTTCAGCGCCTCCGCTGTATAGACCGCGTACAAATTCCCGTTTCTGTACGCGTTCTCCGGTTTGTTTCGCGCCGAGCACGCCGCGCATCCCTCCGGATCCCATTCCCCTAAAATTACCGGCGTCCCCCGCCATTCCGGAAACGAAGCGACCACTTCAAATCCCTTTTCCACCGACAACAGTTCCCTTTCGACGCGCATTTGCCCGTGGTCGCCTTTCCATACCGGCGAACCTTTCGGATGAAACGAAATGAAACTCAACGGCGCGCCCTGCTTTCCCGTCGCCGCATTCTCGCCTCGCGCGCAGTGTTCAAGAAACGCCCGCAAGAACTCCGCCGCCTTCGCGCCAGCCGCTCCCGTCGTATCCGGCCCACCAACCTTCGCGCCCGGCACCGCTCGCAAAATTCCTTGAGCCGCGAAGTCGTATAATTCTAAAAACTCTTCCCGGCTGCCTTTCCAATAGTCGATGTCCGGCTCGTTCCACACTTCCCACAGCCAATTCTTGACCTCCTTTTCGCCGTACCGTTCCCGCAAATGCTTCGCGAACTGATATACCAGCTCTTCCCACTTCGCGTAGTCCTTCGGCGGATACGCCCAGCCCGTAAAAATATTCCCGTTCGGAAAATCGTGTTTGTAGGGCTGGGGATGCGTGGAAAGCGCTTCCGGCATGAATCCCACTTCCACCAGGGGCGTGATTCCCTTTTCGCGGAACGTGTCGAAAATGCGGTCCACAATTCTCCAATCGTAAACTGGGTTTCCTGCTGAGTCTTCCGCGTAAGCATTCGTCGAACCCCACTTCAGCGATGCGGTCCCATCTCCGCTCGTCAGTAGGTTATGCACACGAACATACACCGGCGCCGCGCTCAATCCGCGTAGCTCGCCCAACAACTTCTTCCCGTTCTCCGCGTAGGTGTAGTTCGGTTCGTCGTAACCAAAAAAGCTCCACACCGGCCGCACTGGCCCCTCGTTCGTCCTCACATCCACTTGAATTTGAACAGGCACTTCTGCCGTGTTAGCGGTGTTCTGCCCGCGCGCGGCCGCAGCAAATATGCAGCACATCATCAGCCACGCCGCAGTCCGTCGTCGGGAAAGTCCTCGGTGCATACGCGGTCTTATTTCTCGCCCTTCAACTTTTTCAATTCTTCCTGCGCATGCTCATTCTTTGGGTCCAGCTTCAGCGACTTCTCGTAATTTTCAATCGCCAGTTCTTTCTTACCCACCGCCGCGTAGGCTTCCGCCAGGCTGTCGTACACGTTTGACGACCCAGGAAACTCCTGCGCATTTCTCGCGAAGACCTTCACAGCTTCTGCCGCTTTGCCGGACTGCATAAAAACTCGATATCCGATCATATTCAGCACGTATTCTTCCGGGCGTTTCTTAGGGTCAGGCGAATTCTTCAACTCATCGTATCTTTCCAACACAGCATCCGCCCCCTTGAGGGCCGCAATCAGGACCATTTGTTCCGCATCGGAGCGCGCTACGCCTCCGTATTTCCATCCATATTCTTTGGCCACGCTACGCGCGTACTCCTGGGCGACCGCGATTCCGTTGTCGGAGTTCGCCATGATGGCAACACCCTGTCCGGTCTCCGCGTTCATCACCAACATCGCCTGAAATCCTTCATCGGCGCCGTCGTGGCCAAACTCGCCCGGCCGGTTCGCCGCCAGTCCGATACCAATTCCAAAATCCGGCGCGGAAGGGGGATGCGTAAACATTTCGTCTACGGTTTTTTGCGCCAGCACTTTGTTGGACTTCCCTTGTTTCGAAAGCGCGATTTCAATTACAAATTTCGCCAGGTCCGTCGGCGTTGTCCACAATCCGGCGGCAGCCATCTCCGGATACACGTGCCACTTGCCATGCACCGATTTTCCGCTCGCGTAAGTTCCCACCGCGGTCCGCGCCGCCCATGTCGGCGGTAGCGGCTGTTCGTAACTGCTGTCACTCATCCCGATTTTGTCCAGCACGGTCTCCTTCATAAGCGCGGGAAAAGGCTTTCCCGAAACATCCGTCATCGCGAGTTGCTCGATCGTCACGCCGCCGCCGGAGTACCTCCACTTCGTGCCAGGCACGAAGTCCACACGAATTTCCGGCGTGTTCGCAACCGGTTTCTCGCCGTTCAAAATTTGCACGATCGTCGGAACCTTTTCGTCCACGTCATATCCAGGAAATCCATGCACCGTCAGCCCTGCCGTGTGGCTCGCCAATCGCCGCAACGTTACCTTTTGCTCTTTCGTGAATTCGTTCTCCGGCACCTTCCACGTTTTCAATTTCAAGTTCACGTCTTCGTCGAGCGCGAGTTTTCCCGCCTGGACCAGCGCCAGCATTCCAGTCGCCGCCACTGGCTTGCTGATCGACCCCGCTTGAAAGAGCGTCTTCGTCGTCACCGGCGCTTTTCCGCCGAGCTCCGTCGTGCCGTAGGCCTTCGTCCACGCGATTTTGTAACCATCGATCACGGCAACGGTAAGGCCGGGGTCTTTGTAGAGTTTCATCAACTCGGCCAGGCTCAACTTTGCTGGCTCTTGGCCGTTGCCCAATTCGACTGGTTCAATCCCGTTCTCAATCCGCTCTTGCCTCGACTTTACGTCGTCGCTCGGCTTTGGCTTGGCTTCCTGTCCGCGGCTGGCGCTCGCCATTCCGAAAACTGCCAAAGCCAGCACAAGTCGTGTCGACATCGTCACCAGCATTCTCGCTGCAGCCTTCATTTGGTCCTCCGGATTTCTGACTCTCGCTCGCCCACACCAACGCACTTATAAAGACGCGACCAATTTTAATTTGTTCCATCCGCCCAACAAGAAACGCCTTGCCCTTATAAGACCAGTGCTACCGCAAACCCGTCATACCCCTTGCTTCCGACCGTCTGAATCGCGGTCGCGCTCACTCGCTTCTCCGCCGCTAACATTTCATTGAGCCGCCTCACACCTTGAATGCTCGCGTCCTTGCTCTCCGCATCGATCACGCCGCCGTCGCGCACTACATTGTCGGCAATAATCACCGTCCCTTTCCTCGACAACTGCAGCGCCCACCCAAAGTACGCCGGATACCCATCCTTGTTCGCGTCCAGAAAAATCAGGTCGAACGGCCCCGCTCCTTCCTTCAACAACTCCGGCATCGTCTTCGTCGCGTCTCCGACTCGGATGTCCACGATTCCGGCAAGCCCCGCTCGCTCAATATTCTTCCGCGCCACGTCCGCGTGCTTCTTCTCATACTCCAGCGTGATTAGCCTCCCGCCTGCGCTCAAGCCCCGCGCCAACCAAATCGTGCTATACCCGGCCAGCGTCCCCACCTCCAAAATCTTTCTGGCGCCAACGATTTTAGCCATCAACAACAAAAGTTTCCCCTCATTCGGCGAAACTGCAATTGGCGGCAGTCCAGCCTTTTCGCCCTCTTTGGCCGCAACCCTCAGCGCGTCGTCTTCCTGGACCACAGGCGCAAAATACTCTTCCACTTTCGTCCAAAGTTCCTGGCTCATCGCTTTCCCTTTCTGATTTTTCCCTACCACAATGCTCTAGTCTCGTCTGTTAGCGTTTTTACCACGTCCATCGGGCTTACTTTTTTGTGATTCCTAGCGTACCTTTCCAGTAGTACCGAAGCACTATTCCGGCCGCATAGCCGCTCGTTCACCCTCAGTCTGCCCAAGACTGCTCTCTCTCACCCAGGGGAAATTGAAACTGATGGTCGCTGCACCTAGCGATAGCAGGCTCTCTCTGCCCAAGTCCCCGGTGCCGAAGTCGGTTCCGGCGCGTTTCCTGCGGTCTGTCCTCGACCGCGTTGCTCCCGCCGCGGACAGCCTACGCGGGAAGTTCCTCTTTTCATTGGTTTTAGTCATCCTGGTAATGACCTTCTGCACCCTCCTGGCCGTCCGCCAGCTTATCGAAGTCCGTGCCGAGCGGCAGACCGCTCAGGACGCCCAGAACTCCCTTCTCACCTTTCAGGTCGTGTCCCGTCAGCAACACATGGCCCTGAGCAGAAAGGCCGAACTCCTGGCAACCCTCACCTTTCTCCGGGCTGGCGATACAACGGCCATTCGCGAGGCCAGCCAGGATCCATGGCAGTCCGAAGACTGCGACCTCTTCGCCTTGACCGACCGCGCCGGCAAAATTACCGCCCTGGAAGCGCGCGGAGAAGCATCTCCTTCCGCCTCGAACGAGGCTATTGGAAATCTCCTCCGCGCTTCCAACGCCACCTTAGCCGACGACACCCGCAAGCCCACTCTCGATTGGTGGATCAATGGCGACCGCCTCTATCAAATCGTCGTCTCTCCCGTCGGCCCGGATCGCCGCACCGGCCGGCCCTCTTCCGGCCAGGTCATCGTTGGCCACAACCTGGATGCAACGCGAGTCAAGGAGTTCGCCCACATTCTCTCTGCTGACCTGGTCTTCCGCCAAGGCAATCGTATCCTCGCCAGCTCTCTCTCCCCATTCGAAGAACAACAGCTTTCTATTGTTGACGCGTCCTCGCCGGACGCAACGCAACTCGTCGTTCACAACAAACGCTACTTCGTCAGCTCGTTGAAACTTTCCTCCGAATCTTCCGACGATCTGAACTTGCTGGTTCTAAAATCCGACGCGGCCGCACTCGCTTCGATCGACCGCCTCAATCTTTTGCTCATCCTACTTGGCCTCACCGCCGTCGTCCTGGGTGGCACCCTTGTCTATTTCATTTCCAGCACCTTTACGAAGCCCCTTGACGCGTTGGTCGAAGGCGTTCGTGCTCTCGAACAGGGCGACTTTTCTTACCCTCTCGCCGCGGTTGGCGGCGACGAGCTGGGCACCGTCACTCGCGCCTTTGACAGCATGCGCAGCACTCTCCAGAACAACGAAGCCCAGCGCAAACAACTCGAAGACGACCTCCGCCAGTCGCAAAAGATGGACGCCCTGGGCCGCCTCGCCGGCGGCGTAGCACACGACTTCAACAATCTCCTCACCGTCATCAAAGGCAACACCGACCTTGCACTCGACCAGATCAAGCCGACCGAGCCCGCCCGCGCTAATTGCGAACAGATAAGCAAAGTCGCTGACCGCGCCGCTTCCCTCACTCGGCAATTGCTGGCTTTCAGCCGCCGCCAGTTGCTTCAGCCCCGCGTTCTCGATCTCAACGACCTTGTGATGGAATCCAGCCGCCTTCTCAAGCGGCTCTTGCGCGAGGACATCGAATTCAATGTAACCTTCGGCGAATCCCTCGGCCGCGTCCTTGCCGACCCGGGCCAGATCGAACAAGTCCTCCTCAATCTTACGGTGAACGCCGCTGACGCCATGCCTGTTGGTGGCACGCTCCTCATCGAAACGCACAATGTAATCGTGGATGAACGGTACGCCACCAGGCATCAGCCCGTGAAACCCGGCCGCTACGTCATGTTCGCCGTCACCGACAGTGGTTCCGGCATGACCCCGGAAATCAAGGCGCGCATCTTCGAGCCGTTCTTTACCACCAAGGAGCCCGGCAAAGGCACCGGCCTCGGCCTCGCCACCGTCTACGGCATCGTCAACCAAAGCTCCGGCTACATTCGCGTCGAATCTTCGCCCGGCACCGGAACGCGTTTCGAAATTTATCTCCCGCAAACCGACCAGCAGTTGCCGTCCAATATCGTGTCGGCTTCAGCCGCAGCGCAGCCCCGTCGCGGCGAGACCGTCCTCATCGCGGAAGACGAAGATGCCGTCCGCGCCCTCGCGTGCGAATTTCTGCAATCCGCCGGCTATCAAGTCCTCACCGCCGCCGACGGCCTCGAAGCCCTGGAAATCGCGGACCGGCTCAACGGCGCCATTCAAATTCTCGTGACCGACGTCGTCATGCCCCGCATGCGCGGCCCCGAACTCGCCCGTCGCATTCAGCAAAAGCTCCCGCACGTCAAAGTCGTCTTCATCTCCGGCTACACCGAAGAAATTCACGGCACCACTAACGCCATCGGGGAAAGCTCCTTCCTGCAAAAACCTTTCTCTCGCGCCCAACTCCTGCAAAAACTAGCCGACGCGCTGCATTCCGCAAAGCCGCCGAAGTCGCGCTACCCCGAGAAATTCGCCTCGATCAATTAGCTTTGTGCATAGCAACCCGTCTGCCGACTGTCAGTTGAACTCGCCAGAAGTCTGGCGCGAATCGGCTCACGTCCGCTTGCGCGGGCCGTCCTACTATCATCAAGTAAGCTTCCCAACGGCCGTCGCTCGAACGTGGCCATTACCCATGATTGGTCTTCTGGCAGGAGGGGGCAATGCTCCGCAAACGCGCACTGCAAGTCGCGTTAGTTCTCACAGGATTGCTGTATTCCGCCGCTATTTTCCCTACGGTTATGCCCTTAATTCGTCCAAGCCCGCAAGACGACACCGGCGACACCATGATGATGAGTCTCTACTTCACTCTGGGCGTCTTCCTGCTGATCGCCGTTCGCAACCCACATTCGCATCGTAGCCTCATCGCCTTCACCGCTTTTTCGAATTTCGCTCACGCCGCTACCATGTCCACTCTCGGTTTTTACGTTCCAAGCGAAAAAGTCGGCTTCCTGATCGGCTCCGCTCTTCTGGTCGTCATCGGAGTCGCGCTTCTGGCCCTGCTTCCGCCGAAGTCAACGCTCGACCAATCTTGCCAGGGTTAAGTCCTGAACTTCTTATTTCGATCTTTTGCACGGAAACGCTTGCGCCAGAGCCAAAGACGCCACAAGCCGCGTTGCACGATGCGCCTTATCGGGGTTGCCGTTGACGTACTTTCCGATTGCTCGAATGATCTGGGCGTTCGTCACGTTCCGCGGAATACACACGAGCCGGTCCGCCCGCGGCACGCCCAGCAACTCGTCATGCACGGTAAACCCGTCCGCAAATCCCTCAACCCATCCCTGGCACGTTGCGTCGCTCTGCAGGCGTTGCGGGTCCTTACTTGCTTCCGCTCCCGCAGCAGAACAAACTCTCATGAACTCCGTGCCGGATCTGCCAATGTCGGCTTCTTGAGCCGTGGCAACCTGACTCGCCGTCGGAGAAGAAAAACTTACGCACACTACAAACAATCCCGACAATATCAACAGACGCATCACGCCCTCCAATCCTCAACGTGATTCTACGCCGCCGCTCGTTCCTGGTCCCGCCGTTCTATTGGAGGGCGGTGGCCACTTGTTTCTGCACTCAAATACCCGCAAACTTTTCCTTCACTCTGCAAAACAACTCGCGGAGCAACAGGTGCACGTTTGGCCGAATCGCCACAGCAATCCAACTTGAACGTTTCCGCGGACGCGGAATCGTCAAGCGCAAGCACACGTTGGCTTAACTGGTCCGGCTTCGTAATCGCCGTTTTGCAAAGCGCCTGTACCGCCGTCATGGTCATTAGTGGCGTTCGCGTGGTCATCGGCCTCACCGCGCTCACCGCCGCCGCGGGTCTGCACACCCCGGCGCATGGATTTCACGCGGACATCATCCGCGTTCCCATGATGGCCATCGCCTTAATTGGTTCTGTTTTGAATCTTTACGTGATTTGGAAAGTCCGCCGCCTGCGCAAACGCCAATCCGCGCAGTGGCGCCAGAAACCGCTGAGCGCAAAAAAGAAACGCTCGGAGCGATTGCAGATCGTCTTATCGCTCTTGACCCTCGTCCTGCTCGCCGCGGAATGGATCACTCATCCCCTGGTCCATCGCGTTCCACTTTTCCAATAGATAGACGCGCTAATTCTCGTCCGGCTTTCGTTCCTGCTTTATCTCTTCTTCCAGCCGCCGGTGCAATTTTTCGCTGAATCCCACCGGCACTTCAAACGTTCTCTTGTCCGCGGTCAAAATCAAAATGTTTCGCGTCGAATCCAGAATCGCCGAACAGATCTCGCAGTGTTCCAGGTGCCGTTCAATATCTTCGCGGACGCCTGCCTCAACGGAATCGTCAATGTAATCCGAAATGTAGCCCCACACGTGTTTGCAATCCAGCTTCATCGCGCCCTCCTAAACCAGCCTCTTTGCGCAGGAGGTGTCGTCTTCAAAAATGGTACAAGCTTCTTCTGCAGCATGATTCTCGCGCGCCGCAATTGTGTCTTTACAAGCCCCGGTGCCAAGTTCAGCGCCTCCGCCGTCTCTTGTATGCTCATCTCTTGCAAGTCTCGCAACGAAAACACTCGCCGGTAATGGTCCGGCAGCTCCGTCACTGCCTTCTGCAAAGCTTCTCGCAATTCCTTCCGCTCCAGCGCCTCCAGCGGAATTTCCCGCCAATCCGTCAGGAAAGCCGGCGTGTAATCCCCTTCGCTCTCCTCTGTCGTTTCTTCAATCGACTCCAGCACGGCCCTCTTGTCGCGCCGCAATTTCTGCCGCGCTTCGTTCATGGCAATCGTTACCAGCCACGTGCTGAACTTCGCGTCCCTCCGAAACGACGCCAAATGCCGGTACGCGTTGATGACCGCCACCTGCGCCGCATCTTCCGCTTCTGTTTCATTCTTCAGCACGGAAAAAACCGTCAAATAAACCATTCGCTCATATGGCCGGATGAGCTCGTGGAACAGCTCTTTTTCCCCAGCCAGAATTCGCGCGATTATTTCCGCTTCGCTCTGTTTTCCTGTCGTCATCGCGAACAATGGGTGCGGCCGAATCTCCGCACCCGTATTTCCCCCAACTTGGCTCTCCGAGCTTAGAACTTTTCCAGCTGCGACGTCCCGAAAATCACATGGAATCGCTCGCAATAGATCGCCACCGTCTGATACTTGTTCAAGTCGGTCGCCGCGGGCAAATCGTAATTCTGGTCTCCCTCATTGCCCTTCAGCGAGCCCAGTTCCACCTTATCCAGCTCTCCGGTAACCGCAACTCCGCCCAAGGCCTTCTCGTCCGCCTTCAGAAGAACGACGTGCACATCCGGCCCATTCGAAGTCGCAAAGTCAGACAGCCGCAAGTAGTTTTTCCCGTCCGGTGATTGGTAAATCGTCGCTCTCCCGCTCGTCGGATGCGCCTTCCCTTCCAGCACTCCCGTATAGACTGGCTGTGCTTCTCCGCTCGCCGCAAAAGGAGCCGCCTCGCTCACCTTTTCGTTGATGAACAGCTTCTCCGGCCGAAATTCCCACCAAGCCACCGCCAGCGCTGGCAGTGCAATCACCGCGAAAATCCATTTGTTTTTGCTGATCCAGCTTCGTTGATTTGTATTCATTGTCGTGTCTTGGCGCAGGGCTGCCTCGCTCGTTACCGGGGCAGCCCCTCGCCCGCTCTCTCTTAGAATTTTGCCAGCGCAGCGGCGCCAAAGTTCGCATTGAACCGCTCGCAGTAGATGGACACCGTCTGGAATTTGCTCAAGTCCACGTTTTCCGGCAATTCGTAGTTCTGGTCGCCTTCATTTCCCTTTAATTTTCCCAGCTCGATCCGTTCCACGTTGCCGCTCAGAAAATTCGCGTCATCCTTCGCGTCGCGCGTTGCAACCAGGATTACGTGCACGTCGGGCCCATTCGAAGTCTTGAAATGAGTCAGGCGCAGGATTCTCTTGCCGTCCGTGCCTTGATAAACCGTCGCGCGCCCGCTCGTGCTGTGTACCTTGCCGTGAAACGTCCCGGTAAACAGCGCTTTCGCATTCTTGTCCGGCGCCATGTCGTCGTGCTTCATGTCGTCGTGCTTCATCGCGTCTTGCTTCATGCCGTCCTGCATCGCGTCGTCTTTCTTCATCGAATCGCTTTGCATGTTGTCCTGCGCAAGCGTCACCGCAGGAACCGCGCCCAGAACCGCCAATGCCGCCACCGCTAAAACTGCCTTCCATCCTCGAACCATGAATCGTTTCCTCCTTCAAATAGTTGCTGTGCCGCAAGGCACCTTTGTCCTCACGTGGGAGTCCGATTCATCAAAAAAGAAACACGAATCTTCTTGGATTGTTGGGGCAGTTCGAATTCCGAAGAAAGAACGAAGCGCTCTACTGAGGACCGCAAAGAACGGCCGATTCCAATGGTTTGCTAACGGGGTGGGGCTGCTATTTGGCCTTCTGTTTTGCAGGCTTAAATCCCTTGCACTTGCAACCGGGAAAGTTGCAGTTCTGCGCAAGCTTCGTATTCTCGTACATGGGACCATACATTCGTACGTGAATACTCTTCGCATGACCGCAGGAACAGCGCTGGATTCTTGTGTTGTGCATCGATGGTTCGCCTCGCCCGCACCCGGGATCGCAACACCCTCTAAGTCCGCTTATGTCCCAACGAATTCGTTCACGGCTTGTATCACAATCATTCGGTCACTTCAATCGGTTTGACGCAGGGTCGCCGGCTCTGCGCCGAATGTACTCGCCAGTATATCTAAAACTCTTGTAATCTTTAAAGCACTACTCGCCGACTTCAGACTCTGGGTTGGGCTCGCACCAATCCCATGGTCATTTCCAACTCATAATCCAGAATCCCACGGCCGTGCTTAGGAACCATGCCACCAACGTCAACTTGAAAGACTTCGAGAAAGCTCTCAAATTGTCCACCTTTACTTTGGCGATCAGCGCCAGTTCGAAAATCTGATCCGTCACGTTGCGTAAAATCTGCTGCGGCTCGGCGCGCGCCACCGCTTCAAAGTATTTGTCGTTCGTTTCAAACCGCGTCACGTGCCCAAAATAAAGCAGGTCGGCTCCGGGTTTCGGTTCCTGGTGATGCCTCGCAATCCGCGGTGTCATCACGTGCGAGATCAAATACATCGACCACACGAACCCGATCACGGACAGAACATATGTCGCCGCGTAAAGTCCGCTGGCAAACGCGCCCGCCCCTTCCCATCGCAATTTCGGCAGCACCTCGCGCCCGAGCGGAATCGTGCTCGCCCCAAAAAACAACAAAAAAGTTACAAGATATCCGGCTTTCAAATCCGCCGCGCGGATAATCGCCTGCTGGTCTTCAAAATTCTTCCAAGCAAAATGCAGCCGCTCTTCGGTGGCGTCCGCCAATCTTCAGCCTCCCGCCGCCTTCTTTGCCGCGGCGCTGTCAAAGCTCTCGCCGTAAATCGCCGGAACTTTCCCGCCCATCGCGCGCAAATATGCCGACAACTGCCCGCGATGATGAATCGAATGATGCAGCGCAAACTGCAGGTACATTACCGCCGGCATCTGCATCAATCCGCGAAAGTCCACAATCTTCGTCAATTGCTCCGGTGTCAGCTTGCTGAGTTTCCCGAGCGTATCCGCCGTGCTCTGTTCGTACCAGGCGGCGATCTCCGCCGGCGTCTTCGCGCTCTCAGGCAGCGGCGACGGCCCGCTCATATTGAATTCGCCATGAATCGGAATACTCAGTAGACGGCATTCCGCCGCCGCAATGTGCCGCATCAATTCCATCGCGCTCTTTGAACACTCGTCCGGCTTGTAGTCGGTTTTATCCGCCGGAACCGCGGCGATCACATTCTTCGTCGCGACGCTCTCGCGCTTCACCGAGTCCATGCATATGCCGTTCACAAAAATCGCTTGTTCTGCCGTTATCCCTGCCATGATTTTCCGCCTCCGATTTCCTGATCGCGCAACGGCGGGATTATACTCCCCCGCCGTCTAAACCGTTCGAAACAAAAAATGCCACAATACGTCCACGGCTCCATGCACGATCGCCGACGCAAGAATCGAATTCGTCCTCCGCCAGGTCCACCCATAGAAAAATCCCGCAATGGATGCCAGCAACACGTATCGCCAATTCGGGAATCCGCCGTTCGTGATGTGAGAAAATCCAAAAAGCACAGACGCGAACACCCAACCCGCCAGATCGCTGTTCATCGCTCGCGAAAGGCAATTCTGCAGCAAGCCGCGAAACAAAAATTCTTCCGGCCACGCCGTGAAAAATAAAATTCCCAAGGCTAGCGCCGGCTCCGTCTTCCAGTGCGCCCACTGCACGTCAAACGCAATAAATCTCAGCTTCACTCCCAGCGGTATCGCGATGCACGCAAACGCCAGCAAACTCCCCAGAATCGAAAACGCCCAATCGCTGCCCCAGCCAAACGTATATCCCGCGCCCTTCACTCGCCGCAGCAGCAAAAATCCCGCGATCGCCAAATTCACCGCGAGCATTACCGTCAAGATGTACGAAAACCTTCCGCCGGGGTACGGCCAGATCGTCCGCGACGGCCCAAACTTCACCGCCACCCAAACTCCTGCGACCACCAATAAATCCTGCCAAGCCCCAGCCCCCGCTCCTCTCGCACTTGCCAGCAACGCCAGCGGGACGAACAAGAACACCGCTACTTCTCCCAATCTCAAAAACGAAAGTGTTCCCGTCCCCGTCGCGTACAGCACGTAAACCAAAAGCAACGCCACGCTGTACAACCAGCCGGCCCCAGGCCCAGCACCGGCTACTCGTTCGAGCACGCCCCGCGCCGCAAAGAGCAGCATCCCCGCAAATAGCATCCCGAACGCCGCAAACGACGCCACAAACGCTCGCCCGCCGTACGAGTACCCATACCCCGACATCGTGGCGAACAAAATCATCCCAACGCACAACACTCCCCAAACACCCAGCATGGGCATCGGTCCGATTTGGCGCGTCGTAGGCAAGCGAATATTGTACAGTAACGTTCCGCAATCACTTTTTCGCGATGAAACGCCTCGTCTACATCCACCGGATGTGTCGGCCGCTTGGCGGCCGCTCAAGAAAAAGCAGGCCGCGCCGTCTTCGCAGTCTCGTTTGTTGCGAAACTTCGCCGTCATGAAGCGCCTGGCCTACATCGACTGGATGCGCGGCCTCGCCTGCATCCTCATGTTCCAAACCCATTGCTACGATTCATGGCTCAGCCCCGAAGCGCGCAGATCTCCTGTCCTCATCTGGTCGCATCTCCTCGGCACCTTTCCCGCTCCATTGTTCATCTTTCTTGCCGGAGTTTCTTTCGCGCTAGTCACTGAACGTCTCCGCGAAAAAGGAATCGACCGCGCTACCATCGCCAAACAAACCATCCTTCGCGGCGCGGAAGTACTCGGCCTTGGCTTTCTCTTCCGCATTCAGGAATTTCTCCTTGGCTTCGGCTACGCGCCCTGGACCGATCTCTTCCGCGTCGACGTCCTTAACATCCTCGGCCTCTCTATGATTCTCATGGGTGCCCTCTGCTACTTCGTCGGCAGCGCATCGCGCGGCTCGGCTCGTACTCGCTCGATACTCGCCGCCTTCGGCGCTGCGACCGTCATTGCCATGCTCACCCCGCCGCTCTGGACTACCCTCCGTCCACAATTTCTTCCCTGGCCACTCGAGTCCTACATCAACGGCGTCCACATCTTCAACGCCCCTCAACCCTGGCTCTTTCCGCTTTTTCCCTGGGCCGCTTTCGCCTTCGCGGGATTAGCCGCCGGCTTTTTTCTACGAACCGAATTCGCCAAGCATCGCGAATCGCTCGCCTTTGCCCTCCTCGGCATCTTCGGCATCGCCGCCGGCGCGCTTTCTCAACTCTTCGACAAATCCCCAGTTCATCTCTACGCCGTCTACGATTACTGGCACTCCAATCCAGATTTTCTTCTCCTGCGTTCCGCTCTCCTCCTCGTCATTCTCTTCGCCTCATACGTTTGGTGCCGCTGGGGCTTCGCGCAAACCGGCTTCAGCCCGCTCATTCAACTCGGCAAAACTTCTTTGCTCGTCTATTGGGTTCACATCCAGTTCGTCTACGGCGGGCTTTCCATCCTTCCCAAGCGCCAATGCAGCGTAGCCAAAGCCACACTCGGCCTCGCCATAATTTTTCTGGCAATGCTTGCTCTGTCGTTGATTCGAACCAACTGGAAGAAATGGCGCCCGGCCCGTTCCTCGGCGCCAGCCGCGGCCTAGCGCTTTAGGGCTTGCCTGAAGGGTTTTTCTCGCTCTGCTGCGATTGCGGAATCCTGATAATTACTTCGCCCGGCTTCGCCAATCCCAATCCATCCCGCGCAATCGCTTCAATCTTATTCGGATCTGTCCGCAACGCCTGCACTTCTTCCGCAAGCTCCGCATTTTCTTTATTCAACCGCGCGATATCCTTCTGCACTTTTAAAATTTCCTGCTTCGTCCGCCGCATCGCTAAATATCCGTGCGTGCCAAATACGTCATGCACCACCAGCGCCGCAATGCATAACGCCAGCACAATCCGGCCGTAGCTGTGCCACAGCCCTTGCAAATCCAGCGGCTCGCTCTTGGCGGCCTTGGTAGCTTTCATCTCAACCCTTCAAAATCCATTCCGTCGCATCCTTCACCAATTTCGCCGAGGCCGCCGCGCTCTCGGCTTCCACATACAAGCGCAATAGTGGCTCCGTCCCGCTCAGCCGCATCAGCATCCACGTTCCATCCGCAAACGCAAATTTCGCTCCATCCGTCCGGTCCACCGACGCCACTTTTCTTCCAATCAGCGTCGACGCGTCCGTCTTCGACTTCTCCATTGCGCTCGCCTTCTGCTCTCCCGTCAGATGCAAATTCTCGCGCACGGGCCAATATTCGCGCCCCAATTTCTTGAACAGCGCCATCACCTGCTCATGAATTGACGCGCCCCGCGCCGCCATCATCTCCGCCACCAGCAAGCACGCCACAATCCCGTCTTTTTCCGGCACGTGCCCGCGCATCGTCAATCCGGCGCTCTCTTCGCCGCCCATCGCAATCTTATCTTCACGAATCAATTGCCCGATGTATTTAAATCCCACTGGTGTCTGATACGTCTTCTGCCCGCGAGCCTTCGCCGCCGCATCCACAAGCTCCGAAGTCGCCACACTTCGAGCCGCCGGCAAATTCCATCCGCGCGATTCCACCAGGTAGTCATACACCAGCGCCAGCACATGATTCGGCGCCACCCAAGTCCCGTCGCGATCCACAATCCCAAACCGGTCCGCGTCGCCATCCGTAGCCAGGCCCGCCGCTGCTTTCGAATCCACCACCGCTTTTCGTAACGGCGCCAAATTCTCTTCGCTCACGTCCGGCCCCGTCCCATCGAACAACACATCTCGATTCGTCCGCAGCGCTTCCACACCCACGCCGTGATCTGTCAGCACCTTATCGAGATACCCCGCGCCGCACCCATGTAGCACATCCACGACAAATTTCGATTTCGCTTTAGCCAGCACGTCGAACCGTACCAACTCTTCCACCCGCTTCAAATACGCCGCGCGAAGATTCACCATCTCGGCTTTCTTCTTCTCGTGATGCCCCAGCGGCGCCACTCCTCCCGCCGCAAACAATCGCGCCGACCGCGCCTCAATATCCTTCGTCACCTCCGGCAAGGCAGGCCCCGCGTCCGCCGACGAAAACTTCAACCCGTGATACTGCGCCGGATTATGGCTCGCGGTAAAATTCACCGCCGCGTCCAGCTTGCTCCGTTGGATCTCGTAAGCAATCGCCGGGGTCGGCGTAAACGTCTCGCACAACAACGCCCGTATCCCGTGATGCTGCAGAATCTCCACCGCCAGTTGTGAAAATTCCTCCGAATAAAATCTCGTGTCGTATCCAACTAGAATTGTTGGATAATTTGTCTTAGACTTAACATGTTCGGCAATCGCCGTCACCGCCAGCCGGACATTGGCAAACGTAAATTCATCGGCGATCAGGCCGCGCCACCCCGATGTGCCGAATTTTATGGGTGACCGTCCATCGGTGGTCGCATTCGTGGGAGTGGCCATGACGCGATATTCTAGCGCCACGCCGGCGTCTGCGAAAGGTTTTTGCTGTGTCGTATAGTCGCTTTGAATCGTCGGCTGATTGTGCCAGGAAAAAAATCAAACCGGCCTGCTCGCGCAGTTTCCACCGGCTCCCCATCTCATGAAGAGAGAAGAACATGCCCCCTTCTAAAACAGCTCGAATTGTGCTCGTTACCTGCGGGAATCTCATTGAAGGTCGCCGCATCGCCTCGACCGTCGTCCGCAAGCGCCTCGCCGCCTGCGCCACGATAATTTTGGGGCCGGTGCAATCCGTTTACCGTTGGAAGGGGAAAGTCGAGAACGCGCGGGAACAGTTGCTGCTCATCAAGACGGTCGAAAAACAACTTCCTGCGCTGGAAGCCGAGATCAAACGGCTCCACAGCTATGACGTCCCGGAAATCCTCGCCTTGCCCGCCCTCTGGGGCTCCGCAGACTACTTATCCTGGCTCTCCGAAAACTCCCTCGACTAATTCGCTCGCGTCGCGCTGTCTGGTTGTAGCGGCCGCCTTCCGAGGCGGGCGCTCTTCGATCCCGACGTCACCGCTCTGACCGCTCACACGTACAACAAAGCCTGATCCAAATCCGCCACAATATCTTCCACGTCCTCAATTCCCACCGACAGCCTCACCAGCCCTTCGCTAATCCCGATCCGCTCCTGCACTTCTTTCGGCATCGACGCATG
>Ga0137403_10002887_pt1 | contig 20820 bp, 13 predicted proteins | sample CZOMad2_1_16fung_FD_122057 | JGI IMG/M metagenome (GOLD analysis project Ga0137403, IMG submission 122057) | Vadose zone soil fungal communities from Angelo Coast Range Reserve, California, USA - CZOMad2_1_16fungal (Hybrid Assembly) | ecosystem: Environmental > Terrestrial > Soil > Vadose zone...
ACGGTAGGTTCGGGATGGAGTCAGGAATATGCAGCGGGATGGACGCCCCCGCTGTATCCGCGCATGCACTTGATGACGGACGGTAATGTGTTTTACTCGGGCTCGGGTACCGGCTCCAGGATCTTCAATACCACGACGAGAACGTGGTCCGGCGTTGTGGCAACGACGAACTCTTCCGTGACGCGCACCTACGGAACATCGGTCATGCTGCCGTTGACCCCGGCGAACGGATATCGACCTCGGGTGATGATTCTGGGCGGCGGCAACCCAGCCACGGCGACGACGGAGATCATCGACCTCGCGGCCTCCCCTCTCCAGTGGCAGTCCGGACCATCGATGTCCCAGCCGCGGATCGAGATGAACGCGACGATTCTGCCCAACGGCAAAGTGCTGGCTGTCGGCGGATCCACCAATGACGAAGACACAGCTACCGCGAGCAAGAATGCCGACCTTTATGACCCAAACACGAATAGTTTCAGTTCGGCGGGCGCGAACGCTTACCCGCGTCTCTATCATTCAGGCTCGCTGCTCCTTCCGGACGGCACTGTGATGCTCGTAGGTGGAAACCCGTCGCGAGGTTCCTACGAAGCACACATTGAGATTTATTCTCCGTCATACCTGTTCAACGGAGATGGCAGTGCCGCCACCCGGCCCACGATCAGCAGCGTGAGTTCCACGGCGCTCAGCTACGGCGCCGCGTTCCAGGTGCAGACACCCGATGCGGCGAACATTACGTCGGCCGTGCTCGTGCGCCCCGGTGCACAGACGCATGCGTTCGATATGGATCAGCGGTTGGTCGGTCTGTCGTACACGTCCCCGGCGGGTGTGCTGAACGTGACTGCACCGCCCAATGGCAACATCGCGCCTCCTGGCTATTACATGCTGTTCATCCTGAACTCTGCTGGAGTGCCGTCGCTTGCCAGGTTCGTGAGGCTGTCGGCCAATCAGCCTCCGGTCGCAACGATTACGAGTCCGGCCACAGACGTCACCGTCAGTGCGGGCCAGTCTGTTTTCTTCTCCGGGACGGGAAGCGATCCCGATGGAAGCATCAGTTCCTATTCGTGGACACTCCCGGGCGGCAATCCCAGTTCGAGTTCGACTGCGACCGCCGGCAACGTGACGTACTCGACGCCGGGAACGTATGTGGCTTCGTTCAGAGTGACGGACAACGCTGGAACCGTCAGCCCGCCGGCAACGCGTACGATCACCGTGCCGGACTTTTCGCTGACTGCCACACCAGCCTCCCGAACTGTCGTGGCTGGAACAGGCACTACTTACACTGCAACGGTCACTGTTGGAACCGGATTCAGCGGAACGGTCGCCTTCAGCGTAAGTGGACTGCCACCGGGAACCACTGCCTCGTTCAATCCGACGTCCGTCAACACTTCCGGTTCAACGACTCTGAGCGTTTCAACGAGTGCCTCGACACCGTCGGGAACCTATCCGCTGACGATCACGGGAACCAGCGGACCGATCACTCACAGCGTCAACGTCACACTCATAGTGACTGGAAATACAGACTTCACGATCTCCGCCACGCCGTCCAGCGCCACGATCGGCAAAGGAGGGACCGCCACGTACACGGTGACCATCACGGCTGTACAGGGATTCACGGGTACGGTGAGTTTCTCCGTGACGGGCGAGCCGAGGTTTGCCAATTCCAAGTTCACTCCAACATCCGTTGTGAATTCCGGGACCTCCGTCCTCACGGTAAACACCAACAGGAACGTCGCGGCGGGGACCTACACGTTGACCATTACGGGGACCAGCGGCAGCCGCATCCATTCGGCGAATGTCGGCTTCGTCGTTCAGTAACCATATGCTTATCTCCAGAAGGAACGTTCTTCGACACATTGTCACAGGGGCGGTGACGGCCGCCCTCCCTTCGCTCGTTGAGGGTGCCGGCAAGACCGGCGGGCCGATTCGCCTGAGCAGAAACGAAAATGCCTATGGGCCGTCGGCAAAAGTGAAAGCCGCTATGCAGGAGGCGGCACTCAACGTAGCCAACCGTTATCCGGACGTGGAAGCGGAAGCGCTGCGGCTCAAGATCGCTGCTCACCACGGCGTCGCGCCAGAGCAGGTAGTTCTGGGGTGCGGTTCCAGCGAAATCATGCGAATGGCTGTCGACGCTTTCGCCGGATCCCGAAAAAAACTCATCCTCGCGAAGCCGACGTTCGACTCGATCCGCGCCTTTGCAGAGCGCGCGGGAGCGGAAGTGATCGCGGTTCCGTTGGCCAGGGACCACTCCCACGATCTCGGCGCAATGCTGGCGCGCGCCGATGATGCGACGGGATTGGTCTACATCTGCAATCCAAACAATCCGACGGGCACCCTCACGTGCCGGGAAGATATAGGAGCGTTTGTTCGATCGCTTCCTCCGACGACGTCTGTTCTGATTGACGAGGCTTACCACCACTACGTCAGCCAGTCCGCGGACTACGCCTCATTTATCGATCGTCCGTTGGACGACAACCGCGTGATCGTCACGCGCAGCTTTTCAAAGATTTTCGGCCTGGCAGGGCTGCGAGTCGGATACGCCGTCGCCACTCCACAGGCTGCGCGACGGCTTGCTTCTTATCAGCTTCCAGATGAAGTGAACGTCGTCGCGGCAAGCGCGGCCGTCGCGGCGCTCGACGACACCGAACATGTGCTGGCGAGCGCAAGACGGAACGCTGACGAGCGGCAGGAGTTTTTCAATCAGGCGAACGCAAGGATGGTGCGGGCGATCGACTCTCATACGAATTTCGTGATGCTCGGAACGGCTGGCCCGGCCATCGAGGTCATCGAGCACTTCAGGAAAAATGACATCGCGCTGCCGCCGCCAATCCCGTTGTTCGATGAGCATATCCGCGTCTCTGTGGGCACGGCCGCGGATATGCTCGAGTTCTGGCGTGTCTGGGACCTCATGCCCGGTCACCAGATGTCGCATGAGTGATGCAAGGCCAATTACGGCAGGTAATCGAAGACCATTAAATGGGCTTCTTCGACTATATCGTCTCTTGTGCCGTAGGGCGGAGTCTGGATGACGTGTTTCGGGACAGCGATGTACATCCGCTTCAGTTCAGGCACCCAGATCCCGGTCTTGGCGAGCGCTCCGGTCGGAACCTTCCCGATAAGCTGGTAATGGTTCGGGTCCATCTGTTTAAAGACAGCCACTGTGCCGGTTGTCCCTACGAAGTAGATGCGTCCGGTTGCCGCGTCGAATTGGACTTCGTCGGCGCCGCCCACGCTGTCCAGCGCTTGAACCACTTTTCCTGTGTCTGTATCGATCACGACCAGCTTCCCAGGCTCATACTGGTGTCCGCCTTTGACCCGGCTGCCGACAAACAGGCGATGATGGGCTGCGTCCAGACCCGAAGCATGAGGCGCCGGGCCTCCAGTGATGGGCCACTCGGCGATCACGGAGCGTTTTTCGAGATCCACGACCTTCAGATGACTCTCACCTCCCACTACATCTCCCATCGCAACGTACAGCCTCTTCCCCGATGGCTCGATGGAGGTGCCCCCGGGATCGGAGCCATTCATCTTGATGCTGCCCACTAATTTGGCGGCCTTTGTATCAACTATCTCGATAGAACCATCCGTACTTCCTCCACCCGTAACGATGGCTGCGTAGTACAGATGGGTGGCAGGGTCGTAAGCGCCGTTATCCGGTGTCCGCCCCTTGGCACCCTTGCCACCGGTCAACGCGACAGTTTTAGTTACTTCGTAAGTAGTCCCGCTAATGGCTACAACAGTGTTGTCGCCAAGGTCTGTCCAGATTTCGTTGGTTTCGGGAAGATAGAACGGCTTGCGAGGATTCCCCCCGAGCCCCTTGACCTCCTGGGTCACCTTCCCTGCGCGCAGGTCCACAACTATAAGACTCCGATTGGCCTCGCCTGTAATGAACAGGCGCTGACCTTTGACATCGACAGCTATGTGATCCATGTAGCCTTCGGTGGGCAATGGGATGGTCTGAACCAGCCGTAGAAGCCCTGACATTGTCGTCATGGGCGCCAGCGGTGGTGGCGCCGTGGCCGAAGACTGCTGGCCCTGCGCTCCCGGAATGAAGGTCATCAACAAAACGAAGAAAATCGACAGGTAAGTTTTCATTTTCTTATCCTCTTGATCGCGGTTTTCGTGCTCCAGTTTGTGCAGTGAGAATCGTTTTAGTGTCGATGAGGGTAGAGCGAAAGGTTCCGGATTTCAAGCTCTCATTGACTCCTCGCAGTGAGTGTGCTAAACCCGGGCCTACCTTACACGTAAGAAATTTGTTGCGGTCAGGCAAACCTCGAGTAATTGCGAGGAGGTTTGCGTTGACCATTTTCCCCACGTGCTATTGCTCTACAAGATCGAACAGGAGGGACCTCAGATGAGTCCGAAAACGATCAGATTCGTACTTTTCTCCGGAATTGTTGTGCTTTGTATCCTGACCTCCGGTCCATTGCGCGCGCAGGTTTCCGGCGCCACGCTCTCCGGCACCGTCGCTGATGCCGAGGGCGCAGCAGTACCCAATGCGAAAGTCTCGGTGACGAATATCGCGACCGGGGTGGCCGGAGGCGCTACGACGAATTCGGTTGGCGCATACACTGTCCCAAACCTCAATGCCGGCGATTACCAGGTGAGCGCATCTGCACCGGGCTTCAGCACGGCTCTGGCCAGGCTGACCTTGACCGTCGGTCAGAAACAAGAACTGAATCTTGCGCTGGTGGTCGGGCCGGTTGTGGAGACGATCGAGGTCACGGCCGCAGCCCCACAGGTGGAACTGACAAATTCAACGATCTCGGGCAACGTCAGCGCGGCGACGTTGCGCGAATTGCCATTGAACGGACGGGACTGGGCGTCTCTGGCCACGCTGCAACCCGGCGTGGTTTCGGTCCGCACGCATCCCCTGGGAACCCAGGCCTCGCGCGGACTGGGATTGCACATGACCGTCTCAGGAGGCAGGCCGACCCAGAACAGTTATCGCCTGGACGGGGCGCTCGTGAACGATTATTCCAACGCGGGCCCCGGGAGCGTTCTCGGCCAGAATCTGGGCGTGGATGCAATCCAGGAATTCACTGTACTGACGAGCAACTATTCGGCGGAGTACGGCTTCACCTCGGGCGGGGTGATCAACGCGATCACGCGCTCGGGCACCAACAGTTTCCACGGAAGTGTCTTCGATTTCCTGCGCAACGAAAAACTCGATGCCGCAAACTTCTTCAACAATGCCAACGGTCTCCCCAAACAGCCTTTGAAGCAAAACCAGTTCGGAGCGTCGGCAGGATGGCGCATTCTAAAGGACAAGCTCTTTCTCTTTGGGGACTACGAGGGTGTGCGTCAGACCAAGGGAACACCCCAAACTCAGCTCACCATTTCCGAAGCCGTGCGCGCCGGGAATGTTACCAATCTTTCGAACGGCGTCGTCAGCGCCGTTCCGATAGACCCTTACATACGGAAGTACCTCGGGTTTTACCCCACCGCAAACGGCTCTCCATCTTGTGTCGGTTGTAACGCGAACGTTGGGGCGTACAACTGGACAGCGGTACAGCGCACTAACGAGAACTTCGTCACCGGCCGCGGGGATCTGAAGATTTCGGACAAAGACAGTGTGTTTGCAACCTACGTTCGGGATCCCTCGAGCTTTACTCTTCCCCAGGCCCTCAACCAGGTTTCTGTAAATTTCTTCGCGCAACGACAGGCCGCGGTCCTGGAAGAGACGCACCTGTTCAGTCCGTCCGTGGTGAATACGATCCGGGTGGCGCTGGACAAAACCAATGGCAAGACCAACAACTATTATAACTTCGCAGGCCAGGCCATCAACCCGTTGGCCGCCGACACATCGCTGAATATGCTCCCAGGCGTGCCTGGGCATGGCGTGCCTCTGGTATTTCTAACGAGCACGAACATAACACAACCTATACAACTTTGGGGAGCGACGCACCAGGATCTCTGGAACCAGATTTTCCAGGTGTATGACGACGCATTTATCACGCGTGGGAACCACGGGTTGAAGGTCGGCTTTACCTTCCTGGCGCAACAGAACGATGTTGTCGCCGTCAATGGGATAAACGGAAACGGTACATTTACAGCCGGTCTGGTAACGACGGCAGCAAGAAATTCCTGCACGAGGCCGGGCACCACCAACATCGACACCTCTTGTGGGTCGCTGGTGAATTTTCTGACGAATCAGCCGCGGAGCGCGGTCCTGCCCGCCGATCTCGTGGCGAGTAGCAAGCACTATATGCGCGACAAGGTTTTCGGAGGATATATTCAAGATGATTGGAAGGTGCGTCCCAGCCTCACTCTGAACCTGGGACTACGCTACGAGATGCAGACCAACCCGACGGAGAAACACGGCAAAGTCGGATACTTGAGGACGCTGCAAAGCCCGTCGACGGACTTAGTCAACCAGTTTTACACCCGCAATCCCACGCTCAAGAACTTCGAGCCGCGGATTGGTTTCGCCTGGGATCCCTTCCATGATGGCAAGACGGCGGTCCGAGGCGGTTTTGGGATATTTGATTCGCTGCCCCAGCCTTACATCAACAACCTCTATAACGCTACAACGGCCCCCTTTCTCGGCAGCTATGGGACAGTCGGTCCTCCCGGCACGTCCTCCCCTCCCGCGGGCGTATGGCCGTCCGGAGTTCCGGCGCTCGCCCCCGCGATAAGGCCTACGCAGGTGGTCTGGGCGTATAACGACAACAATATCAAGCGCAACTACGTGTACCAATGGAATATGAATATCCAGCGGCAACTCACAACCAACACGACGCTGGTACTCGGGTATTCAGGCTCGCGCGGGTTCCACCATCCGTTTCTGACTGAAGGAGGCAATACGGTTCAGCCGGTGAACGTTGGACACCCGATCGACGGCGTGGGTTATTACTGGCCGATCCCCTGGACTCAGGGGCCAGGCGTTGACGGTCAGGCGGCGCTGTTCAATCCCAACGTTCAGATCATCCGGAGCATCCTGTGGCAGGCCAGATCCTATTACAATGGTCTTCAGGTGAAACTCGATAAGAGGATGAGCCGCGGCTTTCAAGTGACAGGTGCTTTCACCTGGGGCAAGAGTATTGACGACAGTTCGGGAAGTGCGGCCGCCGATACTTTCAGCAATGAGTGGAATGCCCTGCCAGCCTATGACCTCCGCCTCGTCCGGGGCCTGTCGGCTTACAATGTCGGACGAAACCTGGTCGTCAACGGACTGTGGAATGGTCCCGCGGCGAAATCGCTTGGCTCATTTGGCGGACGCGTGCTTGGCGGGTGGCAGTTGGGCCTCATCACCTCGGTGAGCGACGGTGTTCCGATCATGCCCAGCATGGGGATGGACGCACCAGACATGCTCGGTGAAATCATCCCGACCCTCAATCCACCCAATCGGGTTGTCGGCTCCGGTTGCGATGCGCCCGTGAACCCCCGAAATCCGTCCCACTATCTGAAACCCGAATGCTTTTCCATGGTGCCTCAGACCGTTACGAACACACCTTACTGCGACACCGTGCGGGCAAGCGCTATCGGTATGGCAGGCTTCTGTCCCAACATTCGCGGCAATCTGGGGCGCAATGCGGTTATCGGGCCGGGATTGGTTAATACTGATTTCTCCGTAATGAAGAACAACTACGTCCCGAGCATTTCGGAGAGCTTCAACGTGCAGTTTCGCGCGGAGATGTTCAATGTCTTGAATCGGGCTAACTTTGCGCCGCCCGGACTAAGCCCAAATACAGGCGGCGGCGCAATGCAGGCGATCTTTACTAACGGACAGCCGAATCCCCAGTTCGGCCAGATTGTCGCGACGCAAACTCCGGCGCGGCAGATTCAGCTCGCCTTGAAGATTATCTGGTAGTCAACGCGGGCTAAAGCCCGCGACTACATTGGGAACGAACATGGTTCCCAACATTGGGAACGAACATGGTTCCCAACATTGGGAACGAACATGGTTCCGAAAATGTAGTCGTGGGCTTTAGCCCGCGTTAATTTTCCCCCCAAACCATGCTAACCTTTGACTTCGGTCGACCAGCGACCTAACATACCGCGACACATTGCGACACAGAGTTCCTCATGATTGGCCAAACCATCTCTCATTACCGGATTCTGGAAAAACTCGGAGGCGGGGGTATGGGTGTGGTCTACAAGGCGCAGGACACGCGCCTGGACCGTTCTGTCGCCCTGAAATTTCTTCCAAGAGATCTGGCCGATGATCCGCAATTGCTGGAACGTTTCAAGCGCGAGGCTAAAGCCGCTTCGGCACTCAACCACCCGAACATTTATACGGTTTACGACATCGGTGAACAAGACGGTCAGCACTTCATTGCGATGGAGTTCCTGAATGGAAAGACCTTGAAAAGTCGCATTCAGGGCAAGGCGCTCCCTCTCGAAGAAGTTCTGGACCTCGGCATTCAAATCGCAGATGCGCTCGACGCAGCCCACGTCCAGGGAATCGTGCACCGCGACATCAAGCCGGCAAACATCTTTGTTACAGAGCGTAACCAGATAAAGATCATGGATTTTGGGCTGGCAAAAACTGCGCGGAGCAGGGCGGCCGGCGCCGATTTACCTGACGTCACCGCCGTTGACACTCAAACCAGTCCCGGCACGGTCCTGGGTACGGTCCCGTATATGTCCCCCGAGCAGGCCCGTGGAAGGGAGCTGGATGCGCGCAGCGATCTCTTCAGCTTCGGAGTCGTGCTCTACGAAATGGCTACCGGCGCGCAGCCATTTCGAGGACAGACTACAGCAGAAATTTTCGAGGCTATTCTCACTCGCACACCCACTCCTGCGGTGCGCCTGAATCCGGAAATTCCTTCGGAACTCGAACACGCCATCGGCAAAACGCTCCAGAAGGATCGCGATGTTCGCTACCAGCATGCTTCGGATCTGCGCGCCGACCTGCTTCGCCTGCAACGCGAGATGAGTTCTTCAGCAAGCGTCGCCGGTCTACCGGCTTCCGAAATAACAAAGCGGCAAGAAATGTCTCTGGCAGTGCTTTATCTGGAAAACCTGAGTGGGGCTAAAGAAGAGGAGTACTTCCGTGACGGTATCACAGAAGATGTCATCACGGAGTTGACCAAGATAGGCGGATTGCGGACGTTTCCGCGTTCCGCCGTGCTGGCTTACCGCGACAAGCCGATAACTGCTCCGGAAATCGGCCAGCAGTTGAACACGGCGTACCTGCTCGACGGCAGCCTGCGCCGGGCAGGCAATCGCGTGCGCGTTAACGTGCAACTGGTGGAAACGCGCACCGGCCATTCCATCTGGGCCGAACGATATGACCGGGAGTTAAAGGATATCTTCGATGTTCAGGACGACATCGGCCGCAGCATTGCGCAGGCGCTCCGTATCACTCTGTCACCGCAGGAAGAGAGAGAAATTGCGCGCAAACCCACCGAGAATCCCCAGGCCTATGACTACTATCTGCGCGGGCGCAGCTACGCCCGCCGGTGCACGCGGCCGGATTTGGAGTTTGCGATACAAATGTATGAGCATGCGATCGCTTTGGATCCGAATTTTGCTCCAGCTCATGCCGGACTCGCCTATGTGTATGGGCTTTTCTATTCCTGGCACGACCATGAGCAGAGCTGGCTCGAAAAAGGACGTGCGGCGTGTGAACGCGCCCTGGCGCTCGAACCCGGACTGGCCGAGGCCCTTGCGGCTGCGGCGCGCACCTCCTGGGCTCAACATAAATACGATGACGCGATCCGCGACGCCCGTGCAGCCATCCGGCGAAAGCCGGATTGCGAAAGCGCCTATTGGACTTTGGGACAGGCGTTGTTTGCCACGGATCGCGCCGAACAGGTAGTGGCATTGACTTCCCGCGCGTTGGAAGTGAGCGGCGATGACTACAACATTTACATCCCGTTCTTTGCGGCGGCCGAACACCTCGGCCAGACGGAGTTAGCTCATCGGCTCCGCCATCAACAGAATCATGCCATCGAGCGGCACCTCGAGTGGGTTCCGGAAGATGTTCGCGCGCGCATCCTGCTTGCCGCCAATCACGCATTCTTTCAAAACGAAGCCGACGCGATGCGCGAGTTGCAGAAAGCTGTCGCCCTGCGCCCGAACGACGCGAACATCCTCTATAACGCGGCTTGCGTATATGGAATCCTCCAGAAAAAGGCGGAGGCCATGACGCTACTGAAGAGAGCAACCGCGGCGGGCTTGTCGAAATGGGACTGGGTCGCGCGGGATCCCGATCTCGCCTGCCTCCAGGATGACCCGGAATTCCACCAACTCATCGACGAAGGCAAGCGACGCGGTTAGCAGTCTGCACTGTAGCGGCGGTCTGAGACCGCCGCTATTTCAGTGTATGTGTTTCGGCGGAATGCTCTCGATGAACGTCGTGGCCGAATCCGGTGAGCTTTGAGCAGAAACATTGCCCGCAGCGTCATACGCCGCGACCCTATACGAGTACGTGGTGCCGGGAGCAAGACCCTTATCGGAATAGGACGTGCCTTTGACGTCGGCGATCCGGATTCCATTCCGGAAAACTAGATAGCCGGCGGCGTCCTTCCCCTTGTCATCGTCATCGTCCTTGTTGTTGTTCTTGTCGTCCTTGTTGTTCTTGTTTTTGTCGTTATCCTTATCTTTGTCCTTGTCTTTACCTTTGTCCTTCTCCTCTTTGTCCTTCGATTTGTGCCACGAGAGATCGATCTGATTAGGCGAAACGGGCTTTGCCTTGAGGTCTGTCGGAACTGAAGGAGGAGTGGTATCCCCGGAAGGCGGCGCCTGGACCTGGCTCCATTCCAGGGCTGTGGTGCCATCCCACGAAGGATTGTGTGGGGTGCCGATGACTTTCTTGTCGGTCACATCGGTGGGACGAGGATCGAGATTCATGTACCAAATGAAGGAGGTGCCGGCCGGGCTGGACTTCGGAGCGGTGATCTCTAACTGAATGTCGGCCAACGAGAGCAACCCGGAGTAAATCTGGATGCCTCGGATGATCCCATTGAATTCCTCCCACCCTGAAAATCCTCCCCACGATACTCCGTTCACATTCGGCGCCTGCCCCATCACAATGGCTGGCGAGGGAGGGTTCTTGGCGGCCCAGGCCGGATCGTTGACCGGCACTCGAAGAACCTTGGTTTGATCCGGCCAGTCGTAGTAGAACTCGTGCCACGTGGTGGTTGGCGACTCTCGCCAGGCGCGGAAGACCTGGGTATACCAGCGGTCCCATACGACCTCGGTACCCGTGGTGAAATCGTTGCTATTTACCGAAATCTCCCACTGACCCGGCCCGAGCGGCGCAGGAATTGGGTACGGATGCGCACCGTAGTAAGTATTGGCGATGTCGCGAGTATCCCAGGTGAAATTACCATTATTGCCCCAGAAGAACGTGGTGTAGTAGTGGTTGTCCCCGGTGGTCTTCTTACGCGGATAAACTTTAAAAATGTAAGTTGCGTCGTAGATTGGGAACGGGTTGCTCCAGTAGAGCATGCGGCGTACGGCACCGTTACCTGGCCATTCGAGGCCATACGACGTCGAGGAGGTTTGCGGTGCCGTCGCCCCGGCGACATCCGCAACATGAGACCCGCTCAAAATCAGTGCAGCGAAGAGACAAATTAAGGAACGAACCTGAAGGAGGAAATTAAAGGAACGTGACTTCGTTTTCTCAAGTCCTAGAGACATTCGGCCTCCTGGCTATGAACACAATTGCAAACAGCCATTCTTGTTGCAGATGGTCATTTGTCAATAGGGTCCTGCCGGGACGCGCGAAGCCGGGTTAAAGCCTTAGGACGCGAATTGGTTGTCGTCGAGAAGTTCCAGGTCTTCTGCGTCCAGGAAATCCAGGGTGAAAAAATCGGCGATGAGGTACGTTTCACCGTCTTTCAGTTCACGTGCCACTTCCTGGTCTAACAGGTGGAACTGGCGATTATAAGCGTCATACTGAGCTCGAACAGATCGCATACTGCCTCCTTGCAAAGCTTATCGGCAGTCAGCCGCTCGAGGTTTACAGATTGTCGCAAAGTCTCGGATGGAAATGGACTTACGACACATGCTTGTTTCGCGCCAGGGCTATCGGAAACCGCAGACGCAGGATTCTTTCCCGTCTGCGCTCCTCTTCGAGGTTTCGCGCTGGTAAAAGAAAACGTTGGTGAACAATGTGATGAGTTTCAACAAACCCAGAGCTACAAGCGCGCTGATCGCGCCGATAACGAGCGCAAGCGATGAGAGCGTCAATAGCCGGGGGTCGTCGGGAAATCACCAAGCGTGTCGGATGTACTTTTTATGGGATGTAATCTTGCCATGAGTGTTGTCACTATCGGCGCCCGTTAGGATTGGCGGTCACTTCGTGCAGGGCGCAGTTCTCTATTGTATCGGAATACGATGCTTTTGCGACCGGCCAAATGCGAGGGTAACGAGGGCACCGATGAATGGGAAAACAGCCAGGCTAAGTAGCGCCCATGTAAAGCCTTCCGTCCGCTTCAGCACGAGCCCTACCATATAAGGACCGAGAAATCCGCCAAGATTCCCTACCGAATTGATGAGCGCGATGCCGGCGGCGGCAGCAGTGCCGTTCAGAAATTCGGATGACATCGCCCAGAACGGACCGAGCGTTCCCCAGATTCCCATCGCTGCCAGCGCCAGCGCGGCAAGTTCTGCGGCCGGAGATTTCAGCAACGCCGCGGCGATCAATCCAATAACCCCGGCGCATGCCGAGATCGCCACGTGCCATCGCCGATCGCCGGTGCGGTCCGAACTTCTTCCGATGAGGACCATGGCGATCGAACAAGCCAGGTACGGCACTGCGCTGAGAAATCCCACCAGCAGATCGTTGAGTCCCGAAAACGATCGAATGATCTGAGGCAGCCAGAAGCCCACACCATAGAAACTCATGATGACCGCAAAGTAAATCAGGCTCAGTGTCCATACCTGGCTGCTGCCGATCGCATCCCGCAGTGTGTTATGGCCGTATCGGCGGACCTGCTCGCGCTCCTGCTGAAGTGTGGATAAGATCCAGGCCTTCTCTTCCGATGTAAGCCAGTTCGCCGTGTGCGGTCCATCGGGCAGATAGACCAGGGTCACAAAACCGAGAATCACCGCAGGCAGTCCCTCGAGTAGAAACAACCATTGCCAACCCGAGAGTCCTCCCATTCCGTCCATCTGCAACAACACACCGGAAACAGGACCGCCAATCACGCCGGCAATCGCGGTCGCCGTCATGAAGCGGGCAACGGCGCGCCCACGGGCTCCGGCGGGAAACCAGTAAGTCAGGTAGAGGATCATGCCGGGAAAGAACCCGGCCTCGGCAACGCCGAGCAGGAATCGCAGAGTATAAAATGTCGCCGGTCCCCGTACGAACATCATCGCCACGGAAATGATGCCCCACGTAACAAGGATGCGCGCCATCCAGATGCGAGCCCCGACGCGCGCCATGATCAGATTGCTCGGAACTTCGAAGATGAAGTATCCGATGAAGAAAATTCCAGCGCCCAGGCCGAACACGGCAGGATCGAGTTTCAACGCGGTGTTCAACTGCAATGCGGCGAAACCCACGTTGATGCGGTCCAGATAGGACACGATGTAGAGCATGAACATGAAAGGGATCAGGCGCCGCGTGAGTTTTGAGAGGACTGCTTGTTCCGAGATCATCGTATTTACTATGGTCAGCCGCGGATTGCGCGGATGGGCGCATTAATGAACCTTGATGCGCCCATCCGCGTAATCCGCGGCTGACTAATTGCCGCTATAGTTGAACAGCTTCCGTTCCTTGATCATTGCTGCCACTTGCGCCGGGACCATGGTTTCCCAGTTCTGATCGCCGCAGCGGATTTTGGCCAGCACATCGCGCGAGAAGATCGGCAGGCAGGTCTCGTTGAAGTCGCGCATCGACTCGATGAAGCGATTTTCCACGAGGTAGGCGTAGAGATGCCGCAAGTTCGGCGCGACAAGCAAGTTGCCGGCCGAGATGAGGGCTCCGGACTTCGGCTCCCTCAGCGGGTACACGTAAAGCTTCAAATCGTTCTTGAACAGGCGCCCGAAGCTTTCCAGAATGCCCCCTTCAAGATCCGTGTAATACTTTTCGTCGAAAATCTCGCGCAGGCTCGGCACGCCCATCGCAATGCCAATCATTTTTTTCGTGTAGAGAAAGAGATGTGACGCCAGCCGGTGATACTCGCTGTAATTGGAGATCAACACGGTCTTGCCCATCGCGCCAAGGATGTCGACCCGATCGAGAAAATCCTTGTGGTCGATCTTGTCGCCTTCGATCAGGTTCTTCAGCGTCATCTCCATGAGCACGACAACGTCCTCGCCTTGTACGTTCGGCTCCTGGACAAACTGCGCGGTGGCGCACTCGAGCATATCCATGGTGACCCTGGTGACCGGGCGGAAGCTGCCGCGCTCGACGAGGATGCACTTCTTGTGGAGCACGTCGGCCGCCTGGACCACTTCGCCGTTTGCCATGAACATTGCGGCTTTGGTCAGCCCCTTTTGCACGAGTTGCAGCGCCATGAGACGGTTGTCCACGTCGGCGAACGCGGGGCCGGAGAACTTGAGCATGTCCACTTCGACGCGGTCGGTCGTGAGATTGTCGAGAAGCGCGTCGATCAAGGAGTAAGGATCGTTATGCTGATAAATCGCCCCGTAGACGAGATTCACCCCGATAACGCCGAGCGCTTCCTGCTCCTGCACGTTTTCTTTGTCGAGAAGCCGCACATGGATGATGATCTGCGACGGCGGACCCTGCGCCACAGCCTGGAACTGGATGCCGAGCCAGCCGTGCGCCTCATCCTGGCGCTTGTAGCCGCGGGCGGCCACAGTGTCCGCGAAGGCGAAAAACCGCGTGGTAGACCCGCGCTTTTCATTCAGCCGCTCCACCAGCAGGGCGAACTCGCGGTCGAGCATCGACTGAAGGCGCTGCCGGCTGACGTAACGTTCACACGGGCCGTAGATCGCATCGCTGATCGTCATGTCATAGGCCGACATCGTCTTCGCGATGGTGCCCGACGCGCCGCCCACGCGGAAAAACCAGCGCGCTAATTCCTGCCCTGCACCGATCTCGACGAACGTTCCGTATTTCGTCGGATCGAGGTTGATCTGGAGCGCCTTCTGGTGCGTGCTCAGAATTTCTCGTCCCATGCGTGGAAGTATCTCGCAACGGGCAGGACGAAACTAGCTCAAAGCCCGGGTGTCAGGCCGCCTGCTACGGTACGACAGGAAGATCGACGTAACTGGCTTCGCCCTGCGTGTGATAGACGCGCTGCGTCGCCTTCACGTAGTCGCCCGGCTTTGCGAAGAAGATATTCGGCACGAACGTTTGCGGATTGCGGTCGTAAAGCGGGAACCAGGTGGACTGCACCTGTACCATGATGCGGTGCCCGGTCTTGAACACGTGATTTACGGTCGGCAGAGCAAACATGTACGGCAGTGCCTTATTCGGCGTGATCGCCTGCGGATGCTCGAAGCTTTCCCGATAGCGGCCGCGGAAGATGTCCATTGCGATGCCAAGCTGGTAGCCGCCCAGCTCGGGCTGGCTCGGTACTTCGTCCGGATAGACGTCGATGAGCTTCACAACCCAGTCGATATCGGTGCCGGTCGTTGATGCGACGAGATGGACAACCGGCGGTCCACCAACGCGGACGCTCTCCGTGAGCGGTGGGGTCATGTAGGTCAACACGTCCGTGCGATCCGCAAACGCACGCTGATCCGCGACGAGCCAGCGTCTCCAGGCGTCGGAGTCCGCGAACCGGACGGGACGCGGCTGATAGGGGACCGGCTTTGCCGGGTCCGAGATGTACTCGTCGTATGCCGAGGCCGGTTGCGCCGCGCCGGGCGGGGCCGCGAAAGACAGGCCGAAGTTCGAGGTCAGATAGAGCGGCCGCGGTTTCGCCCGGCATCCCGACTCGCATGCAAGCGGCCACGAATTGAACCGGTCCCAATGGTTTTCGGCAGTGTTGTAGATGAGTGCGGGCGGCGTGTTCGCCTTCGGAGCGCCCTCCTTTAGATACTGATCGAAAAACGGCTTGATGATGTCGCGCCGGACCTCGAGCGTCGTGTCGCCGTTCCAGCGCAGGGGGCCGAGAGACGTACCCTCCCGGTTGATCTGGCTGTGGAACCACGGCCCCATGATCAGGAAGTTCTTGTCGTTGCCGGTGTCCTTCGGCTCGACTGCGACATAACTGTGGATCGCGCCCCACATGTCTTCCTGATCCCACAGGCCTTGTAGCCAGATGGTCGGCACCGTCAGGGGCTGCGCTGCCATCGTCTTATCGAGAGCCTGGGCCTGCCAGAACGCGTCGTAGGACGGATGCTCCGCGGTTTTGTGCCACCACGGCAATTGATCGAGCCCCGCAGCTTTCGCAAAGTCGCCGGCGGATCCGGCGCGGCGAAAGTTCTCATAGTCGTCGTAACCCTCGCGCACGACACTGTGGCCGTCCCCCTTGACGCTGGTTTGACCGGTGAAGTAATCGAAGTTCGTCTGGCGGAAGGCGCCGTAGTGAAACCAGTCGTCTCCCATCCAGCCGTCAATCATGGGACTCTCCGGCACCGCGGCTTTGAGCGCGGGATGCGGATTGACGAGCGCCATGACGACGGTGAAGCCCTCGTATGAGCTGCCCACCATCCCGACGCGGCCATTCGACTCCGGCACGTTCTTCACGAGCCAGTCAATCGTGTCGAATGCATCGGTGGAGTGATCGACATTGCCCTTATTCAGCGGCCCGCGCAAGGGACGCGTCATCACGTACTCTCCTTCGGATCCATACTTCCCGCGAACGTCCTGGTAGACGCGGATGTAGCCGTCTGCCGCGAACAGCTCGTCGAACAGCGGCAGCGCTGCGACCATGTGCGGTGACGCATTGCGCTGCGCCCGCGCCGATGCGTTATACGGCGTCCGCGTGAGCAAAATTGGCGCCTGGCGCGCGCCCTTTGGCACGACGATGACTGTGTGGAGCTTCACGCCGTCGCGCATCGGGATCATCACGTCGCGCTTGACGTAGTCGTACGCGCTCGTCGGCAGATCGAATTTTGCCGGAATGTCCGGCGTGAGCGGCGGCGTCTGCTGCGCTGAAAGCAGCGATCCAAACAGCACCAACGCCGCGGCGAGTGTAAAAGAAAGCGAGTTTCGTAATCTCATAACAATCCGTCATTCTAGCACTGTAGCGGCGCTCTATGAGCGCCGGCGATCCCCGGGTTTGCAACATCGTCGGCGGTCATAGACCGCCGCTACAGAGAGTGGATGCGAACGAATTGGTGAGGACAACCATTCAGGAGATAATGTGCGCAGGAAAACGGAGGAATCCATGCTCAAGAGACTATTCGCCATATTTCTTGTCGCTGCATGCGCTGGCGCGGCCTTTCAGATAAACCTCGCTGCCCAGCAGCGTGGGCAGCAACCCGCCAACCTGACGGAGAAGCAGTGGTCGGAGTCCAAGGAGGCTCAGGCCCACGTTACGGCCGCGATGGCGATAGCGAAGCCCGATCTTTTGGTGGAGGCAGGCAACCTGTGCTCCGCGCGGGGCCCGCAGAGACCTGCGGTGCTGCGACAGGAGAAAGGACTGCCGCCGGTTCCGCGGCAGACTCTCGAGCCGACGAAGATTTTTGACAATCTCTACTACATCGGTTTCAACGACATCGGTGCATGGGCGCTTACAACCAGCCAGGGCATCATTGTCATTGATTCGTTGAACACGCCGGACGAGGCCGAGAAGATTCTGATACCTGGAATGCAAAAGGCCGGCCTGGATCCGAAGCAGATCAAATATGTCATCATCGGCCACGGCCACTTCGACCATTTTGGCGGAACGCCATATCTCCAGCGTATCTATAAGCCGCGCGTGTTGATGTCCGGTGCAGACTGGGACTTCATCGCTGCTTCGCCGCAGAGGAACCGGGAAGTGCCGGCGCGTGACGTCTCCATCACCGATGGGCATACGCTGACATTAGGCGACACTACGGTGACGATGATTCTCACGCCCGGCCATACGCCAGGTTCGATCGCCATCCTGATGCCCGTGAAAGACCGCGGCAAGCAGTACATCGCATTGATGCCGAGCGGCGGGTTCGCAGCCCCCGATCGTCAATCCCTCGCCGCGCTCGAACACGCGATGGATGTCGCGAAGAAACAAAAAGCCGTGGCCCTGCTGAGCGGCCATCCGGGAATCTATGGCGATACCCTCGCAGGGATGGAAACGCGCCGAAACAATCCCAACGCGCCGAATCCATTCTTCTATGGCGAAGCGCGGTTCGCGCGCTACCTCGACATCGCCGACGAATGCGCCAAGGCCCGGCTTATCGCTACAGAGCAAAACAAATGAGCATCGAGCAACTGTAGCGGCGCTCTATGAGCGCCGGTCTTTCCTGGAATCAACGAAATACCGGCTGTCAGAGACCGCCGCTACAGGTCGGATTGCCTGCTTGAAACATTTTCCGCAGCCTGTTAATGATGTAGCTTAATAGCGTTCGACGCCATGAATCGCGGAGGAGTCTCAGATGATCAAACGGATTCCAGCTTTAGGTGGAATCAGCATCGCCATAGCTCTGGGGGTCTGCTCGGCCCCCCACACGGCAGTGGCGCAACAGTCCACGGGGAGCAAAGCCGGCTGGACGCATCCGATGACGCCGTGGGGCGAACCTGACCTTCAAGGTATGTGGCCCCTCAACCATCTGATCAGCACGCCCTTCCAGCGGCCGGAGAGGTTTGGTGAGCGCCGATTCCTGACCGATGAGGAATTCGCCGCCGCGCAGAAGAGTGCCGAAGCCCGCAACACACGCTTCGAGTCCGGAGCCATACCTCAGGCCGATTCAGGCCAGGCAACGCGGCTTACGTCTTTGATGAGCGATCCGCCGAATGGGCGCTTTCCCGCGCTTACGGCGAAGGGCAAGGAACTGTACGACAAGATGCGCGGCAGCTACAAGCCGGGCCAAACCGTATTCGATAGCCCCGAAGACTTCGATAGCTGGGATCGGTGTATCACACGCGGCCTGCCTGTTTCGATGTTGCCGCGCAACTACAATAACGGCATCCGGATCATGCAGTCCCCGGGCTACGTTGTGATTGTCCTCGAAATGGCCCACGAGGCCCGCATCATCCCGACCAATGGACGCCCGGCGCTCGATCCGTCGATCAAGCAGTGGTTGGGAGAGTCGAGAGGGCGCTGGGAAGGCAACACGCTCGTCGTCGAAACGACGAACTTCAACGGTAAACCGGCGATGACCAACGCCGGCGTTCCCGGTTCTCCGCCATTAAACCCGTCAACGGAAACCATGCGCTTCAGCGAGCGCTTCACGCGAACCAGCGATGACACGATCGAATATAAGATGACCGTCGTGGACCCTGGCGTGTTGTCGACGGGCTCATGGTCCGCGGAGTTTCCGTGGAAGCTCGACAACAAGTACGAGATGTTCGAGTATGCTTGCCACGAAGGCAACACGGCCATCCGTGGTTACATCGAAACGTCGCGTTTCGAGCGAGCTAATAAAGCCCCTCGGTAAGCTCTACTTTTCGAGGCCTGTCGTGTTTGACGAACCGCCGAGATCCATACGCCTGCCATCGGGGAACTGGAGGTCCCGCGAACTGGCGCGGAACGAGCCATCCTTCGCCTGGAAACCTGTGACTTTGACCTTCGTGCCGGGCGGAAGCGAATCCCTGTTCCAGCCCTTGCGCAACAATACCGATGGCGATCCGCCTTCAATCTTCCACCGCACGACCGAGCCGTCTGCGTTCGTCACATCGATGTGCAACCAGGAATGCGGGTTCACCCACTCCATCATGGCGACTTTACCCTCGAGCGTAACCGGCTTGGCCTGGTCGAACTCGGCGGAGAAGGAATGGTGCGCCGATACTGACAACGTTGACGCCATCAGCACGCCGACACTCGCCACAACAATCATCAGTTTGTTGCGCATTGGTCTCACTCCTTTAGTTTGTACTTTTGAAAACACCATCATTATATCGTCTTTGGCTCACGATCACTGTTTCGGCCGGAGCAGATCATGATAGAGAAGCATATCCGTGAACGGTACACACTTGTGCTCGAGCAGCTGCGCATTCTCCTCGATCAAACGATACAGCGGCATCTCGATCGTCCAGGGCCGTGAGTACGTCAGCGGATCGTCGAGCGTTGCCTCATACCGGATATGGTTCGGCCCGAGAAGAGTGAAGCGCTCGGTGACCTTTAACTTATTGCTGTGATGATTGCCGGCACGATCCAGCCACGTCTGATCATTCGACCCCGTCGTTGTCACGACCAGGACGTCGCCTTCCCATCTTCCGTTGGATCTGCCCATCCACGAATCGACGGGCGGCTCCGAGTGATCTTTCATGTAAATAACTCTGTTCGTGGCCGCGAACGGGTAGACCATCAAAAGATCGCCGTCACCCTGGAAAATCTGGAAAGGAAAGTTATGGTAGGTTACGCGTGGGACTCCCAGCATGTAGCACTTCGCTTCAGGGTCCGCCGCCGGCCAATTGGCGCGGTTTTCGTTGCGCTTTTTGAGCGCCTCAGGCAAGTACGGAATCGTGCCTCCGCGCACGACGCTCCGCCCCGCCGGAATCGCCCCGATCGCGCCGAGCTGCCAGAAGTCTTCGCGTGCTTCCGCCGAATGACCCTCGAGATTCCAATAGGCGGTGTTCAACGCCTGCCAGATGCCGTTCAAGTTGGGACGATCCGATATGCGCTCTGGACGCTGCGGCTGCTGAGCCAGTTGCAGGGATTGTCCGGCGCCGACCGTCAGCAATAGCGCTGCCGCCGTCACGATCGCGCCGATTAATCGATTTCGCATCTATCAAACTCCGTTGACCTAACAGGATGCGGAAAATGTTTCAAGGAGGCAATCCGACCTGCAGCGGCGGTCTATGACCGCCGGTATTTCGTTGATTCCAGGAAAAACCGGCGCTAATAGAGCGCCGGTATTTCG